>Ga0182018_10005399_pt1 | contig 10303 bp, 10 predicted proteins | sample 812P2MmetaG_FD_120490 | JGI IMG/M metagenome (GOLD analysis project Ga0182018, IMG submission 120490) | Permafrost microbial communities from Stordalen Mire, Sweden - 812P2M metaG | ecosystem: Environmental > Terrestrial > Soil > Wetlands > Permafrost | place: Sweden: Stordalen | collected... | reverse complement strand
GGGTCAATGAGTTCTATAAAAAGGGATGTCAAGAAAAAAGTTCTGCCTCGACCGGAGGTGAGAAGATTTTGGTCTCGAGATCCAGCCCACTGTCTGTAAGTTCCCCCCGATGGCACTCGAGGGAGTTGGCCCTGGCTTGTCTGCCCTTCCTGTGGGGTTCATCTTTCGGCGGTGACGACGCCAATCGAGTCTTGAAACTTGGCAAGCGGACCTGGTCTTGGAATGCCAACCATGGTTCTATCGGAGGCTCGTGGCCTATCGCTATTTCTGGTTATCCGAGGAGGCATAACGTGTAATGGGTGACTCGGTGCCGAAGCACACAGGGCCGATCTCATTGACTGATACTCACCTCGAACCGAGCGTCTCAAGAACCGACCGTCTACCACCAGAGAATCGCCGGAGATGGAAAGGCCTGCTACCAGAGACGCTCAAGCGGCTTGCCGATGCAATTGTTTGGCGTCGAAACTTACTCCTTTCTTCCAAATCGTTAAGGTGATCGCGGCAATCTTTCTGGCCAAGGTGAGACGCGCCATCGTCGGGCCGCATCCCTTTTTCAAGCAGCGTCACATAGAAATCGTACAGCGGCCCAGGGCGAGTACTGGCAGACAGAGCAGCGCCTTTGAACAGATTCTTCAGATCATGATTATGGTTGCCATTCAGGCCGCGCACGGTGATGCGCTCCCGGTTTCGTTGCAGCTTCCCCCGCACATAGCGGTACTCGCCGCTGTCGTGCGTCTCGATGGCGAAACCACTGTAAGCCCACAGCTGGCGCTTGCTACGGAAACGGTGCGGTGTCTGCAGTAACGCCACCAGCATGGCCGCGCGAATCGGACCGATCGCAGGAATCTGGCGCAGTAGCTTCACCGCCGGATGCCTACGACTCTCGCTCAGCACATCCCGTCGCGCTTCTTGTCGCACCGGTTGCAGCAGATCGAGTTGCTGATAGAGCCGTTCCGCCCGCAGGCGAACCCCGGGTTGCGGGATCTTGGCCAGCCACTCTGCCCGAGACCGCGGGGCATACACGGTCGTACCACTACACGGAATGGCCCAGCTTCGGTAGAGAGCTTTGATCCGAGTCATGACTCGGCTGACATCTTGGGTGAGCGTTCGATAGCTGCGAGCCAACTCCTTTAATGTGCGCACCCCGTGCTCGCCGTGGTACACCGGATGGAGTTGGTTGCCGCGTAACAACTCCGCCAGCTTGCGCGCATCGATCCGGTCGCTCTTGCTGCCGTCTTTCAGCAGCGCGTTCTTTCGCGGATCGCAGACCAGAAGACGGGTGACGTGAGGTTTCAGCAGGTCATGCAACCAGGCGGCGGAAGTTCCTTCTTCAAAGGTCACCGATAGACTTCCGCGCAGCCCATCGAGGAACTCTAGAATCGTGGCTGCCTTCGTCTCCAAAATGCATTCCATGACCAGCTTCCCCGAGCTCTCCATGACGGCAACCGAGATCGTTGCCTGGTGAACGTCCATGCCAATATACTTTTCTTGCTTCATGACGGCGCTCCTTTCGGTAAGTGTGATCCCAACAATCACAACCTACCGCAAAGTGGGCCCCTTTTTATATTGCGTGTAATCGCGGAACTTGGCCCTACGGAGTTCTGAGGCCGAAACTGCCGCATTAATTGCTGCGCAGTGCTCACGCTCCGACAACCTGAGGAAGTCGAGACAGTTCCTCGTCGGTGCTGTAATTGGGAACTGAGCATCCCGGTGTCAGGATGAAGTTGCTGCCAGCCACATTCCTGGCGGTCTGCCATTGGTTGCGGATCCGCTCCGAGGAGAGATCCTTGTAATTCTTCTCATCGATTCCGGTGGCAATCATCTGCGAAAACCTGCTGCGCACAGTGCTGACCGACACGCCGCTGGACTGAACGGACCAGTTGACGACCGGGGCCTGGAAGTCGACAAACTGGTCAACATATTCATTCTCCCAGTGCAAATGGAGGAAGTTCAGCTTGGCGTTGGCGGTCGCTGCAAAGAAGCGCTTGTCAAACGGCGCGCTAAATTTTGCATAGTCTGCCGGTGAGAGCTCCGCACGGTTGGCGTTCGCAATCGAAAACAGAATTTTCGAAACTTCCGGTAGAGCTCTTCGAGAAAAGAGGCTTCGTTGTGGCAATTCGGGCACCAGCTCCCGGTGACATTGACTAACACCACCTTGCCTCGGAATTGTTCGTCAGTGCTGGAGACGATTCTGCCCGTCATATCCGGAAAGCTGAACCGCAGCTGCTCGGGGGGGATCCTTCACTTTTGTAGGTTGCGTTGGGTCGTCGGGTGGAGCAAAATTTCTGGCTCGTGCGTCCGCCGGCCGCAGCGCTACCAAGTCTTGTGTGTCATGAAAGCTGGCGATCTGCAATCGCAGGCTACTGTCGGATTGCGGGGTCGCTTCCACGTAAAACGGCCGCTCTCCTTGAAGTGACTGAGGATAAACTTGCCATCCTTGAAGTTGCCGGAGAGCGTTCCCGTGTCGCCATCGACTCGTAGGATTGCTGCGTCGATCTTCGCGCCCGTCTGGTTGACGACGAAGTGCCACGCTGACTCGCTCTTTGGGCTCTTGACCTGGATTTCCCAAAGCCCGGAAATATCCGGTGCATGTTGGTCGCCGGTTGCAGTCGGGGATAGATCGTGCCGCTTTGCTTGGAACGCGTGAGCATTTCCAGCACTTCCGCCATATGTTCCAATCAGGGTTCCGTCTTTGAAAGTTGCTTCCAGCTTCGTGGCGTAACTGTCGAAAGTCAACACCAGAGAGCCATTCTGAAACGCTCCACTGTTTGAAGGGTTGACTCGGTCGTCCCCATTAAAGAAGTAGCTATGCACATCCGCTCCGGTGCCGTCGATTTCGATCCTAAATGGAACTGAAACATTGTTCACTGTGACGGTCGCATCCAACGTGCCCTCTAAGGATTGTCCCGACGCCAAAATGGCGATGGCAAAGATTGCTAATACGGTGAGAGCGGCCAGTTTCGTCCTAGAAGCGATATGCATGAAGGAATCCTTTGTGCGCTGGGAAGCCCCGAGACTTCCAAGGCCTGCCGAGTGTCGCAGGCTGACAGCATCTTGCTCAGCGGCGGGCGACCATAGACTATCATATATATAGACATACTAATAAATACGAGATTGTTCATGATTTGATGCGGCTCAGCGCTGCTCCCAGCGCATCGATTGCTAGTTGCGCGGCATGACTCGATGCTGAAGGCAGGCCACCGACAGCAATGCTGACGTCCTCGCACAGCAGCTTCCTAGCCTCGTTCAGCCTCATGCCCGTCGCCAATTCGGTCAAGGCCGAACCGCACGCAATCGCTGCAACGCATCCCCGGGCCTTGAATTTCACTTCTGTAATTCGGCCCGCGTTTTCTTTCAGGGTCAATCTCAGCACGTCTCCGCAACCCGGGTTCTCAATTTGCGCCACGGCATCAGCATCGGAAATTTCCCCTGCATTTCGGGGGTTCTGAAAATGATCGAGTAACTGTGCAGAATACATGGAACGACAATTGTAACTGGCACCCCTCAGGCGGGCTCTCTAACCACGCTGCCGAGTGCTGTCGGGAAAATAAATCCGGCGGCCGCATTTTCTCGGCCGTCACAATCCAAATGCCGCGACCCGCGGCTGAAGACGGAGAATAGGTTCCAGAAATTCGTTGGTACCCCGAAGGAAAGCTTCTGCCCTTTAGCACTCATCTGTCGACGATCACATGATTGGGGGCCCCTGGCAACGGCGCACTGCGTATTACTAGTCTTGGAGAACGACTTGTAAATCTGCGTAGTCTTCCGGGGTGTTGATATTCACAGCGACCAGCGGATCGTCGACTCTTACATATTGGACATGCTTGTGGTGTGCATGTTCAATGTCGCGCGCGTTCGATGTTGCCGGCTCTTGCAAAAACGCTGACATCATTTCGCGGCCGATGAGATAGGGATGCCCGTGGTGACCAGAATATTCGGGCACGATCGCCCAGACGTTCGGGTCCGCCATCGAAAACGCAACGCGCAAAATTTGCAGGGTCACAGGTTTGACCGCAGGACGGTCAACCAACGTCACGATTGCGGCATCTCGCCCGTGATTGAGTACCTCCTGCAAACCGACTTGCAACGAACTGAGCTGGCCACGCTCGGGATCGCGGTTGACGACGAGAGATGCCCCGTGGGAGTAAATAGTTGGTGCAAGTGCTGCTTCGTTCTCTCCCACCACCACCAGCACGAAGTCAGTGGCCGATGAAAGCGAACGAATCGCGGCAGAGAGCAAAGTGTCGTTGGAAGCAGTTTGCCCGGCAACGAGCGGCGGCCACGGCAGTAGAGCTTTATCCCGGCCCATGCGCGAGGATTTTCCCGCAGCCAGGATCACACCGGCAAAGCTGGCAGCCAGGCTCATGCAGCGAAGATATCAGGGAATAACTGGAAATTGTCGATTTCTTGCGTCTGAACCGCCCAGCGCAGGATGCGGATGTCGTCACGATGCCCCCTCCCCTGGGAAGCGGTTCTTCATTCGCCGTCGCTCGTGACTACTGCCACAGGCGGTTTGCTTTGCTTCCTCAGGATCTCACCAAGCAGGAACAGGTCGGTGAGCAGGGCTCGAAGGTGGATGGAAGCGTTCAGATTGTCGATCAATTGGGAACTGATCGCGGGTTGAGCGAGAACGATTTCGATGGCAGCAAGAGAGTCACGAGAGTCGCGATCGAGCACCGCGATGAACGCCAGGTACTTACCCTCAGGCTCAAGGCCTTCCTGTTTGACTGCCGTCGCACACGCTTCGGGCAGACCGGTCAAGGCTTCCACGGCTCGCCGCAGGAACTCACGGACTTGTCCACCCGACTTGCTCCCCTGGTCACTCGGCAGCCCCTGGGCTGCGTATGCCAGCAGGAACTCGTAGCATTCTTCCACCGCTCCACAACGATCGCAGATCTCAGCGAGCATCGGTTAACCCTCGGCCTTCGACGCGGTTGGATGTCGATGACGAAGAAGCAGTCTCGACCTTCCATCGCTCGGGATCGTGCTCTTCCAGATAGAAGTCGCGGTCCATCCAGCCGAAGATCATCGATTTCGTAATCGCGCGTTTCTCCGGCCGAAGCCCGAAGTAGACGTGCATCATGACGAGCGCAATCAGTCCCACGCCTGCCAATCCGTGCAGCACATACATCAGGCCCCAGGTCATATCGCTGAATAGATACGGATTCCGGGGGAAAAAGATCGTATGCACCCGAGACATCATGAAGACGCCGGTAAGAATCACCGACAGACCGCACAAGATGATGACACCGTGGAAGAGCTTGTTTTCCAAGGGATACTTGGCAAACTTTCGCGGCGGCGGCGCGGGTATTCCGAAAAAGCGGCGAACCCTTTTCCAGGCGTCGTCCAGATCGATTCTGTCGGGCCAAATCGACCAGAAATCCAGCCAGAACGAGGCATGAATGATGTGAAAGACGATGGAGACAGTTAACACGGCGCCGGCGATCCAATGATAGGTCACCCAATTAAACTGGACACCTACCTTCGGAAGGAAGGCGGTAAACAGCAGCGTGAACATGGAGGCTGCCATGATCCAATGAAACAGCCGTGCCACTAGCGAGTGCCGGGGAACGTGCTTGGGTATGCCGGCCGAGACCGCGGAAGAATCATCCGGCGCGAACACTCTGGGCCTGGCGAAATACATGATGTAGACGGCGTGAACGATCAGGAAGAGCATCCCCGCGATCACCGCAACCCAGATCAGGAACCAAGCAATATGGATGGGGACACTCTGTCCCCACGGATTGGTGGCCCACTCTAAGAAGCCCATGTCGCCTCCTCGACTCCACCGATGGCACGTTTCACCAGATTTCTCATCAACGGGATTTTGTAGGCATTGAACTGCAATGGAAGCGCTCCTTGCACGGAGAGTTTTCCCGCCATCTCGCCAGTCGCTGCGTTCCGCGGTTTGCTCCGAACAGCATCTTCGACTGCCTTCAGCCTTAACGGTCGCGCGGCGGCGCCGTTCACTGCGATTCGCATGCGCTCGATCGTGTTGCCGGATAGGACCATGGCCGAGGCGACGTTCAGGAGCGGGAAGTCCCATACGTTGCGGTCCCGCACTTTTTCAAAATAGAACCGCGCCCCCGCCCAGCTGGACGGAATCCGAATGGCGGTAAGCAGATCACCGGGCTGCAAGATGTGCAGCCGCGTAATGTCGATCTCAGGGCCAATGAAGTAAGCTTCGGCATCGACCACGCGCTCACCCTTGGGGGTTCGTAGAACGAATTTTGCGCCCAGTGCAATCAGGGCCGGGGCCGTGTCGGAAGGATTCACCGCCACGCAGCGGTCCGCGTGCAGAATGGCGTGCTCACGGTTGCGGCCCTCCGGCGTATCGGCATAGCAAATGTTGCCGCCAGCACGATAGCACGGCCAACCGCCGCGGTAGTACCAGCAGCGCGCGTCCTGTGAAACGTTGCCGCCGAGCGTTCCCTGATTGCGGATTTGCGGCGATGCCACCAATTCCGCGGCTTCCGCCAGCAGCCCGTACTTCTGCTTGATAATGGGATGATTCACCACCTCAGTGAGCGTGGTCATCGCGCCGATCTCGATGCCATCGCCCGTCGTGCGAACTCCGCGCAGTTCCTCGATGCCACTTAGATCGACCACAGCCTTGGGCTTTCTGATTCGATCCTTGAGCCAGTCGAAACTGTCCATCCCTCCGGCTAGCACCCAGGCATCGCTTCCGTGCTGTTCGAGAAGCTTCTGCGCATCGGCCACGGAACTCGGCTGATACAGCTCAAAAGCGGGCATGACGTCTCGTATGACAGCCATAGCTCTCCTCAAAATCTCAATCAAATATGCGCTGTCAGCGGATCCTGCATCGGGCGGCCCGCTTCCAACGACGTCAGAATCGTGTCGGCATTCACCGGTGCGCGCTGGAAAACCTCGTCCCCGAGTGCATCCGAGAGGGCATTCAAGATGGAGGCACAGCCGCCTCCAACGGGCGGTTCACCGACACCACGCGCACCCACCGGCGTCTCCGGATCCGGAATATCCAGCGCGGTCCATTGCATATCGACGGGTACATCGAGAATGGTCGGCGGTTTGTTGTGATGGAACCGCTTGGAAACCATTTCGCCGTAGTGCGGATCGAACACCCACTTCTGACCGATGGCATGCCCGATGCCCAAGACCGAACGGCCAAGCACCTGACCACCTAGCGCTCGGGGATGGATTACTGTGCCGACGTCGGCAGAAGCAAGGAAGTCAACGATGTAGTACTTGCCAGTTTCGACATCGACCTCAACCTCGGCAAAACTGGCAACGTACGAAAATGTCGAGCCATCGCGTGGGTAGTTGTCCTTGGCCGCCGCCACCAGGCCTTGACCTGCTAACGCCGCCACAGAGTCCTTCGTCAATTTGTGGAGATCGGCGGATGCTTCGTGGCCATCGTAGACACCACCGAGTTGAATCGCGTATTTCGCCGCCTGCGCCAAAGTCATGCCGGCACCGCCCTTGCGGAAGACGCGCTCGTTAGCGACCTCATATTGCTCCGGTTTGCCACCCAGCTTCTTGGCCGCGATTTCCTGGAGCTTCTTCTTGGCGTCCATCGCCGTTGCGTATGCAGCCCGTGTCATCGCATGGGTGGTCTGGCTACCACCGGAGACACAGGTGAAGGGAAGGTTCTTTGTCGTGTTCCCCCACACGACATCGCACTTTTCCCACGGTACTCCCAGGACTTCCGCGCCCGCGCGATGAACGTCAATGACCGACTCAGTTCCCAGGTTGCCGATTCCAGACTGGAAGGTGATTCGGCCATCCGGCTTGATCACTAGAAGCCCATCGAATCCGATCGTGCCGCCAACGTAGCAGCTCAGCGATACGCCGACCCCGCGAACTTTCGTGCCCATCCTTTTCGGAGTGCGCGCCACTCGCTCGCTCCACCTGAACTGCTCCGCGCCGCGGTCAAGTGCTTCCTTGAGAAATGCGCTCGTCGCATACTGCCGTTTACCTTGCACGGCTGGTCCGAACGGCGCCTTGCCTTCCGGGCAATTGACGCGCCGGATCGCCACCTGGTCAACTCCGAGTTTGCGCGCAGCTTTCGCGATGATGGGCTCGATGATGACGATCCCCTGGAGGCCGCCCGGTGAGCTTTGCGCACTTCGGGGCGGCGTGTTCGTGAGCACCGTGACGCCACGCCAGCGCATCGCTAGCGGCTGGTACAACAGAGAGACGATGCGGCCTGATGAAGGAGAATCCCCCACCGCGTCGTATGGGCCGTTATCGCAAATCACGAACATGTCGAGAGCTGTTATCCGACCTTCTTTCGAGAAACCGACCTTCATACGTCCTTGAAAGCTGGGACGGGCACGTCCGATGAAAGTCTCCTCTTCACGGCTGATCCGCATCATCACCGGAGTATTGGTTTTCTTGGCCAGAAGCGCAGGGATGATCATCGACACGCCGCCCGTGATCTTGCTGCCGAACCCGCCCCCAGTGTATTCACTGATGAAGACAACATTGTCAGGACTAATGTTCAACCAGCGTGCGATCGCGGGCAGCGTTTGCGCGGTGCTTTGCGTACCCGTGTAAATGTAGACCTTGCCGTTCTGCCAGTAAGCCATTGCACTACGAGTCTCCAGCGTCTGATGGCTGGTGTCGGGCGTAACGAAGCTCTCGTCGAGAACGAGCGCGGCGTTCTTGAAGCCGGAATCGACATCGCCATACGACCATTCGTCGGGAGCCTTGCCCATGGGGAGGCGACCATGGTCTAGCTCTGCGAAGTCGGCTTTGGTCCATTTGAGTTCGGTGACCTCGGGAGGCCCCGGATTTTGTTCCCCGGGCCGAGTCCAGACATTGCCGTCGGTTCGCGGGTTAGGACCGCCCGGCCGCAAGGTGTCGAGCGGATCAACTATGAATGGAAGCGGTTCAAAATCGATCTGGATCTTCTCGATGGCCTCCGCGGCGGTGAGTTCGTCAACTGCGGCCACTGCAAGAATCGGTTCGCCCTGATAGACGGGTTCATTGGTAAGGCCGCGTTCGCCCCACTTACTGGCCTTGATGACAGTTCCATTGTCGGTTAGGGTATCGGCGGGAGCGGGAAGATCATTTGCCGTGAGAATGGCCTTGACGCCGGGGATGGCGAGGGCTGCATCCGAATGAATGCGCTTTACCCGGGCGTGCGGCATCGGGCTAAGCAGCAATTTGCAGAACAGCATACCTTCGGCACGAAAGTCTTCGGCATATTTCGCTTGGCCCGTAACTTTCGCATATAGATCTGGGGTCGGGTAGTTCTTGCCGATCAGCTTGTACCCAGCTCCGTACTGGCGCTCATTAGCCTCAGCAGGCTCAACGGCTTTCTTGTTATCCAAGGCTAGACCTCCGCAGATTCTCGGCGCCGCGCATCATCGCGGTTAGAATTTTGTCATAATCCTGGCAGCGGCACAGGTTTCCGGAGATGCCCTGCGCCAACTCTTGGCGGGTGGGATTGGGATTGGTTTTCAGGTATCCCACTGTAGCCATAATGAAACCGGGCATACAAAAGGCGCACTGAAAGCCTTGTTCATCGATGACGCCCTGTTGTACTGGGTGCAAAGTTCCGTCAGCCATGGCTAGGTCTTCGATGGTCACAACTTTTCGGCCACGCACCGTGTGGGTCAGCACGGAACACGCATAGTACGGAATATCGTCCATCAGAACGGTGCAAGATCCGCATTCCGCGCGGTCGCATCCCAACTTGGTGCCGGTCAGGCCCAGCTTGTAACGCAGCGTCGACGCCAAGGTCTCCTGCTTCATCGCGTCGACGCGCCGCTGCTGACCGTTGACGTTGAGCGTGATCAACCGCTCACCTACACCCGCTGCCGACTGCTGGCCGTGCAGAAGAGACGAGGCGCGAAACAGATAGCCCGCGGAACAAACTGCCACACCGCTGGTGATGACACCTTTGATGAAGTTGCGCCGGGAGACGGCTTTGGGAACATCTTCTTGAGGCAGGTCTCGGATCGGCTTGGAACTTGCCTTCTCGGTCATACCGGATTACCTCCTACCAGATGCAGCCTCCGTAGAGGCTTGCGGGAAGAAAGGCGTGAGATTTTTCACATTTTAGCAGTTGGGTTGGCAGAAATGATGCCCAGATGCGGAAATTTACTTTCGTTAATCTGTTCGCGTTTTACTTCCTTGCTTTCGCAAGATGGCCAGAAGAACCAAAGCAGCCCACTACCCGCAGTTTTCCTTGGCAGACTGACTTCCTGGCGCCGCGCTACCCTAACCGTTTGACTCAACTCCGTTGAACTTCAGGAATGAATACGATGATCTTCGTAAAACGAATCCTGTTGTTCTCGCTCATCGGCATATTTGCAGT
>Ga0182018_10005397_pt1 | contig 10308 bp, 8 predicted proteins | sample 812P2MmetaG_FD_120490 | JGI IMG/M metagenome (GOLD analysis project Ga0182018, IMG submission 120490) | Permafrost microbial communities from Stordalen Mire, Sweden - 812P2M metaG | ecosystem: Environmental > Terrestrial > Soil > Wetlands > Permafrost | place: Sweden: Stordalen | collected... | reverse complement strand
GAGCGAAGCGAGGGACTTGTAACTCGCCGGCAAATACAGATCCCTCGCTTCGCTCGGGATGACAATTCATTATGATGACGGTTCGTTGTGAACTCTGACAAATGACTCTTGATCTTTTTACCCGCGCTGAATCCGCGGCTGCGTTTGTGCTTTCGCAGAGTGCGTTGCGTCCGCAGATCGGGCTGGTTCTGGGCTCGGGGTTGGGAGGCTTTGCCGACGATCTGACGGACGCGGTGCGGATTCCTTATGCGGATATTCCGGCGTTTCCGCGATCGACGGCGGCGGGGCACGCGGGACAACTGGTGATTGGGAAGTCGGGAGACGTTCCCGTAGCGGTGATGCAGGGGCGGGTGCATTTGTATGAAGGGTATTCGGCGGCGGAGGTTGCGTTTCCGGTGCGGGTGCTGGGGCGGGCGGGGATTCGCGCGCTGATTCTGACCAATGCTGCCGGAGGAATCAACGTCGAGTATGGACAGGGCGCACTGGTTATGCTGCGCGATCACATTAATCTGCAAGGGCAGAATCCGCTGACGGGTGCGAATGACGAGCGGTTTGGGCCGCGGTTTCCGGACATGACCTATACGTATGCCAAGCGCTATCGCGAGATTGCATTGGAGGAGGCGAACAGGCTCGGGGTTTCTCCGCATGTGGGGGTGTACGCGGCGCTGGCGGGGCCGAGTTATGAAACGCCGGCGGAGATTCGTTATCTGCGAACGATTGGCGCCGATCTGGTGGGGATGTCTACGGTGCCGGAAGCGATTGTGGCGCGACACATGGGGATGAATATTCTGGCAATTTCGTGTGTCACGAATATGGCGGCGGGGATTCTTGATCGGGCGCTGGTGCACGAAGAAGTGCTGGAAGTGGGGCGGCGGGTGATGGGGCAGTTCGTCGCACTGTTGCGGGCAGTCCTGCCGCGGATGATGGAGGAAGTCAAGAAGACGGGGTAGATTCGTTTGGCCCCGGCGCGAAGTTCATTTCAGGCGTGTATAGGCGTCTATCGGCATCTATAATCATGGCGGCCACTCAACTTGCCGACAATTCGAAGAGGAGAGATAGCGATGTCGAGCGCGATTCCAGAAAAGTACGTCGACCTTTTTCAGAAGAAGGCTTTTGCCAATCTAGCGACTCTGATGCCGGATGGACGGCCGCAGGTGACTCCGGTGTGGTGCGATTATGACGGGCAGCATGTGATTTTCAATTCGGCGCGGGGACGACAGAAAGACAAGAACGTGCGGCGCGATCCGCATGTGGCGCTGGCGATTGTGGATCCCGACAATCCGTATCGATATCTGGAGATTCGCGGGACGGTGGTGGAAATTACGGAAGACGGCGCCGACAAGCACATCGACAAGATGGCGAAGAAGTATATGGGGCTGGACAAGTATCCGTATGCGAAGCCGGGCGAGGTGCGGGTGATTTATAAGATCAGGCCGGAACATACGAATGTGATGGGGTAGAACTGCGGCGACCCGAAGGAACGTCCGTAACTTGCGCTCATCGGGCAGTTCACGGAAGCTCGGGTAGGATCCTCGCAAGCTTGACGCGATTGAGGCGACTGCCGTGGACCATTTCTCATCGGGGACGCGTAATCAGCCCGAGATTACGACCTTGTTTGGCCCGCCGAAAACGCCGGCCGGGACGGAGCCACCTCCGCCAGACGAGAGATTCGCAATCACCCGGAAATCGTTGGGCAAAACTCTGGTCTACCTGGCTGTAATCCCTTTTCTGTGGGGCGCATATGTTGGCGCGTACCACTACTGGCACCCAGCGCCGACGCTCTGGACGCGGACCGACGCTACGGTGCTGGATGGCAAGATCCAAATAAAGCGAGATATTTGATCCTCCGGGGTGGCACCCGACACCCACGGCGCACGCGATTGACAACTGCGATTATTATATTTTTCGTTTCGGAGTCTCCTATTTGGTGGCGGGAGCCGCTCACCAATCGACGATTGACTCGCCTTTGTTCACAAACAAGCGCGAGGCTGAGAATTGGGCCTCGCAGTTTACGCCCGGCCGTCAACTGGCAATTATTTACGATCCATTGGATGCAGGCCGTGTTCGCCGCGCGGATGACCCTCCACTCGGCCGATATGCCGGAGGGCCGTCGATTGGTTATTACCCGTTGGGTATAGCCGGTCCTGAGGTTGTCGTCGAGTCTGCCGCAGGACCGCTGAAAGCGGCGTTTTGCCTGCTGTTGCCTGGGATACTTCTGATTCTGAGTTCGCGGTCGGAGCGACGCGAACTTGATACCGAGTCCGCTCCGTGGTTGAGTTAAAGCTCGCCGCGTTAAATCGGGTTTAGGGTCTACATCTCATTCGTCCGAATTGCGTCCCAGGCCGGCTGCTTCGGTGACGTTTTTTCCTTTGGCAAGTCTAATCACTTCGGGGATGGGCCTGATCGTTTTCGGCGGCAGGTGCCGTTTGCTTGAACTTTCCGGCGTCATCTCTCGTAATAAAAATGAACGGGACAAGAACGATTGGCGCGTCAAGCCATGAATCCCGCGGTATGGTTTCCTGGAGGGTTACGATGCAGTTTGTAAAGAGCGGTGAGCTCGGCGAAAGCGGCCCGGTCAGCAACAGCGTTTCAGCGCAGCAGGTGGTGAATGCGGCGCATGATGAACTGTTGCAATTGATGCGGCAGCGTGCGGAAGTGATGAAGCGTATTGGGACGGTGAAGCAGACGATTGCCGGTTTGGCGAATCTATTCGGCGAGCAGCTGCTCGACGACGACTTGCTGGAACTGATCGACCGCAAGCCGAACGGACGTCAGCCGGGGTTTACCAAGGCTTGCCGCAGGGTGCTGATGGAAGTGAAGCGTCCGCTGGGAGCGCGGGAGGTTTGCGTGGAGTTGGAGCGAAATGCTCCGGCAATTCTGGCGAGACATAAGGATCCGCTGGCGTCGGTGACAACGGTTTTGAATCGGCTGGTGGATTATGGCGAGGCGCGCAGTTTGAGCAACGATCGCGGGCGGCGGGTGTGGGAGTGGGTTAGCGAGGGTGACGTGGCGGCGGACGGGATGAGTTCCGGAAGGACGGCGTAAGCGAGCATCTCGGCGGCCAAGCCGCATCTTTTCAAGACAATTGCGGCGCGATTGAAGTCTTGCCCTTCCCAGTTTGTGGCCTTCTCGAAAGCTTCCCCGCGATAATTCTTAGCAGGCTTAAGCTTGCAGCAAGCGGCATTTTTCTGATGCCGGAACGCCCGCCCCAGGGCAATCCACTGTGACCGTTGGCCGAGGCAGAGGGCTCTCTTCTAGCGTCGGAAACGGGAACTCCAATCCAGTACTATGCCCTGATGTTTCAGTACTTTCGTAACTCTCAGTTGGGCAGTTGAGAGCGGTATTCTAGGGTTGATCCTCTCCCCGATCTTGATCAAATTCCTATCCAGGGTATAAGTGCGGCTTGTCACCGCGAGGGCTACGGTAATGGCGACGATGTTCGGGCGGTTTGAAATCCAGAGTGAACTTTCGAAGTCAGACACTGCCTCGATTTACAAGGCGATGGACACGAAGAGCGAACAGGTCGTGGCGTTGAAGACGCAAGACCTGGGGCCGCTCGGGGAGCGCGCGGCGAAATTTGTGGAAACGCTGATTGCCGAGGGCGAAAGCACGCGTGATCTGGCGCACCAGACCATTGTGGCGCTTTACGGCGCGGGCGAGATTGAGGGACAGTTTTGCGCGGCGATGGAGTACATCCAGGGGAACAGCATCGCCACGATGCTGGCGCGCAAGGAAGGGTTTTCGATCTGGGACCTGCTCGACATTACGCGCCAGGTTTGCGCGGGGTTAGAGCACGCGGCCGACAAGGGAGTGGTGCACTGTTCGCTGGAGCCGGCGAAGATCATGGTGCAGTGGGACGGGATGGTCAAGATTCTGGGCTATGGCATCTCGAACATGAGCCTGATTGAAGCGGAATTGGGGAAGGGTTTGGGACGGCTGATGCCGTATTGTTCTCCCGAACAGATTCGCGGCGAGGCGATGGACCTGAGGGCGAACGTCTATACACTGGGCGCGATTCTTTACGAGATGGTGGTGGGCGAGCCGGCGTTTGGAGCGACGGATCCGGTGGCGCTGGTGCAACAGATTGAGAGCGAGATTCCGGCGAGCCCAGCGGCGGTGAATTCCAAGATTCAACCGGCGGTGAGCGCGCTGATTATGAAGGCGCTGGAGAAAGATCCGGAGCAGCGGTACCAGAGCGCGCGCGAGTTGCTGATCGATCTGGAAGGTTGCAAGGAAAGCGGCAAAAAGGCGACGGGCGAAGTCAAGAAGGCGACAGCAGCGACGAATGCCGTGGTGAGCCAGGCGGATCGGGCGGCAGCAGCGGCAAAGTTTGCGGCGTCGGCCTCGAGTGCGGTTGCGCCGAAGAGTGCAGCGGCTCCGGTTGCACCTCGAACGGTTGAACCCAAACCAGCTGCGCCCGTGATGGCTGCACCGAAAGTTACGGCGCCGGTTTCGCCGCGAGTGGAATCTGCAAAAACCAAATTTTCACCAAGCGCAGCGCCGGTTGCTGAAACCAGAGCGGCGGCCGCCGCTGCGGGAAGCTATGGCGAAACGAGCGGAGGCTTTGGGGAGTTTGAAGTAAGCGCTCCGCAAGCTCAGACTTCAGGAAACCCGGTTTTATCGGCGGCGGTAGTGGAGCCGGAGACGGAAGAGCCAGCATTTGAACGGCGATCACCTGAGCTGCCATCACCGGAGCGGGCATCGGAGCGGCAGACGAGGCGTGTGGCGGCGGATCCGATGATGTCGGAGCCGGCGAAACCTGCGGCGAGCCAGAGTTTTTCTGATCTGGCAGAAATGCCTCCACTGAAAGAACCGATGTATGAGCCGCCAGATCCGGAACCTGCGGAGCCATTGCACTCGGCGACGGTGCAGCTGTATCCGCGAAAAGACAAAGATGAAAAGCCGAAGGTCCAGCCGCGGGAAGTTGCGGAGAAGGCGTTCCAGCAAATCGCGACGATTCCTCCGCGGTTAATGCTGTTTTCGATTTTAGGCGCGGTGGGATTGATTCTGGTCATCGCCATGGCGGTGTTCTTCCATGTGCGATCGGAGGACGACGGTTCGACAGCTGCTCCGCGACCGACGAAGGCGAGGAGTGCAACTCCGGCGGAAACGACGGCGCAGACGCAAGCGCCGCGCGTGCAGAAGCCGATTGCTCCTCCCATGGAACCGCCGCTGGAACCCCAGCCCGACTTGAAGGTGCGGCAGGTGGCGGTGGCAAAGCGGGGCGCGAAGAACAATCGGCCTGTGCCTGCTGCTGTCGCGGCGCCGGTCGTCGTCGCCGGACAGGCGCTGATTGACTCGACGCCGCAGGGCGCGCAATTCCAGGTCGACGGAAAGAGCGATCCTTCATGGGTCACTCCGTTTACGGTGGCAGAGCTGAACCCTGGGAAGCACATCGTCTCGGTCAGCAAGAGTGGTTATACGTCGGACACGCGGTCGGTCGATGTGGGGTCGGGAAGCAAGGCGTCTGTGGTATTTCATCTGGCGCCAATGAATGCGCTGATGGTGTTGAACAGCATGCCGGCTGGCGCGACAGTCATCATCGACGGCAAGACGACGGGACGGGTGACTCCGGCGCAGTTCGCGGTGGAAAAGGGAAGCCACGCGGTGCTGTTGCGGAAAGAGGCATATCTGGATGAGACGGTCACGGCCGATCTGGGGCCGGGGCAAAACTTTCAGTATGCTCCGACGCTGCGAGCGCTGGGGAACACCGAAGACATGCGCACGGTGGGCAAGCTGAACAAGCTGTTTGGACGCGGCGGCGACAGCACGGCCGGCATGGGTACGGTGAGTATTCACACGGTGCCGAAGGGCGCGCAGGTTGCCATCAACCAGCATATGCTGGACAAGAATTCTCCGATGGATGTGATGCTGGGACCGGGGAACTACATCGTGGACATCACGATGACCGGGTTCAAGCCGGTACACAAGATCATCAGTGTGGATAAGGGCGGGAAGACTCCGATCGACGAGATTCTGGAACGGCAATAACGCAGTTTCCAGCCGATTACTTGGAGCCACATCGGCTGGAGCCGGCAGCAGTACTCTTCATTTCACGTAACATCAGCGTTTCACCAACATCCGCGTTTCACCCAACATCAACTGTATCGATTTCCTCTTAAATACAAGTGCTCCGATTCCTGGGTCAGCTAAGTACCGGGCCAGCTAGGTTCAGGTCGGGTGTCACTAAGAGACGTGATGCAAGTCACATCCTGCGGAGTTGAAAGGGCGCACAATGACGGAGTAATTGAGGATGTGACTTTGTGCCTACGCCGCCCAGGCCCGGCAAGTTGAGTACCGAGCTATCGCAGGCCCTTCGCAGGCTCAGATCCGTTCGGCCGTTTGCCAGGGGAAGCACGCTGTTCCGAGAGGGATCGGCGGTGACTGGCATCTATCTGGTGGAAAGTGGAGCGGTGCGGGTTCTGCTGTCGAACGGCGGGATGGAAAGGCAGCTTCTGGACGTCGCCGGGCCGGGAACCGTACTGGGGCTGAGTGAGAGCATGAGCGGAGAGAAGCATCGGAGTACTGCGGAAGCGGAGGAATACACGATGGCGGTGTTTATTCCGCGCGAGGAGTTGCTGGAGTTCTTGCGGGAGCACGGCGATTTCTGCATGCAGGTGGTGCGGCTGCTGAGCGACGACTTGCACGGACTCTACCACAAGTTTCGCAGCATCACAGCGCATCCGGGGCGTCCGCGGCAGCGGGCGCTGGATGAACAGCTGAATTGACGGGAGCAGGTCTTAGTTCTTAGGTGTCAGGTCTTAGGAAAAACAAAATGCTTGGCCCTGAGAACCTGAGACCTGAGACCTGACACCCGAGAGCTGGTTTTCTCAGTCTGCTTTGAATTTGACGGTAATCTGGGTCTGGATTTCCACGGGTGCGCCGTCGAGGTAGTAAGGCTTGTATCTCCACTGGCGAACGGCTTCGACCGCGGCGCCGGCCAGGATGGGATCTCCGTGGAGCACTTTTGGGCTGGTAACGTTGCCCTGTTTGTCGATGGTCGCTTCGATATCCACCGTACCCTGGGCGTGGACGGCGAGAGCGGCGGCCGGATACCGCGGCTGTACCTTCTTGATCAGAAGACCCTGGGAAACTCCCTGCGAAACTTTCAGTGTGGCCAAGGAAGGTCTGGAGGCCTCGGTGGGTATCAGGCCGTTCAGGCTACTTGCGTTGGCGGCCGCAACCACGGGCAGCTGAGGTGCGGACTCGTCATCTGACGCGGCAGCTTTGGTTGCTGCGAAGGTGGTCGACTTCACGAGCAAGGGTGAGGAGGATTTCTTCGCCGCCGGTTCGGGGGTCACGGCGATGCGGAGTTCGGGAGGATTGCCGGTGGCGTTCGATTGATTGTTCGGGGAATTGCTCGATAAGACGATCGTCTGGGGCTTCGGACCCGATGCTTGCGAGGAGGTTGAGATTGAAGCAGACGCCGGACTGGCGGTCGTCGCGGTGATCGGCGCCGTCGGCGTCGGCTTAGACATGGATAATGGAAGTGGTGAAGGCGGCGCCGAGTTGGGGCTTGGTTGTGCGGGTTGCAGGGCTGGGGCTGCGCCGGGCTTAGCCAACTCGGTATAGCCAAAGTAGCCGAGCGCAGCCACGACCAGCAGGACCGCAGCTGCGATCAAGAGCTTCTTGCTGCTGCCCGATCCGCCGGAATCTTCTGTGCCTAATGCGGCGAAGGACGGGCCGTCGTTGAGTGAGCCGAAGGTCGGGACGGAAACTGTTTCGGTGACGGTCAGTACAGAAGTGGCGGACTCTGGTTGATGGATCTCAGCTTTTTTCGCCGGAGCGGCAACGTCTTTTGCCGGGGCTGGAGCGGCAGCCGAGCTTGAGACCGACACTGGAGTCGACGAGAGAACTGGAGTTGCTTTCTGAGCTGGCGCAGGCGTAGCCAGCGGCGTGAATTGTGGCGTCGATGGCGCGGCGACATCCGATGGATATTCCAATGGATCGTCTTCAGAGTCGGCGGACGCGGTGGTTCCAGAAAAATTGGATGAGATCGAATTGGACGACATCGCTTTGGACGACATGGCTGCAGGGGCCATCGGAGGCGCAGCTTCGAAATGCGGCATTTCCGTTTGGGGCGACTCGCGGCGACTGGAGGGCGGAGCCTCGGTAGTTTGAATCATGGCGCTTGGAAGCGCGATGGTTGGAACCACCCGCGGTGAGCGCCGGCGATCATGCTGCACCAAACTGCCGGCGGGGGTTGGAGCTGGAATTTTGGGTGAGGGTGCTGCAGACGACACTGCTCCGCCGCTGGCACTGGCCGCATCGCTAGTTTTCCGCAGAAGACCGCGCGCAACCCGGAGCGTTCCTTTAGCCTGCTCGACATTAATCGGCTTGGTGAGGACCAGATTGGCGCCGATGCGGTAGGCCTTGGCCACGCCCGCTTGTCCTTCGACCAATGCGATGGCCAGAGAACCCTGATTCAAACCGGAATTTCTAGCACTCTTGAAAAGCAGGGAAGCGTTCTGCTCATTCTCACTGTCGATGACGATGGCGTCGTAACGTTGCGCCATCAACTTCTTGACGGCAGCAAAAGGCTCGTGCACCGCCTCGACCGCGAACTCCAACTCGCTGAAGGTCTGAGTTACGATCGCGGCGAGTTTTTCGTCGGAACAGAAGAGTAAAGCTTGGTAACCCATAATAAGGCCATCCTAGGTAACAGAATGGGTACCAGCAAGTTACGGGGGTCATTGACCCTTTATCGTCCTTTTGTCGAGGGGCGGGCGAGGCGATTTATCGGCAGTTATTATCGACCGTTTGCGAGAATCCTAGCCCAAAAGAATCTGTGAGCTAGGGACGCTGAAAGTCGACGATCACGACAGTCTGGAAAGTCTGGGCTTTTCCATCGCGGACGAAGGGGCGATATCGCCACTGCTTGACGGCTTGAACGGCGGCGGTTGCCAGACTGGCGTTTCCTTCGACCAGACGGACGCCGGTAACTTTGCCGTCCTGATCGACGATGGTTTTCAGGACGACCGTTCCCTCCGCGCCGTTCGATTGCGCTCCGGCTGGAGGCTTCGGCGCTACTCTGGTGATCAAGCGGCCTTCAGCTCCCTTGGACGACAGAATGACGGCGGTTGCTTCCTCGGGTAGCGGGGCGTTGGACAATGTTGCGTTGGACGATGTTGCATTAGTCAATGCCGTGCTAGGTAATGCCGCGGTGCTTTTGGAGGTACCGGTGAGTGGCGCGACGGTTTTGTCCGGTCCGGTTTTGGCGATCTCAGGCTTTCCGACCCCAGGCTTGGCGGAAACGGGTGTCGGGGAAGCGGGAGTGGCCGTAGATCCGGCAACTGCCGGAGCAACCGTTGTGCCCGAAGCTGGAGATGGCCGCGCGTTGGCCGCCGAAGTTGCGGTTGCGGCTGTCGATGAATTTGCAGCGGAATTGGCGGCGGAATCTGGCGTTGTTAGTGCGCTATCCGGAGCGGCCGTCGATACGGGCGCGGGCGGCGTCGGTTGCGCAGGGGCCGGTTGCGCGGAAGGCCTTGCCGCACCTGAATGCTGAGCGAGAGTGGTCCCAACCAAAGCAAGAATACGATCGACCTGAGGCCGGACGATAGTTTGGAACCCAGGCTGATACATCCAGGCGAAATAAAAGCCGCCACCAGCGATCGCGAGCATGAGCAAGGCGACCAGCGAACCGCGCGTCTTCAGCGAGCCTTGACGGCGGGGCGAAGACGTGGCGAGTTTGGCAGGGCGGGATTCTGGCGTTGCTTTCGATGCTTCTGAAGCTGGTTCTGAAGCTTGCTTCTGCGAGTCGGCAGCTTGGGCCCCGGGCGGCGCTGATTCCTGCGACTCCGCGTGCGCCTTGTCCAATTCTTCCTGCTCCGTTCTTTCGAGTTCGGCAAGTACCGGATCGTCGGAGGGGGTGAGTGGGCGCGCTGAAAAAGATGCGGGCGGTTTCGCGTCTGGAATTGCGAGTGGAGCTGCGTCGACTTCCTCTACGGCGGAAGTCATTGTCGCGGAATCCATTACAGCGGAGCTCATTACAGCGGAACTCATGGTTGTAGGGACCCCGGGCGACGAGAACGTGGTATCTGGAGCGGTTGCGTCCGCTGAAAGGGTGGCTGCAATCGATGTTGGGACGGAGCTGGAGACCTCGTCGTAGCTGGCGACTTGCGAGGAGCCTTCGTGCGAAAAACCAGCGCGCGAGGAGCCTGCACTAGCGGCGGCTGCCATGGTGTGTTCCTCAGCAGGGACGACTGCAGGGGCGGCGGCTGTGGCGATAACGGCGTCGGTTGCGGGGGCAATTTCGGATGTTGGAGCGGTCTTTCGCAGACGGCCAACGGCGGTGCGGATGGTGGCGCG
>Ga0182018_10005395_pt1 | contig 10308 bp, 12 predicted proteins | sample 812P2MmetaG_FD_120490 | JGI IMG/M metagenome (GOLD analysis project Ga0182018, IMG submission 120490) | Permafrost microbial communities from Stordalen Mire, Sweden - 812P2M metaG | ecosystem: Environmental > Terrestrial > Soil > Wetlands > Permafrost | place: Sweden: Stordalen | collected... | reverse complement strand
GGGCGCTTACGGTTTCTATGAGGCGGCGGATTATCAGGAATCGACCAAAACGCCGAAGCTGGTCCGGGAGTGGATGGCTCACCACCAGGGCATGTCGCTGCTGGCCGTGCTCAATTTGCTCTACAACAATATCGTGCAGGATTGGTTCCACGCCAATGCGCATCTCGAGGCAACGCAGCTGCTGCTGCACGAGAAGCCGGTACACAAGGCGGCGCTCAAGGCCGAGTTCCAGGCGGCGCAGCCGCGTAGGAAAGCCAGCTAGGCTCCGATGCTAGAGAACGTGAGTTCGTCCAGCGATCCTTGCGGTGAAGTGGAGGGAACTGCAGGTCCCTCCACTCCGCTACGCTCCGGTCGGGATGACAAAGGGTAGGTTGGTTTGGTCCTTAGGGTTTGGCGTGCTGACAGAGTGTGCCCACCCTTTGTCATCCCGACCGGAACGTACCCGGATTTTCTACAACGCGGCCCCAACAATGGCCTCGTGTGCGGCTTTCCGTAGAGGAAGCCGCATGAGGTTCGTTGACTCCACCAAGCCTTACAGGAAATCCGGGGGGATGGGGCACCCGGGGCTATGTTTTAGAGACGGGAGGCTAGCCGACCGGCGAGCCGTCAGTCTTTTTGTCGTCGTCTTCGTTCTTCACCAACGCCTGTTGCACGCCACGCACCAACGCCTCGGGATTGAACTCGGCCCGGATAATGTCGTCGGGGCAGTCGCTCTCGATGGCCACGCGGTAATTACACACGAAGGCAACATGCTGCTGCGGGACCACCTTTTTGATATCGTCGCAGAGTTCCTGGGCGCTCTGCACCCGGACATCGGACTCAACATCGATCAATACCAGGTCGTAATCCCTCTGGATGACCTCATCCAGGGTCTGCTGTGAAAACACGGTCGACTGAACCTCAAATCCATGCATCCGGAGGATCTCGTCGCGCAGTCCCTTGATGGTCTCCCGGCTGCTGACGTGGAAAATCCGCTGCCGCCCATTGGTCTCTGTAGCCATCGCTTGCATCAGGCGATGCTACCAGCACTTCTGCGGATTTCCTATAGGCGTGCACTGGATCGATGATGCACGATCAGCGCCCCGAACGCCACTCTACCCAGAAAAGGAGATGGCAGCCCGCAGGCTGCCGTCTGCTTGTCGCCAAGCCCGTTTATTTCACCGCATCCGCTTTGGCCTCAGCGCTATGCGGCAGCCCAATGGCCTGGACCAGCATGTCTTCCTTGCGATAGATCAGGGTCGTCGCATTGAGCGAAGCCAACTCAAATCCATGTCCATGCGTAATCGCGTCCGTGGGGCAAGCTTCCACGCAGTATCCGCAAAAGATGCAGCGGTTGTAGTCGATGTTATAGACCTTGGCATACCGTTCCGCGCTGGAGATTCTCTGCTCAGCCGTGTTTTCCGCTGCCTCGATGTAAATGCAGTTGGCCGGGCAGGCCGCCGCGCACAGGAAGCAGGCAACACATTTCTCCAGCCCATTTTCGTCCCGCTGCAGCACGTGAGCCCCACGAAAGCGATCCTGGAAGTGGGCGCCACGGTTGGGTCCCGGTCCATCCGGGTAATTTTCCACCTCGGTTGGCTGCAGCATCTCACGAAACGTGATGCTCATTCCCTTCGCCACACCGGCTATATTGCGCACAATGGACATAGCAGAAGTATACGATGTCCCTGCCGATCCTTGTGGCCGTTTCAAGTTCGCCGCCAAGTGTCGATCGACGCAAGCAGCCTCCACAGCCCTGGAGCTTCCGGCTCGCGGAGGAAACTTCGCACATCGTCTGCGAGCGAAGCCATCTCCGCCGGTGCATGCCGCGCATGCCGCGCAAAGTAAAGATCGCCACGGGGGGAAGCGAGAAGGTGGCTCCAGTATATTGCCGAAAGTCCCAGAGGAACCCAGCACATGATGGTTCGGAGCGCAAAGGGTGCAGCTCCTGCCTGCTTGCGGTCCTGTGCCGCCCAGCCTTCCCGCACGGCAACGATGAAGCGGCGTACCGTTTCAGGATTGTTCGCGAGACGGTGCGCATCGCAGCCGTTCTCATAAAGCGCTCCTACAATCGCAGTAATGAAGACAGCGTGGCGCTGTAAATATGCGTCCATGTCTCGCACTCGATCCACAGGAAAGCCAGCTTCCCGGAAAAGAGAACCAACGTCTTGTGCTCGCTCCTCCACGACGGTGTGTTGCTGGGGAATATCGAGATATCGAATCATGGCGCCTTCGCGGTATCCGGCGATCCCTGGAAACGCAAGAACAGCCCGAGACCGTCCGAGAACTGCCAGCAGCTTGTCGGAACCGTTGGCGTGGTTCCCCAGGAATACTATCCGCGGGATTGCAGTTGCCTGTACGAGGTCTGGAAGGACAGTTTCTATCTGCTCGCGGCGCACAGCGACCAAGCACATATCCGCAGCAAAACCGGACGGCAATTTCTCCAGAACGGGCAGCACCTCAGTGTAGATCCGATGAGTCTTCAGGTCCTGAATCGTTGCGCCTCCCTGACGAAGCTCTGTTGCTCGGCCGGGTCGCGATACCAACGTCACACCGTGACCAACCATAGCAAGTCTGACGGCGAAAACCGTACCCTGAACACCCGCGCCGAGTATGACGATTTTCAATGTCGATCTCCAGTCGGAGCGAAAGCGCAAGTTTCAGCGGCGCGATTTTCGAATACAAGGACTCTGATGCTCAATGGGGATTTTCGCTGCTTACTGTATCGAATTGCTCAGCGCATTAGCTCGCAGAATGGAACACTAGATCCAAGAGAGCTCTGAGGGCCCACGGTCGTAGCAGGCCTCGAAGGAGCCGTCGTCGGAGGCGTCAGTGCGCTCGGAGCAGGATTGGTAAGTATCGGCATCCCGAAGGATAGCGTGGTCAACTATGAAACTGCTGTGAAGTCCGACAAGCTCCTGCTGGTTGTTCATGGCACGTCCGACGCGGTGGCCACAGCGAAGAACATCATCCAGGGAACAACCCACAGCTCCTACACGGTGCATGGCGAGACTGTGTACGCCTGATAACAGCAAGGGAATCACGGGACGGTGCCGGAGCTGGCGCAATTGTTCGGGATCCGGCCGGCTCCCCAAAAGAGGTGATTGGAATGAAAAGAAACAGTTCGTTTGCCGCGTTGATCTTTATCGTAATCCTGGGCATTGGCGCAGCTTTGGCCTACGCCACCTATCGAGCCTCAGCCGGGATCGAAGCCCTCGGTGTCCTGGGCTGCGCACTTATCCTGGCTACTTTCGTCTCTTCCGGAATTCAGGTTGCGGATCAATGGAGCAAGGCAGTTGTCTTGCGGCTCGGTAAGTTCCGTTCTCTTCAGGGACCTGGATTGTTTCTGATCATTCCGGTCATCGATAGTATTCCTTACTGGATCGATACCCGGGTCCTGACGAGCTCATTCAAAGCGGAAAAGACTCTAACGAAAGACACGGTGCCTGTAGATGTGGATGCAGTGCTGTTTTGGAAGATTGTAGACCCCAAAAAAGCGGCGCTGGATGTAGCTGATTACCAAAGCGCAATCAGCTGGGCCTCGCAGACAGCCCTGCGTGATGTCATCGGCAAGACCATGCTTTCAGAGATGCTCGAGGGCCGGGATAAGATCAGCGACGTACTGCGGAAGATCATTGATGAGCGCACCGAACCCTGGGGCATCAACGTCATTTCCGTAGAGGTTAAGGATGTATTGATTCCCGCGTCCTTAGAGGACGCGATGTCGATGCAAGCGCAGGCGGAAAGAGAGCGTCAGGCCCGTGTGATCCTGGGGGATTCGGAGCGCCAGGTGGCGGAAAAGTTTGAAGAAGCCGCGAAGAGCTATACCAACAATCCAGTTGCCCTGCATTTGAGGGCGATGAACATGCTCTACGAAGGTTTAAAGGCAAACTCCACCATCGTCATCGTCCCAAGCTCTGCGGTCGAAACCATGCAATTGGGTGGACTCGCCGGGTTGACTGCGCTGACCATGGGACTGGGCCAGGAGCAGGCGAAGAAAGAAAAGGACAGCGAACAAAAAATCAACAGCACCCCTACGCCGGCGCCAGAGAAGGAGTTAAACCCTGTGTCGCGGGCCGAGGCGATGGCGGCACATCCAAACGCGAGTGAGAATGGGTTACTGATCAAAACCCTGCGTTGAGTCATTGCGGATCAGGTCATCTCTGAAATGATGCCTGTTTGATAACAGCACGAGTGGTCATCCCTAAGAACCGTACTCTACTGCGAAAGAGGAAAACTATATGCTAAAGCGCATTCTGATGTTTTCAGCACTTACCCTGGTTGTGACACAAATCGCGGTCGCCTCCGACCGCGAGGAAGATGTTGCTCGTACCCAAAAGGCCGCCCAGGTCTTCAAGGAAATTATGGATACGCCGGATAAGGGCATACCGCATGACCTGCTGGAATCTGCGAAGTGCATTGCCATCATTCCAGGGGATAAGAAGTTTGCCTTCATTCTTGGAGGCAGCTACGGCCGAGGAGTGGCAACCTGCCGCACCTCGCATGGATGGAGCGCTCCGATGTTCGTCGCCATCGACGGAGGGAGCGTGGGATACCAGATTGGGGGCTCTTCGACGGATATCGTTATGCTTTTTATGAATGATCGCGCTTTGCATAGCCTTCTTAGCGACAAGTTCAAACTTGGAGCCGACGCTTCTGTTGCGGCAGGCCCGGTGGGCCGGAGCGCCGCAGCGGGCACGGACCTAAAGCTGAACGCGGAGATTCTTTCCTATTCGCGCAGCAAAGGCATCTTTGCCGGGGTTAGTCTGGATGGCGCCGTGGTCCAGGGAGACAAGAGTGGCGATCAGGCCATGTACGGCGCCGATGTAGACAGGCATGAGATCGTGGATGGAAAGGTTGCAATGCCGGCCTCGGCAAGAGACCTGGTCCACGAGCTTCACGCATACACGGGTAGAACGGGCGGCATGTAGTTGCTGACCGTTCGAGTGAATCAGGTAGAGGGCTTCCTGGCGTATAATCACAGACCGCGAGGTCTAAGGAAAGATCTGCCACAAATAGGTAAGAGACTATTGCCGGAGATTGGTGTTTGATGCGAACCACGGACGAAACCAGCGAAAACTTAGGACAAAGTAGATCCGTGTTCTGCCCTGAACCGGGGCGCACCTTCTCGGAAAGGGATTCTGCTTACGGATTGGACGGTTTGGCACGGCTGATTTGCACAGATTGAGGGCACGATCCCCCGGCTTGCCCGATCCTTTTTACCAGCGAGTAGGAGGCGAAGCCCAAATGAGAGTTGATTCGAATACGACGGCCCCCGAAGAACCAAGGTCGCCCTGGTTAGGAATTATAAAGTTCCTGTTTATCGTCCTCTTGACAATCATCATTTTTCTGCTTGGCCAAGACATGGTGCGTCACCGCTTCTTTCGAGGCGGCTGGGTCGACCGGCGCGACACCCTCAGGCCGTAGCATGCACTCAAAAGGTCCTGGCCGCGGTTCCGATGCCAGGCTTCGCGTTGCGTGGACCTGGCCGAGCCAGCGATTTTGGGAAAACTCAAGTGGATAATCGAGAGAGACGGATCGAACCGAGAATGCAGGGAACGAATGGATGAGATTGAGCACGGCCACCATCACGAAACTCACGACCATCGTCCTTACTGGAAACACGCACATCGTGATTGGCGCTTCTGGATTGCTGTGGTTTTTATCTTTGCCGCGCTGGCTATTTATGTGCTGAGCGATGACCTGGCCCTGGTGCCTCGCAGCCACCGCATCCACCGCATCCAACCGCAGTCGAACGCCGTCAATAAGTAGCCGAGCCGCATAAGGCTCGTACCAATCTACGATTTCGAGGACTGGGATCATCTATGAATGGAAGCCCGATCCTTTGCCGCATCGTCGTAATGCAGCATGACGATGGATCGGGGATTGACAAGGTACTTAGGACCATTCACAGGCGATCCTTTGCCCTCTTCAGAGATGTCATTCGGGGACGGCAGCGAAGTATCGATGAGGCGAAGCCAAGCTGCGCCTGAGTCGCCATTAACCCGAGGAAGTTCAAACTCCAGGGGCTGCCAATAAGCGTTGATCGCGATGTAGCGCACCTGGCTAACGGCGATATTGTGCAGAGTGAGGGCGACACTGTGGGAATCGTTTCCCCAGTCAGGCTTGCCAAGTTCAACTCCGTGCCATTCGATTCGGGCTTTGCTGAGATAGTCTTCCAGCGTGATCTGCCCAGCTCCAGTTCCCTGATTGAAGTTGAGACGAACACGAATCATGTTGCGCACGAATCGCAGCAGGTCTGCGTTAGGGGAGCAAAGGTCCCAATTGAACCAGCTGATTTCGTTGTCCTGGCAATAGGCATTGTTGTTTCCTTGCTGCGTGCGCCGAACTTCATCTCCCATCAGCAGCATCGGAGTTCCCACCGACAGCAGCGTGAGGGCAAAGAAATTCCTGATCTGCCGTTGTCGCAGAGACTCGACGTCTGCACTGGCTTCCACGCCCTCGACTCCACAGTTCCAACTCAGATTGGCATTCGTACCATCACTGTTCAGCTCATGGTTGGCCTCGTTGTGCCTGCGATCGAACGAGACCAGATCGTTGAGGGTAAAGCCGTCATGGCAGGTGACGAAGTTGATGCTCTGCCCTGCCGGCCGATCTCCCTCTTTATACAGGTCGAAACTTCCGGTCATACGCTGGCGCAGGTTCCAAACCGTATTCTGGTCCCCCTTCACAAAACTGCGGATGTCATCGCGGAATCGCCCATTCCATTCTTTCCACTTGTCTTGTCCAAAGCTGCCGACCTGATACAAGCCGCCTGCGTCCCACGCTTCCGCAATCAACTTGGCGCCCGCCAGCACAGGATCGGAATCGATCTCCCAAAGGATGGGCGGGTTCATCATCGGCTTACCCGACTCGTTGCGCGAAAAGATGGACGCGAGATCGAAACGGAAGCCGTCGACATGCATCTCTGAAGTCCAATACCTCAAGCTGTCCACGATGAGTCTTTTCACCACGGAATGGTTTGCCTTGAGAGTATTGCCCGCCCCGGTATAGTTCGCATAAGTAGCCTGGTCCTTATTCAGAATGTAGTAAAAGCTGTTTTCGAGCCCCCGGAAGCAGAGTGTCGGGCCATGTTCGTCCCCTTCCGCGGTGTGGTTGTACACAACGTCGAGTATCACCTCGATGCCGGCACGATGCAGCTCTTTCACCATGGTCCGAAACTCATCCAGGCAGGTGAGCGGATCCTTCGAGGCACTGTAGGCCAGGTGAGGAGCAAAAAAGGATATTGGGTCATATCCCCAGTAATTGCTGACTTCTGGGGGAGCGTCTCCGGCATCGAACTGGTACACAGGCAGAAGTTCGACCGCCGTGATGCCCAATCCCTGAAGATACGGAATCTTCTCGATCACGCCGAGATAGGTACCACGGTTGGCGGGAGCAACACCCGAACTGGGGTGGCGCGTGAATCCCGCCACATGCATTTCATAGATGACGCTCCTGCGATACGGTCGACAGAGGAGCCGATCCCCCTCCCAATCAAAAGTGCTTAGATCGGCCAATACACTTTTCATGGATGCTGCGGCGTTGTCCCCCGGTTTACAGGCGGCGGCTCGATCATAGTTCTGACCAACGGAGACGCTTTTGCCATAAGGATCAAGAAGAACCTTACGGCCGTCAAAACGCTGCCCGTTGGCCGGATCGTTAGGACCATCGGCGCGGTACCCATAAAGCTGTCCGGCCCTGATTCCAGGTACGAAGATATGCCAGTAGTGAGACGTGCGGTGGAGGATCGGATCGAGAGGAATGACGCGGGATGGCCGCGGGTCATCGGCGTGGTCAAAGAGAACGATCTCCATGCGCAAGGCGCTGGCGGAAAAGACACTGAAATTGGTTCCTTTGGGAGTTATGGTCGGACCGAGGGGGTAGGGGTGGCTGGCATGTATCTCGTGAGCGGCGGGATCGTGAAACTCGGCGGAATTCTGGTGTGCGTCCATATTTGACACTCGTCACGGTCCTTCCTGTGTTCCGGATCCTCCTTCACCGTCACGGATCTCCACCCAACGTGATCCCACAGTTGCAATTGCCGGCCCAACCGGCTGCAATACATGCAAGACCAGGACCTCCGAATTCTCAGTCCGAAACTGCGTGACAATAGCCCGTACTAGATCTCCGGAAAACTTCGAATCGTCAACTCCCAGTAAAATTTTCATGGCTTCTCTTCCTCGCCAAGTAATAAGGTATACGACAAAACGAAATACCGCGTTTAGATCGTGCCCTGGCGGCACGGAATATTCTATTTGGCGAAAAGGACCTTTCCAACACTTCACCGTTCCACCCGATTGTCAGATATCCGGCAATCATGAGCAAAATGGAACGGATTGTTCCGAGCGCTAATGCAATCCTGTTATCGAGCGCAAATGAACGTATGCCCCAGCAAAGGACACTAAGCTGCTCAATGCAATGAGCAGCTTCTTTGCGCAAGAATTCCTCTAAAGATCCAAAGCACGTTCCAGAAAAGGAACCCTCCATGACTACGAAATCGAAATGCGCCCATCCCTCTTGCAGCTGTGTACCCGAACACGGAAAAACATACTGCAGTGCCACATGTGCCGATGCAAAAAAGCTCACAGAGCTAGCATGCCAATGCGATCATCTGGAGTGCCGGGGCGATGACTGAAGCCGTAGCCGAGTAGTCCCCAGTAAGTTTCGGTTCTGCGCTCGCCTGGGAACTGCTTGAGACCTTCCTGGCCGCTCATTTCAGCGACGCGGAGCCACAACGACGAGTGGCTAAGGTGCAAGCGCTGGAGAGCCATTCAAGATGTCCTGATGCTTCCTCTAACTGGGCTTCGGAACCAACAGATCACGTCGGAACCAACCGCGGAGGGAAATCATGAAAGCGACGCAACAACTTCACGAAATAGGCCAGAGCCTCTGGCTGGACAACATTACCCGCGGCCTGCTGACCAGCGGCACGCTGCGGCGTTACATCCAGGAGTTCTCGGTCACAGGGCTCACGTCGAACCCTACCATCTTCGATCACGCCCTCAAAAACAGTGACGACTACGACGATGCCATCCGCCAGAGATTGAAGGAAGGTAAATCGGGCGAGCCGCTGTTTTTCGAGTTGGCGATCGAGGACCTCAGGCAGGCCGCCGATCTGTTTCGGCCTATCCACGACCTGACGAATGGCGTGGACGGCTGGGTTTCGCTGGAGGTGTCGCCTCTGCTGGCCCATGACACCGGCGGAACACTCGCTGCCGCGAAAGCTCTCCACGCGAAAGCGGCACGGCCGAATCTGTTCATCAAGATTCCCGGAACGAAGGAAGGCCTTCCAGCTATCGAAGAGGCGATTTTCGCAGGCGTGCCCATCAACGTGACACTACTCTTCTCGCGCGAGCAGTATGTCGCTGCAGCCGAGGCCTACCTACGCGGCATCGAGCGGCGCATCGTCGCCGGGCTGAATCCCGATGTAGGTTCCGTGGCTTCGCTGTTCGTCAGCCGCTGGGACGTTGCGGTCGTGGGCAAGGAACCCGAGTGGCTGCGCAACCAACTGGGCATTGCCGTGGCGTGGCAAACTCACGAGAGATACCGGTATCTGCTTGATTCACCCCGCTGGCAGCGCATCTTCAATGCCGGCGCCCGGGCCCAGCGCCTCCTCTGGGCCAGCACTGGAACCAAGGATCCCAAAGCCTCCGACACCCTGTATGTCCAGGCCCTTGCCGCGCCGTTCACCGTTAACACGATGCCCGAGGCTACGTTGAAGGCATTGGCCGATCATGGAGAGATTGACGGGAGCATGCCCGTGCGTTCCTGCAAAGGCGATGAAGTGCTGGCCAAGTTCGCCAAGGCGGGCATTCACATTGAGGCGTTGGGCGAGCAACTCCAGGTCGAAGGAGCCGCATCGTTCGTTAAGTCCTGGAACGATCTGCTGGAGTGCATCGCCGTGAAGAGCAAAACACTCATGGCCGCCTGAGCGGCGCCAACTTGACCGCGGCGTTGTCGTTCTGACGCTCACGCAATTCCTGGGCAAGGCCACCCACGCTCCGGTTTTACGAGGCCGTTAGCGTCGGGGCGTAGTTCTTCCCGTTTTTTCCGGTCCCGGCAACCAAGAGCCGAACCGTGGGATAGATTGGAGCGTACTGGCGAGCGGAAGGGCATCCGCGCGCATTATGAGACCTTGCTCAACCGGCGAGGGATACGCTTCCGAGTGCTAACCAGGTCAGGACCGGAGGTGTTCTGCTCAGTTGCGTGATCGTGCAGAACCACATTGAGTAGCGACTTGTGTACCCGGATGCGTCCGTTATATTCGACAAAGCCTAGCTTGCGGAAACGATTCATGAAGAAGCTGACGCGCGAGCGGGTGGTCCC
>Ga0182018_10005394_pt1 | contig 10309 bp, 10 predicted proteins | sample 812P2MmetaG_FD_120490 | JGI IMG/M metagenome (GOLD analysis project Ga0182018, IMG submission 120490) | Permafrost microbial communities from Stordalen Mire, Sweden - 812P2M metaG | ecosystem: Environmental > Terrestrial > Soil > Wetlands > Permafrost | place: Sweden: Stordalen | collected... | reverse complement strand
CTCACGCTCTGGAACGACGCCGACCCCGACATCCCCATCCTGAAGGAAGCAAAAGCGGAGTACGCGAAGCTGCAGTGAGGCATTCAATCTGCCGGGGGCGGAGGTTTTGTTAGGCGCTATTAGCCTAAGTTCGACCGATGAACATCCAAGTCTAGAAGAGCAGTTGATACTGAGTCTGGACGAGCGCCACCTGTGCGGAACAAATCTGCATCGTCGTTAATCACCTGGTTGACGCGAGTGCTCACGGGATAAGAACGCATAATTTTGGCATCGTAGGGTTTCAGCAGTTCGGAAACTGAACCCACATCCTTTATCCCCGGATCGAGCCACAGATCGTACGAATCGGGATCAAGGATGACTGGCATACGGTCGTGGACAACAGCGGTCACGGCGTTTGGCGTCGTGGTCAGAATCGAGCAGGTTTCCACTGCGTTGCCACCGGCGTTCTTCCAACGATCCCAAATCCCCGCGAAAGTGAACAACTCGCCTTCGTTGACTTCGAAACGATACGGCTGCTTCGATTTCCCGATTCTCTTCCACTCGTAGAACGCGTCCGCGGGAATCAGGCACCTGCGACATTTCAGTGCATCCCGGAAAGCAGGCTTCGTGCTCGCAGTTTCGGATCTTGCATTGATCATCTTTGCCGCAACAGACGAGTCTTTAGCCCACGATGGAATGAGTCCCAGCGAACAAACGACATTTCCCGGACAGGTTCCTTCGGATTTTGGCGAATGATAGGGACACTCTGGATAGGGGCTATGTTGTATCGGGGATTCCAGTCATCTTCCATCGGGGCGGTGTCGAAATACTCTTCAACAACCTGTTTCCTCCGCGATAGACGATAGCATCCGCACATAAGAAAATTATTGCAGATCAGAGTGGCTTTCTGCGTCTCTCGCACTGGAAGATCGGATTGGCCGACAGTCGAGCACACGTCTGACCACGATAGGCCCGAACGTGAAGAACTATTGTTTCCGAGTTGCTCGTAATAGGCTCAAAAGGAGGACTGGCCACCACGGTGAGTGTAATGGCCGCCTGTTCTCGACAGTTGTCTTTTCGGGAACTCGTCTTAGAGCCATGGTGTCTGATTCAAGCATGGGGCGACGCGCAGTTGTCGGCATCTCCGCCATAGCCGTTCTCGCTCTCGTGGTGGCGATTCCTCTAGTAAGACGCTTTCACTTATCCGTCCTCACACCTTCCGAACTCGCACCGAAGCGGCTTGCACCGCCTGGACAGCCCGATGACAGCTGCGCTCAAATCCAACGTGCCCTTGCGGGTTCCTCTCACAAGAAACCAGTCAGAAATACGAATGCGTTTAGCGCAGACGAGGTAGCCATTTACAAAGGCATTCTCGAACGTTGGAACTCAAAGTTTCGCGGCCTGCTGAACGTGTCAAACAGAACATCCCGATTGACCGCGACATCTCGGATTGCGGCTGCCTGAAAGGCATAGAGCCGCAGACCATTGTGGGTGCCGCTCACTCGTTCCGCATCCTGACGCGAGATGTCCTAGCCGGAAAGAACATCAGGCTGGTCGACCCGGAAAAGCAAGCCGTGATTGTCCACAGCAACGACCCGAACAATTCCATGCGTGAGGGGAAGTCAGTCGAAACTGCTGTAAATGACGCCTTTTCCACTGGCCTCTTTTCCGTGTCGGAAATCGCATTCGACAAAGAGCAGCGGCGTGCGCTGGTAAGCTACAGCTTTGTGTGCGGCTCACTTTGCGGGAGCGGAGGCGTGTGGTTGTTTGAAAAGATTGATGGCGTGTGGAAGAAGTCAGAGCGTGTCTGTGGTGGGTGGATTTCCTAGCCCGTCCATCCCTAGCTGTTGAAACATCTCCATTACCCTCAAAGAGCAGGGGGCTTATGTTCTGGGTGTCATGCGCGTCAGGCAATCCGCCACCTTGAGAACGTCGGCCTTCCCCATCTCCGCTCGCTCAGGCCGTCCGTAAGTCGAAGGATGATGGACCGGGATGCAGACCGCCTTATGGTCGCCTATCTGTACCTCGAATTCGCGGCCATGTTCGTCGACGAGTCTTACTTTGCGTCCGAGGCACCACTCTGCTGCATGGACGCCGACGGCCGCAATCAGGCGCGGCTGGCAGCTGACGATGTCCGCCGTAACTTCCGCACGATCACGCTCGATCTCCAAAGGCTGCGGATGAGGGTTGCCCTTCTGGTAGTCGATGCACACATTCCAGCGGCGGAAGTTGTTGAGGGTCAGTCCGGCGCAGCGGAACCACTCGCGGAGAGTGACGCCCGCCCTGCCGACGAACGGACGGCCCTCGCGGTACTCCTCCGCGCCCGCGCGCTCACCCAAAACATAGAGGTGGGAGGGAACAGGCCCGTCGGCGCGTATTGGGCCGCAGCGCAGTCCGGTTTTCATGGCTCCATGGTAAGCCGTCGCTCTGCATGTGTCGATAAATCGCGATAGCACTCACAACCCTGGAATCGGCTCGCCACTCGTTGGTCGGCAATCCAGAAGGAACTCTGCTTGAGTTAGCGCTCGTGCGTGTCACCACCCGTATTGTTCTCAGGGAAAAAAAGCTGTGAAGCTTTGCCTTGTGACCGTCAAAACCACGTGCAGAGCGATCTCAAATGCCGTTCTCCTTGATTGCGAACTGTTTACAAGATGCTCTCACACCGCACCTCGACAACAATTCCTTCCATAGAGTCGCCCAAATCTTCGTAGACGTTCTTCGCCAACACAACTGATCGCAGCAAGGCCGTTGGACTTGCTGATTAGGTGCGGTTAGTTTTGCCCGAAAGGCAGCCGCATTAAGGCGCTGCGGAGGTGGACATGTCACGCTTAGTAAGATTCCGTTTCGGTCACCCAATCAAGCCCTTTCGACGGTCGAAATCGGCGCTTGTAGTCGCCGCTCTGCTCACCCTACTTGTTTTCATCCCCATGAGAGCACTGGCACAGGGTTCACCGTTCGACACGGGCTTCAACGCCATCCAAAGCCTTTTCACCGGCACCATCGCCAAGGTCGCAAGTCTGATTGCAATTGTGATCGGCGGCTACGGCTTCGCGCACGGCGAACCCGGTGCGAAAAAAGCGCTGGCCGGCGTTGCCGCCGGGACGGGCATCGCGGTACTTGCGGTCAATGTCCTGAGTTGGCTCTGGGGTGTATAGCGCCACTTTCAACCAGTGCGGGGAACGAGGAACTTATGCCCGACAAACCACAGCAGAAGCATCGTACAAATCGAGTCTTCAAGAGCCTGCACAAACCTCTCACCTACCTGGGCGTGGAACGTACGCTCTTCTACTTCGTTTGCGTAGGCGCGGTGGGGGCCTTCAATCTCTTCAATTCCATCCTCGCCGGTATCGCTGTTTTTATTGGCGGTTTCTCTTTCGGCCATTGGGTAACGAATAGCGATCCGGCATTCCTCCGCATCCTCGCAAAGTCCGAACGCTACAAACTGCGCTATGACGCCGCCAAGTTGGAAGTTCCCCGCGTGGAGGTAGTGTGATGCTGCGTCTCGATAAAGTTATTAAGCCCTGGAAAGAGAGTGCGGCTCTCAACGACCACATCAGCCTCTATGGCTTCTGGAATGAGACGGCCTTCCTTACCAAGAGCGGCGATCTAGGCATGGTTCTCAGTGTTCCAGGTGTGGACTACGAAAGTCTGGACCGCTCGGAGCAGGAGTATGCGGTGAAGCGGTTGGAGGCGGCGCTGAAAGCCTTTGGCCCAGGCTTCCATGTTTACCAATACCTCTTCAAATCGAACCGCCCCGACATACCGTTCGCAACATATGACGACCCAATTGTCGAAGCGGCTATTGACCAGCGACGGAAGTTCTTTGAAGCCAAGCGGGACCATCTCTATCAAGTTGAAATCTTCTACTGCATCCTGCTCGAAGGCGCCCGGTCGAAAACCGGCGTCGGCACGGCCCTAGCTCGCCTGTTCCGCGATCCGGAAGGCGCGATTGCCGAACTGAAGTCGCAGTTTACCAACGACAGCATGAAGAAGTTGTTGCGGACGCACATCGAGCGCGATTTTCAACGACTCGACCAGCACGTGCAGGCGTTCGCTCGGCAGCTTATGGATTTCATGCAAGTCGAGGTTTTGAATCGGCGGGGGCAATTCACGTTTTTCCGCCGCTTGCTGAATTATGACGACTGGCGTGTTGCCGGCAAGCCGCAGTCAACCCAGTTTCTCGACTATCAGGTGGTCAACTCCGACATCGAGGCAGAACGCGATCATCTGCGTGTCGGCGATCACATCGTCCGTGTACTAACGATGAAAGAGGCCATCACAGAGACCCGTCCCCTGGTGCTCGACGCGCTGTTGAAGATTCCAGCCAACTTCTACGTCGTTACGGAGTGGACGCCGCTCCCCGCGGACAAGGCCCGCAGAGAAGTGAACAAGCGCCGCCGTCACTTCAATATGTCGAAGACGGGATTCGTCTCGCAGATGGGCAACGACACCACGAAGACGAACCCACGCGACGTACTGGTGGACGAGTCCAAGCAGGCCGACATCGAAAATCTCGGGGATTGCCTTCGCGCCCTGGGCGATGGTCAATCGCTTGGCGATTTCTCCCTCACGATTGTGCTTTATGGCCGGTCACGACCGGAACTCGATCAACTCGTGGCCGAGTTCACTGGCGTTTTCACCAACGCGGACGGCAATCTGTTTGCGGAAACCTACAACCAGCTGAACGCTTATTTCGCTACTGTGCCGGGCAACTACGCGCTCAACCTCCGCCAACTGTATCTGTTGAACACGAATTACGCCGACCTGTCTTTTCTGTTTACGATCCTTCCCGGTGAAAAGACGAACGCGCATCTCGGCACAGAGTACCTGGCAGTCGTCGAAACCGACAACAGCACGCCCTACTTTCTCAACCTCCACACCCGCGACGTTGCCCATACCCTGATTCTCGGGATGACAGGCAGTGGCAAGTCATATTTGTGCGTTTTTCTGCTGCAGAACGCGCAGAAGTACAAGCCGCTAACTTTCATCTTTGATATTGGCGGCAGCTTCCAGTCGCTTACGACGATATTCGAGGGCTCGTATCTCAATGTGGGTCAGGAAGGGCGGGACTTCACCATCAACCCCTTCTCTCTGCCTCAGACCAAAGAGAACCTTCAGTTTCTCTTCAGCTTCTTCCGCGTCCTCATTGAGGGCAACGAGCAACGTTATCGGATCGACTTCAAGGAGGAGCGCCGACTGTGGGACGCGATCGAGCGCATCTACGTACTGGAGCCGAGCCAACGGACTATTTCGAATTTTGGAAACATCATCGGTGAGTTGAAAGAACGCCTCCACCGCTGGACCCGCGGTGGACAGTACGGCTTCCTGTTCGACAACGCCGAGGACACGCTTTCGTTCAAGAGCTTTCAGACGTTCAATTTCCACGGTTGGAATGATGCGCAGGAAGTCCTCGAACCACTTCTGTTTTACGTTTTGCACCGGGCATCCAATGAAATCACCGACCCGAAGAACCTCGACACCCCCAAGTTCTTCCTGCTTGATGAGGCGTGGCTCTTCATCAAGAACGAGACCATTCGCAATTATGTAGTGCAAGCGCAGAAAACCTGGCGCAAACACCTAGCCGCGATGATCCTGGCGACCCAATCTATCAAAGAGCTTGAGGAGTCGGGGACCCGAGCAACAACGGGCGAATTCAATAAACGGAGACACTACCATGTACCAGAACAAAGTAACGCTCATCGGCTTCCTCGGCAGCAACCCAGAAGTCCGCACCGCAAACAACGGCAGCTTCACGACACTATCGCTGGCAACGAAGTCCTCCTACAAGAAGGACGACAAGTACATCTCGCACACCGAATGGCACGGTTGCGTAGTCTTCGGCAAGCTCTCGGAGTTCGCTAAGACGCTCACCAAAGGCGCGCATATCCAGGTGGAAGGCGAACTGCGCAGCCGCGAGTACGACAGCAAGAAGACGGACACGAAGCAGCGCGTCTGGGAAATTCGGGTCGCTTCGATCCTCAAGCTGGACCGCGCTGAAAAGGCCACCCCGGAAGATCAGGATCACGATGAAGTGCCGCAGGAGGAAACGGCTGCATAAGCCCTTGCTCTTCAATCTGGGAAGCCCGGCTAAGCGCTGGGCTTCCATCGCCGTGAGGTTCCCGCTATGAGCTTCGAATTGATCCTGCCATTTCTTCGACCCATTGAGGCGCTGCTGCTCGACGAAGATGTTAGCGAAATCATGGGCAATCCAGATGCGTCTTGGTCTTGCGAGCGCGAAGGAAGACTGTGCCAGGAGCCAACCATTTCCTTCGACGCTGGCAAGCTCCGCACCGGCCTCGAAGTCATCGCCAACCAGCTCGGCAAAAGGCTCGACGAGGACAACCCTAGACTCCATGCGCAGCTTCCGGACGGAAGCCGCATTGCGGCGTGGATTCCGCCGCTAGTGAGTCCGGCTCCGGCAATTGCAATACGGAAGTTCACCAGCCGCAATTACACGGTCGATGATCTGATCGCTCGCGGCACACTGACGCAGGCGATTGCGGATTTCTTAGCCGAGCAGACTCACAGTGCCAAGACGCTGCTCATCAGCGGCGGAACGGGGACCGGAAAGACGACGCTCTTGCGGATACTCGCCAACTCAATTCCGGAGAATGAACGCATCCTCGTTATCGAAGACACCCCCGAGCTCCAAATCCGGAAGCCGAACATAGTTGCAGCCGGATGCCAGACCAGTACTTACAAGACCAACGTGTCTTTCGACGACCTATTGAAGGACACGCTTCGCTTCAGACCCGACCGAATCATTCTCGGCGAAGTGCGCGGAAGCGAGGCGCGAACACTGCTCGATTCCTTCAACACTGGCCATGCGGGATCGCTCGCGACAATTCATGCCAACTCGGCAGCCAAAGCCCTCACGCGCTTCGCCAATCTGGTCATGCGTAGCCACGCGCAGACCACCTTCTCTGATACCGAAGCGGAGATCGGAGAAGCCGTCGATTTCGTCGTCCATGTCGAGCGGCAAGAGGGCCGCCGCATTGTCCGCGAAGTCCTGGCCCTTCGTGGATACGACCGCGACACGAAGCGCTTTTTAATCGAGCCGGTATTCGAGGCGCAACATGCTTCAGCCTAGAACCCAAAGCGCAACGAGTATTACCGCCGACTTTTGCACCAGTTGTCGGTGAAAGGATCGCTTGATTTCACTACCTATAAAGGAGAACGAATATGCCACTACTTGAGATCAACCAGAGCCGTCACATCTGTGCTTCCATCCGGCTGGATGAGACGACCGCCACCCAAGTCGATCAGTACGCCGCCTTCATCCGCGCATCCGCCGACGATGTTGTGGATAAAGCGCTCAATTATGTCTTCTCGAAAGACCGTGACTTCCAGGACTTCCTGAAGACGCCACACGCCAAGCAGGTTGCCCCTGCTTTGCGTGTGCGAAAAGGCCCGAGCAACGGTGCGACGGAGCAGCCGACAAAGAAGCTTGCAGCCGGGGTCGAGTCCACGGGTTCTGTACGCGCAGTGAAGGCATGATCGTCCATTCAATTTCATGGTTGTGCAAGAACGGTGCTTCGCACCGGAAGAATTTTGACACTCCATCCCTGAAAGGGTCGTGCAGGTGCACCACGGTGCACTTACAGCGGTTTCAAGGACATAAAGATTTGAGGTGCACTTGGGTGCGCCTATGAAACGTGAGGAAACATGGCAATTTTGAAAGCCAACCCAGACGCGATTTCTGACAGCGATCACACTCTAAATCGCGTCTTCCCCGTGACCGCCAAGCTAACGAAGGAGGAGCGGGGCAAGGTCACTGAATTTGCCAGCTCACAGGGACTTGCACGCGGGGAATGGATACGCGATGTGATCCTCCGGGAAATGCGCGGAGCGTCGTTCGGCGACCCGTCGCTCGCCGAGATTCTTGGGGTTCGTTTACTGCTAGTAAACGTGTTGCGGCCCCTGGCCGCAGGCCAGAGACTCACGCCGGAGGCGTTCGACAAACTGCTCGACGAAATCAGCGAGGCCAAGCACGCCCTCGCTGGAAAGCTGGCCGCTTCCGCACGAAGGAAATAGCGATGGCAATGACAAAGTGGGGACGCAAGGAATCCATCATCTGGCCGCCACACAGCCCGATTTATACGTATGGGGCGGTATTCATGGCCCTCGTTCTTACCGGACTTTTTCTCTACTGTCGGTTCACCTTTGGCAACAGCCCCCTACAGAGGTTCTACACCCCCACCTACATCCGATCGAGCGTTGCAGGAGCTATCGGAACGAGCCGCCGAGACAACTACCGCATGCTCATGGTGGGCGCTCGCGGAAATCGACCGCGTCTGGCAACGAACACCGACGTGACAGACGGCACGACGCCGCAACCGGGCGGTAAGCCCATCCCGCTCGCGCTCTCGCAGCCCGCCTTTCAGCGCGGCTATACGGTCCTTTACTTGTCACCGGAGCAGAGCTATATCGACGCATCCTTGAGTGCCTATCTCAGGAGTGCGGTTTACGGTAGCGATGGCCTTTTCGATCTCTACAAGCTCCCGCTGCTTTTCGGTCTGCTATCACTCGTCATCCAGCTCCCGTTTTCCATCGCCAAGGACGTTCGACGACGCAAAGCGCTGAGATACGGACGACGACTGAAAGGCCCCGAGATGATGACTCCGAGGGAGTTCAACGACAGCGTTGCAGGGGATGGCATAGGCATCAAGACCAACGAAATGAAGACAATGATCCGCATACCGCAGCGGGCAGAGGCCCAGCACATGCAGATCATCGGAGATACCGGAGCGGGCAAGACTATGATCATGCTCCAAATTCTTCGCCAGATAAAACATCGTGGCGATTCCGCGATCGTCTACGACCCAGCGCGCGAGTTCGTTAAGCGCTTTTACGACCCTAAGAATGGCGATGTGATCCTCAATCCGCTTGATAAGCGGTGCCCCTATTGGGGACCGGCGGAAGAGCTGCGCCGCCGCTCCGAGGCGAAGGCTCTTGCGGTGTCCCTCTTCCAGCCGCCGCAGGACAAGAAGGGTGAATTTTTCATCGAGTCACCCCAGAAGATATTCGCCTTCCTGATGGCTTATGGCCCGACGCCAGAGGAGTTGGTGAAGTGGATGTCAGACCCGCAGGAGATCGACCGAAGGTTGAAAGGAACAGAGCATGCTCACCTAATTGACCCGAGGGCGCACCAACAGCGTGCTGGAGTTCTTGGCTCGCTTGGACTCGTCGCCGACAGCCTCCGCCTCTTGCCGAACAAGGGCGACGGGAATGGCGAGTGGTCGGCCACAGAGTGGGCCGAGACGCGACAGGGCTGGATCTTCATTACTTCACTCCCGGCAGAACGTGAGGCACTGCGACCGCTCCAAAGTCTATAGATCGACCTGCTCGTCTTGCGTCTGCTAAACGAGCCGAAGGAGGGCCAGAAGCGGGCATGGTTCGTGATCGACGAGTTGGCAAGTTTGCAGAAGCTCCCCCAGTTGCATACCGCCATTACAGAAAATCGGAAGAGCAATAATCCCGTGATCCTAGGTTTCCAGGGTAAGGCCCAACTGGAAGTCCTCTACGGCCACCTGGCGGAGGTCATGCTGTCCCAACCGGCAACCAGCATTTGGCTGAAGACAAAGGAGCCGGCCGCTAGCGAGTGGGTCAGCAAGTTCATTGGAAAAGTCGAGATCGAACGGCTACGCGAGACTCACTTCGACGGCTCCCGCGCTGGACGAAACTTTGCGCTGGACCGGCAGGTTGAACCGCTGGTAATGGAGTCCGAAATCTCCGGGCTGCCGGACCTCCACGCCTATATGAAGTATGAGAACTATGTTACGCGCTTCTCATTTCCGTACTTCGATATGCCCGCTCTGGCCACTGACTTCGATCTCCGCGACACGCCCAACGACAAGCTCCCCTACGATCCCAAAAACATCGGAGTGGCTAAGCCCCAGTTGCGTCCGCTTGAGTTGAAGCCGGAGGCAAATCTGCCCACGCCGCTCCGGCGAAAATCGCCGGGGACAGCGACTGAGATACCGCAGCGGGAGACCGACCTTGAGACGAACGTCAACGCCCAACAAAGCCTCAATCTTCGGGGGTAGTGACTGCGATGCTGACCATTTCAAAACCACTCTCCGCGGGCCAAGCGCAGACCTACCACCAGATGGAGTTCACCGCGAAGGAACAGAACTATTGGTCTCAGCGCGGAGTCATCGCAGGCGAATGGCAAGGGCGACTAGCCCAGCAGTTCGGCCTTGCCGCGACGGTCTCTGCCGAAGACTTCGCCAATCTCAGTCAGGGCCAGCATCCACAAACCGGGGAGCAACTTGTGCGGCAACGAGCGTCCTATGAATATCAGGATGCCGACGGCAAAAGGATCAAGACG
>Ga0182018_10005392_pt1 | contig 10317 bp, 8 predicted proteins | sample 812P2MmetaG_FD_120490 | JGI IMG/M metagenome (GOLD analysis project Ga0182018, IMG submission 120490) | Permafrost microbial communities from Stordalen Mire, Sweden - 812P2M metaG | ecosystem: Environmental > Terrestrial > Soil > Wetlands > Permafrost | place: Sweden: Stordalen | collected... | reverse complement strand
TTGTGGAATTACGCCGTTCTGGGGGATGGTCCGAACGCCGCCGGATACCACCAGGTGAACTTCGCCTTGCATGCGCTCAATATCGCCCTGGTCTACCTGTTGGGGCTGGCCGTCTTCGGCGAGGTTTGGCCGTCATTCGCCATGTCGATGCTATGGGCGCTTCATCCGATTCTCACCGAGTCCGTCACCAACGTGGCGGGCCGCGCCGATCTGCTGGCGGCGTCCGGCGTACTCGCCGGCCTGCTCTGTTACGTGCGTAGCACTCATAGCGCCTCTACCCCGCCAAACGCGACGAAAACCGCCCAGGTGGGGCGGACGCCCACGGGGTGCCCTCTGGGCCCGCCGGCCCCCCAGGTCCGGCCACTGCGCAGTTGGGCGTGGATGGCCGCCCTAGCGGCGTCTGCCGCCGTAGCCGTGTTCTCGAAGGAGAGCGGCGTCGTGCTGATCGCCGTGATGGTGGCATACGATGTCGCGTTTGCAGACCGCGGTCAGCGCAAGCTGGTCGGATATATCGCCGTTCTGACTCCCATCGGCGTCTGGTTTGCGATGCGCAAGAGCGCGCTTGCGCAGGTGTCTTCGCTGTTGATCTCATACGGCGACAACCCGCTGCAGGGCGCCGGATTCTGGCTCTCCCGCCTGACTGCCGTGAAGGTGCTGGGCTCTTACTTGTGGCTGCTGATTTGGCCGGCGCGGCTCTCGCCCGATTACTCCTACAATCGAATCCCGCTTTCAACCGGCATGGATTTCAAGGCGATTCTCGCGCTGCTGGTATGGATCGCCATCGCTGCCGCGGCCTTCGTCAGCTATCGGCGAGCCCGGCCGGTACTGTTCTTCATCGCGTTCTTCGCCGTCACGATCGCGCCAGTGGCGAATCTCGCGATCCTGGTGGGCAGCATCATGGCCGAGCGTTTTCTCTATTTGCCCTCCGTCGGATTCGTGGGGGTGCTGGTATGGGGCGCGCTCGCCTTGCGCCGGCGGGTTCCGGCCAGGTGGATGGCGGCGGCGCTCACGGTGGTGTGTCTCGCCCTCGCTGCCCGCACGTGGGCGCGCAATGCCGACTGGTTCGACGACCGCACTCTCTGGGCCAGCGCCGTCCAGGTCTGCCCGGACAGCTACAAGACGCACGAGAACCTGGCGATGCTCGCTCTCGCGCAGCCGCAGCCCGATTATCCCGCCGCCACACGCGAAGTGGAGCGCGCACTCGCCATTCTCGATCCCCTGCCCGACGATCGCAGCATGCCGGGCGTCTACGGCACTGCCGGCCAATGCTATCGCGCCCGCGGCGATCTCGGCCGCGCCCTAGCCATGCTCCTGCGCGGCCGCAATATCGACCGTGCCTGGAATGCCGCGTTCCAGGAGCGCAATCGCCTCGATGGGAAGACCGTCCCCATGGTCGGCACGCCGCCTCTATATCTCGAACTCGGCCGCGTGTATGTCGACCTCGGCCAGCCCGAGAAGGCGATCGAAGCACTTCGCGAGGGGAGAACGATCGATCCGCAGCTGGCATTCTTCGAGGAAATGTCGCGTGCGTATAGCGGCCTGCGGGAGCCCGATCGCGCCGCCATCAGCCTGCTCGAAGGCCTCGCCGTGTACTCCGGCCAGAGCGATCTGATAAACCAGCTGACGCAGCTCTATCAAGCCACCGCGCCGGAAAGCTGTGCGCTCAATCGTGCGGCGGCCGGCGTGAGCGTCAATCTGAACTGCCCGACGGTGCACGATCAGCTTTGCACCGCGTCTCATAACATGGTGGGGATGTTTACGCAGATGCGCGACCCTTCGTCGGCCGGCGCCATCGCTCAAAATGCCACGCAGAATTACGGGTGCCCCAGATGATTCGGCTCGCCGTACTACTCGCCGCGGTTGCCGGAGTTCTCAGCGCGCAGCAACACCCCGACCTCACAATCGACCTCCTCGGAACGCCGCAGTTGCCTGCCCTGGCGGTCCCCGATTTCCGCGGCGATGCGCAGTCGCATGCGTACAGCTTCTTAGGGAGTGGTCCCGGACGCGAAACGAGCTCAGTCCAGGAGTCCGGAGCCTACGCGGGCAGGGCCGCTGTCTCGCCCGCCAGTGCCAGTTCTTCCGACGAGAAAACCCGGTTCACATCCAGAATAATGATGAATTCGTCTCCACGTTTTCCCATTCCGTGAATGAATTCGGTGCGCCAGCGCATGGCGATCCGCGGAGGCGGATCGATCGCGCCCGGCTCCAACTCGATTACCTCATGAACGCTGTCGGCTATTCCGCCCAGCACCACGGCTTCGCCGTCGACCTCGAGCTCCATGACGATGATCCGCGTGTTTAGCGTGTCGGCGGCCGATGGCAGTCCGAATTTCATTCGCAAATCGACCGCCGGGGTCGCTTGCCCACGAACGTTCACCACCCCGCGCATGTATGGCGGCGCGGCCGGCACTCGCGTGATCTGCGAGACTTCCAGTACTTCGCGAACTTGGGAAACCCCGATGGCAAAGAGCTCGTTGCCGAGTTTGAACGTCATGTATTGACCGGTTTCGGTAATCATCGTGCCTCCCTTTTTCAGCTTTGGTAAGGTTCAAATTCCTTGTCGCGAGCATCCGCTCCAGTGCCTGGCCCGTTGAGATCGATGGTGGGCCCGGCCGATTTCACCGCCCGGCTCATTCGCGCCAATGAGCTGGTTGGATGCGAAACCGCCGCCGTGCGGCGGGGGGAATGCGCCGGGGTCCGTTTCGCGGGCGCGTGCGGTTGGTGAGCGTCATCGACTTTGAAGAAGCTGATGGCCGACTGCAGAACCACTGCCTGGCCCGATAACTCCTCGGCTGTGGACGCCATTTCCTCGGATGCTGCCGCATTTTGCTGGATAACCTGGTCCAGCTGCATGATGGCTCTGTTTACCTGTTCCGCCCCGGTGCTTTGCTCCGCGCTGGCGGCTGCGATTTCACGGACCAGTTCCGCGGTCTTTTTAATATCGGGCACTAACCTTACGAGCAGATTGCCCGCGCTGTCGGCTGTCTTCACGCCATCGGCGGTGAGGCGGCTGATCTCGGCGGCTGCGGTTTGGCTGCGCTCCGCCAGTTTGCGGACCTCCGAAGCTACCACCGCGAAGCCCTTTCCATGTTCGCCTGCCCGCGCCGCTTCCACGGCGGCATTCAGCGCCAGCAGGTCGGTTTTCCGGGCGATTTCTTCGATGATATTGATTTTCTCGGCGACTTCCTTCATCGCTTGCACCGTGCGAGCCACGGCCTCGCCGCCCGTCTTCGTGTCTTCCGACGACTTGGAGGCGATCTTGTCCGTCTGCCTTGCGTTGTCGGCGTTCTGGTGAACGCTGGCGCTCATTTCTTCCATGGCGGACGTGGTTTCCTCGGCGGCCGAAGCCTGTTCGGTGGCGCCTTGCGAAAGCTGCTGCGCCGTCGAATTCAACTGCTCGCTGCCGGCGGCCACATTGGCAGAGGCCGTGGCGATGTTTCCCACGGTATTGCGGAGATTACTGATCATCTCGTTGACCGCGGTGACCATCTGGCCCAGTTCGTCGGTGGAAGTCACGGCCGCGGTGCGCGTCAGATCGCCCCCGCCAACTCGCTGGACCAGTTCGACGGTGCTTGCCAGCGGGCGAGTAATGCTGCGGACCACAAATAGAGTGATGCCGATGGCGACCATAATCGCGACACCCAGGCCGATCAGGATCGAGCTGCGGCTGGTAGCCACGACCGATCCGATTGCCTGCGCGTCCTCATCGGCCGAGGCTTTGTTGAAGCCGATCATGTTGGTGACCGCTTCCATGTACCTGGCGTTCATCGGCAGCATCTTCTCATGAAACGAAGCGGCTGCCTCACGCTTCTTCGAAGATCTGCTGAGCGCCACGGCTTCGTCCCGCGCCTCATTGAGCGGAACACGCGCGGCCTTCAAGGCATCCAAAAGCGTGCGCCCCTTCTCGGATAAGATCAGCTTTTCATACTGCGGCAAAAGTGTGGAGTTGTTGGCTGAACGGCTGGCAAGCTCAGCCTCTATGGTGGCCATCTCCCGGGGGTCCTCCGACATGATGTGCCGCAGCACCAGGCCCACGTTGGACTGCGCATTGTTTTGTACCTGGCCTGCAAAGTAGATCATCGGCAACCGATGGGCCGCAACGTTGGTAGCGCTGGCGTCAATCGCGCCGATTCGTGTGTAAGCAAACACGCCCAACACCAGTGCGATGGCGATAACTGCACCGAATCCCCCCGCGATACGTTGTCCCACACTCAAGTTCTTCATCCGGATCTCCTTAGGAATGCTCCTTCTCTGGCTATCGGCAGAATCTGCTGTTTCTTTAGATGCTCGCCAAGATACACTACGATTAGGTGGTGTGAATAATCCAAGATACAATGGGTCTTACCTTGCGAATGCCACCTCAACCTGTGTACAATCGTCCTTATGATCATTTCAATGCGACCCCACGCCACCAGACAGGAAATCGACCACGTTTGCGAACGCATTGGCGATTTCGGGTATAAGGTCCATTCCATCGAAGGCGAGGAGCGCGTAGTCATCGGAGTGGTCGGAGTAGGCGACGTTACCGCCTGCCTGGAATCGCTCGAAGCCACCCCCGGAGTGGAGAGCGCCATGCGAATCTCGGCGCCCTACAAATTCGTCAGCCGCGAGTTCAAGAAAGAGCGCTCTGCCATCCGGGTGAACGGTGTCGAAATCGGCGGCGGGGAATTCGTGGTGACGGCCGGGCCGTGCTCTGTGGAGAGCGAAAAGCAGATCATGGAGACGGCCGAGGGGGTGGCCGCCGCGGGCGCCCGCATGCTGCGCGGCGGAGCCTTCAAACCGCGGACTTCGCCTTACGATTTCCAGGGACTGGAACTGGAAGGGCTGAAGCTGCTGCGCAAGGCCAAGGAAGCCACCGGTCTGGCGATTGTCACCGAGATTATGAGCGATCGCGATGTCGACCTGGTGGCCGAATATGCCGATTGTATGCAGGTAGGCGCGCGCAATATGCAGAACTTTGCGCTGCTCAAATCGCTCGGCGGTTGCGGCCGTCCGGTGCTGTTGAAGCGCGGCATGAGTTCCACCATCAAGGAACTGCTGATGTCGGCCGAATATGTGGTGGCGCATGGCAATCCCAATGTGATTTTGTGCGAGCGCGGCATCCGCACGTTCGAGACTGCCACGAGAAACACCTTCGATATCTCGGCGGTCCCGGTCCTGAACGAGCTGACTCACCTGCCGGTGGTACTCGACCCGAGCCATGCGGCCGGCAAGCGCAGCCTGGTGCCGCCCTTGGCGCGCGCGGCTGTGGCGATCGGCGCCGACGGGCTCATCGTCGAGGTGCATCCCTGCCCCGAAAAGGCGGTCAGCGACGGGGCGCAATCGCTCACTCTGGCGAACTTCCGCGACATGATGAAAGATCTCGCGCCCTACATCCGGCTGTGGAGCGAATCGCGCGCGGTGCCCGTCGGCGCGAGATAATGTCCGCGCGGTAATGGCTGCACGGCGCGCGGGTATGTGATACTTCGAGTGTGAAGTTCAAACCCCAGCCGTGGCAGCTTATTTTGCTGATCGCCGCCATTTGCGGCCTCGCCATCGGTGGAATCGTCTGGTACCGCTCCACGACCTTGACGCCCGAGGCGCTATTGAAGCGGATACCGTCGTCGGATGCGCTCGTCATGTGGGTCGATTTCGCATCGCTGCGCCGCGCCGGATTCCTGCAATTGCTCGCCGGGGCGAAGAGCGCCGAAGACCCCGAATATCAATCGTTTGTCTACGCCACCAGGTTCGACTACATGAACGACCTCGATTCCGCCCTGGTATCGTTCCCGCGATCCGGCGGCTCTTATTTCCTGGTGTCCGGCCGGTTCGATTGGAAGAGCCTGCGCGCCTATGTCACGCGCGAACATGGCCAGTGCGTGAATTCGTTGTGCCGGGTGGTGGGGAGCACGCCCGACCGCCACATTTCGTTCCTGCCCCTGCGCCGCGACCTGATGGCCATGGCGGTGAGTACCGATCAATGGGCGGTGAACGATTTGGCAGGCGCGCCCCCGGGGCCGACTCCCAGCATGCCCCAAGGGCTGGTCTGGCTGCGTTTTCCCGGTTCGCTGCCGAAATCGGCGGCGAGTCTGCCGGACGGGATGCGGCCCTTCGCGCGGATTATCGAGAGCTCTCCCAGTGTCACTCTGTCTTTTGTGCCGGACGGCGACCGGCTGGCGGCGAAGTTGGAGATTCTATGCCGCACTCCGCGGGAAGCGGCCGATCTGGTGACGCAGTTCACGGCGGTCACCGAAATGGCGCGCAGTTTATTCGCCAGGGAGCATCAGACTCCCAGTCCGGGTGACTTCAGCGGAGTGTTGACCTCCGGCTCCTTCCGCACCGAAGGGGCGCGCCTGCTGGGCGCCTGGCCGATCGAGCGGTCGTTTGTGCAAAATCTGCTAGGAACGCAGTAGATGTGGCGCAGCTGTTAGGATAATGCCGCGTAGTTTCCCACCTCCCAATGTCCGTATAAAAAGGTGGGGCGGCTCCCGTCGGCCTCTTCGCGATGGCAAAACCTGGTTCCTTGACGGGAGAGCGGGACGAGAGCGTCCCGCGCGGACCTGGGGGTCCGCCCCAATAGGCGTTAACTTAAGCAATTCGCAAAACCACCCTCCGGCGGAAGACCAGCGGTTACCGACACTTTTCCAGATCGAAGTCTTCAACTTCAAGTGTCCAGACCGGCCCGTTGCGGCCAAGCGCGCTGGCAGGAAGATTCTCGGACCAATGCCGACTTGAACGAAGTGGCCTCCGGCCACGGCTATTGCGGCCGTGTTATCATCCGGTCGAGTGGCAGTCCAATGCAGTACCGAGTTCCCCTCGCGGAGGCCATCAACCCTCCCGCAAGTCGCTCATTGCAAAGGGAATCGGTAGCAGCTCCATAGCGCGACGAATCGGCCACCTCCTTCAAGTCGCCCCTATCGAAAGTGCCGCGGCCCGAACCCTGTTCTGTTTTTGCGCGAGATTTTCCTCCGCGGCACTCCCGATAGGGCGCTAACGACTTATGGGGAGTAATCGGCCGGCCGTCGTGCATACTTCCCGAGCGTTTCGGGCTATTGTCCGAGTCGACCATTCTCCCGCAATCCTGTCGATGAGCGCATTGGCCTGTTCGCACCAGTTGACAGCTCGCGCTTTGCCCCCCTGCGCACTGCCCGCGGCTTTCCTGGAACCTGGCGGCGCTTCGTCGATTCCACCGGTGACAAAGCAGAACCGTCTTCAGCCCGCAGTGTTCTGGCTCCGCCGCTGCTCGCTTGCCTTCATGATTTCGCTCATGTCCCCAACTGGCCGAATCTCGAAAATGGTGCCAAATGTCAGCGTCGGATGCTGGCCGATCAGCTGTACAGCATGGTTCATGTCCCTCGCCTCAAGGAAAAGAATGCCGCCGATTTGTTCCTTGGTTTCGGCATAGGGACCGTCGGTCGTCACCACTTTGCCGTTCTTCCAAGACAGGGTTAAGGCGGATTCCGGACCCTGAAGCGCTTCGCCACCACCCCAGTGCCCATTGGCGCGAAGGTGATCGTCGTATTCAAAGCATCTGTCGAACAGAGCGTTTCGCTCGCTCTCAGTCATGGCCTCGAATTTACCTTTGTCGTAGTACCCCAAACAGATGTATTTCATTGTTCTTCTCCTCATAGCGGATCGCTGGAGCCGGCACCAGTGCGTTGCGCCGGCTCGTTCCGCTCGATCGCTATAGCGCGGGTTCTGGGGCCGCAATGACCAGGTTGTTTACTTGCTTCCGCCGGATCCTTGTTCCGGAGCCGGGAAGAAAAGAAGCTCGCGCACCTCGCCCACCGCATCGCAGGAGATGGCACCCTTGCGCGCCCACGCCAGCGCCTCTTCCAGGTCTGCGCATTCCAGTATCCAGAAACCGCCCATGTGCTCCTTGGTCTCGGTGTACGGTCCGTCGGTGACGAGCACCTTGCCGTCGGGCTGCTTCCGCAGCGTCTTCGCGTTGGCGGCCGGGGAAATTCCGCAGGCGAACTTCCTCACGCCGGCAGCAATCAATTCGCGGTTGAGCGCGTGGATCTCCTCGATCATCGCTTCGGTTACACTGGACGGGTCAAAGTCGTCGGGGAGGTAATTAGCGACCAGATATTGTGGCATGACTTTTTCTCCTTGTTTTCTGTGGTTTGTTTCCGATGACTCGTTTCCTGTTCACTCAGGAATCGTCGCTCATCGTTCTCTTGTCCTATAGTCGTTGGGGAAACCGAAAATCGACAGCCACTCCAATTTTTATTTCAACTGCCGAATCCGTTCCTGCAGGAATTGCCGCTCCGGTTCCTGTTGGGTCAGCGCCAGCGCCCTCTCATAAGAAGCCCGAGCTTCAGCGGTCCTGCCGAGCCTGCGGTACAACTCTGCGCGGGCTGAATGCGCCAGGTAGTAATTTGCCAATTCGCCATGTTCCAACACCGCGTCGATATGCTTCAGACCGGCCCCTGGACCATCGCACATGGCAATGGCCACGGCGCGATTTAGATATGCGACCGGCGAAGGCTGAATTCGTACCAATTGGTTGTAAAGCGCAACAATCTGCCGCCAGTCGGTCGCAGCGGTCGATTCCGCCTCCGCATGAACGGCCGCAATCGCAGCCTGCAGTGTGTAAGGGCCGAAGCGACGCGAGCTCAGGGCTTTCTCCACCAATCCCACTCCCTCCGCAATCTGTTCGCGGTTCCAGAGCGCGCGGTCTTGATGCTCCAGCAAAATCAGCTCTCCGGCCGGCGAGGTCCTCGCCGCGCGCCGGGATTCCTGCAGCAACATCAGAGCAAGCAGCCCATTGACTTCCGGCTCCGGCTGGAGCCCGGCCAGCAACCGTCCAAGCCGGATCGCCTCGCCCGTGATCTCGGCTCGCGTTACTTCCGCTCCCGCCGCAGCCGAATAGCCCTCGTTAAAGACGAGATAGACGACCTGAAGCACCGCGTCCAGCCGCTCCGGCAATTCCTGCGGCGTCGGCACCTCGTATGGAATCGGCGTCTCTCGAATCTTTGCCTTGGCGCGTACGATGCGTTGGGCGAGCGTCGCCGGCGTCACGAGAAATGCGCGGGCGATCTCTTCGGTGGTCAGGCCGCAGATTTCGCGAAGGGTGAGCGCAACCTGTCCCTCCGGAGGCAGAGCGGGATGGCAGCAGGTGAAGATCAGACGGAGGCGATCGTCCTCAATCTCTTCATCTCCGGTCTCTTCATTTCCGCCCGGAGCGTCGTTGACGCGCGATTCCATGTGGGCAACAAGATCTCTCTGTGCCCCGTCGAAGCGCGCGCGCCGACGGATCACGTCGATGGCCTTGAAGCGTGCCGTTGAAATCAGCCAGGGGCGTGGCTTGTCCGGAATACCAGTCTGAGACCAGAATTCCAGAGCGGCGGCGAATGCCTCATGCATGGCCTCTTCGGCGAGATCCAGATCTCCGAGGAGGCGCACCAGCGTCGCCAGAACCCGGCCCGATTCCGACCGGTAAAGGGTCTCAATGGTCTTGCTGAGTTGTTCGGGCACAGGCGCCGGCATCTACGCCAAGCTAGCAAACGGAATGGCTCGATACAACTGCGCTCGGGCTTCTCCTACCCGCAATTCATCGGTGTTGCGATCTCTTGCGTGTCGTCAACCAGCGCACTATCGCCAAGTCACTCATCGACAGGGTTCTGGGCGGATGACGCGCTACTCGTACAGAGCCCCGTTAACCCCATTATCGGAGTGTAATAAAACTCGCTTCGTTAGGATTCGGAATGGCGGGATCGCGCAGGTTTCAACAGCTACCCTGATTTGATTCCCGCCGTGAACCTACTGATGCAACGAGAATCCGGACGGCAAAGCTGCCTCAAGATTGATTTGTTCTCCGGTGATGGGGTGGTGGAATTTCAGAAATTGGGCGTGCAGGAAATATCCTCCATCGCCGGGGAGGCCGGGGAGAATTTCAAGAGGCTGGCCGGTTAGGCCGTACAGAGGATCGCCTACCAAGGGATGGCCGATGGATGCCAAATGGATTCTGATTTGATGAGGGCGGCCCGAATTTAGGCTTACCTCAAATGTTGTGGTGCTGGTGGTGCGTGAGATCACCTTTGCCAATGACTTTGACGGTTTGCCACTTGGGTTGGCGGCCCACACGGAACCGATGAGCGGGTGCGGTACGAGGCCGATGGGTGTGAGGATTTCGTAGGCGTCGTGCTGTGCAATGTTTTGAGCCAGCGCCCGGTAGATTTTTTGAATTTTGGGTGTGTTCCAGTTGGCGCATAGGTTAGATGCCGCCTGCGGTGTTTTGGCGAAGAGGACGATGCCGGTGGTGGCTCGGCCCAACCGGTGGACAGGGTTTGCGTTGGGGGTTTGCTTTTGCACCAAGCGCAGGAGGGTGTTTTC
>Ga0182018_10005391_pt1 | contig 10317 bp, 8 predicted proteins | sample 812P2MmetaG_FD_120490 | JGI IMG/M metagenome (GOLD analysis project Ga0182018, IMG submission 120490) | Permafrost microbial communities from Stordalen Mire, Sweden - 812P2M metaG | ecosystem: Environmental > Terrestrial > Soil > Wetlands > Permafrost | place: Sweden: Stordalen | collected... | reverse complement strand
TGCGGTTTGTAGTCTGTGTGCCTGGTTATCGTTAATCTCTATTCACGTTGCGTCGTCGGCTGCTAGTCTGGCTTCGTGCCTCTTGTTGAAGTTCGCAATCTGACCAAGATCTTTCATCTGGCCGAGTCTCCGTTTGGCGGTGCGCGCGATCGTGCAAGCGATGTTCGCGCCGTGGATGGTGTGTCGCTTGTCATCCATGAGGGCGAGACGCTGGGACTGGTGGGCGAATCGGGCTCGGGTAAAAGCACATTGGGGCGGCTGATTCTCCGGTTGATTGAGCCGACTTCAGGCTCCATCGTTTTCAACGGCGTTGACGTGCTGCGGGCGAGTGGATCGGACTTGCGCGCTCTGCGGCGCGATATGCAGATCATCTTCCAGGATCCGTTTGGCTCACTCGATCCGCGCTACCGGGTCGAGGACCTGATTGCCGAGCCGCTGCTTCTTCATCAGAAGATCACGGGTGAGAACCTCAGCCGCGATGGCCGCCGCGAACGGGTTCGCGAGCTGTTGGGGGCCGTCGGGATGGATGGTTCAGCCATGCCTCGCTATGCGCACGAATTTTCAGGAGGACAGCGGCAGCGCATCGGCATTGCCCGAGCGCTGGCTTTGCGCCCGAGGTTTATCGTCGCCGATGAACCGGTTTCTGCGCTCGACGTGAGCGTCGGCGCGCAGATTGTGAATCTCCTGCAACAACTGCAGCGCGAGTTCAGCTTGAGTTATTTGTTTATTTCGCACTCCATGCCGGTGGTTCGCTATTTATCAACCCGCATCGCGGTGATGTATCGGGGCCAGATCGTCGAGACCGGAACCACGGAACAGATCACCCGTCATCCGGAGCACGCTTACACCCGCAAACTGATCGCGGCTACGCCGGAGATGGCAACAGCGCCCTAGCGCTTCATCCTTAAATCTGTTGTCGTTCGGGCGAAGGCGAACTACAATCTTTTCCTGATTCGGGGGACCTATGGCGACCAACCCTTCAGTAACATCGCAACCAATGCAACCGGCACAATTGGCTCAGGATCCTAAACCGCTCTCCGAAGGGCAGCGCATTATCGACACTTTTATTGCGCCGAGTAAAACTTTCACCGATTTGCGCAGGAACGCCAGTTGGTGGGGGCCGTATCTGATCATCGTGATCACGTCTATTTCCTTTATTTATGTCGTCGATCAGAAGGTCGGGTTTCCCAAGGTGGTGGACAATGCTATCCAGTTGCAACCGAAGACGGCGGACCGCATCGACCGTATGCCAGCCGACCAGAAACAGAAGGTGATGCAGCAACAGGCGACGGTCACGAAAGTTATTGCGTACTGTATTCCGATTGTCGCGCTGATCATCTATGCGCTCGTGGCGGGCGTTTTGTTCGCGACCCTCAAATTTGCCGTGAGCGCCGACATCAAATACGGGACCCTGTATGCGCTGATTGTCTATACCCGGCTGCCGCAAATCTTTATCGCGTTGCTGGGAATCCTCTCGCTTCTTGCGGGAGGCAGCAGCGACGGCTTTAACATCGAGAATGCTGTAGCCACCAATCCCGGCTATTTCATCGGCCCCGACGGATCGGCGGTTTTGCGCGCGTTATTGACACCTCTGGATGTGCTCAGTTTCTGGTCCTTGATTCTGACCGCAATCGGGATTACCTGCATCAGCAAGGTCAAACGCGGTACCGCGTTCGCCGTGGTCTTCGGATGGTTCGTCTTCTATGTGATCGCCAAGGTTGCCTTTGCGGTAGCAACTTCCTGATGGGACCAAGATTCGCACTGTGCATACCGCAGACGTAGTCCTCATCGGCGGAGGCATTGTCGCCTCCAGCATCGCGTACCACCTGGTCGCCTCCGGTTGCAGGAACGTTCTTGTCGTCGAGCGCGAGACCGCGCAAGGCAAGGGATCCACCGGCAAGAGCATGGGCGGCGTGCGCGCGCAGTTTTCCACGCCCGTCAACATTCAGATGTCGCTGTACTCGATTCCGTTTTATGCGAGGTTCGAGGAGCGGCTTGGCTATCCTTGCGACTACCGTCCGCAGGGGTATCTTTTTTGCGCGACCAGTGAAAAGCATATCGTCTACCTGCGGGCGAACTATGAAAAACAAGTTGCCATGGGGTTGAAGGATGTGCGCCTGCTCGCGGGCGACGAGATTCGCGGCATGTTTCCGCAACTGCGCGGCGATGACATTCTCGGGGGCAGTTTTTGCTCGAGCGATGGCTTTGTCGATCCTTACAGCGCCATGATCGGATTCATGACGTGGGCGAGCGATCACGGGGCGACGCTATGGAAGAATACGACCGTCACGGGAATCACGCGCAATATTAATGACGGGGGCTTCGAGGTTGCGACTTCGCGCGATTTGGTTTCGACGCGCACGGTCGTCAACTGCGCTGGAGCGTGGGCGGCCTCGATTGCGAAGATGCTGGGTATTGATCTGCCGGTCGAACCGTTGCGGAGGATGCTGGTTCCGACGGAACCGTTCGATCAATTTCCTCATAGCGCGCCTATGATCATCGACATGTCGACGGGCTTTCACTTTCGTCCCGAAAGCCGAGGGTTTCTGCTCGCATGGAACGATCCTGAGGAAACGCCGGGATATAAAACCGATTTCGACCCCGGTTTCATCGAGAAAATTCTGATGCGCGCGGCGGATCGCGTGCCCGTGTTTGAAAATGTCGCCGTGAATCCCAAACGCGCATGGGCCGGACTTTACGAAATGACGCCGGACCATCATCCGATTCTGGGCGAGTCGCCGGACGTGCCGGGATTCTTCTTCGCGAACGGCTTCAGCGGACACGGCGTGATGCACTCGCCGGCCACGGGAAAAATTCTCAGCGATCTGATTCTGACCGGGAAGACGGACTTGATCGACGCGTCCCTGCTGAACTTTTCGCGGTTCGCCGAGGGGCGGACGATCCATGAGACGGCGGTATTGTGAGCTCGCCAAAGAGCATGACGCAGGAATTCAACTACTGGCTGACCACGGTGCAGGTGCCGACGCCTCCAGTGCAGCCGTTGCCAGAGAGCGCTGACGTTGTCATCATCGGGGCCGGATTCACCGGACTCTCGGCTGCGCTCTCGCTGGCGAAACGTGGGGTGAAAGTGGTTGTGCTTGAAGCGGAGACCATCGGCTGGGGCGCGAGTTCGCGCAACGGTGGCATGGTGCTTACGGGACTGAAGCTGGGCGTGAACCAGCTCATTGCAAAATTTGGCCGCGAGTTGACGCGTCGTATGTATGCAGCGTCGCTTGAAACCATCGACACGGTCGAGCGCATCGTGAAAGAAGAAAACATCGCCTGCGATTTCTCCCGCACGGGACATCTTGAAGTTGCGTGCAAGCCGGCGCATTTCGACGACTACTCTCGTCAAGTTGAAGTCATCGCGCGCGAATTTAATCACCACCTACGAGTTGTTCCTCGCGGCGAACTCCACGGCGAAATCGGATCTGACATCTACTATGGAGGCATGGTCGATGAAATTTCGGCCGGACTCAATCCTGCGCGCTACGTTGCCGGACTCGGCGCCGCGGCCCTGCGCGCCGGTGCCCAGATCTCGGAGCGCACGCGGCTGCAAAACATCCAGCGCGAATCCCGCAACGGCACGCCGGGCTTCCGGCTGAATACTTCCCGGGGCGTGATTTGGGCACGCAATGTGCTGATCGGAACCAGCGGCTATACCGGTGCGGCGACTCCGGCGCTGCGAAAGAAAATCATCCCTATTGGATCATTTATTATTGCGACGGAAATGCTCCCTGAAGCGCTCGGCCACGAATTGAGCCCGCGCAACCGCCAGATCTATGATTCCAAGAACTATCTTTATTACTACCGGCTCACGCCCGACAACCGCATGCTGTTTGGCGGGCGCGCGGCATTCTTTCCCGAAACCGGTCAGACCATCCGCAAGAGCGCTGAAATTTTGCGCCGGGGGATGGTCGAAGTCTATCCGCAGTTGCGTGATACCAAAGTCGAATACGCCTGGGGAGGGACGCTTGATTTCTGCTTTGACATCATGCCGCACGCCGGGCAAATGGACGGCGTCTATTTTTCCGTCGGGTATGCTGGACACGGCGTCGCCATGGCTACTTATCAAGGACAGAGAATGGCCGATTGGATTATCGAGGGGAAGACGGACAATCCGTTTGCGGAGATCGCATTCCCCGGTGCGCCGCTGGGGCTTTACAACGGCAAGCCGTGGTTCTTGCCCTTCGCGGGAGCGTACTACAAGGTTTTAGACTGGATAGCTTAAATGCAGGTCTCAGGTCTCAGGTGTCGGGTCTCAGGCGTCGTGGCGCCGCCGTTCCCGGCGGCGGGCGGCAAGATGCGGGTGCTAGAGTTGAAATTCGCGGGAGAATTGAATGTCAATTTTTGGATTGATCGAATACGCCGATGCTACGCCTGAAGTGCGGGCGGTTTACGACGACATCATGGCCACGCGCAAGACTGACTGGATCAATAATTTCTGGAAGTCGATCGCGCACGATCCTGTGATGCTGAAGCGCACCTGGGAAGACATCAAGCAGATCATGGCTCCGGGAGCGCTCGACGCGCTGACGAAAGAAATGATCTACGTCGCCGTCTCGGTCACGAACCAGTGCGACTATTGCATCGCTTCGCACACGGCTTCGGCGAAGAACAAAGGCATGACCGATGCCCAGTTCAAAGAGTTGATGTCGGTGGTCGGGATGGCGAACGAAACGAACCGCCTTGTCGCTGGATATCAGGTGGAGGTCGACAAGCAATTCCAACCGCAAAATGCGAAATGACATTCAAATCGGCATCGCGGCAGTGCTCTGGTTGATTCGCCATTGCCGGGGAAGTTTATAATCCGAATGTTCAATACATACCTACACCAGGTCGGTTGAAGGGGGCGAGCGATGGCCGAGATGACGGTGACTCCGGTTGCAACCCATGGTTTTTTTGTCGATGGGAAGTGGCTGGAAGAAGGTGATCTGGTCGAGGTGCGGGCTCCGTACGACGGCTCCCTGATTGCCTACGTTTATCAGGGACGCCGCGAACACGCCGAAGCGGCCATTGCCGCCGCGGTGAAGGCCTTTGGGACCACACGCCGCCTGCCTGCCTTCGAGCGCCAGCGCGTTCTGCGCCAGATTGCGATGGGGGTCCACGATCGCAAAGAAGAGTTTGCCCGTACCATCGCACTCGAAGCCGGCAAGCCTATTAAGAGCGCGCGCATGGAAGTGGACCGCGCGGTGTTTACTTTCAATGTCGCGGCCGAAGAAACGGTCCGCGGCTACGGCGAATATTTGCCGCTTGATTGGCAGCAGTCGACCGTCGGGCGCTGGGGCATCGTCAAGCGTTTTCCTCTCGGCCCGGTCGCCGGAATCACCCCTTTCAATTTTCCTTTGAACCTGGTTGTGCATAAAGTCGCGCCGGCCATTGCCGCCGGCTGCTCCATTGTTCTGAAGCCCGCGCCGCAGACGCCGCTCACCGCATTGCTGCTGGCCGAAGTGATCCAACAGGCGGGATGGCCCGATGGCGGATTCAACGCGATGCTGCTCTCGAACGAAGACTCGGGACTGCTGGTCACCGATGAACGCATCAGGCTCATCAGTTTTACCGGCAGCGCGGCCGTCGGCTGGGCGATCAAGAACAACGCGGGAAAGAAAAAAGTCGTTCTTGAGTTGGGGGGGAATTCGGGCGTCATCGTCCACAGCGACACCGACCTCGCCTACGCCGCCGACCGCTGCGTGACAGGGGGATTCTCCTACGCTGGACAGTCGTGCATTTCAGTGCAGCGGATTCTGGTCGAACATTCGGTGTACGGAAAGTTCAGCGAGCTGCTTCTGGCCGCGGTCAGCAAACTGAAAGTCGGCGACCCTTTGGACGAAGCGAGCGACCTCGGCCCGCTCATCCGCGAGAGCGATGCCATTCGTGCCGCCGACTGGGTGCAGGAGGCGGTCCGCGGCGGGGCGCGCTTGCTCTGCGGCGGTCATCGCAAGGGATCGCTGTTCGAACCCACGGTCCTGACCGGCACCAAGCCCAACATGAAAGTGAATTGCCAGGAGATTTTCGCGCCCGTGGTGACGCTGGAGCCCTACAACGACTTTGCTTCGGCCCTGAAGCAAATCAACAGCTCTCCGTATGGCCTGCAGGCCGGACTATTCACCCGCGACGCCAAACTCATCTTCGAGGCTTACGACGAGCTCGAAGTGGGGGGCTTGATCGCGGGCGACGTTCCGACGTTTCGCATCGACCATATGCCTTATGGAGGCATTAAGGATTCCGGACTGGGGCGGGAGGGCTTACGGGACGCGATCCAGGAAATGACGGAACCAAAATTGCTTGTCATGCATTTGCGCTGAAACTTTCTTAGGCGGATGTTTCGAGTCGAAGCGGGCAATTCACAATGAGAAACGGAAGAATGCTGACCGAGGACACACGGAAGTTACGATTTTTCTTAAGAAAATAGTTTCGAAATGAAATCCCGATTTGGCACACAAAGAAAAGCGGCGCGGGATGTTCCATTTCGCCAAGCAACTGTTATACTCTCCTGTTTTAGGAACGCGCGTCACAATGGCATGTGACGTAAATCATACGGATGCGGTCAGCCGGAAGGGGCGCAAGCCGATTCCGCAATAATTAAAGACATCACATTTCCTAATGCAGATCTTTCCGCGCAGCAGCAATGCCATAGCCAGGGCCTCTCTGGTCCTCGTGGTCCTCGCCGTGGGCGGATTGTTCTCGGTTTTGCTGGAACTGGAGCGCACTCCGTACATCACCAATGCCGGCGTCAGGAAGTCGCAGCCGGTACCGTTCAGCCACCAGCACCACGTGACCGGTCTCGGCATCGATTGCCGCTACTGTCACACCTCGGTTGAGACGTCGAGTTTTGCCGGCATTCCCCCGACCAAGACCTGCATCAACTGCCACGCGCAGATCTGGACCAACGCCGCTTATCTGGAGCCGGTCCGCGAAAGCTATCGCACCGGCCGGTCGCTCGAGTGGACGCGCGTCAACCAGTTGCCGGACTTCGTGTATTTCAACCACAGCATTCACATCAATAAAGGTGTCGGATGCAATACCTGCCACGGGCCGATCGACCAGATGCCGCTGACCTATCAGTATGCATCGCTGCAAATGGAGTTCTGTCTCGACTGCCATCGCAACACGGAGAAGTATCTGCGCCCGCGCGAGCAGGTTTTCAATATGCGCTACGAGCCGCCTTCGACGAGCGCGCCGGTGGTCGCGAATGGAACCGCCTACTCCGACCAGGAGGCGCTGGGAAACGCCTTAAGAGAGCAGTACAAGGTGCGCTCGGTAAAAGACATCACCAGTTGCAATACGTGCCACCGGTAAAGACGGGAAGTTGGTTGTGAGAGCTGAGCTGACGATGAGCATCGACGACAAAACGAAACCGGCAGCGGCCAAAGGCGGAGTCGACGTCTGCCCCAGCAAGCGCAAGCAGCTGGACCTGGCGACGGCGCGAGAGCAGATCGAGGGCACGACCGGACCCGCCTACTGGCGCAGCCTCGAAGAACTGGCAGGCAGCGACGAGTTTCAGGAGATGCTGCACCGCGAGTTCCCCAAGGGCGCATCGGAATGGGTCGACAGTTTCTCGCGCCGCGGTTTCCTCAAGACCATGGGCGCGTCACTGGCGCTCGCCGGCCTGACCGGCTGCACGAAGATGCCGAACACGGAGATCGTGCCGTATGTCCGGCAGCCGGAAAACGTGATTCCGGGGCGCCCGAAGTTTTATGCGACCGCGTTCACTCTGGGCGGCTACGCCTCGCCCGTCTTGGTCGAAAGCAATCTTTTCCGTCCCACGAAAATCGAAGGCAATCCGGAGCATCCCGCGAGCCTCGGCGGCACCGACGTTTACGCGCAGGCTTCGATTCTCGATCTTTACGATCCCGACCGCGCGCAGAACGTTACGTACATGGGCGATGTCCGTTCGTGGAATGCCTTCACGGAGGCTGTTCGCGGCCCCATGAGCATGGAGGGCCGGATTTCGGGAGGCGGCGTTCGCATCCTGACGCAGAGCGTTTCTTCTCCGACGCTCGCGGCGCAGATTAAGGAGTACCTGCGAGCGAATCCGGGGGCGAAGTGGCACGTGTACGAGCCGGTCAGCCGCGACAACGTTTATGAAGGCGCGAAGCAGGCCTTCGGCGAACCGGTTGAGACGCGCTACGACTTCTCGAAGGCCGATGTCATCGTTTCGCTCGACGCCGACTTTCTCTACGCCGGGTTCCCTGGCTCGACGCGCTACATCCGCGATTTCGCCGGACGGCGCAATCCCGACGCGGAGATGAGTCGCCTGTACGTTATCGAGAGCACGCCGAGTTCGACGGGAATGAAGGCGGATGATCGGCTGCCGCTGCGGGCGGGCGAGATTGAGAAGTTCGCGTTTGCCCTTGCGAATGCGCTCGGAGCAGGGCCAACCGAGAATGTTGCCTCGGCGGAGTGGGTGAAGTTTGCTGATGCTGTCGTGAAAGAGCTCGGCTCGCAAAAGGGACGAAGTATTGTGGTTGCTGGAGACCATCAGCCTCCGTCTGTTCACGAACTCGCCCATGCGATGAACGCTGCGCTTGGCAATGTCGGCAAGACGGTTTTCTACTCCGAGCCGGTCGATGCCAATCCGGTGAATCGCGCCGAGTCGCTGCGCTCGCTGGTCGACGATATGCGCGCCGGGAAAGTTGACGTCCTGCTGGTCCTGGGCGGCAATCCGGCGTATGACGCGCCTGCCGACATCGATTTTGCTTCCGCGCTGAAATCGAATGCGGTCGCGCTGAAAGTTTTTCTCGGCTCGCATCGCAACGAGACGGCAGAGCTTTGCCAGTGGCAGGTTCCCGAAGCGCACTATCTAGAATCCTGGAGCGATGCGCGCGCCTATGACGGCACCGTCTCGATCATTCAGCCGCTAATTGAGCCGCTCTATAACGGCAAAACAGCGCACGAACTCATCGCCGTCCTGGCAGGCCAGTCGAACGTTGCCGGACACGACCTCGTCCGGCAATACTGGGCGGAGCAGCACGCGGGCGAGGACTTCGACTTTTTCTGGCGCAAGTCGCTGCACGATGGATGGGTTGCGGGGACAACCTATACACCCAAGACCGTCGGCCTGAAAGCTTCCAGCTCCCCGGCGTCGCCATCCGCTCCGGCCGGCGATATCGAGCTCAACTTCCGCCGCGATCCCTCGATCTACGACGGCCGCTTTGCGAACAACGGCTGGTTGCAGGAACTTCCGAAGCCGCTGACCAAGCTGACGTGGGACAACTGCATCATGATCGGCCCGGCCATGGCCGAGCGCCTCAAACTCAATTTCAAAGATGTGGTCGAGCTTGATGGCAACGGCAAAAAGGTCAAAGGTGCAATCTGGATCCAGGCTGGCCATCCCGACAACTCGATTACGGTCTTCCTCGGCTACGGACGCACCAACGCCGGGCGCGTGGGCACCGGCGCCGGCTTCGACGTTTACCCGCTGCGGACCAGCCAGAACGCATGGCTCGCCACCGGTGCGAAACTCACCGCTACCGGCAACACCTATAACCTCGCCAGCACGCAGGGTTATCAGACGATGGAGACGCCCGACGGCAGTGAGCGTCCGCTGGTGCAGGAGCGCAGTCTCGCGGAATACAAGAAAGACCCGGACTTCGCCAAAGAAGGCGAGCCGAATAAAGACCTCACGCTCTACAAGCCGGAGGAGTTCCCTTACGAGAAGGAAACTTATTCCTGGGGCATGGCGATCGACCTGAACGCCTGCGTCGGATGCAACAACTGCATCGTTGCCTGCCAGTCGGAAAACAACATTGCCGTGGTGGGACAAGAGCAGACCCTGAAAGGCCGCCACATGCACTGGCTGCGGGTGGACGCCTACTACAACGGACCGCGCGAGAATCCCAAAGGATTCTTCCAGCCGGTGCCGTGCATGCAGTGCGAGAACGCCCCTTGCGAGCTGGTTTGTCCGGTGCAGGCGACCACGCACAGCAGCGAAGGGCTGAACGATATGATCTACAACCGCTGCGTGGGCACGCGCTATTGCTCGAACAACTGTCCTTATAAAGTGCGGCGCTTCAATTTTATTTTGTTCCAGGATTGGGAGACGCCGCAGTTCAAGCTGATGCGCAATCCCGACGTCACCATCCGCAGCCGTGGCGTCATGGAGAATGCACCTATTGCGTGCAGCGCATCAGCGAGCATCGCATCGATGCCGAGCGCGCCGACACGACCATCAAAGACGGCGAGTTGCAGACTGCCTGCCAGCAGTCGTGTCCGGCGAACGCCATCGTTTTCGGCAACATTAACGATCCGAACAGTCAGGTGACGAAGTGGAAGGCGCAGGCGAGGAATTACTCGCTGATGGGAGAATTGAATACG
>Ga0182018_10005390_pt1 | contig 10319 bp, 8 predicted proteins | sample 812P2MmetaG_FD_120490 | JGI IMG/M metagenome (GOLD analysis project Ga0182018, IMG submission 120490) | Permafrost microbial communities from Stordalen Mire, Sweden - 812P2M metaG | ecosystem: Environmental > Terrestrial > Soil > Wetlands > Permafrost | place: Sweden: Stordalen | collected... | reverse complement strand
TATCACGCCAGGAACAACATCAAGCACCTCGATCCAATATTGGAATGCGAGCAGCTAGAGACTATTGCCCGGACCGCGTTCTGGCTGGATGGCCAAGTCGCACGCGCGTTCGGTTGCACGCGCATCGGATACTATGTCGCACAATACGAAAGACGACCGTTTTCAGAGCAATTGAAGTGGGCGGGTCAAGCACTCTATTACGCTCGGCACAAACCGAACTATCAAATACTCGAGCAGCTTTTAGCAGACACGATTCTGAGACCACTCGCTGAGCATAACGATGCTATTCCGAAAGACGTGGTCAGGAGCCTTCTTCAGGAGTTCGAAACGCTGCTGACCTTGGGTGGTGACGCCAAAGGGGCGGCCTTCCTAAGCGAGCATTCTCGCGATGCGGTTCCGCCTCAAGACGGGGTGAAGTATGCAGGTGCAGTCAGGAGGAGGGCACATACGCTAGGGACCGTTTTCGGACCCACTGCTGAAGTGCTCAGTCTTCTAAGAGAGTCCGCTAACGTCGTTCCCTGGAATCCTAATCAGGCTCTAAACGTCGCATCCACAAAGAACAACCTTTACCTGGGCGAAGGGACTACTGACGGATATCGGAGAGCACTGGACATTGCATCTGAGACATATGACGACCTGATTAGATCGAAAGTAGACGTTCACGACGCTCGTGTCTGGCCCAAGTCCAAGGCGACCGATCTACCAGCGCTTCCCGTCCGTGCGTCGCCTTCGAATATCGCTCATCTTGCGCTCTCTCTTTGTGTCGCGCTGGCTGTGAGCAAACCTAATCGCTGGGAAGATTCAATGCAAGAAGCAATCTACGTGGCCGAATATTACTGGAATCTCGCAGGAGCAAAACTTGACGGGCCGGGGCGTGGAAGCTGGAGACGAGTGATTGCGACTCTGGACTCAGCCCATCCTCTTCACATGCAGCTAGTTAGCTTGATAGACCGGCTGGAAGCTCCGCCGTTTCCGCGTGCTCTCAAAACCAAAATCTATGAGGCTGCCAAAACTCTAGTTGCGCGTCTTAGATGAGCTTGGAGACGACGACCGGTTGCACGACCGAACATGTTAAATCCCGTAGGCGTCCCTCCGACTTCGTTACGAAAAGCGAACTGAGGGCCCGATAGTCGAGTGTTTGGATTGCAAAAGGAATATGATGACTTCCACAAAATGCCCTGGAATACCGGCTTACAAGGAACGCCACTAAACATCGCCGCTTACCCAGGCGCGCAGCTTCGCGTGATCGCGGGTCCAGGTACTGGCAAGACATATGCTCTAATGCGTCGCGTTGCGCGGCTGCTCGAGCACAACGTGCAGCCTAATCGCGTTCTTACCATTTCATTCACGCGCACAGCGGCAAACGACTTGGTCGACAAGCTGGCGCAGCTCGGAGCGCCTGGCGCGGATCAGGTCGCTGCGAAAACACTGCACGCTCTCAGCTTCGGCTTGTTGAGCCGGAACTCTGTGTTTCAAATGCTAGGACGCGTTGCCAGGCCGCTGATGGCTTATGAGCAAGACACCATGGTGTGCGACTTGGCGGCGCAGTTCAACGGAAAGAAAGCGGTCAACAAGCTGATCGAGGCGTTCGAGGCGTATTGGGCGCGGCTACAGCACCACACCCCGGGCTGGCCTAATACACCTCTTGAGCAATCGTTCGACCATGCACTGAAATCTTGGCTCCGGTTCCACAACGCGATGCTTGTCGGCGAAGTCATCCCACTTGCCTTGGATTTCATTCTGCAAAACCCTGGTCACCCCGATATTCCGGTCTATAAGCATGTCCTGGTGGATGAATACCAGGATTTGAACAGGGCCGATCAAGCGCTAATAGACGCGATCAGCGGAAATGCTGCGGTGACGGTGATCGGTGACGAAGACCAATCCATTTACAGTTTCAGGCATGCCCACCCGGAAGGAATTTACGAGTACCCAGCTACGCATATCGGAACGCACGATGAACTACTCAACGAGTGCCGCCGTTGCCCACAGCGAGTGGTTGCGATCGCCAATTCACTGATCGATCACAACCAGAGATTAGTGCCAAAAGTGCTCGCTCCGCACGCATCGAACGCGCAAGGGAACCTCTACATTGTCCAACACCACTCCATTGCAGATGAAATCCAGGCCATCGCCGATTATATAGACTGGTATTTGCAGCAAAACTCAACGGTGCCAGCGGGTGAAGTGCTGGTGCTCTCCAGTCGCCGCCAGATAGGTAACGGCATTCGCGATAATTTGAACAACATTGCCCAGCAGAACGGTAGGGGATGGGAAGCGCAGAGTTTCTATTTCGAGGATGCCCTGAAGAGCGACCTAGCGGCGGATGGCTTCGCCTTGCCGACATTGCTTGTCGATCCCGATGATCGACCGTCGCTACGTTATTGGCTAGCTGAGCACAAGCAAGACTGTCGATACCGTCCTTACCGGCGACTGCGCGAGCACTGTGAACAGTCGGGACAATCGCCGAGGGCGGCACTGCAAGATATCGCGGCCGGCAAGCTTAAGATTACACACACAGGCTCGTTGGTCGCGCGCTTCAACGAGCTCAGCCATCGATTGACAGCTTTGACGACGCTCGACATCCCCACTCTAATCGACGCGCTCTTCCCCGATGGCAACCCGGAGACAGCATCTATTCGGCAAACGGCGCTACTTGTGGCACCTAACGTCACCACCAACAAGGAATTCTTAGAGGAGCTCCGTGCCGTGATTACACAGCCCGAGCTACCCGGGTCCCAAGAGAATTCCGTGCGGATTATGAGCCTTTACAAATCGAAGGGTCTCACTGCGCGCTTGGTCATCATCGCAGGCTGTGTTGCTGGAATTCTGCCGAGTGTTGATACCCTGGATCCACCTTCAGAGCAGGAGCGGCAACGCCAAGAGCAGCGGAGATTGCTTTATGTGGGAATTACTCGAAGCACTGAAACGCTGGTACTAAACGGCTCGATTCGAATGCCTCTCTCGATGGCATACACGATGCGAATGCCGTTGTTAGCAAAGCAAGGAGGCGATGCAATCCTCCAGGCCAGTCCACTGTTGTCCGAGCTGGGACCTTCTGCGCCAGCGGTTATTCTGGGCGCTGTGTGGCGTGCGCAGCTGGGTTTTTGAACGTGGCGGAGAGAATGGGCGTGCAACACACTCATCAGCGGCGGATTTTGAGTTCCACACTGGGTTCTGAACCGTTAGGAAAGTTCTATACTCTACTTGATTCTTAAACCACTTACAAGAACACCGATTCGTCCCGTCATGATCCGTTCTGCCGCGTTTTGAACATGTATCTACTACAGTTTTACTACAGTGGCCGGAGCACTGAAGACTCACTAACGTCGACACGGTAGCGGTTAATTTGGCACATTTCACCTGAGAGCTGCCACGTGCGCATGCGTAAGGTCCTTGGTCTCAACCAAAGGAGAGCATCAGTAGGGACGGAATTGCCGGGAATATGGAAAAAAACAAGCCCAAAGCAGCGAGCACCTTGCTCCAGACTGAACTCATGAAAAAGTCCGACTTAACGTTAGCTGACCAAATTGAAAAGACTGGTCATGCTCTGACGTCAGATGAGCTCGCGCGCATCTTGGCAGTATCGAGAATCACAATTTTTAAACACGCCAAAGCTGGGCGTATTCCCTCATTTCGCATCGGCACATGTGTGAGGGTCGACCCACGAGCTATTGCGCAATGGCTCCGCTCGCAGTCGGCAGGCTAAAATTGTGTCGACATGGGGGCGAGAGCGGGTGGTCTGCCTCACGGTTTTGAAGATTACAAGCTCGTGCTGCTCGACCAAATTGGCCCGCTGAGCAGTAGACGACGCCCAGGGATAGGCAACTCGGGCTCGTTGCGAAAGATACCGTTAAGATCTAGATCGAAGTATCGAAAAGCAAACTTTCGACTAGTTCGATTATGGATTACGTTGGCCTAATCGCCTCCCTTAACTTCTAGGTTTGCGGTCCAGATTTAACACAACACCAGATGGCGGTAACACGCTATTCGCCACATTGTCTCCACCCAAAGTGTTTAGAGGCAGATGAAAGTTCTTTTTCTTCACCTGTATCACCCCGCCCGGCCCAACCTCAACCTCGTTGAGCCTAACCGCAAAGGGAATCGGCTGCTCGGTCTTGAAGCTAAGGGATGAATTGCCACCCCAACAAAAGCCAAGTGACAACGGGGCTGACCCGGATCCTGTGGTCTTGGATCCCGATGCGTCGGATCCAGAGCTACTACTACTCGGCGCACCAGGGCTGGCTGCGCCTGACGTACCACCAGGGGGGCTGGAATTCCCGGGACTCTCAGAATTAGTATTACTCGATCCTGACTGAGTTGATCCTGACAACGCAGATCCTCCAGTGGAGCCCTTCGCGACGCTCGAATCTGCGCTGTTTGCATTCGAGCACTGAGGCTTGGGCGCGCTCCCTCCCGCCGCAGCAGCAATACTGGTACTGTTCGAGGATGTGATGCTAAAGCTAGTCGCCGTATACACCTCCTGAATCACAAATGTTCGTACCCCTGCTTGCAAGTCAGCTTTCACCGCGTCATTGGTCGCTTGTTTTGCCAGAATTGCCGTCACCTTCTGAGTCGTATAGCGCGTTCCACCGGTGTCTATCTGTGCTAGCTTTACGGAACTCGAGTGGTTGACAGCGCCGGAAATCGCCACAGGCAACGTGACTAGGTTAGATAAGCTCCCGAGTGCCGCATCGATTCCTATTGACTGGTTGCGAGTGCTCTGTGACACTACGGCGTTAAACACAGAATACGTTCCGTTGTCGTTTGGTAGAGTGTCGTATGGGTCTTCGTATTGAAATTTTCCGCCGCTTAGAGTAACGATACCGCCAAGAGCGATGTAGTCTCGCGCTGGTTGCAACAGTGTTAGGCCCTGGTCGGCCAGGATTTTCTTCGCCGCCGTATCCACCGAATCACATGCGCATAAGACAATTGCCAGGGCAACCGAAATCGTAAAACGAACCTTTCCTCCGAGCACGCTCATTATATTGATCCTCCTTTTTCAACTTGCACCGCTAAGCCCGCAACCTTGAGGTGGCCCTTGTTTAACAACGATTGAAAATCTGCCGAACCTGCCTTAACCTTCGCATTCTTGCTGACCACAACATCTGGAGTAATACCGACGGCCTGCTCCACTTTCGTCGTCGTTATCGACATTCTGCCTACAATTTTTGCAGAGACCACTAATGAACACTGGGCTCCAGCGTCGCATGTTTGATGGAAGCCGTTCGGAAGCCTCAACTCCGCAACCTGGTTAGGCCCAGTGTTGAGAAGGATTCGCACGAAACGATCACGATTCCCAACACATGGAACACCACCACAATCCGCCTGTTTCGCTGGATCGTATGCCCACACGGCGAAATCATCCTTAGGCAGAATTGTTGGCGTCATCTGACCGTCAATAAAATGGTTTCGAAACGCGGCATTCAACGTCTCTGACAAATACTCCTGCAATTCAGAATTTATGAGTATGCCTTCGCGGGTGGCCTTGTTTGCGCATGCCCAATCCTCGTCGAGAGCGCGAGAGAAGTAGTAACCAAAAGCCGAGACATTTATATTGCTGAGTGGATAAGCGTCATGATTCCCGCCATGGGTTGTGGCTGCCAAGACGGCCACCCTTGTTGGTGCGACAATAGCACTTTGAATGCGTTGAACTCTCTGGATGTCACCGTTGGTAACGACAACCGAACTGTCGCCAGCCGTCGCTTCCCCCGACTCGCAGGTTTCTAGGACAAGAAATATGTTTGGAATATCATCGACACTGTCAACGTACGACGAGTCAACTCCCAGAAGGCCTATTACGTTACTTACCGTTAGACCATTCGTCGGCAGTACCTCCTCTTCGTACACGCCAAGTGTCAAGTCGACATGACTTGCAGTGATGAGGCCATGTCCCGCATAGTAGACAATTCCGACACCATCCTTTCCGACTTGTTGGGACATTTCCTTCAGCGCTGCAACCATATTGGCTTTAGTTGCGTTCGAGCCAATCAAGAAAGGATGCTGTTCCATTGACGGCAACGCTCGGTACCCTAGCTTCTCTAATTTTGAGTCCACCAGAGCAGCGGTCGGAGCAATAAAGTCCCGATTCTTGTCCGGAGAGAGGTTGTACTCTCCAGCGCCGATAACCAGTCTGAATTTCTTTCGCTGGCTCCAGACTTGCTTCATCACATCATCCGGAGGTGGAGCTACATACTTGGGGGAACTGCAAACGGGCAAGGCTAGCGTGGGAGGCGCCAGGATCTTGGCGATTAGCTCAGCGCGCTCCTGCGATGATGCACATGTTGACATCGCCGATATGAAACCAAGACAAAGAAACGTAAACCGCAGCCATTCAAACTGCTTCATTAATGAGGCCTCAACAGTGTGCGCGATAGTGAGACACAATTGCCAATGAGCTCAGAGTTAGCGCTAAACACGAGCAACAATAGTTTGTCGTGATCTTTAGGGCCGATACCTACACTTACCCGGGGGGAAGCAAACAACTACACAATGCCTTAAGATAAGAATCTATCGTAGCTTGCGATTTGTACCGAGCGTACAAGTACGACAAATCTACCTAAACGACGCGAATTGTCGCTTGGCTCGGTCACGATGTCAAGAGAAATCATGTCTTTGTTACGAATTCCGAACAAGCAAAGGAAAACGAGACTATCCGATCAGCTCGCGCCACAATCGATCCGCTGGCTTTCTTGTTTTTGTTGCGAAACTCGAGAAGTCGCGCAGCGTAGAGTAAACGCGGCTTGTGTCTTCGAAAACAAATGGTAGAATCTTTGGCCATTCGAAGGTTTCGGTTACGACGGGCGAACACAAACTTAATGTCGGGATCTGGCGCTCCTCTATTTACGTGCCAGAGTAGGCGGAGCAATGACTGTACACGTTGTTTATATGCAGACCTGCGCGAATTGGGGAGATGCGCGGTGTTACGTACCTGATAAGCCAGGGGATTTTCTGGCAGTGTTTTTGGCTCTAGCGGCATTGATTTTCGCTATCAAGCAATATTTCGATGCGCAGAATGCGGAAATAACGACATCGAATCTGCGCGACATGACAGACTCCTTGACGAAGGAGATCTTTCAGCTAAAGGAGAATTCCTCGACTCGTGCGCTTCCACGGTTTCCTGAAAACGTTCCAGCCGTCTGCAAGCTGTTGGATGGCTGCCCGCCTGACACTAGCCTATTAATAATGGTTGATCATATTGGCTACAGCTTGTATTCCGACCAGGATCACTTTGACCGGTACCTAAAATGTTTGCAGGAGGCAATTAAACGCGGCGTAAGGATCCGCCTGCTAGCTTACGGTTATGGTCGAGCGAAGAACGCGATTCGGAAGCAATTTCCCGAGATTTCAGCCGAACGAGCCAAGCCGCGATTCGCCAATTTCTTTAGACGGCTTGGTAAGACGCCGGCGACCAATGAAAAAGAGTTCTATCGTGCCATGCTTTTGGCAGAAGAAGATCTCTTTCCGAAAATCAACGGTGTTGAGATGCGTTTGCTTCTGGAGGATCCACCAGCATTTTTTTGGATGAAAGACAATCCGTACCAAATAGTGTTTGGCTTTCGGGACGAATTTCCTGGGACTGGCTTTTCCTTTCAGAGCGAAAACCACGATCTATGCGATCAATTTAAGGTGATGTTCAATACAGAGTGGGCGCGAGCGGAGGATCACTGGGATTGTAGGGGTAGAGCTACCCAGATAGCTAGTCTTCTAGCGAGGCCACATGGGTTCGGGCGCTGCTGTTAACGGCTCAGCCACAACGCTTAGAAAACTACACATTCCTAACGCCAGGATCCGCGCAGCAAAGGACCAATGTTTATGCGGGTGCAAAGGAACAGAGTCTGAAAGGGTTTTCTAACAGGCCGACAATGCAGAAACCACAACAGATCCATGATTCGTTGATTGTACCCTCTGGCTCTGACGCTCTAACGCTAGGATTGCCAGCTTCCTATGACAACACTTCCTCAACTGCGGAGCGGTTCCGATAGAGTCCTAGCGTCACTCGGGAGCAATCCCACACATATGTTCTGGGCCATGGAAACAGTGAAACAGCATTCACAAGCCTCTCAGAAGAGAACGCAGATTCGAGTAATGGTACTGTCGCGCAATCGCCCGAAGTTCAGCAACAGTCTCCTCCGGGAGGTCGCCCTTCCTTGCGTTCCACGTGTCATTTGCAGCCCATGAATACCCCTTCCCCGTTCCTATATAGGAAGCAAGCCGGTCGAGGTTAATCGCCGCTAGAGGAAATAGCGCCGGCGGGAAACTCTTGTAGGGGAACGCAGTCAGAATATCCAACGTTATATGGAGATCCGTTGCGTATTCTTCAAAAGCTCCATTCTTGCCAGACCGCTGACATGTCTCTTTGAAACAGATTTCCAGAAAGGACTCAAATTCGCGGACTAGATCTACGCTGAACTTGGCAAGCACTCTCAAAACCTTCCGTCGCCAAGAATCGTCATCGATGAAGCGTTCGATAGTCGCGGGCTCGGATGCAGCAAGTAGATCGACAATTCGCTTTAGCTCTGCATGTCTTAGCCTTCTCTTCTCTTTCAATGCTACCGTCGCGTCGAGATATTCTTTGCAAAACTCGGAGATCTCCGACACTTCAACGATCACAATCCCGTCTTGGGATCGATAGGGATCTGGCGAGGGGTCTGCTGTTCGCCATACTTGGATGACCTCATGTGGGTAGTTCCCATGCTCCTTTTCATAGACATTGTTTGACCAATCCAAAGCTGTCAAAACATTCACATCTCCTAATCCGTAGCCCAGGAGGCATGTCGTCGATTCCTTCATTGTTAAAGCAAGCCTTATCTGTCTGTACTCAGCTGGGCGAAAGAGTGCTACGTAATCTTCTTGCGTGATGATGATGTCTTCTGGAGCCGTCCTCGTACCGTGCAGATGAAATATTGGGATGACTCCCTTTGAACTTGAGAAGGCATCGTTGGGCCCAAGCGACACAGACTTCCCTGATAGGAGACACTCGAGAACTTGATCGTAATTCGTCGTTACAATCCACGACGGGGCGAGAGCCTGTAGATATTGTGCAAATTCACTCCGCTCGGGCTCGGCGGGGTACCATGCCGTTGCAGCGCCAAGGGTACGCTTTAGGAGTGCTGCTGATTCATTAAACGGTATGTGATTTGTTTCGGAGTGCACCTTACACAAGACCGAGGCCATCGCAGGATATGAAGCGCCTTCTTGTTTAAGGGGCGCGTATTCTATCTTCATTTTTTCCGCAGTAGCCTCAAGCAGGTCTCCCCAAGAAAGAGCGATGTCTTCTTCACCTCCGTTTAGTACGGCTTTCGAAAAACCAGCTCCAACAAACAGTCCCAAATTCCCGTATCTGGAAGAGGCGAATACAAACTCTAAAACCTCAGCCCGCGACGGTTCTTTCGATAGTGTGGTCGCCATTCCTTGCGCTCTCTAACTCGCCACTCATTTTTGGACGGGTCGGAGGATCGTGGACCATTCTTCTAGCTTCCACTTTACCAAGCTCCACCATGTTCTGAGTGGTCGAAGATGTTTCAAAAACCGGGATACGCCACCTCTAGCCACATCTGGGTAGTACCATCAAGGGCTACTCCGTGGACGGATAAGCAATTTCAGTTCTTTTGCAAGCGACTCGAGATCTGGGAAGAGGTAATCGGCACGGTAGCCCAGCAGTCGGAGTTCTCGGCGAAGAGCGGGTACACACTTGGTGGGTACGGTGAACCGCCGTAGCCATTTATCGGAATCTGCGAGCAGGTTCAGCGCAGTAGTAGACGAATGCACCGTAAAAGCCCCTTGCTGCATCTGCATCCGGGATCTGTTTCGACCGCCATTGCGGCAACAATTTTGTCGGTTGTGTCATTGCCCTTCTTAGCCGGCCTTAAGAGAGGGCGCAACGACTTTGCTGACAGAGGATACAGTAACGGCTCGAAGCCCTGTGATTCATTCAAGGCTGCAGGAGCCAGGGCCCAGATGCAGGCGTCTTCGACAGTTTCCTCCGATTCTTCTACAGCAAAATTACGCTGCGACGAGCGGCAAGAAGGACCAATCGAGCAGACGCGTCGGGAGTCGATAGTGCTGCATTAGGGATAACCAACCGGCCAAGTCAGACTCTGACGGGCAGCGTGCATGGCGAGTTCCTGCTCGACAGTAGAACTCGTTGTAGAAATACTGCTCATGCTTTAGAGAGTACCCGTCTCGCTTGCCGGAAGGAATTAGATTGTGACTGGTCTTTGTCACGCCACGAAACCACCATCGGAGACCACCTGTTTCTCGTACAAGATCACCAACGACTTTGCTTTATGTCGCCGACTGCTTGTACTGGCATCATT
>Ga0182018_10005387_pt1 | contig 10320 bp, 10 predicted proteins | sample 812P2MmetaG_FD_120490 | JGI IMG/M metagenome (GOLD analysis project Ga0182018, IMG submission 120490) | Permafrost microbial communities from Stordalen Mire, Sweden - 812P2M metaG | ecosystem: Environmental > Terrestrial > Soil > Wetlands > Permafrost | place: Sweden: Stordalen | collected... | reverse complement strand
TGGGGCCACGATCCCGCTGAGCCGAGCGGCTGGGCCACCTGGCAGGGGGTGACGCCCATCGCCGTGGACATCACCTCGTCGCGCCGGGGGGTCATGTTCGTCGGACCGGCTGGGCTGTGCGGCCTCATGCCAGCCGGCGAGGAACTGCTGCAGTGGTGGTTCGACCAGCGCTGGACACCGGATACGCCAACGCCCGCTTCACCGATCGCGGAGCTACGGGAGCGCTTCGGTGATTGGGCGGCGCCAGTGAGGGAGGTTCTGGCCTCGGTCAGCGACAACGATGTCGGTTTCTTCCCGCACTATCGGCACGCAGTCCCGCCCACTTGGGGGACAGGGCGCATCACACTCATGGGCGATGCCGCGCACTCGATGCCTCCGACGCGCGCCCAGGGCGCAAACCAGACGCTGGAAGACGCCTGGGCCCTGAGCATTGCGCTCCGACAAGGCAGCGACGATCCGGTCGACGCGCTCCGCAACTACGAACACGCCCGAGCCCCCAAGGCAGGCCTCGTCGCCAAGCAGTCCGGGAGAGAGGACACCAACGAGTACCGGCCTTGGATGGTCAAGCTCCTACCCAACGCGCTGGTCAGTCGTTACTACACCCGATGGCTCGGCCAGATCAGCAACTACCTCACTTGACCAACCACCATGGCCTTCACTCGGCCAGATGTCCCAAGGTGGCTGTCGCTGTTCGGCTGTAGAAGTTCTGCGTCTTGTGGAGACGATGGGACTCGAACCCACGACTTCCTGCTTGCAAAGCAGGTGCTCTAGCCAGCTGAGCTACGTCCCCGTGACTGAAACCTTCAGTGCTCACGATACTCAGTCACGCGATCAGCTCGTGGCGTGCTGGCGTAGTTCGCCCAGTTCAACCCACTCGAGCACCGATGCGTGGGTGGCCGCCAGAACGACCGGTGGAGCGACCCCGGCGTCGAAGGCCTCCTTCCAGCGTGAGGCGCACAGGCACCACCTGTCGCCGGCCACCAACCCGGGGAAGCCGCCGTCGGGCTGGGGGGTGCTCAGGTCGTTGCCAGTCATTTTCGAGAACGTCAAGAACTCGTCGGTCATCTGCGCACACACGACATGGAGGCCGACGTCGTCAGCGCCGGTGTTGCAACAGCCATCCCGATAAAAGCCCGTCAGCGGGTCTCCGCTGCAGGGCTCGAGTTCCTCACCCAGGATGTTCAGAGCCATTGCCCATTTCACCACGGGTCGACGCGGGGCCCGTTTCAGGGGCCGGCGGTTCGACCGGCAGTGACGTGCCGTTCACCCCGCGACCTGCAACGTCTTCACTCAACGGGCCCCCGAGCGCCTTGTCAAAACTCTCCATGTCCGTGGGCACCACGACGCGCCGAGCGATGAAGCGCCGTCGGGCCAGCGCACCAACGCCTGCGGCAACGAAACAGGTGACGGCGCCAACCGCCAGTCCGACCCGTGGGTTGGACTCCCGGATCACCCAACCGATGGTCGGCCCCCCGATCGGCGTCGAGCCCAGGAACGCCACCGCCCACAGGGCCATGACCCGGCCTCGCATCGAGGGATCCGAGTTGAGCTGGAGAGTGGAGTTCCCGAGGGCCAGGAACGCCACGCTCCCCCATCCGACCATTGCGAGCGCCACCAGTTCGAGGGGCAGGTTCGGCGCCAATGCCGCCAGGAGCGTCACGATCCCGAACCCCGTCGCGGCGACGACCAACGGCCGGACGCCGGTGGATCCACGGGCCGCGGTAACGAGCCCCCCGACGACCGCACCGATCCCCATGGCTGCGGTCATGAACCCGTAGACCTCCGAGTTCCCATGGAAGGTCTGCCGGGCGAGCACGGGGAGGGAGACCTGGAACTCGTAGGTGAGCATGCCGACCATGCCCATCATGAGCAGGGGGATGGCGAGGCGGCGGTTGTGCCGGACATAGGCCAGGCCCTCGCGCATTTGACCCTTCGCCCGTTGGCTCGGAGGGCTCGGGTCGAGGGCGCCCTTGTTCATCGTGACCAGGGACACGACCACCGCCACGAAGCTTGCCGCGTTGGCCAGGAAGCACGTGCCAACCCCGACGGTGGCGATGAGCACACCCGCGATGGCGGGGCCGACCGCCCGGGCCGCGTTGACGATCACCGAGTTCAAGGTCACGGCGTTGCGGAGGTCGTCGGCACCGACCATCTCGAGGACGAACGCCTGCCGGGCCGGGTTCTCGAAGGTGTTGTTCAGTCCGAGCACGACGGCCAGGACGCACACCTCCCAGAGATGGATGTGGTGGGTCACCGTCAGGATGCCGAGCACGAGCGCCTGGACACCCATGAGCGACTGGAGAACGACCATCAATCGCCGCTTGTCGACGCGGTCGGCTATGACGCCGGCATAGGGGCCGAGCAGGAGTATCGGCAGAGTCTGGAGAGCGATGATGAAGCCGAGATCCGTCGACGAGTTGGTGAGGGTCAGGACCAACCAGGCTTGGGCGGTCGTCTGCATCCAGGTCCCGACCAGCGAGATCGTCTGACCGACGAAGTAGCGCCGGTAGTTGGGAACCGAGAGGGCCGAGAAGGTCATGCGGCCCATCCGGCGGATGCGCCCGGGCGGCACTGCGATCGCTTCGCTCACCGCGGTGGCCGATCCCTGAGTTGCTCGGCAAGGCGCTCGAGCACCGGCAGCGCCTCGACAACCAAGTGGCGTTCGGCGTCGCTGAGTTCGCCGAATGCGAGGCTCAGTTGGTCGGTCCGCTCGGTTCGGATTCGCTCGAACAGCCGGCGCCCCGAACCGGTCACCTCGAGCAGCGCCGCCCGACCGTCGACGGGGTGCGGGTGCCGGCGTATGAGCCCGGGCTCCTCGAGCTTGCGGGCGACGCGGGACAGCATCGTCGGGTTCATCCCCTCAACCGCTGCGAGGTCCGATAGCCGGATCGGCCCCCGCTTGGCCACCGTCTCGAGCACGGAGATCTGTGTCGGTGTGAATCCCGCCCCCGCCCGGGTCGGGCGCAGGCGCCGCGCGATCCGGTTCACCGCCGAACGAAGCCGGGCTGCCGCGTCGGTGGTCCCGCTCGGCTTGCCTTCGGTGCTGCTTGGGTCGGCCAAAACACCTCGCAAGGGAACAGTTGCTTGCTCGATGGCAAGTTTAGCGGTGCCGACCCCTCGCGTCGTCGGCGTCGGTTGGGCCCGAACCAGCCAGGTAGCCTGCCCGGCGATGCATGCCCGTGATTTCCTCGGCATGAGCCCGGTTGACGGTCAGAACCTCCATTGGGAGCTCGACGTGGTGCCGGGACTTTCGACGCCGGGTGACTTCTTGTTCGGGGGGTGTGGCCTTGCCGCCGGCATCGTGGCCATGGAGGGCGCATCGGGTCGGCCCACCATCTGGGCGACGGCGCAGTATCTGTCGTTCGCTCCGACCGGCAGTCACCTCGAGCTCGACGTCGTGCTGGCCGCGGTCGGGCGGAGGACCACCCAGGCCAGGGTCGTCGGAAGAGTCGGCCACAGCGAGATCCTCACCGTGAACGCGGCACTGGGTGACCATTCGGGCGACCTCCACCAGGTCTCGGTGCACCCGCCGGAGGTGGACCGGCCCGAGAACTGCCCGGAACGAGGAGTGCCGTTCGGGTCGTACCGAGAGACGATCTTCGACAAGGTGGAGACGCGCCTGGCCAAGGGCAGGACGTTCGAGGAGATGATGACAGGCCAGCTTCTCCACGGTCCGGCCAACTCCGCCCTCTGGGCCCGAGTCCCGGGCCACCTCGACCCCGAGGCTGCCGCGCTTGCCGTGTTCGGTGACTTCGTCGCCGGTGGGGTCTCCCAGGTGATCGGCCGGCCGACACACGGAAGCAGCCTCGACAACACCTTGCGGGTCGTCGAGCTCTCCCCGACCGAATGGGTGCTGTGCGACATCTACATAGACGGGCTGGCCGGAGGGTACGCCCAAGGCCACTCGTACTTGTGGTCCGAGGACGGTCGGCTTTTGGCCACCGCAAGCCAGTCGATGTCGGTCCGGATGATCAGCGAATGACCAGCTAGTCGACCTCGTCGGGCGGATCACTTTCGGGGACATGCCAAAATGCGGGACGGCGGAAGCTGACAAGCGTCTGCCGGAACGGGGCTATAGCTCAGTCGGTTAGAGCGCAGCACTGATAATGCTGAGGTCGCTGGTTCGATTCCAGCTAGCCCCACTCGAGGTCGTCTGGGTCCGGGGGATCCCGGACCCAGAATATCTGTTCCGAGTGATCCCTTACTCAATTCCGAGTTGCGGATTCAGGCGGCGGCGGCACCATGTCGTTGACCAGCAAAAGCTGCCAGCAACCAAGAGGTGCAATGACAAGCCCGGGGGCGGTTGACTGGCGCCGAGTGGGCTGAGATCTGGGACCGGATCGCTTCTGGAGAGTCCTCTTGGCAATCGCACAAGGCCTTCGGTCGACATCCGAGTGCGATCCGGGCCGCCATGACGCTGTCGGACCGAGTCTTTCGCTGCGGGCGCTGTGGGCTGGTCATGGACCGGGATCGCAACGCCGCGGTCAACCTCGCCGCCTGGGCGAACGCCGAGTCGAGCGCTGGCCACCGCCTCGGTGGTGGTGGAACTGGTCCCGCAACCGCCGGGGAAGCCCCGGCGAAGAAGCAGGAACCGGCACTGCTCGATGATCGAGCATGAGCCGGACGCCCGAGAAGGGCGGTGTGCGGTGCCTATCCGCGCACGCTGTTAGTCAGCGATGGAACGCACCAAGCCGACCACGTTTCCCTGTGGATCGCGAAAGCGGGCGATGTCACCCACACCTGGAATCTCAGTTACCGGGAGCACAACTTGCGCGCCGCCTCTGACTGCCTGATCCAGGATTGACTGCGGATCGTGGACTTCGACATAAATGGTCACGAATCCCTGGTCGCTTGGTTCGAGCTGCCCTACACCGCCGCCGATTCCCTCATCAGGAGACGGGAGGAACGCGTAGGAGTGGTACCCGTTCATGGGTACGTCGCGCAGCTCCCATCCGAACAGATCCCGGTAAAACCCAATCAACGATGGACCTTCATGGCCCAGAATTTCAAAATGGACGATTGGATTGTCCATCGTTGAGCTCCTCACAAATATCGGCTGTCCCAGGCGTGACCTTACGGCCAGGTCCAACCGACTCACTACCGTGTTCAACGGCATCGGTCTCATCTAGTCCCTGTGCGCAGTCCCGGTGAGCCGGGTCCAGGGCGTCGTCGGCACGCCGGCGCGGCGGGAATCGCCGTCGGGCTCGAGGTGTTTGAACGTGTGGCCACCCCGTCGGGTGGATGTCAGGAGGTTCGCTATGCCTGCGGTAACAGTCGATGACCTGCTCGTCTTGGACCGGATCGAGGTAGCCGACCCGGCGAATGTGACCGTCCGCCCGGTGAAGAGTGTGACGTCGGCCCCGTCGGGGTTCGAAGGCGAGGGCTTCCCGGTGCGGCGCGCCTTCGCCGGCGTCTCTGTGGCGGATCTCGACCCGTTCGTCCACATGGACCAGATGGGTGAGGTGAACTACGGCCCCGGTGAGCCGAAGGGCACGCCCTGGCACCCCCACCGCGGATTCGAGACCGTGACCTACATGATCGACGGGATCTTCCAGCACCAGGACTCGATCGGCGGCGGCGGCATCATCACCGACGGGGCCACCCAATGGATGACTGCCGGCTCGGGCATCTTGCACATCGAGCGGCCACCGGAGTCGCTCGTGGTGAGCGGGGGCCTGTTCCATGGCATCCAGCTGTGGGTGAACCTCCCGGCCGCCTCCAAGTGGACCGATCCCCGCTACCAGAACATCAAGCCTGACGCGACGGCCCTGCTGTCCTCCCCCGACGGCGGGACCCTGGTCCGAGTGATCGCGGGCGAAGTGGCCAGCCACCGGGGACCCGGGATGACCCACACCCCGATCGCGCTCGTGCACGCGACCCTGGCTCCCGGTTCGCGCCTCGTGCTCCCCTGGGCGCCCGAGTTCAACGCGCTCGCGTACGCCCTCGCCGGCCGGGGCACGGTCGGCGAGGACCGTCGGCCGTTCTCGATGGGGCAGCTGGCCGTCCACGGCGCCGGGGACGCGATCGTGCTCGAGGCCGACACGACCCAGGATGCCGACGTGCCCGGGCTCGATGTGCTCGTCCTCGGGGGCGCCCCGATCCGCGAACCCGTCGCCGCCTACGGCCCGTTCGTGATGAACACCCGGGCCGAGATCGCCCAGGCGTTCGAGGACTTCCAGGCCGGCCGGTTGGGCACCGTGCCGGCGGACCACATCGGGTCCTAGGCGCCGCCCTCGGCCCGGTGCAGCAGGAAGGTCCCGGTCGCCCGGGTGTACAACTCGCCTTCCGCGGTCCGCACGGTCGCTTCGCCATAGGCGACCTGCTTGGCCATGCGGACCACCTCGCCCCGGAGGCGGTAGGTGGTGCCCTGGCTCGCCGCCCGCATGGTCTCGGTCTTGAGCTCGAGGGTGGCCCGCGCCCGGTCCCCCCGGGGCAGGGCCGCATTGATGGCGAAGTTGATGCACGCGTCGAGGAGCAGCGAGTGTACCCCGGCCTGGACGATGCCGCCGGGATTGCAGGCGAGCTCGGTCGGGGAGAACGACCCCTCCACCCAGCCGAGGTCCTCGCGGTCGACGCCGTAGGACTCGAGCGACCCGCCAACCTGGCCGATGATCGGCATGCCGCCGTCGCCCAGCCATCGGTCCATGTCGCGGGCCGTGCGGGCCCCTGGAGATGTTGACCCGGTGGTCTCGCTCATCCGGGCGACGCTACACGTGGCCCGGACGGGCCCCCAAGGTGGCCGGATAGCATGACGCCGTCCGTGGCCGGGATATAGCGACCGGCCGGAAGGAGAACCCATGACCACCGCCGTCATCGTCGATGCCGTTCGCACCGCCGGGGGGAAGCGCAACGGGAAGCTGCGCAACTGGCACGCCGTCGACCTGGCCTCCGAGCCGTTGAAGGCCCTCCAAGAGCGCAACGGGTTCGACCCTGCGCAGATCGACGACGTCATCACCGGCTGCGTCATGCAGGTCGGGGAGCAATCCCTCAACATCGGGCGCTCGGCGGTCCTTGCGGCGGGGTGGCCCGAGTCGGTCCCGGCGACGACCGTCGACCGCCAGTGCGGGTCGTCCCAGCAGGCGGTCCACTTCGCCGCCCAGGGCGTCATGGCCGGTGCCTACGACATGGTTGTCGCCTCCGGCGTCGAGGCCATGACCCGGGTCCCGATGGGCGCATCGATCGTTCGCGAGGTCGGCTTCCCGTTCGGCCCGCGGGTGAACGCCCGCTACGCCCCGGTCGGCGGCCTCGTCAGCCAGGGCATCGGCGCCGAGATGATCGCCGACCAGTGGAACCTCTCGCGCCAGGACCTCGACGCGTTCGGGGCCCGGAGCCAGCAACGGGCCGGCCGGGCCACCGCCGAGGGGCGGTTCGAGAACGAGATCATCGAGGTCGCGATCCGAGACGACGAGGGGAACGACACCAAGGAGACCATCAAGACCGACGAGGGGATCCGGCCGGACACGACGGCCGAGGTCCTGGCCTCGCTCAAGCCGGCCTTCAAGACCGACGGCAAGATCACGGCCGGCAACTCCTCCCAGATCACCGACGGGGCCTCGGCCGCGCTCATCATGAGCGAGGAGCGGGCCGCATCGCTCGGCTACACCCCCCGGGCCCGGTTCGTCAGCTTCGCGGTCGCAGGTGCCGACCCCGTGACCATGCTGACCGGCCCGATCCCGGCCACCAAGAAGGTCCTCGAGCGGGCCAAGCTGACCATCGAGGACATCGACGCCGTCGAGATCAACGAGGCGTTCGCGTCGGTCGTGCTGGCCTGGGAGAAGGAATTCCACCCCGACATGGAGAAGGTCAACGTGAACGGCGGGGCGATCGCGCTCGGGCACCCGCTCGGAGCGTCCGGGGCCAAGCTGCTGGCCACCCTGCTCAACGAGCTCGAGCGGACCAGCGGCCGCTACGGCCTGCTCACCATGTGCGAGGGCGGTGGCTTGGCCAACGCCGTCATCATCGAACGCATGGGCTGAGCTCCCCGAGGGGGTCAGTGATAGCGCGTCGCCATCATGAAGGCGACGAAGATGACCACCAGGCCTGCGACCAGGTACCAGATCGTCACCGATCCGGGCAGCACGGTCAGGTAGTTGAGCAGGATCATCAAGACCCCGAAGATCATGAGGAACAGGATCGACGGTCCGAACCAGCGCGCGCTGCGACGGATCTCCTTCGGGACCGGCCTCGTGTAGCGACCGCTCTGCTCCGGCGGCGTGTAGCGGCCCACGCCGCCGGTCGGGGGCGCTGCGGCCTTGGCGGTGGCCCGCCCCTCGGAACGCCCCTTGCGCTGGGCGCGCCCGGGCCCGCTGGTGGTCTTGGGAGCCATGGCTCGACACTAGCGATTGGGGCCCACCCATTACCATGGCGCCCACCATGGGGGCTCGGGTCCTGCTCATCGACAACTACGACTCGTTCGTCTACAACCTCGTCCAGGAGCTCGGAGAGCTCGGCGCCGAGCCGGACGTCTTCCGCAACGACGCCATCGACGTGGACGGCATCCGGGCAGCCGCACCCGACGCCATCGTCATCTCGCCGGGCCCCGGGCGCCCCGAATCGGCCGGCGTGAGCATGGACGTGGTCCGGACCTTCGCCGGCGAGATCCCGATCCTCGGCGTGTGCCTCGGCCACCAGTGCATCGGCGAGGTCTACGGCGGACTGGTCGTCTCGGCACCGACGCTTATGCACGGCAAGACCTCGCAGATCCACCACGATGGCCGCGGGGTCTTCGCCGGGCTGCCCGATCCGTTCGTCGCGACCCGGTACCACTCCCTGGTCATCGAGCCCGCGTCGGTGCCCGACCTGCTCGAGGTCACGGCCAGGACGAGCGACGGGGTCGTGATGGGCCTGCGCCACCGGGAGCTGGCGGTCGAGGGAGTCCAGTTCCACCCCGAATCGATCCTCACGCCGTCGGGGCCAAATTTGCTCGCGAACTTCCTAGGCCAGCTGGTCTCCTGAGCCGCTAGAAGGTCGTCGAGGTCGTGGTCGTGGTCGTGGGCGACGGCGCGCTGCAGACGGTGATAGTCGCTGTCGCCGGCAGGTTTACCTGGGTTCCCGCGGCCGGGCTCTGGTCGGTCACGTTGCCGTTCTGAGACGGGACGCACGTCATCGTGTTGGCCACCTGCACGGTCAGTCCCTGGCCCTGGAGCACGCCGGTGGCGTCCATCTGGCTCTGCCCGATCACGCCCTGGACGACGACCGAGCAGTTCCCGGTCGAGACGGTGAGGCCGACCGACGAGCCCCTGGCCACCTGGGTGCCCGCGGGCGGGTTGGAGCCCGAGACCTGTCCGGAGGGGGTGGAGTTCGAGCACACCGAGTTCTGTGACCCGACGCTGAGCCCGGCGTCGGTGAGCGAGATGGAGGCCTGCGCCGGCGTCTCGTTGACGAGGCTCGGCACCCCGACCTGGTTGGTCGGGTTGGGGAGCGAGATGACCACGATCCTGCCGTTGCGGATCTTCGTGCCGGCCGACGGCGTCTGGGACAAGACGACGTTCTGCTGGCCGCCGCTGCTCACGAATTTCACCTTTGCGTTCAGATGGGCGTTCGAGATCAGCACCTCGGCGGTCTCCAGCTCCTGGCCGACCACCTGTGGGACCTGTGTCTCGGCCTCGCCCGCGCTGACAACCAGGTTCACGACCGCCTTCTTCGAGACATTGGTGCCGGGTGCGGGGTCGGTCCGCACGACGGTGCCGACCGGTGCGGTGTTGGCCGCGTTCGTGGTCGTTCCGATGACCAGGCCCTTGGCCGCCAGGATCGAGGACGCCTGGGCGACCGGCTTGCCCTCCACGTTCGGGAGGGCGAACCCGCCCGCGAAGGTGCTGACGAGCAGGTACGCGACGACCGCCAGCGCGACCAGCAGCACGACCAGCAAGGCGATCCAGCCCTTGCCCCGGCGCTCCTCGGTTGTCTTCGGCTCCCGCGAGCGGCTGATGATGCGGGGGAACGAGCCGGTGCGGGGGGCCGCGTCGACCGCCTGGGTCGCGCCGACGGCTCCGATCACGCCGGTGACCGCGTTGCTCCCGTTGGCCGGCGACGCCACGACGGGCTGGCCGCCCAGGAACCGAAGCAGGTCGGCCCGAAAGTCCTCGGCGTTGTCGTAGCGCTGGTCGGGCGTCTTCGCCATGGCCTTCATGGTCACGGCCTCGAGCTCGACCGGGATCGTCTCGAGCAGGTCGCGGGGCATCGGCGGAATGTCCCGGACGTGCTTGCCCGCCACCGAGACGGGCGTGTCGCCGAGGAACGGGGGCCGGCCGGTCAGCATCTCGAACAGCACGACGCCCAGCGAGTAGATGTCGGTGCGGGCGTCGACCCCGATCCCTTCGG
>Ga0182018_10005386_pt1 | contig 10322 bp, 7 predicted proteins | sample 812P2MmetaG_FD_120490 | JGI IMG/M metagenome (GOLD analysis project Ga0182018, IMG submission 120490) | Permafrost microbial communities from Stordalen Mire, Sweden - 812P2M metaG | ecosystem: Environmental > Terrestrial > Soil > Wetlands > Permafrost | place: Sweden: Stordalen | collected... | reverse complement strand
GCGTGGAAGCAGCAGCGCCGTTTGCAGTATCTTGTGGCGAGTCTGCGGAAGTGTTCGAGTCGACTGAAGAAGGGTTCAATGCGGTTGCGAAGTTTGTGAAGGGTGGGATCGTGCGGTCGCCGGATTTTGTGGCAGACCTTGGATGGGATCACGGCCACCGCTCCAATGGCTTGAATTACGGTGACGGTGGGGTTGATGCAGTGTCTGTATGGGGAGTTTGCGTTATGAGTTGACGGAGACGCAGTGGCGGCGGATTGAGTTGCTGCTGCCTGGGCGGGTTGGCACAGTAGGCCGTCCCGCGAAAGACAACCGGCGATTTATCAATGGGGTATTGTGGGTCGTCCGCTCGGGCATGCGGTGGGCGGACTTGCCTGAGCATTATGGCAAGTACAAGAGTGTGCACAAGCGAGCCGGTCGCCTTTCGCCTCACCGCAGGTCAGGCTTCGGAGTTCGCTGAAGCCTTGCCACTGCTGGCTGGCCGTCAGGCCGAGGTCGTCATGGCCGATCGAGGCTATGACCGCATCAGCAAGCAGCCACGGGGCGCAAAAAGGGGGCCAGAACAAGGTTCTGCGGCGTTCCCGAGGTGGACTGAGCGCCAAGATCCATCTGCTGGCTAACGGTCACGAGGCAAGGTTTCCTGGCCTTGAAGCCCCTGACTCAGCGGACCCTACGCTAATCCGAAATGCTTCAACCCACGACGAAGGCCCCGCACACAGGCAGGTCCTTCGCCTGAGAAGTCCATCTCAGCCGCGGCTACGAGGCCTGAGCTAACTCCTGGTCATCAGCCCCGGCCGCCGCCGTGGCCGGGGCTGCATCCTTCAGCCGCACGACCTGGTCGGCCTGCGGCCCCTTGCTGCCCTCGATGATGTCGAACTCGACCTCGTCCCCCTCTTTCAGACTCTTGTAGCCATCGCTCTGAATCGAGCTGTAGTGGACGAAGACGTCAGCCCCATCGTCGCGTCCCAGAAATCCGTACCCCTTCGCGTTGTTGAACCACTTCACCGTGCCTTTGTATTGTGCCAATGTCGTTCTCCTTGCTCTTGCTCCCCAGGGAGGCCGGACACGGCCCGCCTAGCATAGGAACTACGACGCGGAATCCCCCCTGGATGGTTTCCCGCGACGCAATCCCGGCGGCGATAAAGTTCAGGGATTTCGCGCAGAAGCTATGTCATTTAAATGACATAACTATGTTCAAGGCCAAGTTGTGCCCATTTGTCCGCTGTCCGTTCCGGCGGAATGCTGCGCCCTGCCTCTGCATGTATCCTGCATGAGGTTGTTTGCAAACGCATGAAACGTGTCCTCACCGCCATCCTGCTGGTCCTCGCGGTTGTTGCTCTCCTCTTCCTGGGCCAGCTTTGGATGCTCACCCTAGCCGCCTGCGTGGTCGCGGAGCTGGCAGTCTACGAGTACCGCGCCCTTGCCAACTCCGGCGGGGCGCGCATCCCGCTGTGGTGGCTGGCGGGGTCGACGGCGCTGCTCTTCTATGTGACGTACTACCGGCCGACCGAGGCGCAGCTGCCGGTGCTGAGCGCGCTGGCGCTGGTGCTGCTGGCGTGGACCGGCTTCCGCGGGACGCTCGACCGGGTACTGCCCGACGCGGCGCTGGGGCTCTTCGGCCTGGTCTACGTCGCCTACCCGCTTACTCTGCTGCCGCTGATCTGGAACCGGGATGATGGCAAACCGCTGCTGCTGTTCTTGATGGTGTGCGTCTGGATGGGAGATACGGCGGCGTACTACGCCGGGCGCGCGTTCGGGCGGCACAAGCTCTCGGTGCTGAGTCCCAACAAGACGTGGGAGGGTTCGATCGCGTCGGTTGCGGGCAGCGTGGCGGCGGGGCTGGCGGTGGTGTATCTGGGCGAGGCGCTCTCGGCGCGGGGCAATACGGTGCTGCATATTCTGCAGCCGGTGTGGCAGTCGGTGGTGCTGGCGGTGGTGATCAATATTGCGGGGCAGGTGGGGGACCTGCTGGAGTCGGCGATCAAGCGCGGCGCGGGGGTGAAGGACTCGGGGACACTGCTGCCGGGGCATGGCGGGGTGCTGGATCGGATCGATGCGTTGCTGCTGGCGGCGCCGGTGCTGTGGTGCGCGCTGCTGCTGAAGGATGCATTTGGGGTGGGGCGGTTTTAGCGTCGCGGCTCGCCCCGGTGGTACTCTTCCGACCATGCAAATTCTGATAAGCGTTTTGCCTTTTGTGGCGCTGCTCGCCCTCTGGTTTTTCTTGCTCAAGCGAATGCGGTCTGGAGACGCCACCTACAAGAAGAGATATCTGGATCCGATGCAGGAGATGATCCGGTTGGAGATACTTCCAGAGATCCGCGCCTTGCGAGAATCAGTCGATGCGCTTCGGGAGGAGATGAAGGGCCGCCAGTAGCCCTCCATCTGCGAAAATAGCGTGGTGAAGAACCTTGCCATTTTGGGCTCGACCGGATCGATCGGTCAGAGCACTCTTTCCATCTGCGAATCGTTTCCTGAGCGGTATGCGGTGGTGTCGCTGGCGGCGGGCCGGAATGTGGAGGAGTCGCTCGCGCAGTGTGTGCGGTGGCGGCCGAAGGTGGTATCGCTGGCAACCGAGGAGTTGGCGGGGGAGCTGGCGGCGCGGCTGAGGGGCGCGGGGGTCCGTGGCGTTGAGGTGGTGCATGGGACGGCGGGAAGCGTGGCGGTGGCGACGCACCCGGAGGCGGACTTTGTTGTGTCGGCGATTGTGGGCGTGGCCGGGTTGGAGGCGACGTATGCGGCAGTCTGCGCGGGGAAGACGGTTGGGCTGGCGAACAAGGAGTGCCTGGTCGCCGCGGGTGAGCTGGTTCTCGCGGCCGCACGGAGGCATAACGTTGCGCTGCTGCCGATCGATTCGGAGCACAATGCGGTGCACCAATGCATGAGGGGCGGGACGGCTGCGGAGGTGCGGCAGATCTGGCTGACGGCCTCGGGCGGCCCGTTCCGCGAGACGCCGCTGGCGGAGTTTGAACACATTACGCCGGCGCAGGCGCTAAAGCATCCCACGTGGGTGATGGGGCAGAGGATCACGATCGATTCTGCGACCATGATGAACAAGGGCTTCGAGATTATTGAGGCGTGCCGGCTGTTTTCGCTGCCGCCGGCGCAGGTGCGGGTGACGATCCATCCGCAGTCGACGGTGCACTCGCTGGTGGAGTTTGTCGACGGCAGCATTCTGGCGCAGATCTCGGTGACGGACATGCGGTTGCCGATCCTCTACGCGCTGGCGTACCCGGAGCGGGTGGACGCATTGGGCGCCGCGCCGCAGCTGGGGTTCGATCTGGCTGCGCTGAGCCGGCTGGACTTTGCCGCCCCGGACTTCGCGCGCTTTCCCTGTCTGCGCCTGGCGTATGAGGCCGCGGAGTCCGGGCCGGCGGCTTGCATCGCGCTGAATGCGGCGGATGAGATCGCGGTGGCGGCATTCCTCAAAGGTGCCATCCCGTTCCTGGGCATCCCGCGTACAATCGAGAGGGTGCTGGCCGAAACGCCTCCCCATGCTCCTGCGTCTATCCAAGATGTGCTTTCCGCGGACCAGACGGCGAGAGTCTGTGCACGCAGCATCATTGGCCGGCAGGCGGTCGCGATCCACACCTGACGGCATTTCCGAGGAAGCAACCGGCACGATTAAGGCCCCCAGCAAACTATGATCATCGCAAGCGTTCAACTCCTCCTCGTCCTCGGCCTGATGGTTTTAGTGCATGAGTTTGGCCACTTTGTGGTGGCCAAGCTGTGTGGTGTGCGCGTCGAGACCTTCGCCATTGGCTTCGGCAACCGGCTGGTCGGCTTCCGCCGCGGCGGAACGGACTACCAGATCAATGCGCTGCCGCTGGGCGGGTACGTGAAGATGGCCGGGGAGATTCCCGGCGAGGAGACCAGCAACGATCCCGGCGAGCTGAACAACCACCCCCGCTGGCAGCGCATGCTGATCGCCGTTGCCGGCCCGGTCTCGAACTTCCTGCTCGCCTTCTTCCTGATGATCGGCGCCTACATGCTGCACAACGAGGTGAACGAGTACATCTCCGGCCCCGCCATCACGGACTACATCTCGCCCGACACTCCGGTGGCGAAGACCGGCATCCAGTCCGGCGACACCATCGTCCACTTCGACAACATTGCGAACCCGACCTGGGACGATGTCCTGCAGCATTGCGCGCTGAACCTGAACCAGACTGTGCCGTTCAGCTACGTGCATGGCGGACAGCGCGTGGACACCAGCTTCGTGGTCGCCTCAGCCGCGAAGAGTCCTGACGATTTCACAGAGAAGGAACTGTTCGCGCTTGGGGTTATTCCGAAGATGCAGCTCACGCCGGTGGAGGTGTCGGAGCTCCTGTCCGGCAGTCCAGCCGACCATGCAGGTCTCCGGAAGGGCGATGAGATCGTCTCGATCGACGCGTTGCAGGTCCACTCCGTGCCCGCGCTACTGGCCTATATGCAGGACCAGAAGGGCCAGCCGGCGATCCTGCGTGTGCTGCGCGACGGGCGCATCCTCTCCGTCGGCGTGACGCCGCAACTGACCGATGTCGACAACCTCAAGGCCTACCGGCTCGGCTTCCAGCCGGTCTCGCCGCCGGTCAAGGTGGAGCAGCTCTCGTTCTCCAAGTCGGTGGCGGCTTCGTGGGAGTTCAATAAGAAGAGCTCGTTGCTGATCGTCGATGTGATCAAGGGGATGTTCGAACGGCATATCTCGGTGAGGAGCCTGGCCGGCCCCATCGGAATTGGACAGATTGTGCACCAGGCGGCCCAGATGCCGGGATTGATGCCGCTGATCGGCACGATGGCGAGCATCTCCATCAACCTGGCGATTTTCAACCTGCTGCCTCTGCCCATACTGGACGGCGGTATGATCTTCTTCCTGCTGATCGAGAGCTTCATGGGCCGGGATTTCCCGATGCACATCAAGGAGCGCGTGTATCAGGTGGCGTTCGTCTGCCTGGTGCTGTTCGCGGCGGTGGTGATCTTCAACGACATTACGAAGCTGCCCCTCTTCACCAAGCTGAAGTCGTAGAGCAGGTTTCCGTTTTCCCCGGGAAGCTTCCCTCAGGGGCTAAAGCCCTCCCTCAATTGAACGGCTTTGCGGCACGGCTGAAGCCGTGCCCTTAACAATACCCATCTGCACCCATCTGCGCCTCGACAACCCATCCTCGCTCGACTGGACTTTGCGGATTTGCGATGGCCTGCGGGGGGGTGCGGGTGATATGGTTCTGCAAACACCAAATCCACCTTTGAGGTGCCTTCGTGGAGTCTCTCCTCATTGCCCCTGTGCAGCATGCGCGGCCCCACGCGCTTCCCTTCCGCACCATCTTTGAAGAGCATCGCCAGCGGCGGCAGGACGACCTGCTGGACAGCGCCGCAGAGGTGTTTCGCGGCCAGGACGGCCTCATCTCGCGAGAGGAGGCGGGCAAGCGGCTGCGAGCGAGTATCGAGGCGCAGGAGAAGGCCTACGAGGCGCTGGCCGATGCCAACGAAGCGATCGCCAAGGGCGTGGGCGACTATACCGTCGACCGGCTGGACCAGCTGGCGCACGACTGCCACCGGGCCGACGACCCGCTGAAGCGCGTCCTCCACCTGATGGAGGCGTCGGCGTTGTCGCTCTCCGGCGGGGGCATCCGCAGCGCGAGCTTCTCGCTTGGTGTTCTGGAGGGCCTGGCGAGCTTCAGCCATCCCAACCCGCCGGTCGACCCTAAACCGGCGAAGCCCCTGATGAACCACCTCGACTATCTCTCCACCGTGTCCGGCGGAGGGTATATCGGCAGCTGGATGATGTCGTGGGTCTACCGCCGGCACGCTCGATCGAGAGAGGTGATGGAGGCCTCGGCGGGCATTGTGGCGGCCCCGAAGTTGTCTTTGGACGCAACTGCTGAAGCGGCGGGACCTGCGCCGCCGGTTGCCGCTCCCGTTGCCTTTGCGCCGAACTGGAAGAAGGCCTATGGCGAGGTGGTGGCCGCGCTGGCGGCCCATCCGCCGCTGACCTCGGGCGATCCCGAGCCGCAGCCGGTGCGCCATCTGCGCTCCTATACGTCATTTCTTGCACCGGCGCTCGGCCTGACGGTGGACTCGTTCACGCTGTGCGCCATCGTTCTGCGCAATCTGTTTATCAACTGGATCATGCTGGTCCCGGCGCTGTTCGCGGTGATCAGCTTTGCCGAGTCGTCGGGCTATCTGCTGCTGGCGGTGCAGCAGTGGCTGATCTCGCATTCGCCGCTGCCGCAATCGCTTCCCATGCAGGGGTTGGTCTCGCGACTGTCGGCACCGCATGTGCCCCTTTCGCAGTTGATGCATTCGCAATCCGCGCTTAGCCTGGGCCTCAGCGTGGTGATGCTGCTGCTGTTCTATGCGGCGGCGGCGCTGGCGGCGTTCGCGCTTCCGTCGCATTACCGGTTCCAGAAGGGCGGGTTCCGCCGCTACGCTCCGGGCGCGTTTGTCTCCTGCGTGATCGCGGGCTCGTGGCTGGTGGTCGCCTCGTGGGACAGGCGTCCAGACAACGGCCTGGGCAGCCTTACTTCGCAGGTCACGCTGATTATCGCGGTCACCGGGTTCCTGTGCGTCGGCGCTTCGATCTTCCTGGCCTATCGGGCGAGGACCGCGGGCCTGCATCTCTCGCTCTCACGCAGCCGCGAGGTCGCTTTCGCGTTAGCGATCGTCGCGGCGGGCGTGGCGGGGCTGTTTACCAGTGCGCTGCTTTCGGTGATGGAGATGGAGGTCTTTCCCAGGCTCTCGCATTGCGCCTCGTGCGGCGCGGGCGACCTGAACTGGCCGGCGTCCGGAGAGCGGCTGTATGTTGTCTTCGCGCTGCCGCTGGTGGTCTCCGTGCTGATGCTTGCCGCCTCTCTCTTCTGCGCGCTTCTGGGCATCTACGAGATGGAGGAGGACCGGGAGTGGTGGGTGCGCTGCGGCGGCCTCTTTCTGCTGTTCAATCTTTTCTGGATGGTCTCCCATGCCATTGCTTTTTACGGCTGGCAGGGCTGGAAGGCTGTCGTTACGGGGGTCGCCGGTCTGGCGGCGGGACTGGGCGCGAGCTTCATCGGTTCCAGCAGCGCGACCGCGGCGGGTCCTTCCGTCAAGATGGCGCAGCTGGGCAAGGTTGGGCAGTTCCTGCAAAAGCACAACCTGGTGCTGCCGGCGGTCGGCGCAGTGGCGCTGGGGCTGATTACGCTGAGCCTTGTTGGCGGCGAAGAAGCGGTGCGGGACGCGCTGCGCGGGGCGATTCGCGCGGGGACCGGGCCGGGGTTCACGCAGAGCGCATTGCAGCATCTGGGCGGGGACAGCGTGTTGGGCTCGCATCTGGGCAATCTGATGAGCGCGACGCTGCTATGCTGCATCTCGGCGGTGTTCGCGCTGCTGATCAACTTCGCCATCAACATCAACCTCTTCTCGCTGCATGGGATGTACCGCATGAGGCTGATGCGTGCGTTTCTGGGCGCGTCCAACTTCTTTCGCCATCCCGATTCGTTCACCGGCTTCGACCCTCGGGATACGCCGTACGAGACCGACCTGCCGCACCATTCGGGGGCGCCGCTGCACATCATCAACACCACGCTCAACCTGACCGGCACGCGCAACACGGCGTGGCGGCAGCGCAAGGCGGAGTGCTTTACCTTCAGCCCCATCCATGCGGGTTGCTGGCGGGTCGGCTATGTGCCGGCGACGATCTATGGCGGGTCGCGCGGGGTCACGCTGGCGACGGCGCTCTCGATCAGCGGGGCGGCGTTCAACCCGAACATGGGCTACCAGTCCTCGCCGCTGCTGTCGCTGCTGATGACGTTCTTCAACCTGCGCCTGGGCTGCTGGCTGCCCAATCCAGGCCGGCGCGAGCCTACGAGGGCGATCACTGTCAAGGGCGCGGACTTCTTCAGCAAGTCGGGTCCAAGCTTTGCGCTGAAGCCACTGGTCCAAGAGGCGCTGGGCCTGGACAACGACACGTCCAACTGGATTGAGCTGACCGACGGCGGCCACTTTGAGAACCTGGCGCTGTACGAGATGGTGATGCGCCGGGTGAAGCGGATCATCGTGGTCGATGCGGGGGCCGACCCGAAGTGCCAGTTTGAGGACCTGGGCAATGCCATCCGCAAAATTTATATCGATCTCGGCGTCCCCATCCGGTTCCCACCCGACCTGAAGATGCAGGCCGGCATGAACCCGAAGAACGCCTACTGCGCGGTCGCGATCATCGACTATGCCTGCGTCGATCCGCTGCTGCCCGGCCAGGCGAAGCCCGAGCCGGGAGAGGACGATCCGCGCTTCGGCTATCTGGTCTACATCAAGGCAAGCATTACGGGCCGCGAGCCGGCAGACATCCTGCAGTATGCGAAGACCCACAACACGTTTCCCCACGAGACGACCGCGAACCAGTTCTTCAACGAGTCGCAGTTCGAGAGTTACCGGCATCTCGGCTCGTACATTGTGGAGACGATCGCGCAGAGCGCGCCGGAGAGGCCACTGGCGGACCAGTTCGACACCTTCGTCGAGGCCGCGCGGCGGCACTGGGAGGACCCCGATGCCGCGGCGTCTCCTGAGGCGACTCCCTGTAACTAGAGCGTTCAGCCTCGTGCGCGCAGCTCGGCGGCGATCTCCTTCGCGGCGTTGCGCGCGGCGTCTTCCTGGTCGGGCGGGAAGCTGACGGCGCCGACGCGCGCGTGGCCGCCGCCGCCGTAGCGTTCACAAATTCCTGCGAGATTCGCCAGCTCCGCGACCGGCACGGCGGTCCAGGGATTGGTGCCGACGGCGACCTTGGTGCGGAAGTTGGAGCGGCTCAAGCCCACGTTGTATGTTGCCGAGGGATGCAGATCGTAGGGGATGAACTTGTTGAAGCCTTCGGTGAGGCGATCGGTGATGTCGAAGGTGACGACTCCGCGATCGAGCACGGTGCGCTCGCGCAGCAGCTCGATGCCGGCGAGGTGGCGGCGCATGAGCGGGCCAAGCTCGGCCTGCACAAACGGCTTGTCGAGCACCTCCTGCAGGCTCATCTCGGTGAGCAGCGGAATTATCCGCGGCACGATGCCCTCGCCTGAGCTCTCGATCACCATGGTGAGCTTCATGGCGGGCTCGGCCATGCCGACGGCGGCCTCCGCGCTCTCATAGCGCGCGCCGTCGACGATGTCCGCCCAGCGGATGAGCTCGGCCAGCGGCGCGGTGTTGAAGCCGTAGCGCTCGCGCGCGACATCGGCGATGAGGCTGGTGCAGGAGACGTAGGCGGGGTCGTAGAACTTGCCGCCGCGCACACGCACGCCGGCGCCGTTGGCCTGCGCCTGCCATGCGAGGAAGTCGCGCTGATCTTCGGGGGTGAGGAAGGCGCTTTGGTGATGGTCGAACCACCACGTCACTTTGGGCGAGGCGGAGTACTTGAAGTCGACGATCGCGTTCTCGCCCCCATCTTCAGTCGAGACGAAGGCGGCCTCGTCGAAGAGCAGGCCGGCGCGATGCATCAACCCGCGGTAGGAGAACGTCTGCGCCGTGCCGATGCGCTCGCGATGAAAGCGTGTGAACAGCGAGGCGGAGCACGCGCCATCGAAGCAATGATCGTGGTAGAACACCCGGCACTCCAAGCAGCAGACCCTCCGTCCCAACTCCATCTTCGCAGACCGCGGCGGTTCGAACCGATTCGCCAGCGGCCGATACGCGAAGCTCTTAGGATTGACGGCCTACGCCCGCATGTCAAGCGGAGAAGGCCCACGCTAGCTTGGCTGGCCGAGGCATGCGGATACACTTATACGCGATGAGTTCCCCTACGCCCGATCGACCCGGCCCGCCGCCCGAGGCCGGAGAGACCGCCGACCTCGACGCCGAGCCAGGCCAATCCATTCGTCCCATGACGGTGCACCGCATTTTCTTCGGGGCTGAGGGGCTGCGCGCGCTCTGGGGAATTGTCCTCTTCCGCGCGGCGTACGATGGGCTGCGTTTTTGCATCCTTCCGGTTGCGCTGGGCGTGTTCCCGTCCTCTGCGCTCAACGCGCAAGACATGTTGCCCAGCGTGGCCTATGTCTCGGAAGGCTCGGTTTTGCTGTGCGTCTTCCTGGCAACGCTGCTGATGGCGAGGATCGAGGGCCGGACCTTCACAAACTATGGCTTTGGCGCGCGGCGCTCGCTGCGCAACTTTGCGGCAGGGCTGGGGTGGGGCGTCGCTGTGCTCTCCCTTCTGGTTGCGATTCTGCGGGCCGCGGGTTTGCTGGTCTTCGATGGGCGGCTGCTCTTCGGCGCGGGCGTCCTGCGTTATGGCGCCGTCTGGCTGGGCGGCTTCCTTCTGGTTGGCGTGACGGAGGAGATGCTCGCGCGGGGGTATATGCAGTTCACGCTGACCCGCGGCTGCGCGGCGATCTATGGCCGGCTCTTCG
>Ga0182018_10005384_pt1 | contig 10324 bp, 4 predicted proteins | sample 812P2MmetaG_FD_120490 | JGI IMG/M metagenome (GOLD analysis project Ga0182018, IMG submission 120490) | Permafrost microbial communities from Stordalen Mire, Sweden - 812P2M metaG | ecosystem: Environmental > Terrestrial > Soil > Wetlands > Permafrost | place: Sweden: Stordalen | collected... | reverse complement strand
GGATTGGCGGCGTACAAGAATTTCCCGGAAGGATGGAGCACCACGGCCCGGACTCCATCGCCCACCGTGTACGGACTCCCCGAAAGCTGCGTGAGTATGCCGGAGTAAGGATCTTCCCGGAAGGCTGCAATTTGATTGGCGGCGGGAATGGCTGCGTAGACGAAGTGACTCGATGTGCCGCCGCAGCTCACAAAACCGGCTATGCTTGCGAGAACCAATATCACGACTAAAGCTTTCTGAAGCATCCGCTACTCCTGAGAGAATTTGAAAGCGAAGAACAACAATAATACCGGGCCGCCGAGAAATCGGCATTCAGGCACCACATTCTTATCATACGGGCACCACAGGAAAAAGGGGGGCTGCATACGCCACGCGTAATCTCGCGTCCTGCCGGCTAGAAAGTTCTCAGGCCCCCCAGAAGCGGAACGCTCGGGCTCCTGCCTGCCTACTCCTGCGATGCGCGGCCGCTTAGACCAGGTTGCACGCCGCCTGCGCGAGAGCGGTCCACGTTGCATCTCCCAAGAAGCCGCAATCCACTCAGTGGGCCGGACTCGGAGCGGCCGTGCCCGAAGAGTCTTCCACCCCGGATCTGGTTTCTCCACCGCGAAGTGCCAGCCGCACGCGGTCAAGATAAACATACACGACGGGCGTAGTGAATAGAGTGAGTGCCTGGCTGACGATGAGTCCCCCGACAATCGTGATGCCTAGAGGACGGTGCAGTTCGGAACCAGTTCCGCTCCCGAGCGCCAAGGGCAACCCTCCCAGCAGAGCCGCCATGGTCGTCATCATGATGGGGCGGAAGCGCAGAAGGCAAGCTTCATAGATAGCCTCAACCGGTTTTTTCCCCTGTGTCCGCTCCACTTCGAGTGCCACATCGATCATCATAATCGCGTTCTTCTTCACCAGTCCGATCAGCAGAATGATGCCGATCGTTCCAATCACGTTGAGTTCATTGTGCGTCAACAACAATGCCAGCAGCGCGCCCACACCGGCCGAAGGAATCGTGGAGAGAATCGTGATCGGGTGAATGTAGCTCTCGTAAAGCATCCCCAGCACGATGTAAACGGTAATCAGGGCGGTGATAATCAGGATCTTCTCGTTCGAAAGCGCATCCTGGAAGGCAGCCGCGGTACCCTGGAAGCTGGCCTCGATGGTACTCGGAAAGCCGATGCTGCGTTGGGCGTTTTGAATCGCTTCTGTAGCTTGGCCGAGAGCGACTCCAGGCGCCAGATTGAATGAAATCGTGACCGACGGAAACTGGCTCTGGTGATTCACCGCCAAAGGTATGTTGGAGGGCGTGAAGTGAGCAAACGCCGCCAGGGGTATGGGAGCGCCGCTGGCGGAGCGCAGGTAAATATTCTGCAGGGCCTCTGTGGTCTGTTGGAACTCCGGCGCAACTTCCATGACCACATGGTATTGGTTGAGCGGCCGGTACATCGTTGAAACCTGCCGTTGTCCGAAAGCATCATAGAGCGCGTTGTCGATGTCCTGTGCAGCAACTCCCAACCGGCTGGCGGTGTCGCGGTCGATCACCAGTTGTGCCTCTAATCCGCGATCCTGCTGGTCGGTATTCACATCGCGCAGTTCTTTCAGGGGGCGCATTTTTGCTAACAACAGCGGCGCCCAGTTGTTGAGCTCATTCAGATCTTCACCCTGCAGCGTGTACTGATACTGCGCATTGCTCTGGCGTCCGCTGATGGTGAGGTCTTGATAGGATTGCAGATAGAGCGTGGCTCCCGGCACGACCGCCAGCTTGCCACGAAGACGGTTGATCACATCGTCCGCGGTAACGTTGGGGCAAGATTGCCAGAAATGATGCGCCGGACACTTGGCGCGTTGCGCCAGCGGCTTCAACATGATAAAGAACCGGCCCTGATTCGAAATAGTATTTCCCCCTGCGAACCCTACGACTGTGTTCACGGCTGGGTCAGTCATCACAATTCCGACATAGCGCTCCATCTTGCCGCGCATGGCTTGGAATGAGATATCCTGCGCCGCTTGTACCGATCCTCCGATGCGCCCTGTATCCTGCTGTGGAAAGAAGCCCTTGGGCACGATCTTGTAGAGGTACACGCTCAGGCACGCCACCAGGATGGTCACGATCAGCGTGACCAACTGATATTCGAGAACCCACTTCAGAGCATGACGATAGGCCGCCAGGGTCTTGTCAAAGACCCATTCGCTGGCGCGGTAGAAGCGATTGTGGCGCTCATCCTGCGCCGGCGGACGAAGGAACTTAGCACACATCGTAGGAGTCGTGGTCAGAGAAACCAGTAACGAAACTCCGATTGCAATGCTGAGCGTAACCGCGAATTCGCGAAACAGCCTGCCGACAATCCCGCCCATCAGCAACAAGGGAATGAACACCGCCACCAGCGAGGTGCTCATGGAAAGCACGGTAAACCCAATTTCCGAGGCTCCTTTGAACGCCGCCTGCACCGCGTTCATGCCGTGTTCCACGTAACGCGTGATGTTCTCCAGCACCACAATGGCGTCATCCACCACGAATCCCGTGGAAATCGCCAGCGCCATGAGCGACAGATTATCCAGGCTATAACCCAGCAGATACATGCCCCCAAACGTGCCCAGGAGCGAAAGTGGCACCGCGATGCTGGGAATAATCGTGGCTCGCACGGTCCGCAAGAAGGCAAACACCACCAGGATCACAAGAATGATCGAGAGGATCAGTGTGAATTCAATGTCCTTCACCGAGGCCCGGACCGTGACCGTGCGGTCCATGGCGATGGTGAGCGTGATCGCCGGGGAAATCGAGGACTGCAAATACGGCATCAAGGCGACCACCCGGTCGACGGTTTCAATTACGTTCGCCCCAGGCTGCCGGAAAATAATAATCAGAACGCTCGGTTTTCCACCAGTCTCGTGCGAAGTTTGCTCCCTGCTGCCAAGGAGTCCAATGTTGCGAACGTCTATGACCGAATCTTCGACATCGGCCACATCTCCCAGCCGCACGGGGCCGCCGTTATGGTATGCGACGATCAGGGGCCGGTATTGGTCCGCCGTAAAGAGCTGATCGTTGTCGCTGAAGGTCCAGGACGTTGTGCCGTTCGACACTTGCCCTTTGGCCTGGTTCGCATTGGCCAGATTGAGCGCGTTGCGCACCGTGTCCAACCCAACGCCCAGTTTATTGAGCAGCATCGGATTCACTTCCGCGCGTACTCCGGGCTGGGCGGCGCCCCCCACAAATACCGTGCCCACGCCCGCCACCTGAGCCAACTTCTGGGACAGAATGGAGTCGGCTGCATCGTACATCTGCGGTACCGTCTCCGTATCTGAAGTAAGGGCCAGAATCAGAATCGGCGCATCCGCTGGGTTGGCTTTGCGATAAGTCGGATTGCTGGGCAGGTTGGCGGGAAGTTGGCTGCGTGCGGCATTAATCGCCGCCTGCACATCCCGTCCGGCCGCGTCGATGTTCCGGTCGAGATCAAATTGCAGGACGATGCTAGTTGAGCCGAGCTGGCTCGTGGAGGTCATCTGATTCACGGCCGCGATGCGCCCAAACTGGCGCTCCAACGGCGTGGCCACGGCGGACGCCATGGTTTGCGGATCTGCGCCAGGCAAGCTGGCGCCCACGCTGATTACCGGGAAATCCACTCTGGGCAGCGAAGACACCGGCAAGAAATTGAAAGCAAGAATCCCGGAGAGCAGCAGCGCCGCTGCCAGCAGCGATGTGCCAATCGGACGCCGGATAAATGGAGACGAAATATTCATCGCCTAATCCGCTGACAACTCCTGCGGGATTGGATTGCCGATCTTGTACTTCTCAAATCTGTGCGCCAACCGGTCAAACCACAGGTAAACCACCGGCGTGGTGTAAAGCGTGAGCAACTGACTGAGAATCAGACCACCCACGATCGTGATTCCGAGCGGCCGTCGCAACTCCGCCCCCGTCCCTGATCCCAGCGCCAAAGGGAGGCCGCCGAGCAGCGCCGCCATCGTCGTCATCATGATGGGGCGGAAGCGCAGCAAACACGCTTGAAAGATCGCCTCTTCCGGTGGTTTATGTTCCACGCGCTCGGCTTCGAGAGCGAAGTCGATCATCATAATGGCGTTCTTTTTTACGATGCCAATCAGAAGAATGATGCCGATCAACGCAACCACTGTAAGGTCGTTGTGCGTGAGTTGCAAAGCCAGGATCGCGCCCACGCCGGCCGAGGGCAGCGTGGAGAGAATCGTGATGGGGTGAATGTAGCTTTCGTACAGCACTCCCAACACGATGTACACCGTGATGATGGCGGCGAGAATCAGGAACGGCTCACTCGAAAGCGAATTTTGGAATGCCGCAGCCGTTCCCTGAAAGGAAGCGTGAATGCTCGCCGGCATCTGAATTTCTTTCTCCACTTCCTGAATCGCCCGCGTGGCATCGCCCAGCGACGCGCCGGGAGCAAGGTTGAACGAGAGCGTAACCACCGGGAACTGTCCCTGGTGGTTTACGGCGAGCGGCGTGTTTGTCGTTTGCATCCGCACAAAAGTTGAAAGCGGAACCGGGGTCCCGCTGGTTGTCGCCGTGGCCGCATTGGCGCTGGGTGCGCCGGAATTCGGCGTCGTGCTGCTGGGGCGGATGTATACGTCGTTCATCGCATCGGGCGTCTTGGCAAAGTTCGGCAGAACTTCCAGCACCACGTGATACTGGTTCAACTGCGTGAAGATGATTGAAACCTGCCGCTGCCCGAAGGCGTCGTACAGAGTATTGTCGATGGCCTGAGGCAGGATTCCCAGCCGCGACGCGGTATCGCGGTCGATCGTGAGTGCTGTCCTGAGCCCGCCGTTGAGTTGGTCAGTGGCTACGTCGCGCAGCGCTGGCGCCGCGCGCAGTTTGTCCACGAGCTTCGGCGTCCATTGCGCCAGTTCCTGCGCGTCCGCGTCTTCAATGGAGTACTGAAACTGTGTTCGGCTCACGCGATCTTCGACGGTCAAGTCCTGCACCGGCTGCATATAAAGGGTGATTCCGTCTACCTTGGCGAGCTCCGGCTGCAGCCGGCGGATGATCCCAGAGGCGTCCGCGTTACGTTCGTCGCGGGGCTTCAAGTTGATCTGAATGCGGCCGCTGTTGGGAGTCGTGTTCGTGCCATCCACACCAATAAAAGAGGATAGGCTCTCCACATCTTTGTCTTTCAGAATCACCTTCGCCAGTTCCTGCTGGCGTTGCGACATCGCGTCAAACGAAATATTGTCCGGAGCTTCCGAAATTCCCAGGATCACTCCCGTATCCTGCACCGGGAAGAAACCCTTGGGCACAACCACGTAGAGAACCAGAGTCAAAATGAGGGTTCCGAAGGTTACGAAGAGGGTCGCAGTCTGGTGCTTCAACACCCATTTCACGGTGCGCCCGTAAAATGCAATCACCCGGTTGTAATAGTCTTCCGTGACGTCGTAGAAGCGGCCCTTCTCGCCCTCTTTGCGATGCTTGAGCAGCTTGGCGCACATCATCGGGGTCAAGCTGAGAGAAACTCCCGCCGAGACCAGGATGGTCACCGCCAGCGTGACCGCAAACTCCCGGAACAGCCGGCCGACAATGTCCCCCATGAACAACAGCGGGATCAGCACCGCAATCAGCGAAACCGTGAGCGAGACGATGGTGAACCCAATTTGCCCCGACCCTTTGAGCGCCGCATCCAGCGGCGAATCTCCGGCCTCCAGGTAGCGGTCGATATTCTCGATCATCACGATGGCATCGTCCACCACGAACCCAGTGGAGATGGTCAAGGCCATGAGCGTCAGATTATTGAGGCTGTATCCCAACAGGTACATCACACCAAACGTTCCCACAATCGACAGCGGAACCGCGACGCTGGGAATGAACGTGGCCCGTAGGTTCCGCAGAAAAAAGAAAATAACGATGACCACCAACACGATGGTCAGCGCCAACTCAAACTCAACATCCTTCACGGATGCGCGGATGGTCGTAGTCCGGTCGGTGAGAATCTGCATCTTCACCGCGGACGGCAGCGACGCCTGCAATTGTGGCAACAACTTCTTGATCCGGTCGACTACGCTGATGATGTTCGCCCCAGGCTGGCGCTGGATGTTGACGATGACTGCCGGAGTCTGATTCATCCATGCCGCGAGGTGAGTGTTTTCCGTGCCATCGATTACGTTTGCCACATCGCTCAGCCGCACCGGCGCACCGTTGTGATAAGTAACGACGATCGGCTTGTACTGCTCACTGGAGAAGAGTTGGTCGTTGGCTCCGATGGTGTACGACTGGCGCGCCCCGTCGATGACGCCCTTCGCCTGATCCACATTGGCCTGGGCCAGCGCCGTTCGCACATCCTCGAGACTCAACCCGTAGGAAGCGAGTGCGGTTGGGTTTACCTGAACCCGCACAGCGGGCTTCTGTCCACCACTAATGGAAACCAGCCCCACGCCCGGCAACTGGGAAATTTTCTGCGCCAGAGCAGTGTCGGCAAGATCCTCCACCTTGGACAGAGCGAGCGAGTCCGAAGTCATGGCCAGCGTGAGAATCGGGGAATCGGCTGGATTGACCTTGTTGTAAATCGGAGGATTCGGCAAATCCGTCGGCAGGTACGTGGCTGCCGCGTTAACCGCGGCCTGCACCTGCTGCTCTTCAACGTCGATATTCTGGTCGAGGGCAAACTGCAGCGTGATCACCGAACTGCCAAACGAACTCGTCGAGGTCATCTGGCTCAGTCCCGGAACTTGCCCGAATTGCCGCTCCAGCGGCGAAGTCACCGACGATGCCATCACGTCGGGGTCCGCACCGGGATAAAACGTCACAACCTGAATTGTCGGGTAATCGACTTCCGGCAGGGCGGAGACGGGCAGTTGCAGAAATGCAACCCACCCCACCAGCAGCACGCCCACCATCAACAGCGTGGTTGCCACCGGCCGGAGAATGAATAACCGGGAAGGACTCATGAAGGCGGCATTCCTGACGCGGCAGCCTTGCCGTCGTTTGTTCTGCTGGTATTGCTTGCTGGACCGCGGTTCCGTGGCTCGATCGTGCTTCCGGTTTGCAGTTTGTCCTGGCCGTCGGTCACCACTGTATCTCCGGGGTTCAGGCCGCTGGTAACGGCCGTGATATCGCCTTGGGTGAGCGATACGGTTACGGTGCGCGCTTCGACCGTGTTGTCGGGCTTTACCAGATAGACGAATGTTCCCTGCGGACCGCGCAGCAGCGCGGCCGTGGGCAGAATTGTGCTGTTCTTCCGCGTCTCGAGTAACAGGTTTGCGTTCACGAACTGGTTGGGCCAAAGCTGGTTGTCTTTGTTATCGAAGACGGCCTTTAGTTTGGCGGTTCCCGTCGTCTGGTCGATCTGGTTATCGATGGTCTGCAGTTTGCCTGTCGCCAGCTTGGTCTGATTGTCGCGGCTGTAAGCCTCCACCGCCAGCGTCGAACTCTTCATGTGCTGCGCCACAGTCGGCAACTGGTCCTCGGGCAGAGTGAAGATCACCGAAATTGGCTGCAATTGCGTGAGGACTAGCATGGCATTGGTGTCGGCCGCATGCACTATATTCCCCGGATCCACTTGCCTCAAACCCACGCGGCCGGTGAACGGCGCCGTGATGTTGCAGTAGACGATCTGCAGCTTTGCGGTATCGATTTGTGCCTGATCCGTGCGCACCTGGCCATCGAGTTGATCCACCAACGACTTCTGCGTATCCACCTGCTGCTGCGCAATGCTTCCCGACGGAATTAACGTGGTATAGCGCTGCAGATTCAGTTGAGCGTCGCGCAGCGACGCCCGGTCCTTGAACAGTTGCGCCTGCATCTGCTCCACTTGCACTTCGTAGGGGCGCGGGTCAATAACGATCAGCAAGTCGCCCTGCTTTACCGTTTGTCCTTCCTGGAAGTTGACACGCATGATCTGTCCGTCGATGCGGCTCTTTATATTTGCCGTGTAAAACGCTGTCACCGATCCCAGGCCAACCAGATAAACCGGCACATCCTGCTGTTGCACCTTGGCCACAGCAACCGAAACCGCATGCGGCGCAGCCGCTTGCGCTTTCTTCTGGCTGGAGTCGGCACTGGTGCAGCCGGAAAGGAATGCGCAGAGCACGCCCAGCGCAACCGCCAGTAGCAATCGACGATGGATGGCGCGCGACGGGTTTTTTTGAGAACAACTCGAATCGATCATGTTCAAGGTTTTAGTCCGTTGCAACTCTTCATCAGATCGGCGGTGAACCCGCCATTTATTAGACGCATTCATTTCGACTCGGTTGCGGCAACTCCACTCAGGAAAGGGAAAAAATCGTCTCACGCCAGGGTCCTCCCGCTGGAGAGGCTCAGGTAGGAACCGAAACGCAGATGTAATACTAGAACCGTACAAAACCAGCATCAACTGCGGTGCCGTGGCAGGTCAAGGCCGGGGGCGAAGGTTTTACAAATCTTTACGCGCTTTGACCGTACTTTTACGGTCGAGGCGGTTACAGTGTTGCCGGCGCCGGGTGCAGCTCTTCGTAGGCGGCAATCTCCACCTCGTGCTGCAACGTGAGCCCGATGTCGTCCAGGCCATTGAGCAGGCAGTGACGCACGAATTCATCGATTGAAAACTTCGCGCGAAAGCCTTGATCGTCGCGTACTTCGCATTGCTCCAGGTCAACGGTGACTTGATAATCGTTTACCTCGTGGGCTCGCCGCATCAGCTCCGCGACTTCACTCTCGCTTAAGCGCACAGCGAGGAAACCGTTCTTCGCACTGTTATTGGCGAAGATGTCGGCGAACGAAGATGAGATCACGGCGCGGAATCCGAAATCCGCCAGCGCCCACACCGCGTGCTCGCGCGAAGAACCGCAGCCAAAATTCTTTCCCGCAATCAGAACGCCAGCGCCTTCGTAGCGCGGTTCGTCCAGTACAAAACCCGAGTCCTTCTTCTTCCCGTCAGCGGCGAACCGCCAGTCATAAAATAAAAATTGCCCAAAGCCGGTGCGCTCAACCCGCTTTAGAAACTGCTTGGGAATGATCTGGTCGGTGTCCACATTGATGCGGTCAAGCGGAGCCACGCGGCCACGATGTGTGCGAAACGCTTTCATCGCGCCTCTCCCTCCGCGCCGATCCGAAGAAATTGATCTGGACTGAAGCGCCTTTGGGTGGCGCAGTGCTTCCAGCGCTGCGATACGTGACGCACTGGGAACAAGGGCTTTAGCCCCTGAGGTACCTGCTGTCGAAGTCGACTATGAACCAAATCTTCCATCACCGAAACTTCCAATCCCGAATATCAGTGAAGTGCCCCGCGATGGCCGCCGCTGCCGCCATCATCGGACTTACCAGATGCGTCCGCCCACCGCGGCCCTGCCGTCCTTCAAAATTCCGGTTGCTGGTGGAAGCGCAACGCTCGCCCGGCTGCAAAATATCGGGATTCATTCCCAGGCACATCGAGCATCCCGACTCCCGCCACTCGAATCCCGCATCCAGAAAAATCCGGTGAAGACCTTCGAGTTCCGCTGCTCGCTTGATTGCCTGCGATCCCGGCACCACCATGGCGCGCACCGTCGCACTCACGTGATACCCCTTTGCCACTTGAGCCGCCGCCCGCAGATCCTCAATGCGCGAGTTTGTGCACGATCCAATAAACACCCTGTCAACACCGATCTCTTCAATGCGCTTTCCCGGCTCCAGCCCCATGTACTGCAAAGCCAGTTCGGTCGCACGCTGGTCGGATTCTCTTAGGCTGCCGGGCTCGGGCACGCGCCCCGTCACCGGCGCCACCATCCCCGGATTCGTGCCCCAGGTCACGAACGGACACAACTGCGCGGCGTCCATCTCCACCACTTTATCGAACCGCGCGCCTTCATCTGTCGGCAAGCCGCGCCAATATTCGACTGCCATTCCCCATTCACCATCACGCGGGGCAAATCGCTTTCCCTTCACGTACGCGAACGTTTTTTCATCCGGCGCAACCATGCCAGCCCGCGCCCCGGCCTCGATGCTCATATTGCACAGCGTCATGCGGCCTTCCATGGAAAGCCCGCGCACCGCATCGCCGGCGTATTCAATCACATGCCCTGTTGCACCGTCGGTGCCGATCTGTCCGATGATCCCCAGCGCCAGGTCTTTCGCTGTCACGCCCTCCCCCAGCCGCCCGCGCACGTCGATCTTCATCGTCTTCGGCGTCTGCTGGGCCAGGCACTGCGTCGCCAGAACGTGCTCCACTTCTGACGTTCCGATGCCAAAGGCCAGCGCCCCGAACGCGCCGTGCGTGCTGGTGTGGCTGTCGCCGCACACAATCGTCATCCCCGGCCTCGTCAGCCCCAGTTCCGGCCCGATCACATGGACAATTCCCTGCTCCGGTGAATCCATATCGAACAATCGGACGCCGAATTCCTTGCAGTTGGCCTGCAGCGC
>Ga0182018_10005380_pt1 | contig 10328 bp, 10 predicted proteins | sample 812P2MmetaG_FD_120490 | JGI IMG/M metagenome (GOLD analysis project Ga0182018, IMG submission 120490) | Permafrost microbial communities from Stordalen Mire, Sweden - 812P2M metaG | ecosystem: Environmental > Terrestrial > Soil > Wetlands > Permafrost | place: Sweden: Stordalen | collected... | reverse complement strand
TTTTGCCGTTGTCTTGTGATCGCGCTGCCCGGACGCTCATCAGCAGCCCTACCACCAGCGCCGCCCGTCTTAGTGTGTGGAATTTCGTCTTCATTGTTTGAACGCGGGCCTCCAATTGCATCCAAAGCACGTTCTTGGCCACCCGCGGAACGAGATCAGCGAATAAAAATCACCAGCGGACGTGGGCTTGATTGTATCCGCACGCCTTTCCTCACCGGCCTTAGTCTTTCCACTCATCAATCTACCGCGATTTCCCTGACTTGTTAGAGCACACCATCTTTCAGCCAAGAAGGCAGGGACCGGCCCCATCTGGCATCAAGGTCCCGCTAATGCTCGTAGTTGAATGCCGGTTTGACGACTGGTTTCCCGGTGCAGATCCTGCACCCGCAACCTCAGACTTTGCACGTAGCGGCTCAGACTGTCGCAGATGCGTTGATACGAGCGATCGAGTTGGCAGCGCTTCTCTTCGGCCAGGATGCGGTCGCCACGGTATGGCGCCAGCAGGCCGGCCGTGAGGGGTGCGTAGATTTTTTCGAAGAGCTTAAGGAAGACGAGGCAGATCGAGTAGCCCTTGCCGACCAGTCGATAGCGACGGGAACGCTGGACCTTCTCGACCAACCCTTTGGCGCGCAGTTTGGAAAGGTCACAACCGAAGGAGGCCAACGAGTACTGCGTTTGGGTCTGCCCGAGAGCATCCAGGGCTGGGACATAGAGGTCGGCGGAGGTAAAGGGGCCGCCAGCGGCAATGTTGGTTGATGCGAGGAACGAACCCGCGCTAAATCACGCCGAGATCGCGCCCGGCTCTTCGCGCGATAGCCAGGTATACCGTCATAGTTAACCAAAAGGGCAGGCCAACTCGGAGAGTGTGAGAGACCGGCCGCAGCCGGACACCAGGGAGCCCATGGTCTGCGTGAGCAGGCTTCCCGCCTGGGGCGGTTTGGCTTTTTGGGCCGCCAGTTCCACCGGGTGGCATCTACGAGCAAGGTGCTGAAAGGATGGACCGAGATCCGGGATCGACTGACTTCGCTTTCGATCGCGACCGAAAGCGTCTCGAATGCTTCGTCGAAATAGGTGCCGCTCTCATTGGGGTTCTCGTCCATAGCTTGGAGAAGAAGCTTTCCGAGAGTCGTAAGCGGGAACGGGTGTTTCTCGATGGCTACAGCGTGCCGCGCGAACTGAAGGCCTTTCCCCAAGTCGGATTCAGCTTGGAGCAGCGCCCGTTGCTGACATTACCTCGGGGGCCGCAACGACCTCAAGCGAACCCCCGAAAAGGCTGGATTTTCTTCCCGTTCATTGGTGCGCGTTTAGCGCACTACCTTGGCCGACAGTCGCGGTCAACCAACATCTGGTGGGCACGCTCCTATACTGAGGGAATGCGCTATCTCTTCCGCGCTTGCCTCTTGCTTCTCGCCGCCTCCATGTCTTGGGCCGCGCCTTTCTGGATTCGCATCGTCGATTCCGAAACCGGCAGGGGAGTCCCGCTAGTGCAACTCAGCACGCCGCGCGACGCCATTCGCTTCTGGACGGACAGCAACGGCGTGGCCGTGATCGACGATGCGGCTCTTGAGGGCCACGACGTCGTCTTCACGATCAAGAGCCATGGCTACGAGTTTCAGGAGAAGATCCTCGGCGATCCCGCCAAGCGCGTCCACGTGCAAGCGGGATCGCACGACGAATTGCAGATTCACCGCGTCAACATTGCCGGGCGGCTGTACCGCGTGACCGGCGCGGATATCTACCGCGACAGCCTGCTCGCCGGACTGCCGGTCCCCATCGCGCATCCCTTAATGGAAGGCGGAGTCACAGGGCAGGACACCAACATCTCCGTGCCGTATCAGGGCAAGCTCTTCTGGTGCTACGGCGACACTTTCGGCCTGGAGGCGGCGATTTTCTCCGTCTCCTGCGCCACATCCAAACTGCCTGGCGGCGGGCTCGACCCCGACGTTGGGGTGAATCTCACCTACTTTGTGGACCACAAGGGATTCAGCCGCGCCATGTTGCCTCTTCCCCGTCCCGGTCTGGTGTGGATCGAGGGCCTGTTCACCGTCAAGGACGACACAGGACGCGAACGGTTGGTGGCCACTTATACGCGCCAACCCGGCGTGGCGCCGCCCACCGAACGCGGAATCGCCGTGTTTGACGATGCCGCCGAACGCTTCCAGGTGCTGGCGCAACTTCCCCTGCGCAGGGGTCATACTTCCTCGCATCCCTACCGCGTGACGGAGGGAGGTATCGCCTGGTGGTATCTCTTCCCGCATCAGCGCGTGCGCGACGACTGGAAGGCGATCGCCGATCCGCGCAGCTACGAATCGTACACTTGCCTGGAACCGGGCGCGGAATTCCAAGCTGCCAATCCGCGTCTTGAACATAAGCCCGACGGATCTCTACTGTGGGCATGGAAGCCGGACACCGACCGCATCGAAGCATCCGAGGAGCGGCCTCTGGTCGCGCGCGGATTGATGAAGAAAGAGGAGGCGTTTTTCAGGCTGCTCGACGCCACGACCGGCAAAGAAACCGGCGCCACGCCCGATTCCGTAACCTGGAACGAGTATCGGAAGAAATGGATTCTGCTGGCCGAGCAGACGGGGTCCGTGTACTATGCCGAAGCTGACGCACCAATCGGCCCCTGGAATCGCGCGGTGAAGATTGTAGGCCACGACAATTACAGCTTCTACAACGTGGTCCAGCACCCGTTCTTTGATCGCGACGGCGGTCGGATCATTTACTTCGAAGGCACCTACACCACGGCGTTCAGCACCGCCAAGGAACAAACGCCGCGCTACGATTACAACCAGATCATGTACCAGCTTCTCCTGGACGATCCGCGTCTGGCGGCCGCCCGATAAAAAGGCCCTGACATTCGTTTGGTCCTACTTTTCTTAGGATTATCTAAAAGACGAGCAGGTAAACAGCCACCAGATGCCAGCACAGACGGCAGCCTCAACGGAGGCTGCTCCAGCGACCAGTGCCTCGAAAGCGACCAGTTACCGGTACCCCCATGGATTTCGTCGGTCCAATTTGGTGCTGGCGAATCGAAGTAATCAGTCGCTCCGGCACGGGCAAGAAGTTTCAGCCCGTTCCATTCGGGGACGGCGCCGGGGCGATCTATGGCAGGGCCGCCGGCGACCTCGACGGCGACGGTTGGCCGGACGTTGTGGTGGCGAGATCGGACGCGCCCAGTTTCGTGATGTTCAACCGGGCGCGGAAGAAGTGACTGATATACAATCAGCAGTCATGCGCACCCCGATCCGCCTCGCCACAGCCGCCGTGCTCCTCGCCGTCCCCCTGTTCCCCCAGGGCGGCGGAGGCGTTCAGTTCCGCGACTACAAAGCGGCCACCCTCACTTCCCGGCTTCGCACTTCTTGCGCTGGCCTGGTAGCCCTTACCGGCTACGAATTCTCCGTCTACTCGGCCGCCATCGTCCCCGCCTCCGACAGCGCGCCCGAACACTGCCGCGTCGACCTGCTCGTCCAGCCCGACATGAACGTCGAAGTCAACCTTCCCACGCGCTGGAACGGCCGCCTCTACATGTTCGGCAACGGTGGTTTCGCCGGTGAGGGTTTCGACAACGCGGGCCGTGCCGCCAACCGCGCCCACGGCCTCAAAGCCGGCTTCGTCACCGCCGCCACCGACACCGGTCACTCCGCGCAACGCGAGCCCGGCGGGACTTTCGCCGTCAACCGTCAAAAGTTCATCGACTTCGGCTTCCGCTCCCTGCACGTCACCGCCGAAACGGCCAAACGCCTCATTGCCGCCTACTACTCCGACCCGCTGACCAAAGCCTACTTCGACGGCTGCTCCACCGGCGGCCGCCAGGCTCTTATTCTGGCCCAGCGTTTCCCCGCGGATTTCGACGGCATCATCGCCGGAGCGCCCGGACTCAACTACACCGGCGGACAGATCGCCCGCGTCTATTGGAAGCAGGGCCTTGCCGCGAATCCCTTTCCCGCCGCCAAACTGAGCCTCCTCGCCGCACGCGTCTACGAAAAATGCGACGCGAAAGACGGCCTCAAAGACGGTCTCATCGACAACCCGCTCCGTTGCGACTTCCAGCCTGCCCGCGACCTTCCCCGCTGCGAAGGCGCCTCCGACCGCACCGATTGCTTCACCGCGAATCAGATCGCTTCCCTGGAGCGTCTCTACGGCGACGTGCCTCGCCAGGGCAAGCGCTACTTTCCCGGCTGGCCCGTCGGTTCCGAAGCAGCGGGCCCCAACGGCCAGAGCGGCTGGATCGGCCAGCACATCGACACTCCCACCGGCCAGAGCGCCTGGAACGGCTACGCCAGCGGCTTCATCCGCTTCATCCTCGGCCCCGGCACGCCTCTGGCCAGCCTCGGCGACACGGAGGCGATCCGGAAGTTCGACATCGAGAAGGACTACGACAACCTCGCCTTCGCCCGCGAGGTTCTCGACGCCACCGATCCAGATCTCACCGTCTTCCGGCAGCACGGCGGCAAACTGCTCCTATACTTCGGATGGGCCGACCCGCAACTCAATCCCCGCATGGGGTTCGAATACTACGAAGACGTCGTGGCGAAGATGGGTCCGTCAACGCCCGAATTCGCGCGCCTATTCATGGTGCCTGGCATGTTCCACTGCGGCGGCGGCATCGGCACGAGCACTTTCGACAGCGCCACGCCCTTGGTCCATTGGGTGGAAGAAGGTCAGGCCCCGGCCTCGATCCCGGCCGCACGCATCGTGAATGGGCAGGCCGTACGCACTCGTCCGCTCTGCCCCTGGCCCGAAGTCGCCCGCCACAAAGGCTCGGGCAGCATCGACGACGCGGCGAACTTTACCTGCCAGCATCCCGAATAGACCTCCGACGGGCGACGTACGGCCGTGTGAGTCGGAATGCTCCAGGCACTTGGACCGAAACTCGATCCCGCAGGCCCGGCCGCGTTGGATGAATCTTTCCATATCGATGGAAGCCGGGTCCAACAATGGCCGCAGGACCGGTTGTTTGGCCGGTTCCGCAAATTCCTGGAATTAACTTTCGAGGCCGGCGGGCCAGCACATGATCAGGAGCTTTTGCGCGCTCATGCGATGGTTCAGCGTGAAGTGGAGAGCGAGCGTTCCCCGTCAGAAGTATAAGGCCATTTTCGGCGAGCCGGTTTGAGGCGACATCTCCCGACGCACGGGCGGCTGGTGGAACGGGCGTCCGGAACGCGGCGAGGACGGCCTGGCGGTCGCGCGTCGACACGCCCCACTGCGCCTCGCGGCGGTTGTTGAAGGCGGCGATCTGCGAGGCGGTCTGACTCCGGCCAGGACGGGCTTCGTCGAGAAACCCAATCGCCGCGCGGTTCTCGTTTGCGCTCAGGACCTTTAGGCAGCGCAGGGTATGCCCGCTCCAGCGATCCGTGGGCGCGGGGAGTTCGCTCATCCGCTCCACTTACGGGGCGGCAGGACCAAGTCTCAATGCTTCACCGGCACGCGCCGGAGCAGATCGTCGAACCCCTAGTGTCTGAATCGCAGGCAAGTCTGGCACTTCCACGTGCAGCTTGTGCACTTTCCACGGCTATACTCCCCGCGTCCCCAGAGCGCCGATCACCGCAACCGAGTCCTCATCGGGGCGGCCATGAATTTGCGAGCAGATTTTCCTGGGTGCGGACCGATTTTGCGCCGCCGATTCCAGAACGGACAATCGAATGGCATTGAACCTGCAATGGACGAGTGGAGGTCAGTGGAGACGTTTTGAAAGGAGAATTGAAATGCTCGGCTTGGGAGTAGTCGGAACCATCATTGTGGTTGTGTTAATCGTTTGGCTTATCCGCAGGGTGTGAACGATTCAGTCGGGTGGCGTCCTGCACAGCTCGCGCGCGGACTCCTCCTGCGACATCCCCCGTCTCCTCCGCTGGCGGACCAACTGTTCGGCCAGCGTGTTTGTCGGCGGCAGTGGATCGTATCCCAGGAAGCCGATGATCGCTGGCATGTACCGGATCTCCGGCTCGACTGCGTTAGCCTCCCAGTTGGCGACGCTCGACGCCGTGACACCGAATTGTTCGGCGACCTCCCTTTGCAGCAACTTCAGGCCAAGTCGTTTCCGGCGGATGTGATCGCCAACGGTCTGCGGCTTCGCCGGGATGCGGATCACCCGCCCCGTACTGTAGGACTGTGGCAGAATCAGGGGCATCGATTGGTCTGGCTGGCTGAAGCGATAGTTGACGGTGGTCTTGGTCTGTTTGACGACGCCTTCTCCGAAGGTGTCCACCCGTACGCCCGCCAACGAGCACTTCTATCAGTCTCCGCTTCTGCTCCCAGGAGACGGGCTGGTCGGGCCGCTTCCGCAGCTTCGCGAGCAGCGCCTGGGTGGAACTGAGGTTCCCGGCGATAGAGTCCGCTCCCGCAATCCTGCCACCCAACTCGGCAATCTGCGCCTCCAGCGCCGTCTCCTCCTTGCGGAGCCAATCTGGAAACCCGGCCCGACCATCCGGTCGGAGGTCAGACTCGACATTGAGGAGGCCCCCCGGTACCCGAACGAGGCGCTGGATGATCGCGCCGCACAGAGGATCGCCGACGTTCTTTAGGCGCGGGTGGTGGACTGACGACACGCGTTCTGGCGAAACTAGGCCCTTCCGCTTCGGTGGAGGGGGTCTTTTTTTTTCGGCCGGAAAACCTGATAAGATTTCTCGAAATCGATCGCCGCCGCGAGGCCGGACAAAAGGCGGACCCGCTCCGCAGGCGAGCCAATTGCGATCCAAATCGTTCACGTCTCCTCGGATGGCGCGCGAGACGTGCCCGCAATGCTCATGATCACCTCGTCGCTCGCGCGCGACTCGGTGTCGTCGCAGAGGTCCCCATGAACCGGGTGCCCGATCCGAAGCCTCCCGTCCAGAAATGTGGCAGAGGAGGCGGCATGGGGCCCAACATTGAAGCCGGATTCGCTAAAATGGTGCATTCCGCCCTGAAAGAGGGTGGCTCGGTTCTTCACGTTTCCGTCTGACCACGATGGATGGTCGAGAGTGGCCGGCGCGCTCTATCCAAGCCGGAAGGCGCTGCGGGGAGTTAATGATTTTGAACGCGCCAGTCTGCTGGATGGGCCAGGAGGAGAAGTGGTTGGGCGGCAAATAGCCCATTACCGCATCGAAGCGCAACTCGGCGAGGGCGGCATGGGTGTCGTCTATCGGGCCGTGGATCTCACGTTAGACCGGCCCGTAGCGGTAAAGATGCTCGCGGCCGACCTGGCCCGAAATGCCAGTCTGCAAGAGCGCTTCCAGGCCGAGGCGAAGGCCCAAGCTCACCTGAATCATACCAACATCGCCACCCTCTACAGTTTTGTTCAGGTTGAGGACACCTCCTTCATCGTCATGGAGTACGTCGATGGAGAGACGTTTGAAGCGATGGTGCGCCGGGGTCCGATCCCTCCCGAGAAAGCCATCCCCTTGTTCCGGCAGGCGCTGGCAGGCCTCGGATTTGCACACCGGATGGGTATCATTCATCGGGATATCAAACCGGGCAATCTGATGGTGAACCGGCACGGGATCGTTAAGGTATTGGATTTTGGCCTTGCGAAGGTGCTCGGCGCCCAACGAATGACGCGGTCGGGCGTGCGGGTCGGCTCGGTTTTCTATATGTCCCCGGAGCAGGTTCGCAATGAGCCCCTGGATGCCCGTTCCGACGTTTACTCGTTGGGTGTGACGCTGTATGAGATGTTCAGCGGCCAGGTTCCCTTTTCCGGGGACAGCGATTATCAGGTGATGTTCGACCACGTGAACCTGGCGCCGCCGTCGCTCAGACCTCACTATCCTCACATTTCCCCTGGTGTGGAAATGGTAGTACTGAAGGCTCTTGAGAAGGACCCTGGCCGCCGCTTCCAAAACGTTGAGGAGTTTGGAGCGGCTCTGGATCGAGCGGAAGCGGAACGCGCAGCGCCCGTGCAGATGCCGCGGACCGGATTCCTGTCCGGAGCGGCTGCAACGCCGGCTCTGCCGCAAGCGGGCCCAGGCGAGAGTTCCAGGGCCCGCGCCGGACGCATCGCTTTTGGGATGCCACTCGCCAGGATCGTCGTGCTAGGCGCGGCGGGGATTGCCGTGCTCGCGCTGGCCCTCTTTTTCTGGCGTTCGGGCCAGACTGAGGGTCTGCGCGCAAGTTCGGCCGCCACCAGCCCAGCAGTCACGACCGCCCCGGCACCTGTGCCCAAGCCAGACAGCCCGAAGGCGACCCAGTCAGAGCATGAGCCGCCGATATCGTCGCCGCCGCCAGAACCCTCTGGTTTGGTAGCGCAAGCCAATGATTCGCCGCCGAACAGACCTCCCACCCGGACACAACCGACTCCGCCTTCCGCCGGCAAGAAGGCACCAGAACAGCCAGTGGAACCCTCCGGCCTGGCACCGCCAACCAACGCGCCGTCGATTCCGCCTGCCACCGGCAACAAAGTACCGGAACAGCCAGCGGAAGCCTCCGGCTCGATCGCACAAGCCAACGCGTCGCCGATTCCGCCTGCCACCGGCAATAAATCGCCGGAACAGCCAGCAGAACCCTCCGGCCGGAGAGCGCCAGCAACCGACGCACACGCAAGCGAGAGCCGGGCCGTGGCGCTTCCGGTTCGTCCGGGAGCGGCGGCCTTAGGAAGCGTCCGTTTCGACGGCACGTGGAACACGGTGCTTTCCTGCGACGATGCCGTCGGCGCTTTGGGATACACGTTCCGGTTTGCTTCCGTGGTGAAGGACGGCGTGCTACATGGCGAAAAAGGGACCAAAGGCAAGCCGGGCTGGCTGCAGTTGGACGGCAAAATCCTTTCCGACGGCTCGGCCAAAATCTACGCGGACGGCTTAGTAGGATCGTCCGAAAACGCCGTTGGACAGAGGTCCGCCGGCAGTCCGTACAGCTACAACATCGATGCGACTTTCTCCGAGGAATCGGGTGCCGGGAAACGCGTGGAAGGGCGCGCTTGCCGGGTCACTTTTGCCAAGCGATGAGCGCCGGACCAGCGTCCCTAGCGCTTTATAACGAGCCTCCGCCGGCTTGGTTAGTTCCCGTTATATGACGTGATCTCGGGCCTGATAAACAAGTGAATAACAGGGACGAATTTGCTGCAGCCGTTGGACTTATGGTCCAGAGGGCAATCTGATATCAGGGCCAGAACAGGTTTGAGAATCAGAGCGGGATCAGTGGCGCTTCTTGCGGTGGATACTGATGGTGCGTCACCGCGTCGGTGCTCAAGAAGCACGCCCCACCAGATCGTGGCTGTAGTGGCATAAGTGCAGCGACGGTGTCTATCGTAATAACTGTCGAAGGCAAAACACAACCGAGAGGCTTTAGCACGAAGGCGCCTGTGTCGCCTCGAATCGGGCGCGAATTTGGCAACCGAGCGCGACGTTCTGAAACGGATATGGAAGTTTCCATTTTGAGCAGCCCGTTTAGAATCAACGTGTTTGCCAGTATCTCTCCACCGCAGAATACCCTTAGTGTTGGACTCGGGGGGCAATTTGATTTCCCGAAGCGATTCTCCCGCACGGATCGATAGCGCCGCCGCTCTACCCCGCAAGTCCCCGCCTGCAAGGCTTGCGGGATCGCAATGCAGAAGGGAAGAATTCAAACGAGATCGCGCCCACCAAAGCTTCAAAACTGAAGTTCGGTTTCCTCCGGTGCTCCTCCGCTGTTCCAGCGGTCGCTCGGGGCAGTCGCCCGCAGTCCGTCTACCCGGAACTCTTACACCGTGATATGTTCTGAGAGAATGGCCGCTCCCCTTGGAACCGTCAGATTCGAATTGCCTGCTGAGGCTGGGTACCGACTGGGGAGTGGCATGGGAACACTGACAAATCAAATGCGATATCCCCATGATTTTCCGCCCGAGTCTCGCGCCGCGGTAGCAGCGGAGAAATTGCGAGCGGGGAAAGACTTTGACGAGGCACGGGAGAATTGGCCGCGGACGGAGCACGGCTTTGACCTAGGGGCGGAACTCAGGAGTTACATTCTTCGGCAATTTGCCGTCTTTGTCAGGGAAGCATGCAAGCTCGGAGATAAGGGGATCTGGCACGTCGATTACGTCGAGAACGCAGTCCTGGAGTTTATTCGTCTCTGCACCATCGAGGCGTTGTCCAGCAAGGGACACGACAGATACGGTCAAGGGGTAGGGGGTAACTGGATAAGCAGCTGGAGCGGTCACATCGAACCCGAGGTACAGGGGCAATTAGAGAAGACTGGCGAGTGGCGGCAATTCCGAGATGCGCTGCTTCAAGTGTGTTTGTCAACTTGATTTGGCCCACTGGGTGTACGTCAGCAGAATTCGGCATATGCAGGGTGCTTTTAATTTCAGGATTTTCTTACGGCCAGTATAGCCGTAAGATGGAAGCATGGCCACTTCTGCTCCTCCCAGCGTTCCGCCCCAC
>Ga0182018_10005379_pt1 | contig 10328 bp, 6 predicted proteins | sample 812P2MmetaG_FD_120490 | JGI IMG/M metagenome (GOLD analysis project Ga0182018, IMG submission 120490) | Permafrost microbial communities from Stordalen Mire, Sweden - 812P2M metaG | ecosystem: Environmental > Terrestrial > Soil > Wetlands > Permafrost | place: Sweden: Stordalen | collected... | reverse complement strand
GCCCATCTGGCTGCTTTCCGCCGGCAGCAACGCCGACAGTGGCAGGCTTGCGGCGGAAAAGGGAATGGGGCTGGCCGTTGCGCTCTTCATCAGTCCAGACGCGAGCGCCGAAAAGGGGTCAGTCCCCGACATTGAAATTAATCTGTTTCCGCCTTCGTCCGCTTTCATCTGATTTGTTTTTCCCGTTTAACCCTCACCTGTCCTGCGGACATCCTCTCCCGCTCCCGCGAGCGAGGAATCTTGCGGAGAAGGAATTATTTTGCGGGACGTTTTCCCATCAGCTCAAGGAGGCAGCAACTCCGTCCGATATTTCGCAGCGAGTTTTCCGGCTTTCTTCCTAAAAGCTGCCTGGGCTGTCTGGTCAAGCTTTGGTGGCGGCGTTGTCCGATGCTCGAGACTCATGCCAACGGCCTTAAAAAACTCATCCTGTCCCGCTGGCGAACACAGGCATAACAACCGCGCCGGTCGTCCAGTCAAATTGTGGAACTGGTGCGGCGCATTGGCCGGAATATTGACGGTCTCGCCTGCGCGCAAGGATGATTTCGCGCCGCGAAATATGAACTCAACCTCGCCTTCGAGAAGCGTGAACATCTCCTCGAAATCATGACGGTGCGGCGGCGGACCGCCACCGGGCGGAACGAGCATATCAATCAGGCAAAATCGTCCGGCGGTGTCCCGGCCGGTCAAAAGGATGGTGTAGGTGTCTCCCACAATTCCGAGGTGGGTCAAACTTTGGTCTTCGTTTGGTCGCGCAAAGACGGCCTTGCGTTTGGGATTGTCGTTGGGAATCGTGGAGGCTTTGGTCTTCATGGGATTTTCTTTAACCATGATGTCATCATGGTGGAAAGAGTGCGCGGGTGTTATGGGGTGTTCACCCCATCCGCTGCGAAGAATGAATTATTTTGTGGGACGTTTCCCAGCGTAGGTGCTTGCGCACGGCCACCATCGCACCAACGCTGGGCTGATTGATTTAATCCCTTTGGGATTTTCGGCGTATTTGAATTCGCGTCAGAAAAATCCGTGTCATCCGTGTCCATCCGTAAAGGGGTCTAAAGGGGTCAGACCTTGGCTTTGAAACTAATCCGTTCGCGTGTTTGGCGTGTTTCGCGGTTCACCTCATCCGGCTGGTTGATTGTCGTTTCCTTGACTTAATGCGAACCTGCGGTATCAAATGATACAATTATGCAAAAGCGCAAGCTTGGAAAAAGTAATATCGCATCCACCGGGCAGAATAGTTGCAAAATAGTTTTGCTTTGCCTTGATTCCAAAAACGGGGCTGGCAAACTAAATGCCTGGGAAACGGTAATGCACAATTGGCTTTGCCTTGATTCCAAAAACGGGGCTGGCAAACTACCACTGTGACGCGGCCGCGTCACATACGCGCTTTGCCTTGATTCCAAAAACGGGGCTGGCAAACTCCGATGCGTCGGAAGCCTCGGCATCTTCAGCTTTGCCTTGATTCCAAAAACGGGGCTGGCAAACTTCAGTCGCGTTGTTGGCGACGTTTTTGATCGCTTTGCCTTGATTCCAAAAACGGGGCTGGCAAACTCTTGGCCTTGCCGACGGACTCAAACTCCCGGCTTTGCCTTGATTCCAAAAACGGGGCTGGCAAACTCGCGGCAAATTACATCCGCCGCGTTTCACCGCTTTGCCTTGATTCCAAAAACGGGGCTGGCAAACTCTCCGCCGCTGCCGTTGTTGTAAATGTAAAGCTTTGCCTTGATTCCAAAAACGGGGCTGGCAAACTCTGATGGACCTGTCCGATCCGGAAACTTACGCTTTGCCTTGATTCCAAAAACGGGGCTGGCAAACTCCAAGATATTCGCCCCCCACTGGTATGATGCTTTGCCTTGATTCCAAAAACGGGGCTGGCAAACTTTCTGTGATTCGCAAAGACATGGCATCGCTGCTTTGCCTTGATTCCAAAAACGGGGCTGGCAAACTCGCTGCTGTCGGAGGCGTTTGAAATTGCCAGCTTTGCCTTGATTCCAAAAACGGGGCTGGCAAACTCCTGCGGATTCTTGAACCACGTCCGCAGCAGCTTTGCCTTGATTCCAAAAACGGGGCTGGCAAACTCGGACGGCGCGGCTGGATTCGGCTTCATCAGCTTTGCCTTGATTCCAAAAACGGGGCTGGCAAACTTGCCGCACGCGCACCGTTTCCGGCGCGCCAGCTTTGCCTTGATTCCAAAAACGGGGCTGGCAAACTCGGACGGCGCGGCTGGATTCGGTTTTATCAGCTTTGCCTTGATTCCAAAAACGGGGCTGGCAAACTGTGATGGACGTGCTCAACGACGGCACGGTCGCTTTGCCTTGATTCCAAAAACGGGGCTGGCAAACTTCTGCCGCAAGTCACGCATCGAACGAGGTGCTTTGCCTTGATTCCAAAAACGGGGCTGGCAAACTGTCGAAGGTCAACTGCACGCGCGAGCGGGTGCTTTGCCTTGATTCCAAAAACGGGGCTGGCAAACTGCATCTGCGAGCGTGCAACAAACTGTCTTTGCTTTGCCTTGATTCCAAAAACGGGGCTGGCAAACTATCCGGGACAAGGCGAGGGAGATCAGGAAGCTTTGCCTTGATTCCAAAAACGGGGCTGGCAAACTTATCCGCAGGACGTGGAAAAGGTATCTGTGGCTTTGCCTTGATTCCAAAAACGGGGCTGGCAAACTGATTGATGGGAAAACCCTACAATTGATTGTGCTTTGCCTTGATTCCAAAAACGGGGCTGGCAAACTCGGTGGCCGTAAGGCGCTGGTTTTCTAGCCCTTGCAAAGCTACCAGAGTTGGATCTGTTCAGGTAAATCCTCCGCTTCCACTTCGGAAGCGGGGGAACCTTGAATGACATAGGAGCGTTCCCATTGCGCCCGCGTCACAAAGACGGCGCGTACGCTTCCTTCCGGCGGAAGATGTTTCTTCACCCGGTCAATGTGCGTTTCCTGCCGGGCAAACGTCACGCACGCGCGCGCATACATGCTGAACTGCATCATCTGATAACCGTCGTCCAGCAAATAGTTGCGGAAGGCAGTCGCCGCCTTGCGCTGCTTCTTCGTGCCGACCGGCAGATCAAATGCGACGACTAGCCAGCCCATTTTGTATTTCTCCGTATCCATGTTTTGATGTAGGAGCCGAGGTGACGAGGCTCTGACTTGAAATCGAAAATCGGAAATCCGAACTCCGAAATTGAATGGAGTCTCCTCACGTCGTCTCCTACGAAGTCCATTTTGAATCCTTTGGTGTCCACGGTTTATAATGGCGCGGCTGGTTCTCAATCACGGCTTTGCGGAAGCCGCGCACCACGCCTTCGATGACGCCCTGAATCTCCAGCGTCAAATCCAGATAATCCACGCGCTCCAGCGGAAAGCCCGTGACCCATTTGCGAAATTCCTTGGTGACTTCCCATTCCGCCGGGTTCGGATGCTGTTTCACCCACTGGACCACGCGCCAGTCCACGCAGGGCCGGAACTGCTCCATCAAATCATACGCCAGCGGCGTGCTGCGTTCGCGCTCGACGTGCGAGATGCCGAACGTCGGATCAAGGCCGACGCCGAAAAGTTTTTGCAGCACCGTGGACAGCAAAACCGCGTAGCCGTAATTCAAAAAATGATTCAACCCGCCGCGTCCACGCTCGCGGACGAAATCCTCATCGTTCAACGACCGGCCAAAAATCTGCCAGAACGTCTTGGCACAAATCGCCTCTTTGTGCGGCTTTTTGCCAAAGGCCGTCTCGCGCAAGGGTTGAATTGATTTGTCCTGCGGCGCGATGTATTCCGCCAGCGCAAATTGATTCTGGCATTTTGCGTCAATGGTCTTTTGCCACAGATGCGCGCGGGCGCGCGGCGTGAGATTGAGCATGGCGCGGGAAAGAATCGTGTCTGTCGAGCGATTGGCTGGCAGCACGAGGCTTACCGGCTTGAACGATTCACAAATGATGAGCGCGACGCCGTGTTTGGCCGCCTGCAGAAAAAGTTCACTATGGATGCTGGCCGAAAAACTGGTGATGATGATGGACACCACATCCTCCAGCGGCAGCTTGCGCTCGCCTTCGGCAGACTTGCACGTCAACTGTCCGTCGCGGCAACTCAACGAACAATTCGCGCTGTCAATGCTGACAATGTGATACGACATACGGCTAGTTCCGATGTCAGAACCAGCCATTTTCGTGCCGTTTATTGAGCTATCCTGATGAAATGGTAGGACGTGGCGAAATGCCCGTGAACGGTGGCCGAATCAGTTCGATGTCTTGCCAACGATTTCGGAGTGTGAGGCGTTTGTAATTAAGTTTCGGCTCATCTTGAAGGCTGACCGTATCTATCGCGGCAATTTTAAGCTGAGGGCCTTCCTTTTGTGGATTGTCCACACCAAAAACTTTCCAGATTGGGCCAGAATGTAAGCCGGTGGTGAATCGGATCAATGCACCTTTTCGGATAAGAATCACGCACTGACGGGGATGGTCTCCACGAAATTTCTGCAAACGTTTCCATGCGCCGTGCAAGGGTATCACCAACATCGGTGGCGGTTCTTCTTGATCTTTGCTTTGTTCAACGAATGCAACAGCCATATTTTCAGTTACCTCAAGCACGCCTTTTACAGCAGCCAATTTCCCTTGTATCCCATCCAGTCCAACGAGCTTGTCCTTGGCTACTTTTTGCGGTTTTTTCTTTTTTGGTTTCCCAGTGATTGCGTCACGCTCTTGCTGGTGAACAAGCACCCATTTGTCATCCAATTCCTCATAGCCTTTGATATTCTCCTTTACCGACATCACTGACATATCGGCGGGAACATGCTGTGCCATGCGCTGGTTCATAGCTTCGCGCAACATCGTGTGAAGCTGTTGTTTCATTTCATTGCTTAAGTCGCGAATATGGAGGCGACTTTTAGTGTCGAAATAAAACAGACGCGGCAGACCGAGTTCGCTCACGAGTTTTTCAAACCTGGCGCGTTCATCTGGCGAAATGGGTTCGCGGGCATCCTTATCAATCAATTCACGGAGTTCCTCGCCGCAACTGGCGATGAAATTTTCGCGGTTGCCCTGTTGTTCCTCATAATCCTTGCCGACAAAACGCAGGCGCCGTTCCTGCTCAAACTCAAAAAAACTTGAGAGTTGGAGCGAATAATATATTTGCTCGAAATCTTTCCGTTCGGTGTTGTTGAGCGAACCTTTGACGATATATTTGGCGAGGGTGCCGTCTAGCGAACCGCATTGCGGTGGCACCAGATAATGAGTCACGAGTCCGAGCGTGGAGGCATCTACCGCGTGGTGCAGGTGCGTGATTTCGCGCATTGCCTGCTTAAGATTGAAGCTGGATTTCAGCCAAAAAACTTTCCGGCGCAGTTCTGGATGCCCGCAGTCTTGGAAAAGCGAATCCAGCTCTTTGTTTTTGGCGTCTTTCTCGGCTTCGATGAACGATTCTTTGCCAAAAGTTTCAAGGAACTTCTTCAATCCTGCCCCTAGCGATTGGATTTGTTTTCCGGTTTCTTTCCGTTCTTTCTGACTATCTCCATCAAAGCCGATACGAAATCGTTCATCTCCTTTGTCCATCTCGGCTTTCACGCCGGGATGCACGGCGGCGAGTTCTCGGAACATCCGCCATGACTTATCCCGGAAAGTGCTGGTCACGCTGCCCGGCACATAAACGACCGACGGGGCTTTTTCTCCCAAATGCCGAAAACGGGAGCGCAATTTTTCAGCAGCCAGTTTGACGACATAAGCGGTATTGGTCAGGTCGCGCGGGACAAATTCTTGTTCATTCCAGTGTTCGGTGAGCAGGAGTTCTTTGCGTTTTTTTCGGCGCACAATGTCATGTTTGGTCGCTCCCTTAATAGAAATGCCATCCACGAAAACGCGGTATTCTTCTTCGGTTCGCACACGGCGTCCTGGCAAGCCGGGCACAGGTCTGCCGCGACACTCTTTTATAAATTGCAAGCCGGTGCGCTGGCCTTTCATCTGGTTGACAGCGCGAAAACTGACCACCTGTGCTTCCATTGCTTTCGAGACGCGTTTGGATTGAGGGATAATGTGCTCGCGTTCCAGCCGATGATAGTCGTCGCGAGGAAAAACAAGATCACGGGGTTCAATCATGATTGGACTGCCGCCAACAGTATATGGGCAGAGCCAATCGAGATCATCGGCGATCCATGCCTTATTGATGAATTTGCCAATTTTGACTGGAACACCGTTGACTTTTAGGCGCTCACCCTCGCTGTCAACTAGCTTTTCCACCAGCATATTGGCTATTTTGCGATGTTCGGATCGTTTCCAGCCTTCGATCTGCTTCTTTGCCTCATTACCTTTGCCCGACATTTCCTGCAAATCGCGCGTGACTTCGATGGTGATGCGAGCGACCTTCGCCATGCGATCTTCAGCGGTTTTTCCCTCTGCAAATTCTGTAAGAATATCGTCAAGCAGGCTATTGCGGGCAACGATGTTGCCGGTCTGTTTATCCCGGCGGATTGTTCCATCGCTGTGTAGTTGCATATTGCCGGCAAGAACCTGAATGCGTTGACGGACAAGGTGATTGTTGCTCTGACTGGCGAGCGGTTTTTCGTCGAGCAAACGTTGTGGTTCATTGCCAATGACAAGGCAGCCGTCACGCTTCTTCGGCATCTTGGCAAGAATGAGGAATATCTCATCGCCGATTTTCTTGCGCGGGTCTTCGCCGCGCATGACTTCGTGCCAAACCTGCCGCAGCACGTCGTGATGATAGCGTGCCCGGCCTTCAAGTTTTTTGCAGTTAAATTCAGCGAACATCAACTTTTTGAATTTTTCACCATCGGGCTTGCTTTTCTTATCCGCTGTTTTGGTGCGAGCATCAGACTCAATGGCGTCCGCAATTTCTGAAAGTTTTAATTTGCGAAGCTCGCCACAAATGATTTCAGCAGTCAGAACTTTGCCGTTGAGAAGCTGAATTATAAAACGTCGTCGAAGCTGGCCGTCGGGTTTATCGGGCCTATCGTCGAGATGTTTCCAAACGAATTGAAATGCTTCGCCGCCTTTTTCAATCGGCACGAACTTGAGCGCTTCGCGCATATCCGGAGGAATAAAAAAGCCGTCAAGGTTTGTGTCTCCGATGTCGCAACCGGTGATGTCTTTTATGATGCCTGCCAGTTCATTGATTTCCTTTTTCGTCACCTTACCTGTTTTTTTGTCGCGCTCTTCGCGCTGATATTTCAGAAAACCAAGCTTGCGAACTGCCGCGTCAACATCCTTGCGCTCCTTTGCGGTCAATGGCCGCAGCGTTTCTCCATTTTGGAAAATGTCGGGTTTCCGAATCTTGATATTGGCCAGCAACATTGCCCAGCGATAGTCGAGGAACGCCAGATTGTTTTTACCCGGCACTTTGGCGAGATCGGCGGCGAAATCTTTGGCGAGTTGAGTTTTTCCATCGCTGGTGACAGTGGCGGGCAACTTGGCGAGCTTCTTTTGGAAGAATGCAATTTCCAGATCAAGCTGGGTCTCGTTTTTATTTTTGCCTTTGTTGTATTCATCAAGCCAAACATCCGCTTCACTGTAAGGCTTTTCACCGTCAATGAGTCGCAGCAGCATTGGCAGCTTGCGTCCGTAAGTGACGGGGCATTCTGCAATAATGCGATTTTCAAAACGCGGCACAAGTTGGCCGAAAAGCAGTCCACCTTGATAACGCTTGGGAAGGATTATTTTGCTAAATGTGATTTTCTTGCGCTCTGATTGCTTCCGTTCCTTATCTTCTTTGGAATCAGGTTTTGAGCCACGCAGTTGTTTAAGTTTCGTCTTGTCTGCACTTGAAAGATAAAGCTGGGGAAACTTTTTTTCGTAGGCTTTCCAGTCATCCGAATTTTCTGGCATATCGCCGCAAATGGCCCGCTCAAAAGTTGCGTCACAATTTGCTTTGCCTTTGGGCGCGTTGAAATGGGCGCGGATGATTGTATGCACTTCCCACTCCGTGCCGCCCGCGAGGATGCGTTTACCATTTTCTTCAACAATGTGTCGGCGCGGGAAGGCGGCCTTCAATCCTTTGTAATAATTTTGAAGGTGCTTTGGGTGATTCCGATATTCTTCCGCGAGTCCAAATAATTTGTGGTGGAATTCTTCCTTCGTGAATTTTTCCGTCGTGTTTTTTAACTGCCCCGCTTCGCCGGGCAGTTTCGGTGGGGCTACCGTGCGGTCTGGTCCGAGGAGAAACTTTGCGACAGATTCGGCAAACGTGAGCGTTGGGAAATCGTATTCACCCATCAGCCGTGCACCCATTTTAAGTTTTTCCGAATCATCTTCTTCACCTTCTTTTTTGTCTTTAGGCGTCTTTTCGGTGCTGCCGTCCTCGGCTTCATCTGGGCTTTTAGGTTTCTTCGTCATTCCGCCTAAAACATCCGCATGAAGTTTATTTTCCGGCGAATAGCCATGAACCACATAGTCGCCTGACCATCGAAGGTTTCCGTCATATCCGCGATTGTGTGCATACCAGCGCAGCACATCCCACAACTGCGGCCATGTGAGCAAATGCTTTTGTCTCCCGGATTCGGGAGCGGCTAGGAGTCTCGCTGCCAATAGCCAAGGAAACGAGAAGCCACCGGCAGCACCTTTTTTGTTTCCTTTGCCTTGCAGATGTTGTTGTTTGATCCCGCTCACCCCCATTGCCTCAAGCAAAAGTTCCATGCGTTCGATCCTTTGTTTGCGCGAACGAATGTTTCGCCGCTGTCGCCGTTTGTTTCTTCGGTCAATTGCTAGGCAATCGTCAGCCGGAAACGTCACGACACCACAACCGAGAATGTTGACGCGCGGGGTTTCGGCTCGCGAGGACGCTCGCCCCACCGATTGCAGCACGGCCCAGCCGATGGAGCTGTGGCCGACATCAAACGCAAGTTCCAGATCAGGAGCCGGAGAAATAGTTTTCATTTTGTGCTTGGCGTGTGGGAAAGGTTTCTGCTAAAATGGGTTCGGAATCAAGACAAAGTTAGGAACGCAGGCAGTGCCGAAAGGCTATTCTCCACGCAAGGCGTAGGACACCTGCAACAACAAGCGTTTCTTAAATCAAAGCCGGCGGGGAGCAATCCTCGCCGGTTTTGTTTTTTTAGAATTTGCGCTGTCTGCCGCATCGCTGTTGCCAGTAGAAATTGGGGATACCCAGTTTTTGCCGACGGATGCAGACCGTGGCAATGCAACATCTAAGCCGGTCGGCGATGACCGTGTCGGAAGCCGTGCCCAGCAGCGCGTCTTTCATCGGCGTCCAAGAAATCCGGTGAGCGAAACAAATCGCGATGTCGAGCCGGTGGCGGCGATGCGCCACTGCCAGCCGGGAAAGTTTCATTCGGGCTGCCAGTTTTCCATCAGTCATCGTGCCGAGAAGTGCGTCCTCTTTCGGCGTCCATTGGTGGAGCTTGGGGTCAAACTTGGGAATCTTGAAGAAGATGCGGCGGGCCTGAACGGCGACGAAGGTTCGGCCCAAGCGACGGGCCAGCCTTTCGTCCGTCATGATGCCGAGAAGTTTATCCTCCGCGCGAGTCCATATTTTGCCTTTCGGAAGCGGGCGCAGCGGGGGAATTCGCAAGTTGATGCGCTGGCGGCGCACAACCTCGTAACTGCGGCGAAGGCGGCGGGCAACTTCACGATCATTGAAACGGCCTAGTAGCCGGATTTCGCGCGCGGTCCAGCGGCGCGGCGGTGTATTCAAACGGATGCGCTGGTGTTCGCGCATGGCGACGACTTCTTTAATCGTGCGCCCGGCGCGGCGGGCGAGGACGGAATCGGGCGTTTTGCCGAGTTGTTTCAGTTCAGCCAGTGTCCACGGCGTGCCTTTCCGCGTTCTCATATCCACTTTTTCCTGATTTCAGATTATGAGGCGATGCTACGCCCGTGTTTCAATCGAGGCAACAGTTTGTTGAGGGTTGAGCGGTTCAGGTGATGTTGTGTTTGGTTCGGAACGAAGCAATGCCCTTGTTCAGCCGGCGCGCGGCCACCGCGTCGTAACTGCGGTTGATGCGGCGCGCCAGTTCCTTGTCCGGCAGGGTGCCGAGCAGCGCATCTTCGTCCGGCGTCCAGCAGCGGACTTTTAGATCAAATTTGGGGATGCCGAGCTGGTGGCGACGCGTTTGCACGGATTTGAACGGGCGATGGAGCAGCCGCGCGATCTCCTCGTCGGACCGCTTGCCGAGAAGCTGGTCTTCAGCGGGCGTGTAGGGCGGGCACTTCCGCCCGAACTTATGAACATGCAAATCTTTCCGCCGCTCGCGCACGGCGAGCGTGGTGCGGTTCAATTGGCGTGCGATCTGTTCATCCGGCGCGGTGCCCAGGAGCTTTTCCTGTTGGGCCGTCCACGCATTCGGCCACCGGCGCGGGGCGGGAGGAATGTGAAGGCT
>Ga0182018_10005378_pt1 | contig 10332 bp, 11 predicted proteins | sample 812P2MmetaG_FD_120490 | JGI IMG/M metagenome (GOLD analysis project Ga0182018, IMG submission 120490) | Permafrost microbial communities from Stordalen Mire, Sweden - 812P2M metaG | ecosystem: Environmental > Terrestrial > Soil > Wetlands > Permafrost | place: Sweden: Stordalen | collected... | reverse complement strand
ATCGCTCACGCCAACAACGGCCGCATCGGCGAGGGCATCTTCGAAAATGACAGAGGCGGGTCGGATTTCGACAGAGGCACGTTGGCGTTCGGCATGAAGGGTGGTTGCTGAAGCTGTCCCAAAGCCGCTCCGTTTTTGGCACACTTCGGCAATCGCGATGAGTGAAAGCTCTCCACGTCCCGCAATGGCGTCCCGATTTTGCCGCGAGTAAGCGCTAACTGCCCACTGCCGGCAATGAGCGCCTGGCTCGTCTTCGCCGAGGGCTCGCGAGCAACTTGAGTCACCTGCTTTCGGTTGTCAATCGTCGTAATCGCGCCATCCGGCTGCAGCAACCCGTGAGCCTTCATGAGCTGCTCGAGCGAGCCGCGCACGCGATCCAGAGCTTGCAGACCGAACCGACAATCCTCGGCCTCCATCGCCTCGCGCGCGCGCGACGAATGCTCGAAAAATATAAGCGCTACTGAGTTAATTTCCGCATCCGAGCAGGACGATAATGGCACCGGCGCTGCCGGCTTGATTTGCACGAACCGTCGTATTGGGCAGATCTGTCCTGCAGCTACGTTTGCAAAGGTTCGGCTTTCGGGTAGCGCAGAAAAATATACGTGAAGATCACCGCGATCACAGACAGCATGAAGTAGCTCGCCTCCGTTCCGAGCAGACCTCCGTTCGCCCACGCTGGCCCCGGAAATGTCGCGTTGATGAGGTGGCCAACCGGCTGGGCGCCCCCGTTGCGCGTTCCAATAATGAAAAACTGCATGAAGTCGAAGCCGAAGTGAAAGCCGACTGCAAGCCAAAGCGAACCGGCACGTTGAAGTGTCAAACAAAGCAGCAAGCCCAGCAAGATAATGCTGATGTCGATTGCGTTCTCATGAGGCTTCGCGAGATGCGCTGCACCGAAAAGTAATGAAAGTAGCACGGCGGCCGGCCAAAATCCCATGCCGCGCGTCAGCGCCTGCAGAGGATAGCCGCGAAACATGTATTCCTCATTTAGACCCACGAGCAGCATTACGCCGAGCCACAGGACGGCCTCGATTGCGAGATTGCCGCCGTGTAACGCTAGGCCGTGCACGACCATCGCACCTACCGCTATCATTGCGATGCCGACGGCACCCGCACTCAGCACACCGAGTGCGGCACCCTCCCAGAAACGCTTACCAAATGCCAAGCGTGCTGGCAGACCGTAGGCGTCGATGCGGCGCCGCTCGAAGGCCGCGGCGGTCGCAGTCGCGACGAGCACGGCGAATCCCTCGGCTATCTCCACCACCACGAATCCGGGTGCATTTAAGCCGTGATCATCAAGGTGCAGCGCTTTCAGCGCAAGAGGCACCAGGAAGGTCTGGAGTCCCACATTCAGCACGGAAATGATCGCGGCGTAGGCTAGGAAACGCCACCCAGCACGCACGCCGTTCGGACCAACGAACAGCCACCTCACGTGCTCTTTACGCTGGTCACCGCTATGAGGTTTCGCCGCGCCGAGCGACCAGAGCGCGATCGATTGAAGTCGCGCGGCGCCGGGGCTGGGGCCTCGTTTTGAAGGCCCTTCGATCGGTCTCGCAACCCGGGCGCCGGGCCGGAAAGCGCTCGGAGCCACAACCCCCCGGAACGCTTGGCGCCAGGAACACCAGCGGTGAGCTGGATGTACAAATCAGATGCTGAGAGGCGGCTCGTCTGCATTTCCAGTTGCATTTTAGGCATAATTGGCCCGGACCGCCTATTAATGTACGCATGTGCGCACCAGCGCTGAGGATAAACGCGTATTTCATCACTGGCCACCGCCTATGGAGACGAGTCTATTCTTGGACGCGGCTTTTCCGCCGAAGCGTGAAAAAACCCGCGAACGGGTCCGGGGATCGCGTCAGTTTGCTGACCAAAATTCCGCCGGCATCGAGCTATCCCTAAAGAGCGCCTTCCTCCGAGCGACGCGGAGAGGCGTCGATCTCGCGAAGCAATTTCCGCGCAACGCCCGCGTACTGCGATCGGCCGGTGATTCTTGCCATCAGACGATAGGCGTTGGCCAGCGGACGCGGGTGGCTCGTATCCTTGAGGACGTCGACGGCCTGCGCTATGGCGCGCTGCGCTAGCTCGGACTCTCTCATCCCGCAAAGTGCTTCGGCCTGGATAAGCAGTGAGAGCCCGACATATCGACCCAAACCGATGCTCGCGTACACCGCCTCCCCCGCTGCGGCGCCCTCGAGCGCGGGTTTGAACGCTTGGCGCGCAAGATAGAGGCGCGCGCGTGACATTTCCTGCGAGGCCTGCGTCAGCGGATTTCCGGTCGAGTACTTGGAGAGTTCAGTGGTGTAAGCAGCGGCCGCAGCGAGCGCGCCAGCTTCGAAGTTTGCGTTCGCGAGTTCGCAGAGCACGCCGGCGTGCACCCATCCGGTGCCAGCGATGCGAGCGGAATCGACGAGCGGTGCCAGCAGTCGCGCGGCGTCCGCCGGGCGACCGGCAAGGCGATAGTGCGTGGATAAATGCGTGGCGATGATCAGCGACCCGCGGATCAAGCCCTCTGCGAGTGCGGCACGATAGCAGTCCCGCAGCAGGTCTTCGGAGCGTTGAGCATCTTTCGCGAGAAGCGAACTCATCACCGCAACCATGGCATGCGAGCTGATCTCAGTTGACGGGTCGGTAGCGTTCCGGTCGACGACGCTGCACGCTTCGGACGCAAGCTTGAGAGCCCGATCGACGCCTCCGTTGTCGGCGAGCAGCTCCGCCTTGAGAAGCAGCGCCTGGGCCAACGCGCTAGGAACGCGGGCACCGAAACTTCCGTCGATCCACGGACGTAGCCGGTCGATGCTTTGCTGAGCGAGCGCGTCGGAGAGTTTCCAATTCCCGCCAGCCATGGCAACTCCAGCTAAGGCAATGTTCGCTTCAACGCGAGCGAGATCTCCATCGGGCGTCACTTCCGCGGCGAGCGTGTTGGCAAGGTTGGCGTGGTGATAGGCTTGCGTAAACTGATCCGCGTCCCGATACAGCCGCGCAAGGCGCACCTCGACCGCTCCGCGTTGCTCCGCGGCGATGTCGCCGTCGAGCCGTTCGAGGGTTTGCGCAGCCGCCCGCCAGTCGCCGGCGTTCTCAAGCGCTTCGCTGAGCGCGACGTGAGCGTCGAACGCGTCGGGCGCGATCGTGATCACCGGCTCGGTGTTGGCGGGTTCATCGGTGAGAAGCCGGCGCGCGATGCGGCTGAGCGCAGCTCGTCGTTCGCGGTAGAGGTGTCGCTCGGAGAGGTGCAGTGACTTTGCGACCGCGGCATAGGGCTCGCCCCTGATTTCGCAGCGCACGACGATTTCACGTTGTCTCGGCGAGAGTTCGTCGAACGCTGACCGAACGGCCTTTGCAACGTCGCGGCGATCGATTGACGGCGACATCCGCGCAGCGAGAGCGTTAGCGGGGAGCGGGCGCGCCTCGATGGCGAATCTGAGCAGTTCACCGCAGGCGCGGATCGTTTCGGCATCGAACCGCGGCTGAGGAATTCGCTTTCTAGGCATGCCATTTCTCCGGCCGGCCGCCCCACGCGAGCGATGTCGCCAGTGCGCCGACGAATAGTGCGCAACGATCGAATGCGAAGATCTTCATTGGCTAGGTCCCCCGGAAGCTTGAACTCTTGCCCGTTTCAGGGCCTTCGTCGCATCGATCACCTATTCCACCGCAGCGGCCCCGCAGTGAAAAAGCGATCTCCGTCAAGCGTTCCGCGGGGTTTACTTGCCCACCGGACAGACCGCGACGCCATCCGTATCCTCGAAACCATAAGGCTGGGTAAGAATCATCCTTACTTACCTGACGGATAATCGATAATCCAGATGTTTGAGTCGTTGATGTCCGTAGCAAAAAGACGACTATTTTAATTTGTTCAGAGCTAAGAGTCGTGCTCGAACAGCCGGAGAGATCGCCGACGTACTCTAATCCGCTTCCCGAGCCCTAGCGCGCGCGTATCACGGTTCCGTACAGACCGTCAACCGTGCGCAGGACCCGCCCCGACTGCATCTCGCGAATGCGCTCATGTTTGCCGGTGCCGAACGCTCGCTGAAAGACACAAATGTTATCCCACGCTCGCAACGCATTCTTGTGGCGTGCCTGGTTATCGCCGCTCCACTGCCCGCTCGTGCGCCGAGACTCGCACAGCGCAGCACAGGCGGAGGAGAAGCTCTTTCTCGGTGGCGCCTATCAAGACGAAGACTTGGTCTTCGCTCGGGCAGACGGCTCGCCAGTGGGACCTGTGGAACTTCGGCCGCGCCGTGCTCGACTGCATTAAGCGGGCCAAAGTCACGCTTGCCGCGCATCGTGGAGGCCTTCCGCCTCTCACCGATCGGGAAAGCCAAGGGCTTGAAGAAGCTCGCTTTTCGCGGGCAAGTGCCGATCGATCCGCGCTCGCAAGATTTCTTCCAGGCCGTGATCGAGGAGCGCGGCGAATAGCGAAAACTTCCGCAGCCGCGCGCCGAAGAATCTCGTCACTTCTGTAGCGTTTTCTCGCCTCGGGGCCGCACTGCTTGGGCAAGGCCAGCCTCTCCCTGTTCGCCGATCCGGGAACTTAGCTTGGTACGGATTATCCTAGGCCGGAGCACGCCTGCGGCTTCGATCGGAGCGAGCTATACAGCGACGAAGGCCGCCGATAGGCGCCATGGGGGCGCGGCTGTGGGCTCCGGCGGGTTTTTAGTACGTGAATTCCTGAAGTTCGTTCGCAGCCGGACCGTTCACGTAGCCGGTCCGCTGTGTCGCGTTGACTTCGACACGTTCGAAGACCGCCGAGAACCTGTTTGGGAACGAGAAGCCGTTGATCGTCTCGACGAGGGTACCGTTCTCATCGTACACGAAGATGGTGCTGCCGCCACTCGGCGAGACGCTTGAAAGCGGTTGTGAGACCGAAAAGATGATTCACCGGGTCGGCAGCGATAGCCGCACCGCTCTGCTGTTCTCCATCTGCCCCGGGGAGCTGTTCGGTCAATCCCTGACGCGTCTTTAGGTTGTAGAACTGGACGCTGAAGTCGACGCTCGTCGTGGTGCACATCGTATCGGTCGTCGAGTCGATCGCGATGCCTTGAAAGGCGCCCCATCCGTTTACCGATGGAAATGTGCTCACCGTACCCTTCGCGAGGTCGAATACGACGAAGTCCGAAAGGTTGCTGCTATAGGCTTGGGCTCCGACGACCGCTTGGTGCGTCTGCGTATCCTGCGCCACGATCTGCGGGCCGTACCAGATCTGGCCCGCTGGGAATTGGAGTGTGCGCCTAAAGCTGTTTTTTGCGACATCTGATACTAACATTTCCGGTAGGGCAGGCTCGTCGTTGTTGTCGTCGACCATAATCGCCACCAGCGGGTCTGACTGCTGGTCCGCGACTGACTCGATCAAGAGGTTGCGATCGTGTGGCCGGCAATTATCTTCGGTGCTCCCGATCGACGCCGCGGGCTTCATCGACCTCATGGCTAACATCGCAAAGCGAATGAAGGGGGTCGTCGTGCGCAAATCGACTCAGGACTTTACGATTGCGCCCTTCATAGACGAGGGCTCTTCGTCGCCGTTTGGAGCGCGCATATTGATGGCGCTGCCGATGCTACGCGCTCAGGCACTGCATGACCAAACGAAGGTAGCGGAGTTCGACGAGCTCTTTCAGTTCGTCATCAACCACTTGATTGAACTGCGGACTACGTTGCGCGAATTGCTCGACCTCTGGCAATCCCACGCTGCCGGCGTCGAGAGCGGGCGAGCTGTACGCCGATCAAACGCCTATCATGTTACGGAGCCCATCGACCAAAACCTTGGCCGGTTTCTCAACATCCTGGTCATGGGCGCCGCGCGCGTCGCGAAGAAAATCCAGCACATTACGAAGATCTTCGGAACCGATATCGGCTTTCTCTTCGACAATGACAAAGAGTACGCAAAACAGCTTCCCAAGCTCGCGGCCGCCGATCCAGAGCTCGCGAGCTATGTTGCCGAGAGCCGCAAGTGGCTTCACCCGTTGCGCGCATGGCGAATCGCCATGGAGCACAAGAACTATGTGCCGCCGAAGATGCGCTACCAGCAAGACGCAGACGGGGTCGTTCACATCATCGAACCCGAGGCCCTTGGCCTGCCACTGCGGCAATATTTTGTGAGCCTTCTCAACCACCTCAATCGCTTCGTGGAAGAAGTGATCGTTTGGTGCGTTCAGCGGTCGCTTCCGGACCCCATGGCCATCGTCGAGATTCCAGTGAGCGAGCGTGATCCGATAAGAGTTGTGCGATTCAAGATTGCGATGAAAGGCATGGGCGAGTCACCATGGGTGATTTCATATTCAGACGACGACTTCGACAAGGTGTAGCGGCTCAAATCCCGTTCGCCTTGATTGTCCTGGCGCAATAGCAATAGATGGCCGCCGTCACGGCTATCGCAAGCTCGGCATGAGTTCGCTCGGCGGCGTCAAGATCGTTGTGCGGCGGGTCCGAGGCAAAGCCGAAGGCTGAAACCACAAGCTGAACCGCGTCGGCGAGAACCTGGTACGGGTCATCGGTTTTATCTTGATGCTTCTTTTCGAGGTCGCCCTTGACGGCCAAGGCGTAGTTTTTGAGCGCGCTGTCGTGCGCCGTTCGAGGGCGCCCGATGCAGTCGCCGACCGATTCGACAATGCGTTGCAAGGCATTGCGGATCTGAGTCATCGCCCCGCCAGCATCGCCGGAAGCTAGTCGAGCCGCTGCTCCTTGAATGAGGGCGGACGCCTCGTCCCATTTTTGTTGATCCCGCGAAGGCGCGGGCGGCAACTCGATGAGTCGCCGCGTTCCATATCCGCATTCGCCAAGCACCCTGATCCAATCTTCACGCGGTATGGCCAGGTGTACCCCTTGGTTATTGGAAGCCAAGGCGATCAACTGGTTTTCGAGCGTGCCCCAACCGCGCAGCCAAAGCTCGAAGGCGATTTCTTTGCCGGCGCGGTGCGTTTCGATCCGCGCAAACTCTTCATCGGTCATGGGAATGCGCAGCTGCGTGTCGTTGATAACAAATGACTGTGCCGGGATCGTGATTCCCTCATTTTCACCGGCCAACTTCAGGACACCGTAAAGCATCATGATCTTAGCCGAACGCTCGTGGACAGCTTCGAGCGGTAACTGTAAGACAGGCCCGACCGTCGAGCGCTGCCCGCGAATTCGCCTGGGGATGTTGCAGCGTACCGTCGCAACGGTCGTGCCGATTATGCCGTCTCTGAAGAAGTCGATGCTTGGGAGGGTCATGCTCACGAGGCTTGGTCCGCGAAAAGCCCAATCGTAACCTAGCAACCAACCGGTTATTATCTTACCCCAAAGGGTGGACAGCCCATGCCATTACATCAACGAAACCCCGGAAAAGGCGGGGTTTCGTGAAACTGTTGACAGGAGCCCCAAGTCTGCTATCATATTAACGAAACCAAGGCTTTTCCGGGGTTTTGTGCATATGAATTCGGCCTTCCAGACAAGATCGCTGTCCGCCCATGAGGGCCGGGTCGTTCTAAGCTTGGCAGAACACGGCCGCCGCGAAATCCGCCGCCAGGACGTCGCCTCCTTACTTGGGATCACGCTCAAGGCAGCCGACCACGTCATCCACTCCTTGCGCCGCAAGGGCTGGCTCGAACGCGCAAGCTGGGGGCGCTATCTCCTCATCCCGCCCGACCAAGGCCCAGACGCTCTCGGCGAGTCAAATCTCCTCGCGCTCGCCAGCCGCATTGTCGAGCCTTATTACTTTGGCTACGGCACCGCAGCCGCCCATTACGGCTTCACCACCCAGGTCCGAAACGTCATTTGGTTGGTCACGCCCGTCCACCGCCGCGACCGGCGGCTTCTCGACGTTGACGTGCGCATCGTGAACCAAAGCCCGCATCGCCTCTTCGGTTACACCGATGTCGATGTCTACGGTTACGCCGTAAAAATGTCCGACCACGAAAAAACCGTGATCGATTGTCTGGACCGACCCAAACTCGCCGGCGGAATCGCCGAGGCCGCCATTATCCTCGGCAGCGCCAGCGGGCGATTGAACTGGCAGCGCTTTGCCGATTATCTCGATCGCATCGACTCTCGCGCGCTGACCCAGCGCGCCGGCTGGTATGTAGACCACGTCCAGGCCGAAATACCAACCGTCGTCCGTAATCGCCTGCGCAAGCATGTTGGAGGTGATCGTCCTGCCATCATCGGGCCGAAAAAGCCCGCGCCCGACGCTCCCGGCTATGACGCCAATTGGCGCGTCCTTGTTCACGCCTCTGGCGCGGAACTGAAGGCTAGCGCAGGACTCGGGCGCCGTCATACTCTTAAACGGAAACAGGCGCTGTGCTGACGCGACCGCAGGTACAAAGATACGCAGCCGAATCCGGCCTCCGCGATATTATGATCGCAGAGAAGGAAATCGTGCTTACGTACCTTCTCCAGCTTCTTGCCGAAAGAGGTATTCTTGATCGCCTCGCATTCAAAGGCGGCACTTGCATTCGAAAAATGATCATGGGAAGCCAAGGCCGCTTCTCAACCGATCTCGACTTTACAGGACTTGAAGAACACGACCACGAGGATCTGATCCTCGCAATGATGGAAGCGTTCGAAGCGCCTTTCCATGGCCTAACATTTGCAATACCAGACGACGGGTATTACTTAACACAAGACGGCCTGTCGTGGGGCGTCAGTCCGACCTACGCGCACGCATGGAATACATCAGGACAAAGCGACATCAAGTTACAAGTGAGCCGGCGTGAAACGCCGACACTCCCGATCGAACGGCGCCCTCAAGTGCCACAGAGCTACTTTCCGCTCTTGCCCTTCGCACCGGTCGACATTGCCTGCATGGCGCTTCCCGAAATCCTTTCGGAGAAGATCAGAGCTTGCTATCAGCGCAACAAGGCGCGCGATATCTACGACCTCTCGCTCTTTGCTACACGACCGCTCGACCAGGCTTTGATCCGATGCCTCGTCGTGCTCAAGCTTTGGCAGGCCAACGACACGTTCGACCCCGCAGCCCTCATGCGGAAATTTGAGGACCCCCGACAGTTTGATTGGGAGGACTTACGACAACTTATCCGTCGAACGATAAACATTGATCCGGGCCACATGCTGGCGGATTGCCGCCATGGATATGCCTTTCTCGCAGAGCTCACACCCGACGAAGCAAGGCTCGCGCAAGATCGCTCGCATAGGTTTCGCGACCTCTGGCAGGAGCTCACGGCAAGCTGCGGTACAATCCCGCGTGCAATGCTTTAGTAAATCCCTTATGCTTAACATCCCAGGGTCCACAGCTGCTAAGAAAGCGCCTGTTTCTCTAACGGCGATCTAACGGATTCCCCAAAACTCGCCGGGATTCGACGGGACCAGTCGGGATTCGAAAATGCGAAAACCCGTACAGGAAAGGACTCTCGGGTATTCGACGGGATCGGCCGGGACCCCGATACACGGGTTCGATTCCAGTTGGCGGCGGTACCAGCTCAGCCATTGGCACGATGTCTAGCTTGACCGCGCGCCCGACTTTGATCCCCACCTCCTTTAGAGCGCTACAGCCGGAGGGTGTCGGCGTGGATGCCGCTGCAGCGGGCGAGTTCTTCAGCCGGCGTCCCGGTATCGAACGCCCTGTAGAATCTCGACGCGCCTCGGTAAAAAACGGCTCTTGCGCATGGGTTGATCTTCTTCGTAGCCCGGCAAAGATCCACAGTTATCCCTGGCTCCCGATTTGGGGCCTATCCCACAGGAACGAACGCAAGCGACGTGCTCGATCAAGTGCGCTTTGTTAGCTGCTATTCATCTCTCATCCGCCAACCATATGACTGCCCTGCACGAGCAACTCGCCGATGTCGAGATCGAAGCGCTAGGCGCAGAGGGCGCGCGGCTAGCGGAAGACCAAGCTGTGGCAGAAGCCCTCGCCGTCTAATCTACGTCGATTCGTCTTCCGCAAATGCGCGGGCGACCGCGGCCTCGGGCGTAAGTGCAGCGCCCTCTGCGCTTAAGCGGGCGAGTTCGTCGGCTGCGAGGGTCTCGCGCAGAAACGCGGTGAGACGTTCGTACGTCATCGTCTCGGTGAACTCGCGCGGGAATCCGTGTCGCGCAAACGCGGCGCCGGCGTAGCCTTCGAGTGTGGCGGCGCGTGTACGATCGCCGCGCAGCGCGAAGATGAGCGCCATGTTCTCGATCGCAACCGCGAGGTGGACATGGTCGGGCTCGCGCTCATGGATCACGGCCGCCTCGCGGACCGCCGCATCAGCGCCGTGAAGATCGTCTACAGCGGCGAGATAGCCTGCTAGGGCAGGTCTGATTTATTAAGTACTGGATTTGCTATTCGCGGTAAATCGGCCATTTGCGAGATCACACCTACGCTTTTTGGTTCTCACCCCGACTTTTTGGGGGCGAGACCCGCTTTTT
>Ga0182018_10005377_pt1 | contig 10335 bp, 6 predicted proteins | sample 812P2MmetaG_FD_120490 | JGI IMG/M metagenome (GOLD analysis project Ga0182018, IMG submission 120490) | Permafrost microbial communities from Stordalen Mire, Sweden - 812P2M metaG | ecosystem: Environmental > Terrestrial > Soil > Wetlands > Permafrost | place: Sweden: Stordalen | collected... | reverse complement strand
GCCGTACTCGGTGAACCTCTCCTTGCAGAGAGCGCAGAGTCCATTCTGCTCGGTGATCTTCCGGTCGAGGAGCTTCCGCATTTCGCCGTTGGACCGAAGTTCCCGGTATCCCCGGGGATGATGCGGGTCTTCAATGCGCCGAATTCCCATCCGGCGCTGGCGTTTTTCTTTTGGGATTGTCTCTCTTCCGCAGCATGAGATAGAACGGTGAAGTGGGCACAGTTGATTACGGCGGAGTCTCATGGTGTTCTCCTGATTGGCTTGGGTGCAATGGTGCGATAGGGATAGGCAGGAAACTGGATCGTCTGCTTCAGCAGCCGGGAAGCTCTGATAAGCCCTTTTTCTCGGAGGTTAGTTGTCAGTTCTCAGGGGTCAGTTGTCAGTTTTCAGGAGTCTAGATGCCCAGCCCGGCGGCCGCGTTGCGGGTGAAGATCTCCCCGATGCGGATGTATCGGGCCAGCATCTCGGCCGATTTATGGCCGGTCTGGCGCATGATGTCGCGCTCGCTGACGCCGTTCATCGCGGCCTGGGTGACGCATCCGGCGCGCAGCGAGTGGCCACCCAGAGGCTCCGGCTTCAGGCCGGCGCGGCTGGCGGCCCGCTTCAAGGTCCAGCCGACGCAGTCCTTGTGGAGCCCGCGGTGGGAGATCCTGCCATGGCGGTTGACCCCGCGAAAGACGGCGCCAGAGCTGATGCCAGACGCGGCCAACCAGCGGCGCAGCGCGCGGACCGCGCAGGTTATCTCCTCCTTCCCAAAGGGAATGCCGACCTTGCGGCCGGCTGCCTCCTGGTCGGTCTTCGAGCGGCGCAGATCGATGACAAGACCGTCCTTCGTGAATGAGAGGTGGGCAAAGTCGATCGCGGCCAGCTCCGAGCGCTGGAAGGCGCCGGCGAAGCCGACGAGAATGAGCGCCCGGTCGCGGAGGCCCAATAAAGTCCCAGGACAACAGGCGACGATCCTGCGGATGTCGCTGGTCAGGAGTGGTGCCTTGCCCTCCTGGGCGGTGCCGATCGAGCGGCGGATGCCCTTGAGGGTCTCGCTCACAACAAAGTGATGGCTCGACGAGGGCGAGGCTTCAAATCCTGCCGCCTGGTGAGCCTTGGTAATCGAGGTCAGCCGGCGTGTGATGGTGGCCGAGCGAAGGGAGCCCGCGCGGTCGACGATGTAGAGGGCGATGGTCGTGGGAGTCGCCGGCAGGTGGGGGAGGTTGTGCCCTTCACAGAATCGGGTGAAGCCCTCGAAGTCGGTGCGGTAGGCGCGGAGGGTAGCGAGGGATTTGGCGGCATGAATGTAGGCTCGGGTTTTCTCGATGAGGTCTTCGAGGCCGGGGAACCGCGTGGCCAAGGAAAGCGTTGGGGCTTGCATGGGATTGACTCCAGATGAATGAAGGGGAATGAGAAGGGCGGAGGGAGAACGGTCGTCCGACCCAAAGGCAGACGAGTAAGGTTCGCAGCCTGGGTCGAGGCGAGGCAGTGGAATAGGAGGGATCTGTTCTAGGTTAAATGGGAGACTGCTGGAGGAAATCGATCAGACTGACCACTCTCCGTCAGTGTGGCCACGAGCGTTTCGGCACACACTGCGCACACCTGGTGAGGCTCGCCCTCAGGAATCCTTCGATGAGACGGTCCGGGCTGGCTGATGCCGGATCAGTAGCCGGAATTCTGTTCCCAAGGTCGCATGGCGGCAATTCTGAACACTTTGGCGTTCGGTTCCGATCTGTGAGTCGCACCATCTTCTTTGCATAGAACAACAAAAACACCAATTCAAACTGGCCCCAGGAGTGGCCATTTGTGCCGCACTTTTTCTCTTAACAGGCAACATGGCTCGCAAGATTGGCCAGATCATCCGCCGCGGGCACAGCACATCTCTTCTCTGGTCCGGATCTACGTTGGCCGCGATCCGGAGTAGCTTGACAGGTTATTCCGCCTCAGCAAGCCCATTGCCTCAAAAGGGGGCACTTACGGAAAAGAAGGAATCTCGGAGGGATTCCGGAATTAGGACCGTTAACGACCTGAAATTTCTTGGCTTATCTAGGAAACGACAGTTAGGCGGACGAAACGAAATTGCCGATCTTCGCTCTTTTCCTGCTTGAATCCTCTGCCCGTGTTGACCGCGAATCCCTTGACCTGCAAAGATTTGGGACATATGCCAGCGACAATCGTTGTGGGCGGACAATTCGGATCAGAAGGGAAAGGCAAAGTGGTCGCTCTTTTGGCATCGCAAGCCGAATCTCCTTGGCTTGTACGGTGCGGAGGGCCGAATTCTGGTCATACAGTGACTATTAAGGGGCGTGACGTGGTATTGCGCCAGGTTCCTTCGTGCTCAGAGCCAAATCGGGCAACATTTTTGTTGTCGGCCGGATGCGCAATCGATGAAGCGGTGTTGCTCCGGGAACTCGACCTGCTGGAAATTTCACCGGATAGGATCATCGTCGATCCGCGCGCAGTTATTGTCACCGATCAAGATCGCGAGAACGAGAGGCGAAGCCTTAAGGACATTGCGAGTACCTGTAGTGGTACTGGATCAGCGATGGCACGCCGTCTTTTGCGGGCTGGAGACGTGACGCTCGCAGGAGACTCCGACGTACTCGCCAAGCGTTGCCGCATTCAAACGATTGCGCCTCTTCTGTACGAACAGCTCGACACTGGCACCGAGGTGATAGTTGAGGGTAGCCAAGGTTTCGCATTGTCGCTTCTGCACGGAGACAAATACCCTTTCGTTACCTCCCGCGATACCACGGCATCGGGATTTGCGTCTGAGGTGGGGCTCCCCCCTAAGTTAATTGAGAAGGTAGTCGTGGTCGTCCGGACATATCCGATAAGAGTTGGAGGTCCGAGCGGCCCTTTTGAAAACGAGATTTCGTGGGAGAGAATTTGCGAACTCTCGGGGGCGCCGGAGGTTGTTCCCGAATTCACCTCTGTCACGCGCAAGCTCCGACGCGTTGCACTTTTCAATATGGACGCAGTGAAACGGGCGTGCGAATACAATTGTCCAACTAGCCTAGCGGTCATGGGGCTTGATCGGATCGATTACAGGAACCACAGCATTACGAAGCCAGACCTCCTTTCGCTTTCGGCAAGACGGTTCCTGAACGATATTGAGAATGCGACCGGCGTTCCAGTCGAATTCGGCGGGACTGGTTTCGGAACGTTTGATGCGGTGTATTTCCCAATCCTAGTGAGGCCGGGGGAACTCTCCCATGTCTGACTTGTCATTGTCACGGCTCCGCTCCCTGCGAAGCAGAGCCAACGTGCTCTTGGATCATCTTGTTTACGATCTAGTCCCCTTTGTAAAAGATGATGGCAGCTTCCGCAGAACGCCCACATCATCCTCAACGAAGGGTGACGTGAATGTAACCACGACTTGCTCTTGTTGGATGGCCCTCGCCGCAGCAAACAAGTTTAAGGAGTTCTTTGGGAAGCCGTTTCGCCTTAAACACGGCAAGTCATTCGCAGAGGATGCACAACAGGCATCTACAAAAGGTGCAGAGTCTGCAAAGGACGCAAAGTCCACGGACGATGCAGAGTCGGCATTCAAGAATCTGATTGACGCGCCATGGATGAGTTCTGGACTCACTGCTAACAACGCATTCACTACTTCCTTGGTCATGCGAGTGTTTGGTTTCTTGAAAGAGGAATACATCCTCAAGCAAGAAGCCGGCTCGCTTCAAAAGAGTTGGGCACTCAACGCGGGGTTGAACAACCTAGATGCTTGTCTTTCAATATTGAAGGCCCACGACAATCCCGCGTCCGAATATATCTGGCTATCACTCACGGAACCAACACGTGAGTTGCTTAACCGCGGATCCTCCCCAGATGAAAGTTATAAAGAGAAACTACACATCGCCCTCTCAGCCGATCTGCGCCTAATCATTCAGAGCGGATGGATTTACTCGAAGGATACCTTCGATAAAGCCTCCAACGTAACGCAAAAAGCCCTCGAGCAGAAACCAACTGGGTACCCACTTGCAGAGTTGAATCAGCAACTTCTCGCGGATCAGTTCCCAGAATTTATCGCCGCTCCAAGGACAGTATCATTCAGCGACATCGCTGATTTGATGGCGTCCAACATAGCCAATTTCTCGATCAATCAGTACCCGCCTTCTGCAGCTGTTGTCTACTGGTTCGTAGATGGACTATCACGTGCAAAGATCAAGCTTCATAGCGATCGCTGGAAGACTCTCTCTCAATGGGCCGCTAAGGAGTTCAATCACGAGCGCTCTCTTGTTGCCGCGCGCCATGCCTCGATGATGGACCCAATCGCACTAGGCATGTCGGCTTGCCTTTGCGCTCGCTTGAACCAACTAAGCGAGTTGGGCGCTGCGACGGTAGACCTCGAGCTTCTCCCATCGCAATTTGAGCTAGAGAGAGCAATTGAAGAAATATTTGCCCTCAAAACTGACAGTGGTTTGTGGAACAAGTATTTTCCAATGTTCCACTATCAAGATGCGGGCTCGAACTTCTGTTTTACGTTCGAATTGATCGAGGCCGTGCTTCACGAATTCGGAAACAGCGAAAGATTATTTGAATCGAAGTGCTTTCTCGATGGGCTAGAAAGTGGCGTGAACTGGTGCGAGTCGAATAGGCTCCCCTATCATCTGGAAAATGAACTTTACGAAGGCTGGAATTCGGGGGGTAACATTCAAACCCTGGAGAAAGAACAACCCGAGTCATGGGCAACCGCTGTAGTACACATGTTTCTTTACGAGATAACGTCGGTCGTTTCCGAGCATATACAAAAGAGAATTCTGAAAAAGTATGATGCGCAGCATCCGAAGCGTGACAGTCGTAGTCCACAACGGGAGCGTAAAAAGGAAGCCTCAGCGATTTCACAACTGCTTGATATTGCCGTCCGATTCCCAAGCGAAACGCAGGACCTCTCGACTATTCTCTGGGATCAATTTGTAGATAACTTCTTTGGTATAGACGAAGCGAAACTTCGGCGAAATCCCGCAAGTAAGAAACCAGTGTCCGCTCTTCTTTTCGGTCCTCCGGGAACATCCAAGACCGAGGTCACAAAGTCCCTTGCGCGAGACCTTGAGTGGCCGTTCATCGAAATTACGCCCTCAAACTTCGTCAAAGGTTCCTTAGAGCAAGTCTATCTTCAGGCAGATGAAATATTTGAAGACCTCATGGACCTTTCTGGCGTGCTGGTCTTTTTTGATGAAATGGATGCCCTAGTTCAAACCCGTAATGGTGGCGCACATCTTGATGTGTTCAGTCAATTTCTCACGACAACGATGCTTCCCAAGCTGACGCGTTTACATGACGGCGCCCGGGTGATTTTCATCATGGCGACGAACTACCAGGATAGATTCGACGCGGCAATAAAGCGGTCTGGACGATTTGATCTACTGCTTTGTATGGGTCCTCCGAAGTTACAAGAGAAACTGGATCGTTTGCATGTTATCTACAAGCTTGACAAAGCAACCGACAACACGACGAAGGCTGGAAGACTCATCGATGAGTTTCTGAAGCCTGACCAAGGTCTCGTCGATCAATTTGCTCTTCTGACATTTGGCGAGCTCAAAGAGTTCATGAAAGGCATCAGCAAGAGCGACACGACCATTTTGAGCGATCTCACCGATTTCGGGAGTGAGAAGTTTCGAAATCGATTAGCTGAATACTCCGAATATGTCACGCTCAGAATGAAGGAACTTGAGGAACTTCAAAAATTACTTCGTAAGTCAAAACTGGAAGATTTATTGGGTGAGAAGTTTTCTCTCGCTGATTTGGGCAATAATTTCAACATAAATCAAACGGTACGATATTTGCTGGACCGTAGGCAATCGAGGGTTCAATACTAAACGACACTATTCCGCCGACAGAGTAGTTGCGTCAAATAGCGTGTCATCCACTTTCCATCTCAGTTCTTCGAGTGATCCGTTGTTGGCGATTATGTAATCAGCCTTAGTGCGGATCTGAGCGGCAGTATGATCAACAGGGCTAGCAGTTCGGATGCGGTCCTCTGAGAGTTTTTTCCTGTTTCTTAGCCGCGCGAGAATGACTGTGTCATTCGCATCAATGAACCAGATCAGCACTGGGCGTGAATCGACAACTTTCTCTTCGACATCCACTAGATCACGAATCGAATCGAGCACAATGGGCCTGCGTTCGTGAAGGAGCATGGACGCTAGTTTCTTGCGAAGCGGAACCTGACGATAACGGTCTAGAACAATCGCTCCAAACTCTCGAAGATCAGCCTCCGAGATCGAATCAGGCTTAACTCGACGATTGAATATGCGCTTGGCTTTGGATGCTGATTGGTCTTCGATGAGTAGTTCACGAATGACGTTGCGGGTCCGCATCCAGTGGAAACCATAGAAGACGCTCAGGTATCGAGCAACAACTGATTTACCTGCGCCGGTTTTCCCCGCCAGACAAATAATAGGTGCATCGTCGAACGCTATTGGCGGGACCTTCGGGACAATCAGTTGAGCTTCACTTGGAATTCCCATCGGCTCGAATTGCCCAGCCTCGAAATAGCGACCGACAATTGCTGACGTAATCGCGTCCATTTCATCGTGCGAACGTGTTGTCAGCCCTGGTCCGCTTAGCCCGAGTCGCCCGAGTCCTTCGCGCAGGAGATCCAAACCCTTTTGCTTGCGCGGAATGGATAGGATGTCCTGGGCAGCCCCTGGGTACGATTCAATGACCAGCGGCTTATAGGACAAGCCCGATAAGATGCGGCGCAAGTTGATGCCTCGCAAAGTGAGGTTTTGCATGGAATCAATCAGGGCCGGATACGCAGGGATGCCAATGCTGGCGAGATCCTGTTCCGCAAACCTGACAATTCCTGCTCCCGGATCAATCTCTGTTCCGCCGCCGGGTAAACCAAGGGGTGAGTCAATGCTGATGATTTTGGGCTTGTGCTGTTTTATGTAGGAGACTATCTCACCATCTGTTACCAACGACGTCGTTTCGACAATATGTCCATCGAGCTTGGCGATACCCGTTGCCTTGTTCCCCGCCGTCAAGTCGATCCCAACGACCATAGAACCGGCAGGTACGCATTGGGGCGGTTCGAGTCGGCCGCGGAGACGCTTAGAGGACAACGGCGTTGGGTCCCCAAAATCCAGTTGGATCTGGCCATCGGCAATTCTCGATCGCGACAGTTTGCTTCGCATCGCTCGGCTTTCAGCGATTCGAGACCGTAGTTCATCGTAGCTAAGCGAATTCATGAATGATTCGGGGCCCAACTTCTGCACCAATAAATCGCCGTATAGGAGGTTTAGCAAATGTGACCGCGCGTGAGCGTCTGAGCCAATCGAAAGCGAGCATCCCGCGGCGATCGCCATCTTCGCGAGATCCAGAGGAAGGTCCAAGCGAGACGGAAAACAGTTGAACTCCAAACAGACACCATATCGCCTGCAAGCGTCGAAGACTTCTTCCCAATCCAATTGGGCCTGAGGCCGGGTATAGTCGGGAACTCCAGGCTTTCCGATTACTGCTGAGGTAGGGTGTCCGAGGACATCAATCAACCCAGATTCGATTGCAGCTATTAGCCTGTTCGTATTTCTCCGGGAATCTTCTGTCCAGTTTGAATGGACCGATCCGATTACTAGTCCGGCGCTGCGAAGAAGATTCCCTGGCAAATCAACACTGCCATCTCTAAGGATGTCGACCTCCGTCCCATGTATTACAGGGCACAGAGGTTCAGCAAGTTTTAGAGCAGTCGCTTGACGTAGCCACATCGGGGGTGTAAGTCCGCCCTGCAATTTGCAGCTTCGGCTGTGGTCGGTAATAGCAAAGTATTCTAGACCGGAACGACTGACGGCTTCCGCCATCGAGTTTACGGTGGCGCTCCCGTCCGACCAAACAGTGTGCAAGTGAAGATCTGATCGTAGGCGACTCGGTGCCACAGATGCCAGTGGATCGAATCGCTCAACCAACTCCTCAACCGTGCAACGGGCCGAGGTGTCGATACAACTTAAGGTAAAGCTCCAACCCATTTGATGGACGATTTCAGTTACGCCATGCGGTACTCGGCAGAAGAACTTTTCAAGATCTATTGCCTTCTTGATCCATATTTTGATGGAATCAGGCGTAGCATCCGTGATCACATTTACTGGACAGAGCGTACTCTCAAATGGGTCATTGAGGTTCGAGATTCCCCACCTGATGGGGACTCTCGTCTGCATCTGCACCGTTTTGAGAAAACGCAGAAGCGGTGGGATAACGTGCGCTGTCTGCCACGGCCCCGCGTTGCGCCCAGTGAAAAGCGCGAGTACTCGGTCAGAGCTCACATCGAGGTCAAGACCGGTGCGATCAAGCCATTCAGTGGGATCTGGGGCCAGAATAGAAAGTGCAATCTTATTTGGCCCAAGGCCACGTACAGATCTGAGTCTGAGGGATCTATGGAAGGGATCTGTATCAAAGGTATTGAGTTCAGCAAGGGTTCCGGTGTCTCTGATTTGGGCAAGATATTGGCGAATTCGCGTTGATGGAACATAGTCCAGGTCGGCATCACTCAATTCTCCATCCATCCAGCGGTCTATGACAGTGCTGTATCCGTCCAGACTGTATGCGGCTCTCCAGAGAGAGAATGTTCGATATTTGGGTGGCTCGGCGCCTGATGATAGCGCGCCAACTTCCAAAAGAAACGCCAGATCATAGAGTGGTTGAACAATCTCGAAATCCCGTCGCCGAAAATAGCCGGGACGTATCGTGAACTTGGACGGAGATTTCGGCGTATCGGGTTTCATCTCTAAATTACTTTCCACTCGGTAGTTGGTTGTCAATAAGAGCTGAGAGCTCCTGATAGAGAGAGGGCCGCGTAACGAAGTCCCATTCTTCCATTGAAATTGAAAGCTTCTTTCCTGAATACCTCCTGAACAGTTTGTCATACGCGTCGTTTACTCGTGCGTAGTATGCAGGGTCAATGACAACCTCGAACTCGCGATTTCGCTGGTGAATTCTCTCCAATATTAGGTCTGTACTTGCGGACAAATATACAAGCACGGTCGGCGAGGGCACTTTTTCGGCGAAGAATTCGTAGAGGTGAAGAAAAGCCGTTTGTGCCCTGCTATCTGTCAGATTAAGCTCCGCGTAAAGTAGATCCTTGCCTAAATGAAAGTCAGTAACAGTTTCCCTCTGCGAAGAGGTATTCAGCGACCGGAGTTGGCTGTAGTGCAGGAGAAGAAAGGCGACCTCAGTCTCAGTGGCGGTCTCAGAGGGATTCTCGTAGAACAACTTCAAGAATGGATGTTCTTCAAAGCGTTCGAGAAGGAGGCTACTCTTCCGATACTCAGAGAGGCCTTGCGCTACGGTTGATTTTCCTGCCCCTATGCATCCTTCAATGGCAATTAACATGCCTTCCTTTCTGAACACAGCTCCTGTCCTAGGCTTCCACTCTTAGCATCTCATCGTTGCCTAGACGTAGAACTTGAGAGGTTGTTTTTCTGCGTCTCGGGCCGAACCCATTGTCAGCACATCGCCCACTTTGTTCGCAAAGCGAATCGTGACAGGCAGGCCGTCGTTGTAGTTGCAGGCGTTGTAGTTAATCTTGGTGAGCCCCATGATGTCTGCAAGCACAGTGCGAATGTCGGGCCGTCTTCCCGTACTTCGCAGAACGGTGATCGTGAGCGGGTTCGGCGTTTCGGGGCCGATGTAAGTGTCCAGCCGGGGCACAAAGCCGTTCGTCCACAGCAAGGCATTTTGGTCGTTGAGGATGACAGCTGTTCCGCGCATCACTGGATAATCGCCGTCACGAAATAGCTTGGACTCGCCATGCGTCTCCTTGATCCGGACGCCGACAACGTTCGTGCCTTTCGGCGCGGCCTTTTTGAAGGCATTCCATTCTTCGTCGTTGAAGGTCGTGCGTCCATGAATGAAGAACTCTTTCGGCGGCTTGCCGTGCTTATCCTTGAATGTGTCAAGCACTTTGGCAATCAAGCCTTGCGCTTCGTCGGCCTTAAGGTGAAATTCAAAGTCGCCGGTCTTCCACGGGCCATTCGCACCCCGGAACACAACGGCATCGCCTTCGTTTAAGAACATCTGCGCCGCACAGCATGCGTGTTCCCGTGGGTCGTTCGGGATCATCTTGAATACAAGCCCGATGTAACAAACGCCCGGCCTGACGTGGGCGAGTTTCCACGGCGGTTCCGTCTGCGTTTTGTAGTAAAGCCCGGTCGCCAGATTCCACGCTACAGTCGCCGGGTCCTGCAATCCGCGCTTCGGATAGCCCGCCTGGTTGAGGAACTTATCGGGTGCCAGCGTCGTTTCGCGGATGAGTTGGGAAGTGTGCCCAAGCTTCAGCAACCGCGCCTTCACCTGCCGGTGAAAATCCGGCACGTCCTCGAAGATGTCTTCCGCGCTTTGGTCGACAACACCTTG
>Ga0182018_10005376_pt1 | contig 10335 bp, 7 predicted proteins | sample 812P2MmetaG_FD_120490 | JGI IMG/M metagenome (GOLD analysis project Ga0182018, IMG submission 120490) | Permafrost microbial communities from Stordalen Mire, Sweden - 812P2M metaG | ecosystem: Environmental > Terrestrial > Soil > Wetlands > Permafrost | place: Sweden: Stordalen | collected... | reverse complement strand
GAAAGCGGCCACCGTGGGTGTCCGATACTCGACCACTCTTGCCGCCACCGGTGGGAAGTCTCCCTACAAGTGGTCGATCTCCGCAGGCGGCCTGCCCGCCGGGCTCACCCTCTCAAGTGCGGGGGTCATCTCGGGCAAGCCGACAAAGGCAGGGACAAAGAGTTTCACCGTCAAGGTGAGCGACGCCTCGGTCCCGGCGCTGAGCACGACCAAGAAGTACTCGCTGACCGTGCACGTGGAGATCACACCGGCCACCTTGAAAGCGGCCACCGTGGGTGTCCGATACTCGACCACTCTTGCCGCCACCGGTGGGAAGGCTCCCTACAAGTGGTCGATCTCCGCGGGCAGCCTGCCCGCCGGGCTCACCCTCTCAAGTGCGGGGGTCATCTCGGGCAAGCCGACGGCGGCTGCGACGTCGACCTTCACCGTCAAGGCGAGCGACGCCTCGGTCCCGGCGCGCAGCGGGACGAAGAAGTACTCGCTGAAGGTGAAATGAGTCCACGCGGGCCACACGCGCACAAGCCGCCCTCGAGTCAACCCCGGTCGCCGTCCTCGTCGAGCTGCTCGGGGTCGTCAAGCAGGACGCCGGCCTCGCGCGCCTCGCGGCGGTCGAGCGGAAGCTGGTCCTCATCCTGCTCGTCGTCGAAGTCGATCTCGCTGTCGAGTGACACTTCGTCACCCGCATCGGATGCGATAAACGGATCCGGCCGCTCAACTGCCGGGAGGTCGTCGTACACGTCGCTCATGGCCTCCATCTTGCCATCAGCCCGACGCCCTCCGTCGACCCGTTACGAGCCAGCCTCAGACTCGCCCTCGGCCGGCGCCAGCGAGAGAGCCGCCGAGTTGATGCAGTAGCGCTGGTGCGTCGGCCCCGGGCCGTCGTCGAAGACGTGGCCGAGGTGACCCCCGCAGGCCCGGCAGCGAACTTCCGTGCGCTCCATGAACAATCCACGGTCACGGTGCAACGTGACGGCCTCGGCAACTTCGGGCTCAGTGAAGCTCGGCCATCCGGTACCGGAGTCGAATTTCGTCGTGGAGGAGAACAGGGCAGCGCCGCAGGCGGCGCAATGGAACATCCCATCGGTGTGGTCGTCCCAGTACTCGCCGGTGAAAGCCGGCTCGGTGCCGGCTTGCCGCAGCACCCGGTACTGGGCCGGCGTCAGATCGTTGCGCCACTCGTCGTCGGTCTTGGCGACGGTGGGCTCGACGGTGTCGGTCGTGCGTGCCTCTCGCTTGAACATGTTCTGTGGTCCTCTCAGGCGGGCGCGCGTTTCAGGGCACACGACGCAACAGTCGGCGCCCGCGACTCTACTGATGGGGCTGTCAAGCCCAGCTCACGCTCAGGCGAGCTGTAGGCCGTCATGGATCCGAGCAGGGCCAGGCGGGCCGTCGACAGGCTCGGTACCGTGGTCGGTGCCGCGACCTCCACGGCGTTCGGAGAGCTCTTGCAAGGAGATCACCATGTCTCGCGTTTCGCTTCCTAGGTGGGTGGTCACAATCGTTCTTTGCCTCACCTGCACGCTGGGCACCTACGGCGCCGTCACCTCACTCTCTGCAGGGGCAAGCACAAGCTCGCCGACTTACTACGCCTGTTTGAAGAGCGGCGACCTGTCGGAGGTCTCCACCACCTCGCACTCCTGTTCGACGGGCTATGTCGCCGTCAGCTGGAACGCCACTGGGCCGCGGGGGGCGAAAGGTCGAACAGGCCCCCAAGGGCAATCTGGCAGCCCCCTCGATCTCTCGAAGGTCGCAACGCTCAACTGGTCCGGCTGGCTCGGCGTCAGAAACCTCTCCGGTGGCTCCTACGGGTTCGACGGGCCGTACGCCATCGCCTTCGACGGCAGGGCGCTATGGGTGGCGAACTACTTCAATGACTCGGTCACCGAGGTCAACGCCTCCAACGGCAGCTGGATCAGGACCCTCTCGGGTGGCTCCTACGGGTTCGACGGGCCCTACGGCATCGCCTTCGACGGCACCCACGTGTGGGTGGCGAACCAAAACGGCAACTCGATCACCGAGCTCAGCACGAACGGCAGCTGGATCAGGACCCTCTCCGGTGGCTCCTATGGGTTCGACGAGCCCGACGGCATCGCCTTCGACGGCACCCACGTGTGGGTGGCGAACCAAAACGGCAACTCGGTCACCGAGCTCAACGCCTCGAACGGCAGCTGGATCAGGACCCTCTCCGGTGGCTCCTACGGGTTCGTGGACCCGGTCTCCATCGCCTTCGACGGCAGGGCCCTATGGGTGACGAATTACTTCGGCAACTCGGTCACCGAGGTCAACGCCTCGAACGGCAGCTGGATCAGGACCCTCTCCGGTGGCTCCTACGGGTTCGACGTGCCAGAGGGCATCGCCTTCGACGGCGCCGATCTCTGGGTGTCCAATGCGGTGGGTGACTCCGTGACCGAGTTCAACACGAACGGCAGCTGGATCCGGACCCTCTCCGGTGGCTCGTACGGGTTCGACAAGCCCGACGGCATCGCCTTCGACGGCAGCCACGTGTGGGTGACGAACGAAAACGGCGATTCGGTCACCGAGCTCGACGCCTCGAACGGCAGCTGGGTGCAGACCCTGTCGGGTGGCTCCTACGGGTTCGACGTACCAGTTGCCATCGCCTTCGACGGCAGCCACCTGTGGGTTACGAACGAGAGCTCGATAACCGATTTTCCAGCGGCATAGCTTGTGCAGCGGCGCAAGCGGCAACGTGAGGCTTAGCTCGCGCCCACCGATTGACGGCCAGACCGCCCCGGGAAGTACGCCTCCAGCCTCAGCTCGGGCGACCCCGGAGCGACCTGTAACGGCCCACGAGCGCGGCCGTGGAAGCGTCGTGAGCCGAGAGGTCGGGAGCATCATCGGATACAAGGGCCGGCGCGAGTTGCTTGGCCATCACCTTGCCGAGCTCGACCCCCCACTGGTCGAACGAGTCGATCCCCCAGATCGCCCCCGCAGTGAACACGGCGTGCTCGTAGAGGGCGACCAGCTGGCCGAGCACCGAGGGTGTGAGCTTGGGCGCCAGGATCGTCGAGCTGGGGCGGTTGCCGGGCATGACCTTGTGAGGGACCGTCTCCGGCGGCGTGCCGTCGGCGGCCACCTCCTCCGCAGTGCGACCGAAGGCCAGCGCCGAGCTCTGGGCGAAGCAATTTGCCAGCAGAAGGTCATGCTGCTCGCCGATCTCATGGTTCGGCTCGGCGAAGGCGATGAAGTCGGCGGGGACGAGTTTCGTGCCCTGGTGGAGCAGCTGGTAGAAGGCGTGCTGGCCGTTCGTGCCCGGCTCGCCCCAGTAGATCTCGCCCGTCTCGTAATCGACCGGCGACCCGTCGAGGCGCACCGACTTGCCGTTCGACTCCATCGTGAGCTGCTGCAGGTACGCAGGAAAGCGGGCGAGGCGCTGGCTGTAGGGGAGCACGGCGTGGGCCTGGGCGCCGAGGAAGTTGTCGTACCAGACGTTGAGGAGCCCTTGGATCACGGGCAGGTTGGCCCCGAGAGGAGCACTCGCAAAGTGCGAGTCGATGGCGAAGAATCCCGCGAGCATCTCGCCGAAGCGCTCCCGCCCGATTGCGGCCATCAGGGAGAAGCCGACGGCCGAGTCGTACGAATAGCGCCCGCCGACCCAGTCCCAGAAGCCGAACATGTTCCCGGCATCGATCCCGAACGCCGTCACCGCCGCCTCGTTCGTCGAGACGGCAACGAAGTGCTTGGCGACAGCCTCCTCGCCGGCGCCCAGCCCGGCGAGCAGCCAGTCGCGGGCGGCGGCGGCGTTCGTCAGCGTCTCCAGTGTCGTAAAGGTCTTCGAGCAGACGACGAAGAGCGTCTCGGCGGGATCGAGGTCGTGTGTCTTGTCGTACAGGTCGATCGGGTCGACGTTCGACACGAAACGACACGCCACGCCAGCATCGGCATAGTCCTCGAGCGCTTCGTAGGCCATGGCGGGGCCGAGGTCGGAGCCACCGATCCCGATGTTGACGACGTTGCGGATGCGCTTGCCCGTCGCCCCGGTCCACTCGCCGCCGCGGATGCGGTCCGACACCTCGCCCATGTGGTCGAGCACGGCGTGGACGTCGGCGACGACGTCCTGGCCGTCGACGACGAGCGTGGCGTCCCGGGGCATACGCAGGGCCACGTGCAACACTGCTCGATCCTCGGTGACGTTGATGTGCTCGCCGGCGAACATGGCATCGCGGCGGGCGGCGATGCCGGCTCGCTCCGCTAAGGCGAGGAGGAGACGCAGTGTCTCGCCCGAGGCGCGCTGCTTGGAGTAGTCGAGCACGAGATCGCCGGCCTCGAGCGTCATGCGGCCAACACGACCGGAGTCCGCCTCGAAGAGATCACGGAGGTGGACCTCGCGCATGTCGGCGGCGTGGGCGAGCAGTTGCTGCCACTCGGGCGTGCTGCGGAGGTCGGGCGGGTGCGGGACGGTCATGCGGGTTTCTCGGAGTGACCGCCGAACTCCTTGCGCTGGGCGGACTGGATCTTTTCAGCGAAGAGGTCGGCCCCGCGTGAGCCGAAGCGCCCGTAGAGCGCCGTCGTCAGCAACGGCGCCGGGATGCCCTCGTCGATGGCGGCGATGTTCGTCCAGCGGCCTTCGCCGGAGTCCGAGACCCGGCCGGTGAACTGCTCGAGATTCGGATCCTCGGCGAGGGCGGCCGCCGTGAGATCGAGCAGCCAGGAGGCGACGACGCTCCCCCGCCGCCACACCTCGGCCACCTCGGCGATGTTCAGGTCGTACTTGTAGTACTTCGGATCCCGCAGCGGTGTCGTCTCGGCGTCTTCGACGACCTCGGTGTTGCCGGCGTTGGCGCCCTTCAAGATGTTGAGGCCTTCGGCGTAGGCCGTCATGAGGGCGTACTCGATCCCGTTGTGGACCATCTTCACGAAGTGGCCGGCGCCGTTCGGCCCGCAGTGCAGCCACCCCTCTTCCGACGGGCTGGCGTCACCGCTGCGGCCCGGCGTCCGATCGGCGGTGCCGACGCCGGGGGCGAGCGTCTTGAAGACGGGCTCGAGATGGGCGATCGCCGAGTCGTCGCCGCCCATCATGAGGCAGTAGCCCCGCTCGAGCCCGAAGACACCGCCGCTCGTGCCGACGTCGACGTAGTGGAGGCCCTTCGGTCGCAGTGCCTCCGCCCGGTCGATGTCATCGCGGTAGTACGAGTTGCCGCCGTCGATGATGATGTCGCCGGGCTCAAGCCTTTCGGCGATATCGTCGACCATCTTCCCGGTGATGGCGGCAGGGACCATGATCCAGACGGCTCGTGGCGCCGTCAGCTTGCTGACAAGATCGTCGAGCGATGACGCACCCGTCGCCCCTTCGGACTCCAGTGATTTGACGGCTTCCGGCGACACGTCATATGCGACGCAATCGTGGCCGCCGGCGATCAGCCGGCGAACCATGTTCGCTCCCATACGTCCCAGTCCAACCATGGCGAGTTGCATCGTGGCTCTGCCTCCTTGGTGTCGCCCTTGTTTGTAGTGCCTCGGGGAGCCCGGCGTCACGACGGGAGGGCTTCCGGCGGTCTCCGACCTGCTCTCGGGGCCGACGAGCTCAGCGGTTCTCGAGATACGAGAGCACGGCGAGGATGCGGCGGTGGTCGTCTTCGGTCGCAGGGAGATCGAGCTTGGTGAGGACGGCGCGGACGTGTTTCTCGACGGTGCCTTCGGAGACGTAGATGCGGCGGGCGATGCCGGCATTGGACCTGCCTTCGGCCATGAGCGCCAGCACTTCGCGTTCCCGATCGGTGAGAGCACTCAGCGGGTCGTCCCGATGGCGCGCCCCCACCAGCTCCTGAACGAGGGCGGGATCGATGACCGATCGACCGTTGGCGATGCGGTCGAGGGCGTCGATCAGGTCGTGGACGTCGGTGACCCGGCTCTTGAGCAAGTACCCGATGCGCTCGCCGCCGGCAAGGAGGTCGAGGGCGTGCTCGAGCTCCACGTGCGCCGACAGCACGAGGATGCCGGTGTCCGGGTGCAAGCTCCGGATGATCTTGGCGGCATCGAGACCCTCGAGGGTGAACGTCGGCGGCATCTTGATGTCGACCACGACGAGGTCGGGCTCGAGGCGCGAAGCCAGCTCCACGAGCTCGGCGCCGTCAGATGCTTCGCCAACCACATCGAAACCCGATCGCTCCAGCAGACTCGACAGTCCCTGGCGGAGCAGCACCTCGTCGTCGGCCAGGACGATCGTCGGGCGGCGCCGAGGCACCCCGTCGGTCTCGTCCGTCACGTCTGCGACAGTATCGACTCGAGCTCGCCGGCCCGAGCTGGCGCCGCGTCCGGCAACGACCACCGCCCCGACGAGGCGGAGGTTGCGGCCACGGCACTACCCTCTGAGTGTGGAACGGTCTGATCGTCTCCGCGTTGTCGGCCCCGCCGGATGGCAGGTGGTCTCGCTCCGGTTGGCCGCGAGCGCCGCCATGGTCGTCGTCGTCACGGCGACGATCGGGCTGGCGCAGTCCGCAGTGCCGCCGCGAAGTCTCGAGGTGCTGTACATGCCCGCCGTCCTGTCGGTGGCGGTGCTGTGGGGCCTCATGTATGCGCTCGGCGCCTCCGTCGCCAGCGCCCTCGCTTTTGACTGGTACTTCCTGCCGCCGACGCATCGTCTCTTCTTCCATGCGAGCGACGTCGGCGCCCTCGCCGTCCTCATCGCATGCGCCCTCGTCATGAGCCAGCTGTCGAGCCGGGCGCACGCGCGGGCGCGGGCGTCCGAACGCGCTCGGGGGTTGATCGCCGAGGAGCAGGCTGCACTCAGACGTGTGGCGACCCTCGTCGCCCGCGAAGTCCCGACATCGGAGGTGTTCGAGGCCGTGTGCGCCGAGGTCGGTGCGCTTACGGGGGCGGCGGCGGCGTACTTGTTGCGTTTCGAGCACGACGGCACAGCGACCGTCGTGTCGTCGTGGCACCGGGCTTCGGCCGGCCTCGCGATCGGAACTCGCTTCAGCCTCGAAGGGGTGAACGTCCCGACCCTCGTGTACGAGATCGGGTGCCCGCAGCGGCTCGACGACACAGGCAACGCCTCAGGAGCGATCGCCGAGGCGTTGCGGGCATTGGGAATCCGTTCGTCAGCCGGCGTGCCCGTCACCGTCGGCGGGCGCCTCTGGGGCGCCACTGCCACGGGATCCACCGACGCGCGAGGCTTCGGGGGCGAGACCGAAGAACGCCTCGCCGACTTCACAGAGCTGGTGTCGACCGCCATCTCCAACTCGGAGGCGAGAGCCGAGCTGGAGGCGTCCCGAACCCGCATCGTCGCCGCCGCCGATGCCGAACGGCGGCGGATTGAGCGGGACCTGCACGATGGCGCACAGCAACGCCTCGTCACGCTGGCTCTCGAGCTGCGGGGCGCCGAGCTGAGCTTGTCGCCGGAGCAGTCCGAAGTTCGCGGACAGCTCGACCATGTCGCTCGCGAGCTCGGCGCCGTGCTGGACGAGCTCCGGGAGATCTCCCGCGGCATCCACCCGGCCATTCTCTCGGATCGCGGGCTCAGGGCTGCCGTGCGGTCGCTCGGTCGTCGCTCTCCTGTCCCGGTCGAGATTGACGCGTGCACCGACGGCCGTTTCCCTGAGGCGGTCGAGGTCGCCGCCTACTACGTCGTGTCCGAGGCTCTCGTCAACGCTGCCAAGCACGCCGGCGCCTCGGTCGTGCACGTCACGGTGGAATCCGACGGTGACCAGCTCAGACTCCGTGTCAGCGACGACGGCGTCGGTGGCGCCGACCCGGCACGAGGTTCCGGACTCGTCGGCATCGGCGACCGCGCCGGGGCCCTCGGCGGCCAATTCTCGCTGCGGAGCCCGGTCGGCGGGGGCACGACGCTCACGGTCGAGCTCCCCGTTCGGGCGGGTGTCGACGAGGTGGTGCAACCAGCACCGACAGAGCCGGCGAAGCTGCCGACAGAGCTGCCTGCACAGCTGCCGGCGAAGCAGCCCGGCGGCGGATTGGCGTCCGCCGGAGTCGCGATCGACGCCTCGGCGGTAGTGCCAGCCGGTATGTGACGATTGCTGCTATCCCCCATTGACCATTGGGGCTGACCTGGACGACGGAAGGCGGCCGCCCTGTCATGCTGTCCTCAACGGCAGGAAACGGGCGGATCTGAAGGGCTTCGTCCAACTGCCTGCCAAACCCACAGCTCGTGGCCGTGGGCCAGTCACTCTCTCAGGTGAGAAGGACCGTTACGCCGGTCACCCCGGCACCCTGGAACTGCTCCTTCTCCCTGGACGACGGGTCTGTTCGGTCCACGGCCACCTGCTGTGATGAGTCGCCTCGGACCCCTCGCCGGACGACTCGAACTGCCTGAGCTTCTGGCGGACCGGGCGCCCCGTGCGCCGGCGTCCGGCGCGCCTCTGCGTCGGCGTCGGCGCGCCAGGCGTATCCCACTGCCCATGAGTGCCTCTGCGCCGGACGCGTGTACGGTAACGCTGCCCGGCAGAACACACAGGGGGGCCGTGCCCGAACTCCTGATTCTACCGACCATGTCAGTCTCGAACCGGAGCAATCCGTGAGGCGTTCCCCGTTCGTCGCCGCCGTCGTGGTGGTGGCTGTCGGCGCGCTGCTCGCGATACCGGTCTCGCCTCCAGCCCTCGGGGCTACAGGCGCCCCGGTCGTGACCGGGAATAGCCCGTCGTACGACTGGGCCGGATTCCACCACAACTCCTCGCTGGCTGGATACGCGTCCAACAGCCCACTCTCAACGGCGAACGCCTCCCAACTCGGCGTCGCCTGGGCGACCAACCTGTACGGCGCAGCGCTTGACTCCCCGATCGTCTACTACGACCCGGCGCTCGGCGAGACGCTCGACTACATCGGCACCGAGCACGGCGATCTCATCGCCGTCGATGCCGCCAACGGCAGCATCGTGTGGTCACGCTGGCTCGGAGCGCCTCTCAGAGACACGCCAGTCGTCTACGACGACTCGATCTATGTCGGGACCTACGACAGCTCGATCATCTTCGCGCTCAACGCCACGACCGGTGCGGTCGAATGTTCGAGGCCGACGACCGGCCAAATCGAAAGCTCACCACTCGTGGCCACACCTCCCGGAGGCGTCCGTACGGTCTATTTCGGGACGCTCGATAACGCTTCCGCCTCCGGGCCGCTGTTGGCGATCAATGCGGCCACCTGCGCGGTCGAGTGGTCATTTACCGATTACGCGACGGTGGCCGGATCCTGGGCTCCTCTCTCTTACGGGATCGACGCAACCGGCCAACCTCTGGTCTTGGTCGGCACGGACGACCCGGATTCCACCGTCTACGCAGTGAACGCCATGACAGGTGTCGAGGCCTGGCGGTTCACCCCGTCACAGCCTGCCGGCGATTACGACGTCGGAGCTGGCGCCACGATCTCGGCGCCCGGAACCAACGGCTTCACCGGCGGCGTCGCCTATGTCACAACCAAGTTCGGGATCATGTGGGCCGTCAATCTCACCACCGGAGCCGAGATCTGGAGCTACAACTTCGACCAGGCGCTCGGCATCACGCCCGGGACCGAGCTCTCGACCGCCGCCCTCGCGGGGACGAACCTGCTCTTCGGCTACGACGGGGGCCTCGTCGCCCTGAACGCGGTCACCGGTGTGCCGAGATGGAGCGACGAGAACCCCGCGGACGCAACCGTCGACTCATCGCCCGCGATTGCCGGCAGCGGCGGCTCGCAGGTCGTCATCGTCGGCGACCTCGCAGGAGGCGTTGATGTCGTCTCTCTCGCCACCGGCGCGTCCGTCTACCACTACCAGACCGGCTCCTACATCGCGGCGTCACCAGCGGTGAGCGACGGGAACATCGTCGTGGCCTCGTCGGATGGCTTCCTGTACGACTTCGCCATCGGCGGCGGCAACGGGACGAGCCTCCCCACCACCACGATCACAGCGCCGTTGGAGTCTTCGACGGTCGTGAATCCGGACGGCAATCTCACGGTCACCGGCTCCGCCGCCGATTCGGCCGGCGTCGCCGCAGTAATGGTCGCCGTGCAAGAGAGCGGTCCGGAAGGACTCTGGTGGGATCCGGCGACCGGCAAGTGGGTCTCCGGCCCGGATGGCATCGCTGCTGTTGTCGACGCTCCCGGTGCTACGTCGAGTGGCTGGAGGTTCTCGTTCCCGGTGCCACCCGCTGGAGGAACTTACGCGGTCACCGCATACGCCGTCTCGTCTGCCGGTCTGCCGGACATCACGGGAGCGCGATCCAGCTTCGCCGTCCTCGCCGGGTCAGCCGAGCCCTATCTCGCGGCAGCGCCGGCCTTCGTCGCACCCGGATCGAACGTGACGGTGATGGGAGGTGGTTTCGCAGATTCGGAGTCGATCGATATCAGTCTGCTCGGCGAGACCCTCGCGACCACGACCTCAACGGCGACCGG
>Ga0182018_10005375_pt1 | contig 10336 bp, 5 predicted proteins | sample 812P2MmetaG_FD_120490 | JGI IMG/M metagenome (GOLD analysis project Ga0182018, IMG submission 120490) | Permafrost microbial communities from Stordalen Mire, Sweden - 812P2M metaG | ecosystem: Environmental > Terrestrial > Soil > Wetlands > Permafrost | place: Sweden: Stordalen | collected... | reverse complement strand
GTGCGATCGAAGGCGCGCCGCAGTTCCGGCGACCACGACTCGCCCGGCTTGACGTAGGTGGTGCCTGGAATCACGTCGTGGAACGCAACGAAGATCGCCTTGCGGCGCTGGTCCATATTCACCATGGCATCCAGCAAGGCGTCGACTACGAGATGCGCCCCATAGTCCTGCATGCCGTCGAACTCGGGACCGTTTGCCTCGATGCGGTTCAGCATGCCGTCGACGATCCGGGTGATGCTCTCCTGGAGCTGCTCAATCCGCCGCGACGAGAATGCCGGCATCAGCAGGCGACGGACACGGGCATGCTGCTCGCTGTCCATCTGCGTGACGAACTGCGCGAACATGATCTTGTTGAACTGCTCCCAGCCGGCGCCGCGCGGCATTTCCGACTTGAAGGTCTCGGTCTCAGAAAACACGCGATGCACGTCGGCGTAGCGGCCGACCACCACCTGCGGCGGGCCGTTGCCGAGCACATAGAATGGCCGCCGTCGCGCCCATTCGGCCATGTGGCGGTGCGCGTTCGCCTTGAACTCGGCGCTGCCGAGATCGACGTCGACGACGTTGCTGCGATCCAGTTCCGCAAGTAGTGACATCATGTTTCGACTATCGCATTCCGTGGAGCACGAGTGAACCCGGGTTTCCCAGATGAGCCCGAAATTGCTGTCTGGCCGCGTCGCTCTCAAAGGTGGCCATCAGCACGCCGACAAGTCGCGTGGATTTCTGTGCGCGTGCGGCAGGCTCCCCCACGCGATGGCTGAGTCGAGAAGAAAGATAAACTCGCGCCGGCTCATTGCCCCCTGACGCGGATAATGCCGACGATAAAGCTAGCACAAAGGAAGAGGCGGGTGCGGGTCACGACAGCGGATCGTCGATGTCGCAGATGGGTCATTCAGCGACATGCGGAAGTGTCCGGGCGATGTCTGCTCTTGCACCAATAGCCGACGGTGGATGCGGCGCGTTTATGAGGACACGCGCCCTAAGTTCTCATTGCGACGCAAATCGAAGTAGCCGCGCCTAAAGTCTGGTTGCCCATCGCCTAACGTTTGTCGCCCGTTGGCCGGCGCGGCACCATGGCGTTGGCGATAAGCTCCTGCACCACTTCGCCGTTCTGATTGAGCGTTCGCGTTCGTATCTTGATCAACCCGCGATCGGGGCGGGACTTGGATGGCCGCACTTCGAGCACTTCGCTCTCGATGCGCAGCTCATCACCGGGGAGGACCGGAATCGGCCAGCGCATTCCGTCGAAGCCGAGTCCAATGGTGCCGGTGGCCGCCTTATATTCGCTCCCGGCGACAAGGCGCATGGTCAGCGCGGCGGTGTGCCAGCCGCTCGCCACCAAGCGTCCGAAAATGGACTTGCGGCCGGCCTCCTCGTCGAGATGAAAGGGCTGCGGATCGTATTGTTTCGCGAAAGCGATGATCTCGTCTTTTTCGACGCGGGCTCGTCCGCTCGGCTTAAGGACTTGCCCAATAACGAAATCCTCCAAGTATCGGTCACTCATAAGTCGTTCGCTCCTGGCTGAGGGGCCTCACCTCGCCCGTCAGTGTGCAGGAATCTCTCGCCCTCGTCTTTCCTTCTCTATGCCGCTGCGGTTATCATCGCGAGCCGCACTGGAGTATAGCCATGATGAGAAAGCGTGTCGTTTTCGCGTGTACCGCTCTTCTTCTCGCCGCCACCATATCACCGGCGATGGCGCACGATTGGCACTTCGGGCACTGGCGCCAGCACTGGGGTCATGGCGGTCACTGGCGCGCGGTCCATGGCGCGATCTACGCGTCGGAAAACCGCATCGCCTTCCTGGAGGCGGACCCCGAAATCGATGACGGCTACAAGGCGCCGATCATCACCCGGGCGCACGCCGACATATTGCGGCTACGCGCGATGCTTCATCCGGCGCGATGGCGTTGGGCCAGTCCGTGCTGCTACAGCCGCCGTCCCATCCACATTCGATAAGCTCGGCGCGGGCGTCACTCGGCGGGGTGCGCGCCGAACGGACCCGGCAGTTGCCCCAGCAGCCGCTGCCGGGTGCGCATCGACCAACCGCTGAGGCGGTCCAGATAGAGATAAAGCACCGGCGTCGTGTAAAGGGTCAGCAATTGGCTGATCAGAAGTCCCCCCACGATTGAAATCCCCAGCGGGCGGCGAATTTCCCCGCCGTTGCCGAAGCTCAACGCCAGCGGGATCGCGCCGAGAATCGCGGCCGACGTCGTCATCATGATTGGACGAAAGCGCAGCAGGCAGGCTTCGAAGATGGCGTCGTAAGAGCTTAGCTGGCGAGCCCGCTTCGCCTCGATCGCGAAATCGATCATCATGATGGCGTTCTTTTTGACGATGCCGATCAGCAGGATCACGCCGATCAGCCCGATGATGTCGAATTCGGTGTGAAAGACGATCAGGGCCAGGATGGCGCCGACGCCTGCCGACGGCAGCGTCGAAAGAATCGTGATCGGATGGATGTAGCTCTCGTAGAGTATGCCAAGCAGGATATAGACGGCGGCAATGGCGGTGAGGATCAGGATCGGTTCCTTGCTGAGCGATTGTTGAAATAGTTGCGCGGTGCCAGCAAGGACGCCGCGGATCGAAGACGGCATATTGATGCTGGCGATGGCGGCATTGATTTCATCCGACGCTTCGCCGAGCGACTTACCTGGTTGCAAATTGAACGATATGGTCGAGGCGACGAACAAACCCTGATGATTGACGGATAAGGGCGTGTGTCCCGGCCGGTAATGGCTGACGGCTGCGAGCGGGATCATGGTTTCGAGGGTCGTGCTGACGGCGGCGCCAGCGGAGGTCGAGCCGTGGCCGGTATTTGCAAGGGCATTGATGGCAGCGTTGCGCGCCGCGAGGGCGTTGGCGGATGTCGCTGCCGACGCGCTTGAGGTTGTTGCCACGGGTACGGCTGTCGCCGCATTTGATGTCGCGGTCGTCGTCGGGGTGGCAATTGTCCCGACCGTGCTCGCCGCCACGACCGCACCCCCCGGCGCATTGGTCGTCGAGGTGCCAGGGGGCGTAGCGCCGGAGAGGGAGACGTAAACATCTTTAAGCGAATCCGGATACTGCGTGTAGCGCGGCTCGATTTCCATCACGACGTGGTACTGATTGATGGCACTGTAGATGACGGACACCTGACGCTGCCCGAACGCGTCGTACAGGGTATTGTCGATTTGTAGGGGACTGATGCCCAGGCGCGCGGTGGTGTCGCGGTCCATGTCGAGATAGGTTTCCAGCCCGCGCTGTTGTTGATCGGAGCTCACGTCCGCCAGAACAGCGCTGTGTTCAAGAGCGTCGATGAGCTTCGGCGTCCACGTGTAGAGGTCCTCCACGTTCTCGGACTGCAACGTGTACTGGTATTGCGCGTTACTCTGTCTGCCACCCGCGCGCAGGTCTTGGACGGCGGCCAAGTATAGGCGTCCTCCCGGGACCTGGGCGAGTTTTGGGCGCAAACGCGCGATCACTTGATCGACCGAAACACGTTCTGACAACGGCTTCAGCGAAACGAATACGTTGCCGGTATTGATCTGCGCATTGCCGCCGCCGCCACTGCCGACGCCCGTATAGCCCACAACGTTTTCAACGGCGGGATCCTGACGTACGATATCCATCATCTGCCGCAGCTTGCGGCTCATCAGCTGGAAAGAGATGCTTTGATCGGCTTGCAGCGAGCCGACTAAACGGCCGGTGTCCTGTTGAGGAAAAAATCCCTTGGGAACAACGATATAAAGTGCGACATTCAGACAAATCGCGCCGATAAAGACCACCAACACCAGAAAGCTGTGACGCAGGGCCCAGGTGAGCGTGCGCCCATAGCCGCGCCGAAGCCGCTCGAAGATGCCGGGCCGGCGTTCCGCCTGTTGTGCGGCCCGCGTCCGCAGGAACAGCGCGCACATCATTGGCGTGGTGGTCAGGGAGATCACTAGTGATACGAGAATCGCAATCGACAGCGTCACTGTGAATTCGCGAAACAGCCGGCCGAGAATGCCTCCCATCAGCAGAATCGGTATGAAGACGGCGATCAAGGACAGGCTGATGGATAAAACCGTAAACCCGACCTCGCGGGCGCCGCGGAATGCCGCCTGCATGTGCGGCATGCCATCCTCAATATGTCGCGAAATGTTTTCTAGTACGACGATCGCGTCGTCGACGACGAAACCCGTCGCAATGGTCAGCGCCATCAACGAGAGGATGTCCAGGCTGTAGCCCAGAAGATACATGGCGCCGAAGGTGCCGAAGATGGAAATCGGCACGGCGACGCTCGGGATGAGGGTCGCACGCACGTTGCGGAGAAAAAGATACACGACGATCGTGACCAGTATGACCGCCATAACCAGCGTCATTTCCGTATCGTGCAAGGAGGCGCGGATTGTGGTACTGCGATCAATGGCGATGTTCACGTTCATATCGGCCGGCATGGCCGCTTCGAGACGCGGCAACTCGGCCGTCACGTTGTCGATGGTCTCGATGATGTTTGCGTTCGGCTGGCGGAAAAGGATGACCAGCACCGAAGGTTGTCCGTTGGACATGCCGAGATTGCGCAAGTCCTGAACGGAGTCTTCAACTTCGGCCACATCCGAGAGGCGTATCGCTGCACCATTGCGATAAGCGATCACGAGCGGCAGGTAATCCGCCGCCACGTTCGCCTGGTCGTTGGTATAGATTTGATAGCGCCGGTTACCGTCGTCGATGGTGCCCTTCGGGCTGTTGGCGTTCGCTGACGCCAGTGCCGCGCGCACGTCTTCGAGGCCGATACCGTATTTGTAAAGGGCCTGCGGGTTGAGCTCGACGCGGACCGCGGGAAGCGTGGAGCCACCGATGACGACGTTACCTACACCGCTGAGCTGCGACAGCCGCTGCGCCAGGATATTGCTCGCCGCGTCGTACATCTGACCTTGTGTCAGCGTCTTCGAAGTCAGCGCCAGAATGAGGATCGGCGCATCGGCCGGATTGACCTTGCGATAAGTCGGATTACTGGGGAGGTTAGCCGGAAGGTCTGCGGCGGCGGCATTGATGGCCGCTTGGACGTCGCGGGCGGCGCCGTCGATGTCACGGGTGATGTCGAATTGCAGTGTGATGCGCGCCTGTCCGATCCCGCTTTGCGAAGTCATCTCGGTGACGTCGGCGATCTGACCGAGATGGCGTTCGAGCGGCTCAGCGACACTGGTCGCCACCGTGTTGGGACTGGCGCCGGGAAGCGTTGCGCTCACCGAGATGGTGGGAAAATCAACCTGCGGCAGCGGCGAAACGGGGAGTTTCGAAAACCCGAGGAGTCCGGCGAGCGCTATTGCAATTGTCAGCAGGAAGGTCGCTACCGGCCGCGAAATGAATGGCGCCGAAATGTTCATTCGGCGGGCTCGCGGGATGCAAGCGGGTTTGCTGGACGGCGCCCGGCGAGACGCTGTGCCAGGCGATCGAAGTAGAGATAAATGACCGGGGTGGTGAACAACGTCAGCATCTGGCTGAAGATCAACCCGCCGATTATGGCGACTCCGAGCGGCTGGCGCAGCTCTGAACCGGTTCCGGTCCCCAGCATGAGCGGTAAGGCGCCAAGGATTGCCGCCATGGTTGTCATCAAGATAGGACGGAAGCGCAGCAGGCAGGCTTGATAGATCGCTTCGCGCGGCGGCAAGCCCTCGACCCGCTCGGCCTCCAATGCGAAGTCGATCATCATGATCGCGTTTTTCTTGACGATGCCGATCAGCAGGACGACGCCGATAATGGCGATGACGTCGAGGTCGTAGTGCAGCAGCATCAACGACAGCAGCGCGCCGACGCCCGCCGACGGTAACGTCGACAGGATCGTGATCGGGTGGACGAAGCTCTCGTAGAGAACACCGAGCACGATATACATCGCCACCACTGCGGCGATGATCAGGAATACCTCGTTGGCCAATGAGGACTGAAAGGCCGCCGCCGTGCCCTGAAATGCGGTTGTAAAGCTTATTGGAAGGCCAACTTCCTTTTCCGCCTGTTCGATGGCGTCGACCGCCGCGCCGAGGGAAACGCCCGGCGCGGTATCGAACGAGATCGTAGTGGCGGGCAACTGGCCGAAATGAGTAACCAGCAACGGTCCGGTGTGCTGCTCAACGTGCACGATGGCCGACAACGGCACTTGCCCATTGGTCGTCGATGACGACGACGGCAAATAGATCATGGATAACCCATCGAGCGAGCGTTGCAGGGTGGGGTCAACCTCCATGATCACCCGGTATTGGTTCGACTGGGTATAGATGGTCGAAATGATGCGCTGCCCGAACGCATCGTAGAGCGCGTTATCGACGGTTGCCGGCGTGATTCCGAAGCGGGCGGCGGTGGCGCGATCGATGACGATATTGAGAGTTAGTCCCTCTTGCTGCATGTCGCTGCCGACATTGGTGATCTGCGGCAGCTGGCTAAGCCGCTGCACCAAGCGCGCCACCCAGGCGTTAAATTCGCTGGGATTGGCATCCTCGAGAACAAAATGATAAGGCGCGCGGCTAATCGTTGCGTCGATGGTCAGGTCCTGCACCGGTTGCATGTAAAGCGCGATGCCGACGACGCCAGACACTTCATTCTGGATGCGGCGGATGATCTGGACCGCCGTATATCTGCGCTCGTCGTGTGGTTTCAGGTTGATGAGAAATCGACCGTTATTCTGCGTCTGGTTGGTGCCATCGACGCCAATGAAGGAACTCAAGCCTTCGACGTCGGGATCCTTCAGAATTTCCTCGCCAAGCTGGTTCTGCAATTTCGCCATAGCGTCGAAAGAGATGCTTTGAGAGGCCACAGAGATCGCTTGGATCATGCCGGTGTCCTGTACTGGGAAAAAACCCTTGGGTATCTCGATATAAAGGATCACCGTGACCGCGAGAGTCAGGATCGCCACCAGTAATGTCAGCGGCTGCCGATCCAGTACCCAATTCAGGGATCGGCCGTAGAGAGCGATCGTCCCGTCCAACACGCGTTCGGCGTGAAGATCGAAGCTTGAGCGTTGGCCCTCCGGCCGATGGCGGATCAGCTTGGCGCACATCATCGGCACCAGCGTCAACGAGACCACCGCGGATATGACGATCGTAACGGCTAGCGTGATCGCGAACTCATGGAACAGGCGCCCCACGACTTCGCCCATGAACAAGAGGGGGATCAGCACGGCGAGTAGCGAAATCGTCAGGGAGATGATCGTGAAGCCGATTTGCTGCGACCCTTTGAGGGCGGCTTCCAGCGGGTTCATGCCTTCTTCGACATACCGTGCAATATTCTCGATCATGACGATAGCATCGTCGACAACGAAGCCCGTCGCGATCGTCAGGGCCATGAGCGACAGGTTATCGAGGCTGAAGCTTAGCAGGTACATCGCGCCCAGCGTGCCGACGAGCGATAACGGTACCGACAGACTCGGAATGATTGTTCCCGGAAGGGTGCGCAAAAACAGGAAGATCACCACAACGACGAGCACAATCGCCAGCGCGAGCTCGAACTCCACGTCCGCGACCGAGGCGCGAATGGTTACGGTCCGGTCGCTCAGCACGCTCACATCGACGGCCGCCGGCAGAGTCGATTTCATCCGCGGCAGCAGAGCCTCGATGCGGTCCACAACCTCGATGATGTTCGCTCCGGGCTGGCGCTGAACATTGAGAATGATCGCGGGTGTGGTATTCGCCCAAGCGCCAAGTTTGGTATTCTCGGCTCCCCTGACGACGTTTGCCACATCCGAGAGCCTGACGGGATCGCCGTTGCGATAGGCAATGATCGTCTTGGCATATTCCGCGGCGTTGTCGATCTGATCGTTGGCATTGATCGTCGTAGCCTGTGCCGGTCCGTCGAAATTTCCCTTCGGCGTATTCACATTGAAATTGCCGATGATGGTGCGAACGTCGTCGATATTCAGGCCGTAGGCGGCGAGCGCCTGCGGTTTGAATTGGATGCGCACCGCCGGCCTGTAGCCGCCGCTGATACTGACCAGCCCGACCCCGTTCACCTGCGATATCTTTTGCGCGAGTCTCGTCTCGCTCAGATCTTCAAGGTCGGTCAGCGACATGCTCGTCGATGTGACTGCAAGCGTGAGGATTGGTGCGTCGGCCGGGTTGATTTTGGCGTAGACCGGCGGGATCGGCAGATCGCTGGGCAGCAGATTATTCGCAGCGTTGATCGCGGCCTGGACTTCCTGCTCGGCGACATCGAGGCTGAGATCGAGGCTAAACTGAAGCGTAATGACCGACGCGCCGGCGGAGCTCGTTGACGTCATCTGGCTCAATCCGGGCATCTGCCCGAGTTGTCGCTCCAAAGGAGCCGTAATCGACGACGTCATCACTTCCGGACTGGCGCCCGGATAGAAGGTCGAGACCTGGATCGTTGGATAGTCGACCTGAGGCAGGGTCGAGAGCGGCAGAAAGGTGTAGGCGACGATACCGGACAGCATGATCGCCGCCATAAGAAGCGTCGTGCCAACCGGTCGCAAAATAAAAGGTTCGGAGACGTTCATCGCATCATTTTACCGCCGCGCCCATCGACGTGGTCTCGCGCGACGGCTATTGGCCGCCGCTATTGCGCTTATTCTGCGAACGACCGGAGCTCGACGGTTGGGCGCTAGGCGCTGGATTATCCGTCGCTGCGGGCGCTTGGCTGTGGGCGGCAGGCACCATCACGCGGGCTCCGTCGCGTAAGCGGTCAGTGCCGTCGACGACAACTTGCTCGCCGGCCGTCAGTCCCGAGTTGACGGCTGCCATCGGACCGTCCGTCGGGCCGATACTGACGGCCTTCACCGATACGGTGTTGTCGGCATTAAGGACGTAGACGTAGCTCCCCGGCGCGCCGCGCTGGATTGCCGCTGTCGGTACGGTGACCACGTTGTTGAGCGTCTTCACCAGAAGCTGCGCGTTGACGAATTGGTTCGGGAACAGCACGTTGTCGGTGTTATCGAACTGCGCGCGCACTTTCACCGTGCCGGTGGTGGTGTCGATCTGACTATCGAGCGCCGCCACTCGCCCCGTCGCGAGCATCTTGACGTTTGCACGGTCGTACGCGAACACCTCGAGAGGTGTCCCGGCGTTAAGTTGCGGCAGGATGTCCGGCAGATCGTCTTCGGGGATAGGGAAGATCACCGTGATCGGCTGCAACTGAGTGACGACGGCGATCCCCGTGCTGTTGCTGGTCTGAATGTAATTTCCGGGATCGACCATGCGAAGGCCGATGCGGCCGGTAACTGGCGAGACGATGTGACAGTAAATTACGTTCAGCTTTTGTTGATCGACTTGCGCCTGATCGAGTTTCACCGTGCCTTGGTCCTGCTGCACGATGTATACTTGATCCTCGTATTGCTGGCGGGCGATTGAATTCTGTTCGGCCAATTTCTGGTAGCGCGTAAGGTCGACTTGCGCCTGCGCGAGCAGGCCTTGATCGCGCGCCAGCTGACCCTCGTATTGCGCTTGTAGAAGTTGGTACGGCCGCGGGTCGATTTGCGCCAGAAAATCGCCGTGCTTGACCATCTGGCCTTCGGTGAACGCGACTTGCTGGAGCTGACCGTCAATCTGGGTCTGTACCGTGACTGTCGCGATCGGCGTGACGGTACCGAGCGCGTTTACTATGACGCGGATGTCGCCTCGTCCGATGGTCGCGACGCCGACTGACTGGGGCGCGCCCTGCTGACTGCGTCCTGCGCCCGATGGCTGTACCGTGTGAACCAACCGGAAAATCAGGTAGGCGCTGCCAACGATGGCGGTCAGAACGATAAGGCCAACGACAATGCGCGTTCTTCCGGACCGGCTTTTGATAATTGGTGCGGGCGCCGTTCGGCGAAGGTCGTCCGGGGTGGCCTCGTCATTCGTTCTGCGCGTTCGCTCGTCCATATGTGCGTTCGTTTATCCATACATCGTAGCTATATAACGGGAGCCGGCACGCCTCGCCTAATGAAAATTCGCTAATGCGCCTGGTAACCAGGTCGCGCGCAGCGTCCAGTGCGCAGGACAATCAAGCTCCGCTTGAGCTGACGCGGTATTCCGCCAGTTTCCTCGGAAACGACCGCCGAATCAAGGGCTTGGGGAGGAGCCTGTTGGTGGTTCAAACCTCAGGCCCGCTCCATTAGGAGGAAGTTGTGGCAGCAATGAGAAGTCCTTCTCTAGTTCTTTTTTCGTCGGCAGCAAGGCTGTGTCCCAGCCGCCACCGAGAGCTTCGATCAAGGCGACGCTGGCGACGAAGAGGTCTTGGCGGATGGTCAACTCGGCTTCCTCGCCCGCCAGCAACGTGATCTCCGCCGTTACCACCGTGGTGAACGCTGCGGTGCCAGACTGAAACTGGTTCAAATAGACTTTTACTGCCTCCCGGGCGTCCTTGACCGCTTTCTGCTGAATGACGAGTTGCCGCG
>Ga0182018_10005374_pt1 | contig 10338 bp, 11 predicted proteins | sample 812P2MmetaG_FD_120490 | JGI IMG/M metagenome (GOLD analysis project Ga0182018, IMG submission 120490) | Permafrost microbial communities from Stordalen Mire, Sweden - 812P2M metaG | ecosystem: Environmental > Terrestrial > Soil > Wetlands > Permafrost | place: Sweden: Stordalen | collected... | reverse complement strand
TCGCCCGGCGGCGTCTTAACGGTCGCTGTCGAGGACGCATTGAGCGGCCTCCTGAACTGAAAGGAACACCATCATGGCTACGATTGCAAATCTCGCGAAGCAACACGACGGCAGCATCACCGGGACCCTCCTGATCCCCTCGTTCAACGGCGCAAAGATCGTTCTTACGCCGGTCGAGAAAAAGGGCAAAGGCCCGGAATTCCGCGCGACCATCGGCGCATTTGAAGCAGGCGCCGCCTGGAAACGGGAAACTGAAACCTCGACCTACTATTCGGTCAAGCTCGATGATCCAACTTTCGCCCGGCCGATTTACTGCGCCCTGTTCAAGGCTCCGGACGGCTACGTCCTGATCTGGGATCGTCCCAAGGCCAAGAAGAACGGCTCCGGCAACAACGGCGGCGAGGAATTCTAAGCCGCCTCATACGGCCCCGGCATATCGCCGGGGCCGCCCTTTTATCCAGAAGGAAAAATCACATGCCCGACGTTTCTCACATCGAAGACATGATCGCCACCTCCGAACCGCTCGAAAGCTTCGAGCTGGACGACTACACGGATCAGGAGGAGATCAGCTCCGCGCTTAAGGAGATGCTTGACCGCGAGCTGTATTAGCGACCGCGAATAACGTTGCCGGAGCTTCGCCCTTGAGGCTCCGGCATATTTCTGGCACACCGGAAAGAGAGCTTCTCAACTCACGAAAGGAATCAGATCATGTCCCAGTTTCTCGCCGACTACTATCGCGGAGACACGCGCGCAATTTTCCCGTTCGAAGCCAAAAACGGCAAGGAAGCCCTCGAACTCGCTCTCGCCAAATACGACAAAGAATGTTTCGATCTAGACTTCAAGCCCTGCGATGTTTACCGGCTATCGCTTGAACAGATTCACATCCACGACACATGGGGCGGAAAGGAGACCCATTGGCAATCCGAGGAATACCGCTTGCGGGAGGCCGCGCCGAAACTGCTTGCGGCACTGCGAAATCTGTTGGGGGATCTGCCCCCAGTCCGAGCCGGCGTTTGTCATTGTTGCGGGCGGGATTATCGCGGCGAGGACCCGGTTCCAGATGGGGACTGCCCATCGGACGATTGTCCGGACACCATAGCCCGTGCGGCCATTGCGGAAGCAGAAGACGCGACCAAGCAACCTGCTGCCGCATGAATATCGACTACAAGGGCAGCCCGCACGGTCGCCCTTGTGGTCAGGACCGCAACCAGACGAGCCGGAGCCAGCGCCAATACTGCCGCAGCCTCCGGCCCATTCTCCTGCCACGGAACCTCGCCATGTCCTCGCTCCCATCTCCCCCCGCACGGTCCGATCGTCGCCACTGTGGTGGCGGCGTGAATCGGCCCGCTTGTACTGCGCGCGCCCTTGCAAGCGCAGAGGCAACGAACAACGCGCGACAGGCTGAGTACCAGGGTACTCACTTGAAATCACTCAGATTCCGGCTCGACTAATCGACGGAATCCCGGCACGATTTCATGTTGCGGGGCCGAATCGCTTCCGCGCAACCAAACTATGGAGTTAGTAGCCCACAAATAAACAACCCGCCTGGCGGCGGGCTGCATATCGGTCGAAACCGGAATTCTCGTGGACATCGCAATCACGAGAATCCCCCAAAATCGCCGCTTTTGCAAGAGCATTTCTTGCAATGGGCGAACTCGCGCCGATTTTCGGCCCATCCGGGCGGTTGTTCAGCAACCGGAACGGAGAGAATCACCATGCCACTCGACCATCTTCCACCCACAACGTCCGAATCACCCCTTCGCCCTGCCCGCGAAAAAGTGTTCCGCCGCGTTCTCGGAGCGCCCCTCGGCCAGAAGGCCAAGAAGGCCATCCTGCGTAGCGTCGAGTTGTACAACGTGAAGAACAAAAAGCCGGGCCAGCACCACGGTCCGATCACACCCGCTTTCCAGCGGGTATTGAGCGCCATGCTCTGGAAGTTCCATAACAGCAGGTCCGGCTATTGTTTTCCCAGCTACGAGACGATCGCCGCAGCCGCCAGATGTTGCCGCGATACCGTGTATGAGGCGATTAAGGCTCTTGAAGCGGCCGACATTCTCACCTGGGCGAACCGCTTCGACAAAATCCCCATCCAGTGCCGCGGCGCGTTCGGTCGCGTGTTCACGTTCTGGAAGTACGTCACCCTTAGCAATGCCTACTGCTTCCGCGATCCTCTGCCATGCGCAACAGAGAATGACTCCTATGCGTCGGAAAATCCCCCTGGAACCCTGAATCAAAAGTCTTCATTACTTACTTATATAGAGGGGTCTACAAAAGTAGTGGTTTTAGACCCCGCAAATTCCTGGCAGAGCGCCCTGATCGGTCTAGGAAGGGCATGCGGGGCGATAGAGGCGGCTCCCGCCGTCTGAGCTGCGCCTGCAACGCCCTTGCGGAAGGGTGAAAGCGGGGTCAAGACACGCTCTAAGCCGCCCGGCGGCTTCTGGGAACGGAGAACCGTGCGCCGCTCTGCGGCGCTTACGCCGAATCCACATCGTCCATCACCAGGATGTAAGTCCACCTCCAGAGATCGTTGGCGCTGGCGAATGTACGCGCGGCTTTTCCCGCCCCTGTCACTTCATAGCACCCGCCCCTAAGCCCTTTGACCTCGTATCCCAGCTGGGCGAGCAGCGCCGCGACCGAACCCACCTCGTAAAACGTTTTGCGCAACGCCTGCCAGCGCACATCCTCGGTCCGAGGAAAATGCGGGTCGGGCAGCGCGCGGTGCAGCAGGGTCCAATCCTGGTGGTAGACGATCCGCCTGCAGAGAATCGGCGGATGGCGTCCGATGATGAGGGAAAACTCCCCGCCGAGTCCCCGGATTTCGTCGGGATTCAAGAGCGCCCGGCTCATGACCTGCGTTGAGTAGCTGGTCGAAGTTTGGATCGAGGTTCTCTGAGATTGGAAAAACGGTGCATTCTGTGAGCGCGGCGCCACCGACTTGCCCATCGATGTCGAGACGTTTGTGTGCTCGATCGTTGAGGTGCCCAGCATCTTGCTGATATACTCCGCCGTGGAATTGTCCATCACGCCGAAGCACGTCACCGCCTGCGAATTGGCGATGAAGGTCTCCCAGTGCTGCGGGTAGTCGCGCGCCAGTTGGTTGATATCCTGCGCGAACGCCCACATGATCATCCCCAGCCCCGCCATCAGGCCGTAGGCCTGCGCGACCGCGTTCAGCTTCCCGATGGTCCCGAATTCGTCCAGCACGAAAAGCACCGGAAGTCCGTGTGCGCCTTGCGGTACAGCGGGCGCCTTCGATCTTCCGGCGCCGCGCGCGACGGCGCGGATACCCGCGGACACCATGAGCCGGAGCCAACGCGCGTAGGTTTCCAGCTTATCGGGTGGCAGCACCAGATACACGGACGCGTTTCCCCCGCACAACTCTTCAAAGCTGAAATCGGACCTGTCCATGCTTCGATTCAAGACCGGGCTATCCAGGAAGGCGGTTTGCGTTCTGGCGGCTGAGATCACGGACATGATCGAGGTGCTCTCTTTGTCTTTCGGAAGCTCGAATTGCGCCAGCTTGCCCGCAGCGACGCTTTCGGGGCCAAGGCCAATGGCGGTGCGGATCGTGCGCTGCAATGCGTCGTTCGATTGCATGAGGAGTTGGCGCGCAACGCCGAGAGATGCCCGGTCGCTGTAGGCCGGATGCTCAACGACAAACGCCATGAGGCCCGCCCATAATTCGCGGGCGGCATTGTCGAAATACGGTTCCCTGGCGCTCTCGGTGATAATAAGGGCATCCGCCAGATAGGCGAGATCCTCGACAAAATCGTCCGATCCCGGCTTCAGAATAGAGAGCGGGTTGAAGCTCGCTGTCTCGATTGGCCCGATTCCCGTCCCTGGCCCCGCCGCTGACCCCACCTCTTCTGCTGACCCGTAGCGGCGATCAAGCTCGCCCCAGGGATCGACGATGTAGGTTTTCTGGCCCAGCACCTGACGCCGGAACGGGGCCGTGATCCAGGCGTTTTCGCCCTTGGGATCAATGACCAGAGCGGCTCCCCGGTAGTTCAAAAGGTTCGGAATGATGAGCGAGACGCCTTTGCCCGAGCGCGTCTGCGCGATCGTGAGCAAATGCTGGCGCGGAGCGCGCACGTGCAGATTGCCCCGGACGTTCAGCGCCTCTCCCAGCAGCAGAAAACGCCCCTGCATGGGAGCGCCGTCCGCCCCGAGCGCGCGGAAGCGCCAGTGTCCAGGGTCCTCACTCCACTGCGCCGAGCCGAGTAAATTGGACGTAAGCTGCCCCTCCTTTGCGCGATTAGCCGTCCGTTCAGTGAGCTATTGGGTACGCAATCCTGTACGCCAGCCCTTTGATGCAATCGAAATATTGATTCCTGTAGCCGGGGTCTATGGCTCCCGTTTTCGGGTCATAGACGTAGACCCCGACGCAGGTGACCGGCGGGACGCCCGGCTCCACATACGACGATCCGATTGAGAGAATGCGCGGCCCGCCCATAAGCGTCACTGGGATACGGGTTCCGAATTTGGCATGCGCGAACATGGCGGGCGTCACCACCGCCTCGATGCGTTTCCCGTCATAGCTGGAGTACCATTGCAAGAGCCAAATCAAGGCGGCTGCGCCCGCGATCCCCGTGAGCGCGATCCAGCGCCGCTTCCGGCTCGCCCTTGGCGCCGTGATCTGACCCGGCAGGATCGGAATGCCCGCCGGAAGCGGTGGTACGATCCGCTGCGGCCCTACTGGGCCGACGCCCCCCGCCGCGATGACTGATCCAGACATAACGTCTTAAATTAACTAGGAATGACGCCGCGCGGCGGGCTCAGGTTGCACGCCGGCAGCCCGGTGAATCATGAGGCCGATGGCGGTCCCTGGCTTTCCGGACCGCCCTTTTCCTGCACTGGAATCGCCGATTGCGCCTGCGCCGCTTCCTTCGCCTCGGCGGCCGCCTTCTTCGCCGCCGCTTTCATCGCTTCAAGAAAAGCCTTCTCGTTGAGGAGATCCGGGATCGCGGCCCGGTGCTTTGGATCGGTCACCGCATTATTCAAGGCCTCCTGCACCGCCTTGCGGAATCGCGGATCGATCCTGATATGAGCCATCACGGCACCCCCGACCACGATCTTGCGGTGGTTGTCCCGCTTGCGTTCCTCGACCCTCTGTCTGGACTTGAGTTCGGCTATTCTGGCCTTGACCTGCTCGCTCTTTTTTTCCTCTTCGGCGATCAGTTCCTCGGTTGTCTTGTGGCCATGCGCCATAGATGCCCCCTCCGGCTATTATCGTCCTGAAATGCATGTCTGAGTACGCCGGTATGCCCGAATCCCGGATATGCGAGTGCGGTGACGACGCAGAGGGTCGAGGCGCACCCACCTTGCGAAATCGCGTCGCGGCCTGCCGGACGCAACGCGATTCGCCGAATACTCCGGTATGGCGAGCGCCGATGCCGGGGGTGGCGGCGCGGCTTTTATTCGTGCTCTGCGCTTACAGCGGAAAGCTGGCTCTGCGTTCCACGCGGCAGCTAAGTTTCTCTGCACTTGCTTATGCGAGTGCAGCCGGGCGCAGAGGTTCGCGCAACCGGGCGAAGAGCCGTGCCGCGTTTTGCTGCTTACGCCGGGGCCGCGCCGGACGGAGGGCAGGACGGGGGCGGCTCCCCCTTCTTCGGCGGGCGCGTCGGAGACGCGGACGTCGGAAGCGGGGGCGGTGGCGGCGATTCGAGAAACGACTCCGGCGGCACGGCCCCGTCCTGCCGAGGTCTGGCGGCTGTTGCGCCAGCCGCGCCCGAGGCAGGCTCCTCCGGCACCTTCACCAAACGCGCCGGAGGCGCGTTTGCGGTCGGTCGGTCTGGAAAAAACTCCGGCAGCACGGCCCGGTCGTGTGGACGGGTGACGGCCGCAAGGACGGCCTTTCGCAGCTCCTCGCGAAACGCGCCATTCAGTTTGGCATGGGCCTGAACGGCGGCCCCCAGGATGATTTTGCGGCGCGTTTCGAACTTGCGATCTTGCTCCTTTGCGCGCGCCTTGAGGTCGGCAAGTTCGGCCCTGGATTGCTCGTGCCGTTCGAGCAGCTCGGCGATCCGCTGATGGATTGTTCTGCGCTCCTCGCTCATGAGTGCCTCCCCTTGGGTTAGCCTTCACGAAAATAGTACCCGGAGATGCTTGCCGTTTGCCTAATGGCAACAATGCTCCGGTATGATAATCGAAACAGGCCAGTGCCAGATCAGCCGGAGCACAGCACCATGCCGCCGGACGCGGGTCACGAGCATAGCGAAGTGCGCACTTATACGTCGCAAGAGCGACGTGTGCGCCAAAGGCTCTGCCTCTGGACTCCGGCGGGGCTGTCGCGCCCCTGCACCCACGACGATGGGTGTGCCTGCCCCTCGACCCAGCCCAACCCTGCGCGGATTGGATGCGCGCCAGGGCCTTCCCGCCCTGGACCTGGACTCGGAAGGGCCTTGCCCCTCCGAGACCTCCCGCGTCGGGGCTTCCGCGCCCCGACACCCGCGGCCAGCGTTTCCCCGCTGGACCAGGACGACCGGTTCCGCCGTTCGATCACGGCTGGGTGACCCATGGCGCAGTACCATTTCGCCGCCACTCTTGTCTGCCGGAGCAAAGGCCAGAGCGCCGTCGCGGCTGCGGCCTACCGGGCCGGCGTCAGTCTTGAGGATGAGCGTCTGGGCAAGATTTTCGACTACACCCGCCGCCGCGGCGTCCTGCATAGCGAGATACGCACTCCCGAAAAGACGCCCGATTGGATGCGCGACCGCGGGCAGCTCTTCAATGCAATCGAGAAAGCCGAAAAGCGCAAGGACAGCCAGCTCGCCCGTTCCATCGACATCGCGCTTCCGTACGAACTCAGCCTTGAGCACAACCTCGAACTGGTTCGCAGTTTTGTCGACGCGCAGTACGTAAGCAGGGGCATGATCGCCGACTTCGCCATTCACGCGCCCGGCCGCAAAGGCGATATCCGCAATGTCCACGTTCATATCCTGTTAACCACGCGCGAGATCACCGGTTCCGGCTTTGGCCGGAAGGAGCGGGACTGGAACGACAAAAAGGAACTGCTGGAATGGCGGAAGGCATGGGCCGACCATGCCAATCGCATCCTGGAGCGCGAAGGCTTCGAGGAGCGCATCGATCACCGGAGCCTTTCCGATCAAGGCATCGACCGCGAGCCGACAACCCATGTTGGCCCGACCGGCAAGGAGATGGAACAACGCGGCGATGTCTCGGATCGCGCCCAGAAGAACCGCGACATAAAAGCGGTGAACGACAATCTCGCTAAGGCCAAACAAGAACTCGCCGAGTCCGAAAAACGCCTGGCCGATCTCAAGCGGCAGCAAGTGGCCGAACGGATGGAGCGCATTCAAAAGATCGTCCGCGCGGCGAACGCGTTGCGGCAAAAGGCCGAGCAGCGCTGGGGCCAGCCCTCCACGCCGGAACGCGCTCCCGAACCGGAGCCGCCAGCCAAACAGCCGGAACCTCCCGCCGCAACACCGCGCGGCCCATCTCGCAAGCGCCAGCCGGCGGCCGAACGCATGGAGCAAATCCAGAAGGTCGTCCGCACAGCCAACGCCTTCTGGGAAAAGACCGAACAGCTCCAGTCCTCCATGCGGCGATTGCACCCGGAAGGCTCGCCGCCTTATCCTGAGAATTCGGCGCCGCCGGTTTCCGCCGGCGGCAAGGCGGCCTCGATGCCTGACGATCTTTCCGAACAGCAGAAGCTCGCCGACAATAGGCGCGTCGAAGACCAGGCAAAACAAAATGCCGACCGGCTAATAGAAGCGGCCGGGCAAATACGCGTGGCGCACCTGGGCGGCCTCGATGCCCAGAGGGTAGGCAAAGCGCGGCTTGACGCTTACCTTTCCGGCCAGGAGAAAATCGCGTTCGATACCCGCCCTAAAGAGAACATCGAACGGCAGCCAAGGCTTGAAGCTCCGGTCAGGGAAGATCCCATCCGCGACGCGGGGACGCGCTATGGTGAGGCTCTCCGCCAGAACTACGATATCCGCGATCCCTACTCTCTTGCCAAAGCGTCGCTCGCGGAATACGCCGCCTTCGGCAAGGATCGCGAAGCTCTGGACCAGCAGATCGCCAGAACGGCCGACCCGCAAGAACGCCAAGCGCTCGATCTGCGCAAGCGGATCGAGGGCGCCGAATATCTCGCCATAACCGGCGACCGGATCGCACAACAATCCGAGATCATAACCGGCCGTCGGAACAGCCCTGAGGCCGCCAAGGAACGGCAGAAAGCGACCGGTTGTCGCATCCAGGCCCAGGATTTGCGCCAGCAGCTTCGCGAATTGCGACAGGGGAACGCTCAGGAGAAAGACCCAGACCTCGACCGCAGCGACGCGAAGCCGGAACTGGAAATCGTGCAGCGGCCAGGGACTCTCCCGCCCAACAAGTACGCACCACTCATCACGAAGATGGATGACGCGGCCAAAGAGCGGGAAGAGGCGGCCAAAACAGCGCAGGAGCGGGAGGCTGCGAAAGATCCTGAGCGCCAAAGGCAGCAGGAGAAAGAGCGCGAACTTCAGCGGAAGCGCGACCGGGAACGATAGGCCGCCCTGGCGTCGCGGGACAGCCAGGGCGCAGAAAGCCAAACACCCGCAGATACCAGACGCTGAGGCAAACGTCCTGGGCCGGACTCCTATCGCTGTTCCGGCAGGTTGGCCGGCTCTTGACGGCCTGCAACCTGCCGGCATTTTTGAGAACGCTGTGGCGTTCCAATGCATGCGACATCACGGAACCCAGGTTTCACCGCTCCAAGCAGCCGCGTAGAACCAAAGCCCCAAAACCGTTTTAACAACCGAGGTGAACCATGACCGAAGCCCCGCTTTCTCCGAACGAAATCGTCGCATTGCTCCTCGATCCTGGCTTGATCGACCGAGGCACGGCCGACCGCCTGGAAACAAGAATCGCAGCCTATGGCGAGACTCGGGCAAGCGAGGGACGCAAGGACGGGATCGAAACAGCGGCGCGAAAGGCGGCTGCGGTTGCGGGCTCTCTCAGGGGCGCCACTCAGCGCGCCGCCGCCGAGAAGGTTTGGCGAGCTATCGAAATGCTGCTGCCGCACAGCCGCGAAGCCGAACAAGCATATGCGCGCGGCTTCAAAGACGGGGCCGAACATCGATCCAAACGGGAGCGCCAAAACCACCGGCCCGATTCGAAGATGTCATGACCGGCTCCGCCCGCCAGATACCGAACTGCACTCGCTCCAAGAGCCGAACCGTGCCGCCAGTTCCATGACGCTGATCGGGCGTCGGCACCGAGATCGGTGACGGCGATTAGGAGTACAATCTCCATGAATGCACCGGATGCGTGACCTGCTTGAGCGCGCCCGCGCATGGCCGCGGCGGGCGATTGGCGACCAACCCACCATTACCGACCGGGTGAGCCTTCATTTTTCCCACATCAGCATCCGCCTCAAGCCCGAAGACATCCTCACGCCCGAAGAGGTCGCGGCCCGGCTCAAGGTTCCGGAATCCTGGGTCTATGAAAAAACCCGCGTCCGCTGCCGCAATCCGATCCCGTGCCTGCGCCTCGGCCGCTACGTTCGATTTGATTGGCTCGCCGTGATCGCGTGGCTTACAGCGGCATCTGCGCAAGAACAAACCGCAGCGGCGACTCACCTGTCGGCGAAACAAAAGCCGGTGCGTTAGGCATTTGAAAGATAGACCAACAGCGTGGGAGAATACCAGATGAAAGGAGGTGTTGCCAGTGACCAAGATTATTTCTTGGCTCGTGACACCACTCCTACCTCTTCGATCTTGCCGCTGCCACTGCTGACCGAGGCTTTAACGCAGCCTGATAGTGAAAGCGGCGACTGCCTCAGAAAGGTGAGAGCAAGACCTAATTACCGAAGCTCTTTAGGAATCTGAGGGTCGGCGGCCAAGCGTTAAGGGTCGGCGGCTAGAGGGTACACGCATACCGGAGGGGTTGGGGGAACGCCGTCCCTGACCCCGACCGGACCGGGCTCTGCCAGCCGCTTCTCCGCTGTGGTAGATTCGATTCAAAAGCTGTCATGGGCTCGGGACGTGGCGGCCGAGGAAAAACGTGCAGCAGGGACAAATCTTCCGCAGAAATGGAACTTGGTACGTTAGGTTCTACCAGGACGAAATCAAGGACGGCGCGCCCATCCGCCGCCGCGTTTGCGCACGGCTGGCGCGCTATTCCGACGACTACCGCTCGAAAAAAGATGTCGCGCCTCTGGTTGCGCAGATTCTCTCGCCGGTCAACAGCGGCGACGCGCAGCCCGAAGGCTCGCTGACGCTCACCGAATTCGTCGAACAGCGGTACTTGCCGAGCCGAGGGAAGAAGCTGCGTCCCAGCACGATGCGCAGCTATCGCGATCTCTTCCGCAGCCTGGTGCGCGACCGGCTCGGCGAT
>Ga0182018_10005373_pt1 | contig 10338 bp, 7 predicted proteins | sample 812P2MmetaG_FD_120490 | JGI IMG/M metagenome (GOLD analysis project Ga0182018, IMG submission 120490) | Permafrost microbial communities from Stordalen Mire, Sweden - 812P2M metaG | ecosystem: Environmental > Terrestrial > Soil > Wetlands > Permafrost | place: Sweden: Stordalen | collected... | reverse complement strand
GAACAACAGCACACTGACGGTTACGGGCGCGGGCACCATCGTGATCGCAGCTAACCAAGCTGGGAACGCGAGCTACTCCGCAGCGACGCAGGTCACGGCAAGCATTGTGGTGAATCAGGCGACACAGGCGATCACCGCCTTCTCGCCGTCCACGCCGGTCACTTACGGAGTCTTGCCGATCACGCTGACCGCGACCGGCGGAGCATCGGGCGACCCCGTGACCTTCAGCATCATAAGTGGTCCGGGCACACTGAGCGGGACCAACAACAGCACGCTGACGGTAACCGGCGCGGGCACCATCGTGATCGCGGCCAACCAGGCCGGCAACGTGAGCTACTCCGCGGCGACCCAGGTCATTGCGAGCATCGTGGTGAATCAGGCGACGCAGGCGATCATCTTCTCTCCCGCAACGCCTGTCACCTATGGAGTCTCGCCGATCACGCTGGCAGCAACCGGCGGAGCATCGGGCAATCCTGTCATCTTCAGCATCGTCTCAGGTCCGGGCACGCTGAGTGGGGCCAACAACAGCACCCTGACGGTGTCGGGCGCGGGCACCATCGTGATCGCAGCCAACCAGGCCGGGAACGCGAGCTACTCTGCGGCGACGCAAGTTATCGCAAGCATTGTCGTCAATCAGACGTCTCAGTTGATGACCTTCTCGCCAGCGACGCCGGTCACCTACGGCGTTTCGCCGATCACGCTGACAGCAACCGGCGGAGCATCGGGCAACCCTGTCATCTTCAGCATCGTCTCGGGTCCGGGCACGCTGAGTGGGGCCGATAACGCCACGCTGACGGCAACCGGCGCGGGCACCATCGCGATCGCGGCCAACCAGGCCGGCAATGCGAGCTACTCCGCGGCGACCCAGGTCACTGCGAGCATCGTGGTCAACAAGGCCTCTCTGACGGTAACGGTGAACCCAGTAATCAGCGTTTACGGCGTAGCCTTCCCCACCTTCACCGGCACGGTAACCGGTGTCGTAAGCGGCGACGGCATCACGGCAACGTATAGCACCACGGCAACGCCAACCTCGGCCGTCGGCGGCACGTACTCAATCGTTGCGACACTGGTCGATCCCAACTCAAGGCTGGGCAACTATTCGGTGACCAACACACCCGCAGCGCTCACGATCACCAGGGGACCCGCCCTGGTTGGGCTCGTATCGAGCGCGAATCCAGTCTTCGTGCTGAATCCGGTTATGTTGACTGCGACCATCACCGGCGCGACGGTGCCAACCGGTTCCGTGAACTTCCTTGATGGCGCCACGCCGCTGGGTACGGCTGCGGTCGCAAATGGCATGGCCACGCTAGCTGTAACAACCCTGGCCGTTGGGACGCACTCCATCGCGGCAGTCTACAGCGGCGACACGAACTTTGCCGCGGCCACCAGCGCCACGCTTATCAATGAAGTGGTGCAGGACTTCAGCCTGGCTATCTCGGCCTCCGGCGGCAACGGCTCGGTCACTGCGCTGCCGGGAGGCACGGCGGCCTACAACTTTACTGTAAGCCCGGTGAATGGGACCACGTTCCCTGCGACCATAACTCTGTCGGCAAGTGGTCTGCCTTCGGGCGCCATGTATGTCTTCTCGCCGGCCTCGCTAGTAGCAGGTTCAGGTTCGACCAACGTGACACTGACCGTGCAACTGCCTCCATCGACCTTCGCGGCGGAGTCTGCCGAAAAGCATGACTCCAATCCCGCGCGCAGGCTGGCGCCGTTCGCTTTGGCCCTGTTGCTGCTGCCATTCGCGGGTCGCATGCGCAAGGTTGGCATGCGGATGAGCTGGTACGTCATTCTCCTGATGGCGGTGGGATTCTCCGCAATGGCAGGCCTCACTGGCTGTGGCACCAACGGCAGCGGCTATTTTGCTCAGTCCCCGCAGACCTACACAGTGACGGTGACCGGAACGTCGGGCCTGCTGTCGCACTCCACCAGCGTCACACTGACGGTTAAGTAACCGGACATATCGGGGAGCCTGAGATGCAGCGCGAAGTGCGGAGCACAATGAAGAAGATCGGCAAGCATGCAACATTGATGACGGTCGCGGTGCTGGTCGCGGGCCTGAATGCGACAGCGCACGCGCAGCAGAATACCACGGGGAAAATCCACTTTCGCCTGGACGAAGTGGCGGCGACCTACGACATCGAGCGCGCGAAGATCGCCACATCATCCTGCGACTGTTTCTGGCTACAGGGTGGCAGCGGCGAAGTTGCGGTTCAGTTCTATCCGGCCTGGAGCCTGGTTGGCAGCTTCGCCGGTTCGCATGCATCGAACATCCAGCCGGGACTGGACGTGAGTCGTCTGACGTGGCTGGTCGGGCCGCGCTTCAGCTATAACAGCTCGCGATTCACGGGAAAGCTCACTAACAGGCACAGATCGCATCTTTTCGGCGAGTTCCTGGCCGGCGGCACGCACGGCTTCGACAGCGTCTTCCCTGCCAGCGGCGGAGTGACGTCATCCGCCAGCTCTTACGCGCTCGAGGCAGGTGGCGGGCTCGAAATCGCGCTGGCCGGCGGTTTCGGCCTGCGCGCCGTCGAGATCGACTATGTCCGCACCGCCCTGCCCAACTCCGCCACCAACACCCAAAACGACCTCCGCGTGGCTTTCGGACTGGCTTATAGTTTCAAGGATTCCAGAAGGTAATTCGCCGCTCGCCAGCCCCAATTGCGAACCTCTTCTATGGAGTGCACTCTCAGCTCGGCAAGCTCCGGCCGCTTTTTCGGTGCTGGCCTGGGCCTGATAGTCGGCGAGATTCTTTACGGCCGCGGTGGGTGAAACGGCTACGCAGTGATTGCGGTGTCGAACTTTGTGTAATTGTCGAGATAGTCTTTGGTGATCAGATAACACTCGCAAGAGGCCTTCGTGAGTCCAGGGACGTCGAGAATGCGGATTTCTCCGCGGGCATAATCGATAAGTCCTTTTTGCTTGAGAATCCCGGCTGTCGTAGAAACAGTGGGACGGCGAACCCCAAGCATGTCTGCGAGAAATTCGTGCGAAATCCTGAACGTGTCGATGTGCGCGCGGTCCGCACAGAGGAGCAGCCAGCGGGCGAGCCGCTGTTCGAAGTTGTGTTTCGCATTGCATCCAGCGGATTGCGTTGCCTGAACGAGTTGCGCCTGAACATAGCGCAGAGCAAGAGACTGAAAGTCGCCGCCAAGGCGAAACTCTCTTCTCGCGTCCTCCACGTGGCAGTTATAGCCATGGCCAGCAATCTGGGTGTAGACGCGATTCAGACTCTTTAACGTTCCCATGAGAGCTGAGACGCCGATGACCGACTCATAACCGAACATCCCGACCTCGACCTGAGACCCATCCTTGAACGTTGTCGTCATCGACGCCATCCCCTCTTCGAGAAAATAGAGGTGATCGATCGGGTCGCCAGGGCTTTCGATTTCGTGCTTCAGCTCGAATTGGACCGGCTTCAAACGAAGGCGCTCAATTATGTCCCTGTCCAGAGCCTTCAAAAGAGTGTTCTTGAAGCCGCTCGTGCGCAAAGAATCCTCACTTTCAGGAAAACCCTACCACAATTATTATGCGCAAGGCTCACGATGCCAGACAAAGTTCGGGTTGTGTCAGGAACCGTACAAAGACCGCCGGACCAGGCGAGTAGGGTCAATTCAGCAGCTCCGTCAATCTTCTCTTTCGAGGTGAGAAGTATGACCTTTGACCTCGCAGACTTTCTGGCGACGGCAGGAGTGGGGCGAAGAATCGTCCATTTGATGCCCAAGCAAGCATTCTTTTCGCAGGGAAGTTTGGCTGACTCCATATTCTATCTGCAGACGGGCCGCGCAAAGCTCACCGTCTTTTCGCATGACGGGAGGGAGGCCACCATCGCGCTTCTTGCCGCCGGGGAATTCGTTGGAGAGGAGTCGCTGGCGAGTGTGGGTAGGCTGCATATGGCCACAGCCAGCGCCATTACTGCTTGTACAGCGCTCAGGATAGAGAGGGGAGAGATGATCCGCGTGATGCACGAGCAGCATTCCCTCTCCGAAATGTACTTGAAATTCCTGCTGGTCCGGAGCATGCGAACCCAAGCCGATCTTGTCGACCAGCTGTTCAACTCAAGCGAAAGGCGTTTGGCGAGGATTCTCCTGATCTTGTCCGAATTTGGAGAGCCGGGAGCACGGGAACACTGGGTTCCTCACATCACCCAGGAAACTCTGGCAGAGATGATCGGCACCACTCGGTCCCGCGTCAGCTTCTTCATGAATCGCTTTAGAAGGCTCGGCCTTATCGAATACAACGGCCGCATCCGGGTCCATAAGTCGCTGCTGAACGTAGTCCTGCTCGACCGATTCGCCGAGCGTGCCCCCGAGAGACCTCCTGGCTCGGCCGATACACGTATTCGATCAAAAGCGGCCAACTGGGAACGGTGAGTGTGGTACGTGGCCGCAGTCCCACATTGACCTCAGTCGTTGCCAGGGCAGCCTTGGCCTTTGGTGACTCCGGCTGCGCTTCTCACAGGGTTCAGCGCGGATTGCGGTCTATTCGTCAGTGACTAAGTGGTAATCTCCGATCGCCGGTGATTCGACCAGAACCCCGATGAGTTCTCTCAGGTTGTGTACGAGTGCACTGAGCACTTCAGGACGCGTCAAAGGGGAATGGCGTTGAATGGCGCTCGAACCCTATCGCGGTGCGTCGCTAATGTAAGGACTGGACACAACCACGTCGCTTGCGGCCAAGGCGCAGCGAAGCTCCTGGATGTACTCACTCAATAGCTCCGGCGCGCTTTGGATACCTGCAATGGCGAAGCCCACACTCCTGGAAGAGCGGAATCGACTAGCCTCATTGGCGGACCTCAGCGCTTATTCCCGATTCCTGGCTGCTGTGACGGCTCTTCCTCGGGGTCGGATCGGTCTGAATGGACGGGAATTCCACTGATAAGGCCTTGATAATTTATGAGGCGTTTGCCGAGAATCACCACGCCCCTGGACGTGATCTCATACTCGCGAATATCCTTGGCGTGATTCCCACCGCGCATCTTGATCACCACCATAATCTTGCGAAGCTGGCCATCGATGGATACGTACCGCAGCCGGATGATGTCGTCGGTGAGGAAAGAAATTGAGTAGGTACTGAACGGAAATTCCGTGAAGGACTCATCCACCTCAACGGTGCTTAGGATCGTCACCCCGATTCCCGTCAAGGCGAAGATCATCCGATAGAGTGATTCGCGAAAGTCAGCGCGGAAGCCGGGCGACAGAGCCATCTCAAAGCCCGCGAGCGAATCGATCACCAGGCGCTTGGCGCCAATCTTCTGCACTGCGTCGAGAATCGAGTGCATGGTCTCATCTACCGAGAGATCGAGGGGACGCAGATAGAGGATGGAGAGTTTTCCGTCTTTCTGCGGCGTTTCCAGATCCAAACCTAAACTGGTGGCCCGCTCCGCGTAGGCTTGCGGGCGTTCTTCAAAAACCGCCACGATCCCCGGCTCCCCATGGCGTATGCCTTCGGCAATGAATTGGGTTGCCAGGACCGATTTCCCGGTTCCGGAAGACCCTGCTACGAGGACACTATCGCCTTCGCGAACGCCTCCACCCAGCATCGTATCCAACTCCGGAATTCCGAAGGAAAGGCGCCGATGGCTGGGTGGATCTTTCAGGTGTCCGGTCAGCCCAAACGTACGGGAGAAGGCTTGCACCCCGGCATCGGTTATGCGGAATGTGTGCAGCCCTGGCACGGAATTCTGACCACGCAGTTTTATGACCTGCAACTTCCTAACGATGGAATTTCGCTCCGCCGTTTGGCGCAGCCACACCAGGCCATCGGCGACGGTAAAGATGGGATTGTCGCGTAACTCGTCCTCGGCATATTCACCGATCAAGAAAGTTGTGGCTTGCCAGCTGGCCAGAAACAAGGCTAACCGTTGAATGAAGGATTGCAGGTCCATGTCACTTTGCGGCTTCCGAACCATGGTGCGGAAGGAGTCCACAACCACGACGGCGGGGTTGGCCTTTTCAACTTCTTTGGTGATCTGCTCCAAGACCGCGCCCAGGTCATTCTCCAACACTACCTGGCTCAGGTTGATAAAGCGGATGGAGCCGGGCAGCTTGGCCGGTTCGAAGAATGTGTACTGTTGCTGGTAGCGCAGCATTTTTACCGCGGATTCGCCCAGGACGGTGAAGTAGAGAGCAGGACGCTCCGGCGTGGCATTGGCAAACACAAACTGATGCGCCAGCGTGGTCTTACCGCTTCCAGGGGCGCCCGCTATGATGTTGAACGAATATTCGGGGAGGCCTCCGCCTACAATTTCATCGAGGCCCGGAACTCCGGTCGGTAGTTGGTTTATCGCTACTTTGTCTTGAGTGCTCACGCTCTTCTCCGGTGTGCCGAATTGCGATCGTCAAAGGCTGCACCCGGCCACGCATTGCGCAGCAGGCTTAGTGTTAAGGCTTCGCCAAGGAGGATAAGGAGCAGGCCGAGCAACCGGGCAATAAGAATGGTTCCTCCCTCGCCAGGCGGATACTCGCCTGCCCGATCCCTGTCATTGTAGATTTGATGGTCAAACTCGCCAAGGCCCTGTAAAGATCCATCCGCAGTGACCCGCGCCGCGCTAAGACCGGGGGCGTCCGGTCTGGCCAGCGCCAAAGCACGAGAGGCGAGCGACTGAAAGCCTGTAACTCCCACAAATTCACCAAGACTCTGGCGCAGCCTCTCATAAACGCGAAGAGTCGCAGATTCGATCGACTCAGGGGACTCGGCCGCCATGGCTTCGTATTCAAGAAGTCGCCGGGCCAAATCTCGCGTCTTTGGGTGAATCTCCATTTTCAATCCTGCATTGTTTCGCGCTTAAGACTCCGATAACCATTACCTGCGTCGTGGGAGTATCAGGGCAACGACGACTGTCTTTTCCTAAGCGACCCCGCCAGTTGCGGTGTTCAACGTCCAGAGCCGCTTTGGATATAGCGCTGGCGGAACTCAATTCATGTAGAGATTCGTTTGTAGGTTAGGTGCCTCATCTTGCGGGCCGCCAGCCTTGCTGCGGATGAGTGTGAAAACGTCTAAGACCGTTGCGATACTGCGAATATTTCCCGCAACACTCACGAGTCCATCTTCCATGCCGGGATGCCTGTCCGCCAGGGTTTCAATACGTTCGCTCACACTCCTCAGTCGATCAATTTCCACCAGAAGTTCTTCGAAAGCCGCAGCCATCGCTGGTCCATCGGCCGCAGAGTCTGTCGTGTCCGATGCGGTCGCAGCAGACTCTGTGATGTCGTCAACCTGAAGGCGTAAGTCTTCTATCAAACGCAGCGTCGTTGCCTCGCCAAGGAAGGTGAGAAACAGCCCGAGTAGCTGCGCAATCAGAATGATTCCGACCTCGCCATCCTCGTCCGCATCCGCCCGGGATTCAACTTCGCCGAGACCGCGCAAGCCTCCATTCCCTGTTACCTGCACGGCGCTGAGTCGGGGAGATTCCGATTTGGCCAGAGCCAAGGCACGAGAAGCGAGCGTCTGAAAGCCGTCAACTCCCACGGATGCGCCGAGTTGCCGGCGCAGCCTCTCGTAGACGCGCACAGTGGAAGGTTGGGTTTGCAGGGAGGTCGTACTTGCATCGGCCTCTCGAGCAACGAGGCTGCGTGCCAAATCACGCGTCTTTTGTGGAGGAGGCATCGGATCGATCCGTTCTTCCTTACACTCTACTCTTCGCCTTGATGGTGGAACATCTGCTGCGATGATACCCTGGTCGCGACTGCGACGAGTGTCCAGCCTCGATTTGGCGTCATGCGATCCAAAGTACTTGAAATGTCACTAGCAAAGATGAGCAAACCTGGACAGATTGCCCGCCGCCGGAGGAATCCCATGGTGAATTTCGCTTTTAGTGTGTAACCGAATAGGGTGCAACGGATGCTTAGTCGAACCGAGAAGATCCGGCATCCCTGCGCGACGCCCGGAGCAGATGATTGGTCGCTCTTTGCGCAGTTTTAGGGTCGCCTATTCGGGTTCGAGCGGGCCGCGAAAAATACTGAGCGGGCGCACCACCGCCGCGGGGCTTGCTGCTGCTGCACAGGATTTTGGTCAGGATGACGACATTACCGTGCTCACGGTGGCACTTTTGGCTGCGGCTGCATAAGCTGCGCACGACGGTCAAATTCGGCGATCAGTGATCGTGATCGAAAAACCCACACCCTCCACCCCATCAACCGCACGCGTTTGCCGGGAGCCTACGGCATAGATGGAACAAATTTTCGCCATTACGCTGGTTTTTTGCCCGCGGAGCGGCCTTCTATTCAACGCTCTTGTGAAGCCGGAGCCGCGCGGATTCCTTCGCTGTTATTGCCGCTGTTCTGTCTCATCTCCCACAATGGAGTCATTAGTCACCAAATAGTGCCATTACCACAGTGTGTGAGCTAATATTATCCAGCTTGATCCGTGGGGCCTAATATGACGGACAGATCAGAATAGAGTGGATTACTGTGGTGCATGATCGCCACGCATGGTGTGGCAGTCGGGTCGTGCTGACCAAGTGCCGGCGAGACATCTCAGGAGCTTGCCTATGAGCGAGCGAGCATAGATCATTTAGCCGTAACGAAGTCTAATGTATTAGAGGAGTGACTATGGCAGATGATGATCTGCCGTTGGCTGGAACATTGGCTGACTGAAGGCGCGGCAGGAGTTGTGGGATCAAATTCTAACTTGAGAGGCTCATGACCGTTAAGTATATAGATTGCACTGAGATCCCTCAGCCAGATAGCGGCAGACGCGACGCGATCGCTTAAGCAAACCCCAGACGAGCCTGCATCGCGCGCGCAAAGCGTTTTGCGGTTCGCCGCTAAGGAATCGCCGTCAAGGCCCCAAAAGTCATCGCCGTATACGCCCGGGATTCGAAGACTGAGCGGGTACCTTCACTTACTTCGCTCCGGCGAAGATCGCAATCTGAAGGAGGCAACTCAAATGGCCGAGCCGAAGGTGCTGGAATTTGACAACGTCGTCTTTCTGGCGAGCGCCGGACGAGGGCGAAGAATTGTCCATATACGGCCACGGCTGCCTTTCTTTTCCCAGGGAGGAGACGCCGAGGCCATCTTCTATCTTCAGAAGGGTCGGGCTAAACTCACGATTGTCTCAACGAACGGCAAAGAAGCCACCATCATGCTTCTCTCCCCCGGCGACTTCCTGGGAGAGGAGTCCCTGGCCGCGGAAGCCGGGATTCGGACGGCGACAGCCACCGCCATTACGAGCTGCACCGCGCTCCGGATCGAACGAGCGGAAATGATTCGCGTGGTGCACGAAGAACACAATTTCTCCGACATGTTCCTGTCGTTTGTGCTCACCCGCGGTATGCGCACTCAGGCGGATCTCGTCGACCAGCTCTTCAACTCCAGCGAGAAGCGTCTGGCACGCGTTCTCCTCTTGATGGCGGAATTCGGCAAGCCAGGCGAGTCCGGGGCCCTGATTCCCAAAATCTCGCAGGAAACCCTGGCAGAGATGATTGGCACCACCCGGTCCCGCGTCAACTTCTTCATGAACCGCTTCCGCGAGCTCGGCTTGATTGAATACAACGGCCGCGTCCGCGTGCATAAATCGCTGCTGAATGTGATTCTGATGGATCAGTTCCCCGGGCGCAATGCCGCAAATCCCCTCATCCTCGTATCTCCGTCCGAGACGTCGCAATCGCGGTTGCGCCTCCCCGCGCTGCACCGCCGCCCATGATTGCCGACGTGATCCTGTGAACTCACCACGCTACGCTGACAGGTCAATGTCGAAACAACCGTTGATGTCGCCTTATCCCAAACCAGCCGATCCATCGATTGCGCGCAGCGCACTGTACCGTTTATCGTCCTGATCCCGCCATCGGAGCGCAGCGTTTGAACACGGGCCGATTTTGTCGGGTTTTGGGTGTTGGTCGGCCACTCGAAAGGATCGGCCGGACGGGTACCACAGGCGTGCGCCTGGCGTGGAACGTGAACCCTCGCGCACGGCGCCGGACCGCTACCGCCGCCGGGTCCTACGGTTAACAGCTAGAAATGTGCCCCGTTCGGTATTGCTCAGAACTACTCCATGTTGTTCACCATCGGTCGGTTGTGCGGATTTCGTATTCGGTTCTCATTGTGGGGACTACCCACAATTACCCAGCTTTTTGAAGCAGTCTACCCACAAAAGTCCCCATAGTGTTTTGCCCTTTCTTTGTCGGATGACCGAAGTGACAATCCGCAAACAAATCTGGACTACGGTTGTCTTCGGCTTTACCCGTTTTCAGCGTCGAAGCGCCGACTCCGACCAGTAGTCATTATGGTGTGACCGGCTCGATGCGCGAGTCGTGGGTTAGGCTGAGTTTGTTTGAGGAACGTCAGTCCAGAGCCACAAGCGGAAGGAACCGGTCATGAGAGAGAAGTTACGATTTTT
>Ga0182018_10005371_pt1 | contig 10341 bp, 7 predicted proteins | sample 812P2MmetaG_FD_120490 | JGI IMG/M metagenome (GOLD analysis project Ga0182018, IMG submission 120490) | Permafrost microbial communities from Stordalen Mire, Sweden - 812P2M metaG | ecosystem: Environmental > Terrestrial > Soil > Wetlands > Permafrost | place: Sweden: Stordalen | collected... | reverse complement strand
GAAAAAGCCATCGAAGCCGTAAAAAACTGGCGCTTCGAGCCGGCTATGAAAGATGGCAAGCCGGTCGCCGTCCAGATTAACGTCGAAGTGAATTTCCATTTGTATTGAGCCCAGTCACCGGTAGAGACGCGGCTTGCCGCGTCTCCCCATTTCCTGTGGCCTAAAACTAACGCCCATTATTCCTTCAAATCCACATGCGTCACGTATTCCACCGGAAACCCCAGGAACCGGGTTCCCATCGTCCTGAATTTTTCCGCGGAATCCGTCGCAAAGAACTTGAGTTCGCGAGCGCCGTTTGGAACAGCGCCGTTTGGAACATGGAGAGCGATTTTTGTCGACGCCGGCGAGAGTTCGATTTGCAGCTCGATTTGCAGCCGACGCGCCACATCCTGCGCAGTCGATTCGGCGGAGTCTACGATCGCGACGTGCTCCGGCGCCACTCGCCGCAGCAGCGGCTTAATCAGCGGATAATGTGTGCAGCCGAGCACCAGCACATCGGCATCGCGCGCATCGTCCGAAACGACTCCCGAAACATCGTCTGAAACGACTTCCGAAACAACCTCCGAAAAAGCTTCCGACAAATAAATCCGCGCCACCTGCTCGGTCACCGGATGCTCCACCCAACCCTCCTCGACCAGCGGCACAAACAGAGGACAAGCCTTCTCGCGCACCATCACTTTGCGGGCTTCGAGCGCACGCCGGTAAGCATGGCTGCTGATCGTCGCCTCTGTGCCGATGACGACCACCTTCCGCGTCCGTGTAGCCGCCGCCGCGGCTTCAGCTCCGGGTTCGACAACGCCGATCACTTCCACGCTCGCCGCCGCTTTAATCTCGTCGAGCGCCAGCGCGGTGGCGGTGTTGCATGCGATCACCAGCAGCTCCGCTCCCTGATCCTGCAGGTAGCGCACGGCTCCCACCGCGTAATGCGCGACCGTAGCCGCTGATTTCGATCCGTAGGGAAGGCGCGCCGTGTCGCCGAAATAAAGATAGTCGGCGTCGGGAATGCGCTCGACCAGCGCGCGCAACACGGTGAGACCGCCAACGCCTGAGTCGAACACGCCGATAATTGGTCCGCGCAAAGCCGGTCGGCGTGAATTGGGCACAGTGGACAGAGTTCAACCTTCCGCGGTGGTTGGCCCGATGATCGACCGGATTGCGGAAATTCGATTGGCCGGAAACCCTCCCTTGCGCGCGTGTTCGCGGACCATCTCTTCATTCGGCGCGATGTAGACGCAGTAGATCTTGTCGTCGGTGACGAAACTTTCAAGCCACTGCACCTGCGGACCAAGCTTCTGTAGAACTCCGCAAGATTTTTGTGAGATGGCCTGAAGTTCCTGCGGAGTCAATTTCCCGGCATTCGGAATCTCGCGCTCGATGACATATTTCGGCATTGGTGCACTCCCCTTTTTTAGTTCAAGTTTAGTTCAAGCTTCTGATGTTGAAGTTCTCTCGACTACAAGTAGAATTCGGATTCTACCATCGCCCGAAGTCCGACAGAAGTCCGGCACATGCCCGCCAACATCTCTACCGCGAAGCGCTGATTTTCGCCGGCGCAGAGTCGACGTCCTCAAACGAAAACGCGATCGAAACGTTCGGATATTCCTTTCCACCAATCTCCACATAAGGATAAACAAAATAGTTCAGCGGCGCTCCATCCTGCGCTGGGACGAGTTTCAGATCGCGTCCTTGCGTGAACTGCACCCGGTTCACATCGTGCGCGCCGAAAAAGTAGTCGTGCTTTTCCTGATGTTTCCATGCCTCCGAAATATCCACCGGGACCCAGCCCGTCGAATCCAGATAGAACTCCGCCCAGCAGTGGTATCCGGGAATCTCGGCGGAGTGCTTATCAGCCGGAAGCGGAAACCCGATCTGAAAGCGCGCCGGAATCTTCTCGGCCCGCGCCATCGAAATAAAAACCGAGTGAAAATCGGTGCAGTTGCCATGCTTCGAATCGCAGGCCCAGAGCGTGTCGCCGTGTCCCCAGCCGGTTCCGCTCTTGTCGTATTTCATGGTGCGAAAAACGTATTCGTAAATGTCTTTCGCTTTGTCGATCTGCGTAGTCGCGCCTTTTGTTTCCTGCGCCGCCAGTTGCGCCGGAACTCCCGTCACCGGCACCAGTCGGTCCGCCTCAAGAAATCGCGCCAATTCAACGCGCGACGCGGGCGCGGAACCCACGTCAGTAAGAGGTTTTCCGTTTACGAGGGCCACGTGTTCTCTCCGCACCACCTCGTAGTCCACGGAGAACTTGTACTCGCCCTTGTCGGCATTCGACGCTTCGGCGTACAGAACCTCGTTCCCGTATTCCGGCTGCCGAACTTCTTTGAGGGGCAAGTCGCCGCTTTTGGAAACGACCTTCACATCCTGGAACGCGTCGGAATGGGCCAGCGGAATCCAGACTCGCACGTGCTCGCCCGGGCTGACATTTTTTACCGTGAATGTGTAGTGGAAATTGAAATGTCGTTCTTTTTGGGCCAGAACAGGCAGGGCCGACAACCCAAGCAACACGAAAAGCAGAGACCGACGCAGCATGGCGCATCCTTTCGGCGAATGATCGCTGGCTGACAAGCGCTTAATATTGATAATCGGGGAAACGGCGAACCGACGTTTTAGGCGGGACTATCGTCAGGTAAAACCGCGGCCGGAGAGTCGAGGCGCACACCGCATCGTTTGGCAGTCTGCCTGTTAAATAAGCAGATTGTCAAATTCGTTTGTTGAGATCGGCGGAGCGACGGGGCAACCCTCGCCCGTACCGAATCGTTCATCGGGCCCTCGCAGCATGCAGTTGCCTGACCGAACCACCGCCCGTTATCCTTCAGGCCATGTCCAGCACTCTTGTCGAATGCGTTCCAAATTTTTCCGAAGGCCGCGACCCGGCCAAAGTTGACGCCATACTCGAAGCCATGAAAATCCCCGGAGTCTATCTCCTGGATCGCGAGATGGATTCCGACCACAACCGCTCGGTCATCACGCTGGTAGGCGAGCGCGAAGCCATCCAGGAAGCCGCCATTCGCGGAGTAGGCAAAGCCGCCGAGCTGATCGACCTTACGAAGCATCAAGGCGCCCACCCGCGCATGGGTGCAGCCGACGTCGTGCCCTTTATCCCGATTGACGGCGTCACCATCGAAGACTGCGTAGCCATGGCGCGCCACGTCGGAGCCGAGATCGCGAAGCGCTTCCAGATCCCGGTCTATCTTTATGAAGCGGCCGCGGCCACGCCCGAACGCCAGAACCTGGAAAACATTCGCCGCGGCCAATTCGAAGGCATCCGAACCGACATAGCCACGAACCCCGCGCGCAAGCCTGATTTCGGCGAGCCCCGCGTGCATCCGACAGCGGGCGCCACCGTCGTAGGCGCGCGCAAGTTTCTGATTGCCTACAACGTATTTCTCAACACTCCCGACGTAGACATCGCCAAGAAAATTGCCAAAGCCGTCCGCTTTTCAAGCGGAGGCCTGCGCTTCGTCAAAGGAGCCGGATTCCTGGTGCGTGGCATGGCCCAGGTTTCGATGAACCTGACCGACTTCGAGCAGACTCCCATTCACCGCGTCTTCGAATTCGTAAAACGCGAAGCCCAGCGTTACGGAGTCGCCCCAGTCTCAAGCGAAATCGTAGGCCTGATCCCCAAGAAAGCCTTAGAGCAAGCTGCGGAATGGTTTCTGCAAGTAGAAAACTTCGATTCCTCGCTAATCCTGGAAAACCGGCTGACAGCAGTCATGGGTGGCAAGATGGCAGTAGGTAAGACAAACGCCGGACTGCGCGCCGGAGTCGAGCCCTTCATCGAACAGCTGGCCGCTCCCACCGCCACTCCCGGAGGAGGCAGCGCCGCCGCCGCCAGCGGAGCCATGGCCGCCGGACTCGCAAGCATGGTCGCGTCCATGTCGCGCGGCAAGAAAGCGTATCTACAGTATGAAAGTCAGCTCAGCGAAGCGATCGCCCGACTCAGCCAGCTTCGCGAAGAACTGAAGTCCGCGATCGACGCCGACGCCGAGTCTTACAACGTAGTAATGAAAGCCTACAAATCGGCGAAAGAATCCGCCGACGGAGATGCCGCGATCAGCTCCGCTCTAAAACAAGCGACCAGCGTGCCTCTAGGCGTAGCCGAAAGAGTAGTCGAGCTGGCCGAGATCGCAACCAAGCTGAAGCCGATCACCAACCCGAACATGAAATCCGATCTGACGACCGCAATCGCTCTGGCCAAAGCCGCCCTCGAAGGCGCGCTCGCGAACGTCGAGATCAACCTCGATTCGCTGAAGAACGATTCGCCGAAGGACGAAGCGTTCGTCAACGAGACGCGGAAACGCGCAGCGGCGCTGAGGGGCTAGTAGCCGGCGCTGTGAATAAGGTCCGTATCAGGGTATGCCTTTAGGCATACCATAAGTGCCGTACTATGAATGCGCCCTTAGGCTGCCTTTTTGGGGCCGGAGTTTCGCCCAAGCCGCCCGAACCGTTCGTTTCTGTCGATCAGTTTCTTTTATGCCGCATCTGAGAGTCGCACGCTCACACTAAATTTCGGCGACGCGGAAACCGTCGCGGCGGCCGAATTCTGCTAGTTCGCCGCTCGTTGCTCAAATTCCGAATCTCCGGCGCGGTGTTCAGTACACGCGACCATCAGCAGCATCAATCCCAACCAGAATACGCGTAGCGCATGAGCATTCCCATGGCACAAGGATAGGACGGATTTCGGCGATGGCTGACGCTACCCCACCGATCTTTCCCCGCGATCCCCCGAGATAGCGTATTCAGGTCTCTTCGGCTTCAACTTTTTTCATCCCATCCACCCTGTGACGGCCGTCACAGACACCCACCTCACCTTGAGCGACAATAAAGATTTGATTGGGAGAGTTCGATGTGTGCCAGTCTCCCAAGACGGCCACTCGAAGCTGCCTCAAAGCCATTTTCAGCGCTCTTTGACAAGCTAAGTCCTTATTCCGGAATATTATACGTATAAGCCCTTGCGAATCTATATTTTGGAGCAAATTCACCACGTAACTCCATGATTCCAATAGATCGGGGGGGAGGGGGTGGGGGGTGCCAGGTGGTTAACGTAAAAATAGCTAGCTTGCGCGAGCACGCGGCACGCTCTGGATGAACTCTACAAGCTATCCGAGCTATCGATGGAAGTCAGATCCGCCGTATCACCAAAGCTCGGACCTGACGGCAAGCCGGTCACCCTTGTCGATCTTAAGAAGAGAAGATGAGGACGGCGCGCTCAGGGACCTCAGGGACCTCACCCCGAGTTCATCCGTTTTCCACGCAAACTCCTGCGATTCGAGCGTTCTAAGACCATGCCCGGGCGGACTCACTTTAGTTATGGTCCTGCGGTGCGAATTAGGAACTAGAAGACTAGAATTAGGATCACATAGCTTATAGTCTGCCAAAGACTCCCAACGCGGGGTTTGCGGTCTGCATCTAAAGATTGCAGACCTATTTTGAGGATTTCGTTTTCCAGGAACTTTCTTTCGAGGAACTTCTATGAAAAATTTGTGTTTTGCGGCTTTACTTCTGTGCGCAACAGCTGGCTATGCCATGCCGATCGCGTCGTCGGCCCGTTCCATGATCCCTTCCGAAATTCAGCAAGTGATCGGCGTCGATTACCGCGCGCTCAAGGATTCCCCCACCGCCCAGGCGCTCAAGGAAAAAGTCCTGCCCGAAAACCTGAAGGAACTCGAGACCGCGCTGAAAGGCATCGGCATTGACTCCGACCACGATCTCGACCAGCTCAACTTCGCCTCTTTCCGTACCGAGAAGAAGGGCATTCAAACCATCGGCGTGGCCCAGGGATCGTTCTCCGCCAAGGTGGTCCTCAAGAAGATGAAGCTCAAGAAGATCACAGGCGCCAAATACGGCACGTCCGTCATTTACCCGATGGATAACGGCCTGGTGATGGCCTTTCTCGACGACAACACGCTGGCTTTCGGCGAGTCGGCCTCCTTGCACAGCGCGCTCGATACCCGCGATGGCAAGCGTCCTTCGATGGATTCGAATCCGGTGATGACCGACCAGATGTCGGCCGTCGATGGCGCGCCCCTGTGGAGCATCCTCGACCAGCAGGGAACCCAGGCCATGATGTTTTCGGCGATGGGCGATGCTTCCAAGGTCGGCGACTACGATAGCATCAAGAAGCGCATTCTGGCTTCCCGCTACACCATGAACTTCCAGAGCGGAGTGAATTTCGATCTGACCGTTCAAACCGCCGACTCGATGACGGCGGCCACGCTCTCTACGCTCCTGAAGGGCGTCATACTCTACAAGAAGATGAGTGCCAGCCCCGTCGAGAAGACAGCCTATGACGCCGCCACGGTCGATTCCGACAGCTCAAACCTGCAAGTGCACTTCAAGAGCGACGACCAGAAGTTCCAGTCCCTGATGAACACGCCGCTGTTCGCCGCGGTTTCACACTAAATCGTTAGAGACTCTGCAAGCCAAAAGCAAAAGTCCCGGGATGTCACTCCCGGGACTTTTTCTGTTGCCTTTTCGGCAAGGATTCATTGCAAACGGAGATCAGTCTGATTTGCGATTCGTCTGAGATCCAGACCATGAGACGTCCTGCTCGGTTTGGCTGGTGTATCGCCTTGACAACGTATTATGTGCGCTGTACAAACACGAGTGCGATCGAGGGCATTTATGAAATGTGTCGCCGCACGTCCGCTCGCCTCTTTGTGCACGCCCCAGGAGAGACGCTAGCTAGATGCGCCCCCATCCCCATTGGATTGACTACTCGATAATCGGCATTTACTTCACGTTTGTTCTGGGCATCGGTTTCGTACTGAAGAAGTACATGAAGACCAGCGCCGACTTCTTTCTGTCGGGACGATCCATACCTGCCTGGATTACAGGATTAGCTTTTCTCTCGGCGAATCTCGGAGCCCAGGAAGTCATCGGCATGGGCGCCAGCGGAGCCAAGTACGGGATTATGACCTCGCACTTTTACTGGGTAGGCGCAATCCCCGCGATGATCTTCGTCGGCCTCTTCATGATGCCGTTCTACTACGGCTCCCGGGCGCGGTCGGTCCCCGAGTACCTGAAGTTGCGCTTTGACGAGAAGACGCGCGGCCTGAACGCGATCTCGTTTGCGGTAATGACGGTCTTTTCTTCGGGTGTGTCCATGTACGCCATGGGCAAGCTGCTGCAGCTTCTGTTGGGCTGGGACTTCAACGCCGCCATTATCGTGTCCGCCGTGATCGTGCTGGCGTACACGTTTTTGGGCGGCCTCACTTCGGCGATCTATAACGAGGTGTTGCAATTCTTTCTGATTGTGATCGGTTTTATCCCGCTGACGTTTCTCGGGTTGAAGGATGTCGGCGGCTGGGATGGCCTGAAGGCCCGCATCGGAAACGACGCCATGGTCCATTCCTGGAAGTATCTGGGCAGCCCGAGCGCGAATCCCATGGGTGTCGAATGGTTCAGCATGTTGATGGGACTCGGTTTCGTGTTGTCGTTCGGTTACTGGTGCACGGATTTTCTAGTGGTGCAGCGCGCCATGGCCGCCGACTCGATGACGTCCGCCCGGCGCACCCCGTTGATCGCCGCCTTTCCAAAAATGTTGTTTCCGTTTCTGGTAATTCTGCCGGGAATGATTGCCGGCGTGGTTTCCGCCGCGACCATGAGCGGCACTTCGCCAGATGTTCGTGGAAAGACAGGATCGGCAGTCGTTTCGCAGCAAGCGGCGAGCGGCGAAATCAGCCTGGAAGGTGGAAAAGGAATCATTCCGCCCAAAGTCGACGAAAGTGGCCACCCTCTCGTCAAAGACGGCAAAGTCGTGCTGGATTACGACTTGGCAACTCCGATGATGCTGGTGCGTTATTTCCCTTCGGGATTGCTGGGTCTGGGCCTGTGCGCCCTGATGGCTTCGTTCATGTCCGGAATGGCCGGCAATACGACCGCCTTTAATTCGGTTTGGACCTACGATATTTATCAGGGTTACATCAATAAGACGGCGTCCGACCAGCACTACCTGTGGATGGGAAGGGCGGCGACGGTTTTCGGTCTGGCGGTGTCGGTGGCCGCCGCCTACATCGCTCGCCAGTTCAACAACATCATGGACGTGCTGCAGTTGGTGTTCGCCTTCGTGAACGCCCCGCTGTTTGCGACCTTCCTGCTCGGCATGTTCTGGAAGCGCGCCACCGGCAACGGCGCGTTCTGCGGACTTCTGGGAGGCACCGCGGCAGCCGCCCTGCATCATGGATTGACGCTGCCTGCGGGCTCGGTGCCCGGCGTCAAAGGTGGGTTCTTGGGTTTAGTGGTTCATCAATATCCGAGCGAGATGGCGCAGAATTTCTGGACGGCGATCTTCGCCTGGACCGCTTGCTTCACGGTAACGATCGTCGTCTCGTTGCTGACCAGGCCGCGGCCGGAGGGAGAACTCAAGGGATTGGTTTACGCGTTGACGGACAGGCCAGAAGATGTGGGCCTCGCGTGGTACCAGAAGCCAGCGGTGCTGGCGGTGGTGGTACTGACGGTCCTGGTGGTCCTCAATTGGATTTTCTGGTAACCAGAGAATTTTGTAATTTGGTAGTCGGTAATTTGATCAATCTCGAACCTGTGAGCCGATGGATTTCAGATTGCAAAATTACAGATCACCAAATTACGAAATGATGCAACCAGTGAACGTCATTTACCGCCAACACGGGTGACTTTGAGGAAGAAGCATGGGATTCGATATCCGATTGCCGATCGGCATGATGTTCAGCGTGTTCGGAGTGCTGGTGGGTGGATACGGCGCAGCGACGCAAGGAGACCAGATGTACACGCGCCATTCGCTCGGTCTCAATGTCAACTTGTGGTGGGGAATCGTCATGCTGTTGTTCGGCGCGGCGATGCTGCTGCTCGCGCGCCGTGGAGCAGCCGCCGCGCGCTTGGCAAAAAGGACCCTCGATTCGGGACGGAATTAGTCCCCAGTCCCGCCGCCCGTCGGTCCGAAAGTCGGTCCGAGTGTCGGTCCGAGCGTCTTTCCGAGCAATGGGTTCACCAGCCGGTTTACCAGCCAGGTTCGATAGGGCGATCGGCTTGCATCCGCAAGCGCCGGGGGTTCCGCCTGCGCCTCGGACACGATCGCGAACACGCCCGGCTTGAATGTCATTTTCTCCGTACCCCTAACCGCATCACCATCCGCGTACGAGAATTGCGGCACGATCTGCCGCAGTTGGGCGAGGATGGAAGTTCGCTGGCCGAGCGACATGGCAACATAGAGTTCGTCGAGGCTCAGCTTCAACGCCGACCAGGCGAGCTTTACACTCTCCGTACAGGCTATCTTGGCACAGGCGCTTGGCAGAACCCGCTCGTCGGGATAAAAGAGTTCTTCGAAGAGTTTTTCCCCCGGACGCAGGCCGATGATCTCGAATTCCTGGCGGGCTTTGCCGGAGAGGCGGGCCAGAGTTTTCGCCAGATCCGTGACCCGAACCGGCGCTCCCATATCGAGCACCAGGATGTCGCCGTTCCGGCCGACCGCGAAGGCCTGCAACACCAGGCTGACCGCCTCCGAAATCGTCATGAAAAAGCGGGTTATTTCCGGGTGGGTGATGGTGATGGGCTGGTTTTGGCGGATTTGTTCCTGGAAGAGCGGAATCACGCTGCCGTTGGATCCGAGAACATTGCCGAACCGCACCGACACCGAGCGCATCCGCTCCCCGGGCCAGGCCGCGAGAATCAATTCTCCCACTCGCTTGGTGCAGCCCATGACGTTGGTTGGGTTCACCGCCTTGTCGGACGAAATCATAACGAAGGCCGAGCAATTCGAACTCTGGGCCACGTTCAGCAGCGCCAGCAGTCCGAAAACGTTGTTGCCGACCGCTTCTTCCACATTGTCTTCCATCACGGGCACGTGTTTGTATGCAGCGGCATGGAAAACAATCTCGACCCCGTAAGTTAGAAATATCTTGCGCATGCGCTCCGGATTGCTGAAGTCGGCGACACAAAATACCCTGCGCTCGTCTCCGTCTCCCTGGGCAAGCTGGCGCTGCAGGTGAAAGATCCCGGTTTCATTCCGGTCGAGGCACAAAAGCAGCTTCGGTTTGTAGGTCCTGATTTGCCGGCATAGTTCGGAACCGATCGATCCGGCGGCGCCGGTCACCATGACCACGCGGTCCCGAATATGCTCGCGTACCGATTCCAGGTCGAGGTCGACAGGGATACGCCCCAGCAGGTCCGTAAGGGACACTTCTCGAACCTGCTGCAGGGTGATTCGGCCCGCGATCAATTCCGCCATCTCGGGAACGGTACGGAAGACAACGTCCGCCTCTTTACAGATTGCCACCAGCCGGCGCATCTGGGTCTGGGTAGCCGATGGAATGGCAATCAGGATTTCGTCGATTCTTTGCCGGCGGACTACCGTCGCTAGCGCCT
>Ga0182018_10005368_pt1 | contig 10345 bp, 11 predicted proteins | sample 812P2MmetaG_FD_120490 | JGI IMG/M metagenome (GOLD analysis project Ga0182018, IMG submission 120490) | Permafrost microbial communities from Stordalen Mire, Sweden - 812P2M metaG | ecosystem: Environmental > Terrestrial > Soil > Wetlands > Permafrost | place: Sweden: Stordalen | collected... | reverse complement strand
TGTAAATCTCAATGGAGCGCACTCCGCGACCTATTCATAGAATCTTTCTCAGTACTTCCGCGATCCTCGTCACCATGATTTTTTCGTTAGAGGGAACCTTCAGTCGCGTCATGCCGCCGTTCACTTCGCAGTCTGAGTCCTCCGGATCGGTTGTCCATCCGTATAGTTCGTCCTCAAATACTTTGTCTCTTGCTCGATTGGCTAGCCACTGGTCGAGACGGGTAAAACCAAAGTATCCAATGAAAAGAACAGCGATTGCCGCCATTGAAATGTGCAAAATCACGCCAGCAGCGACGATTAAGAACGCGTCTTTAAATGACATTTGCTTTCGGCTCCTAACCCGAGGAAGTCCCAGAGTTATGCTTTTGGTTCCTCGCGGACGCCTTCCCCGAGCAACTTCTTCAACTCCGCTATTAAGTGGCTGCCCGAAATAAACTCAGGATCGGTGATGCTGAAGGTCTTTAGCGATCCCCAAAACTCGTTGAGTTCACTATCGCGGTGTCTTGGATCTTCGCTGCTCACCCGCAACGATCGACCCGCCGGCTTGTCATCGACTTCGAAACCAAGCTCAGCCGCCTTCTTCGTGGCCAAATCGAGACCGATTTTCAAGCGCTCTAGCTCTTGGCGGAAATAGCGGCGTGCGTTTGGCCTCGGCATGTCACTCGCAAGGAGGCAATACTTCACTCCATTGAAGTGCGTGGACGAGAGCTTTTGCCACTCTACCTGTTGTTTCAGTCCGACCAGCTCTTCTTCGATGTCGTCTCGCCTTACGACACTTGGCAGCCATCTTGATCGAATATCCATCTCCTGTACGACTCCATCCCGAACATCCCAGGTTTCGGGCGAACCGAGATCTCTATCATAGTCGTGCACTAAGCGAACGAAGACATCGGTGCCGTCGATGCGATACTCGTATTCACTATCACTAAAAAGCGTGTCGTATTGTGAATGCAAGCGAAAACAGTTCTTGCGACGGCCATAGTCGATACCCATATCGATGGAAATCGTCGCTTTGCCGAGCTCGTCCGAACGTACCTCAAAAGCCTTATCAGCGTCCGCCATGAACCCACCCTGATCGGACGCTGCCTCGTTCTGTGCCGCTACAGCCACTATCACAACACGGACGAGTTTCTCGACAAACAGCAGAAACAACAGCATGAAAATACCTGCGAGCACGCTGGCCTGCCACAACCCAAAAGCGGTTGCAACTACCGCCATGTACAACCATCCGCGTAAGGCCGCTTTGGTAGTCGGTGTCATTCCGTCCTTCCGATCGGCGTATTATACGGCGCAAATTAGTCGCATTTGTTCCAAGGCGGTCGATTCTTATGCGCCGCTTTGTACTTGCCGATCAACTTGCTCTCAAGATGTCTCGCGGCATCAACAGCAGTCTCAACGACTGAGATCTCAAAGTCGGCGCAATCGGTTAACAGGGCCCGGATTCGTAAGCTCGTCCGATTAGCGTTTCCAGGATGGTAGTACTGCCGTATCCGCTGCTTTAGGCCAGCTTGATTCGCAGCTTTGCCAAAATAGACAATGTCGGAGCTGCCGGCGATATCTGATGGCTTTCGGCATCGCATCGCGTAGACGCCAGGGCGGGCAGGAAGAAGTTTTAACAGAGTCTTCTCGTTGTCCAGGGTAAAGGGATACCACGAAACAAATCCATAGGAGAGAAGATCGGAACTCGTCATCATCCATCCTCCCTCGACTCTGGGGCACTTCTTCCCTGACTCAGAGGATTCGCGTCAAACGCAGGGTTCTCGTCCGGCAGTCTGCAGAGGCCCAGTCGATCTCCACCGCGTCACTAGACCGTCACTCGTGTTTGGCCGCTAGTTTTTCCCGCTTCGTTGAGATATCCCGGGCATGCGCGATCGTCTTCGAAGAGAAGAGCGTGTCGAACATACACCAGACTCGACCACTAGCGTATATGTTGCCGGTAGCTACCTTGTGGGCTGGACGAATGGCCGGACCCAGCTCGTAAAGAAAATATGGCACGCATTTGGTGTGGGGTACTTCCTTAAATCCGTCGTGCAGGTCCGTGATGACCTTGTAGGCTTTGATGTGATGAATGGATTGAAGCCTGCCGCGATAGCGAAAGGCAATATAGTTCGGAGGCTCCTTTGGGCACCCCTTGATACCAATGGCGTGAAAGTACCTTCTGCGCTTCTCTACCATATCGATCCACGAGATTTTCCAATTGTGATGAGTTCCGGATCCCACGGCAACGACGTACACCCAATTTGAATCGATATCCTGCATGGTTGTTACCCTCCCCAAGTAATTGAGCAAATCCTTCAGAAGGTGTTTTTCGTTGAATTTCCCGCGCTCAATGGCACGCCCGACCATCCCTGCGATTTCTCTCCAAGAGACCGATTGGATAGGGATTCCCCCAATCTCGGAAACACCTAGGCGAGTGGAGGCGTAATCGGCGTTGCATTCACTCAGTGCGATGATCTTGCAAAACTTCGATTTATTCTTTTTGAGACGAGGGACGTATTTCCCCAATTGTAGGATCTTAGGCAAGTTCCAGCCGCACTTGGCTTCCACAATCAGATGGCACTGACCGGGAATTTCGATTTCGATATCCGTAATCCCACCCTTCTTTCTGTAGTCCTGAAGGCGGAGAACGACTGAGAATCTCTTTTCATGCTCACCGACTGTCGCCATGAGAAACTCTCTCAGAAAGGCCGGGCTACGATAGAGCGCCCACCCTACGCTGTAGGTAATGTCGTTCTCTTTTTCTCCCAGCAACTGGAAGATTGTTTCGATGGGTTTGCCGTGCAGCTGTAATTCTAGCTCGTTGCGCATAACGCTCCCGATAGGGGAGTATCGCATGCGTGAATTTGCATGGTAGGAATCCTCTCAGTGCAGTGTCTTAAATATTAAGTTGCCAGAACGCGAAAATAGAAAAAGCATATCCAGCGACCCGATCATTTGCGATGCAGGGCACGCGATGAGGACAGCGCTCCAGAATCCTGTCGTGCGGTCTTGTTTTCTGTTTTTGCTTGACCGTTGGAGCTGTTCGCGCTATCTTGTCCATGGTCTTCGCGTAGGAAGTACCGTCGAATACGACGGTGCGCTCCACCCGATTCAGGAGAAACCGCCTTGTTGTTGTTTTTGCGGAGTCTTCCTGTTTCGGGTTTTTTTGTTTTAGGAGCGAAAATTCTCGAATAGGGCGGTTTTGGGAGGGTAAGAAAGCGCCCTCCCAAGAAGAGCGGGGCCGTGGCAGAGTGGTCTATCGCGCCCGACTGTAAATCGGGTGAAACGTGCCCGCTCACGTTCCGGTGGGGAGCAAGCTAGTGATGCCAATTCTACAGACGCTCACCTCCGAACTCTTCCTGGTTACCTTGGCGGCTTACGGAATTCCCGCCGCGACGTCCGTCATCGGGATCTATATCGGAATGTCCGCCGGCATGAAACGCCGGCTACTAATATTGGCCGTAGTGTTGATAAGCATCATCGGGTTCTTAGCGATCTTCTCTTCTGAAAAGAAAAAAGAGTGGGATCACGAACAGGATAAGGCCGAACTGAAACGGATCGAGTCCCAAGAGAAAGAGGGCTACGACAAGATACTCAACCAGTTGGCGCTTCAAAAACCAAAGCCCACCGCGAAGGTCCCCAGCACAGGCCAACAAGAGCAAGAAAGGCGCGATATGGTGTTGCGAGTCTTGTCGAACGAATACAGACTAGGTCACCCCAACGTCATCGATGTCCCGAAAGATTGGATCGATTTTCGACTCAAAGCACTGGGAGAGGATTGGTCAACGCCCGGACACCCCGCTCCGCTTTTTCCGGATGTTCACATGATCGCTCACTGTGGTGATGCGGGAGAGCTGAGGGCGGGTAACAATGTCGCTGTACGTTTGCCGGACGCCAGTCGGCTTGAGTTCAAGTGCAGACTTAGAATCTATAATGCCAACGCTATACCTTTAAAAGGTGCGGTGTTCCAGATGTGGTCGCCGCACAGTGCTACGACGTTCTCTGCCTCTCCCACGCTTGCACAAATTTCGCTTGATTCCAGCTTTGGGACTTCGCTCGGATACCAATTGGCGATTGATCGCACCCTCGTCGCAAACAACGATTTCTTTATGATTGACCTGAAGGGTACAGAACCATCTGCAAAAAGCTATTACATTAAGTTTCGTATCATGACGGAAGACGGTCGAATCCTCGATTTCGGATCGATCACGGTAATTCCCTCCCACGTACAAAGCTAGGTTGCGGGGTTGACGCTTAAAGAGGATCACGGTGCGTACGATGACCAATAACAAGCCCAAAATGTTTCTAGGTACATTTGAAGATTATACGACAGTGGGTGATCCCGTCGGGAACGGGGGCTCGGGCACGGTATTCAAAGTCAGAACCTCAGATGGAGACATTCTTGCGCTAAAGCTATTAGACCGCTCAAAGACACCACGTGCAAAGCTGAAGCGTTTCCGCAACGAATTGCAGTTTTGTTCCCAACCAAGGTCCAAACATATTATTCACGTTATCGATTCTGGACGCACAGATGACGGCTCGATTTTCTATGTCATGCGATTCTACCCGAAGACTGTAAGAAACCTAATACGTGACCGATTGCCTCAGGGAGAACTGCTCCCACTCTATAGCCAGATTCTCGACGGAGCGGAGGCTGCGCATTTGTTAAGGGCATGTCATCGCGACATCAAGCCTGAGAATCTGCTTTACGACTCCGATGCAAAGCAAATCGTGTTAGCAGACTTTGGCATAGCCCGGTTTGTGGCGGACGAGCTGCTCACAGTAGTAGAGACCGGACCAAATGAAAGACTCGCTAATTTCGCATACGCCGCGCCAGAGCAACGTCTCCCGGGGAAAGATGTGGACCAACGTGCCGACATCTACGCCTTGGGGCTCATTCTGAATGAGCTATTCACAGGCGAAGTACCGCAAGGCACCGGGTTCCGGAAGATAAAGGATGTCGCACCGAGTCTCGCCTATTTGGATGGGGTCCGCGGGACGAACGCACAAAAGTATGGTTATGGTGGGAATACCCTGGATTGGCAGGCGCGGGCGTTCGGTGCGATCGCTTTCCCGATTCCTTTCAAAAACCTTGTGGTTATTACGCCGACTTTCGAGGTTGATCAGGAACCTAATAAAATCAAATACATCCCTACCGCACGATTGCCTACCGATCTGATCTACGCGGTGAGATTCTCCCGCCTGCCTGATTCCCGATGGAGCTTCGATATCGGAACCGGTCATGTGGGTGCGAATTTGGGGCCGGGAATCAACATCAAAGCCAACAATGCAATCGCCTTTGCGGCCAACTTCAGATTTCGGTAGCTTCTGCAGAAAAACGGAGGATGAAATGCTGAAGAACGCGCTGGCTTTTTCCACAATTCGCACCCCGTCACCCTATCCCGCATCGCAGAAGCGTTACCTTGATGGCAGTCATGCGGGGCTGCGCGTGCCCTATCGAGAGATCGCTCTTTCGGCTACCCGACGAAGCTAAATTCCGGCTCGGTCCGCCTCCCCGTTGAGTGTCTGACTACCAACTTCAGCGCGAGAGCCTGGAACCCCTGGCATTGGCGGAGGTTGCCAAGGGTCCCATTCTGCCTGTAAGTGAGGGATACAGGCAGTGGCCTAATCCACGATTTCTATCCGCTACGCCGCTACATGATTTAGAATCAATGGTTTACGGACAATATCCATCCGCTACGGTTATTTGATGTAGCGGATGAAAAATAGGTGTATCTTACTGAAAATAAAGGCTGTAGCGTTGTAGCGGATCAAAAGCGCCAAGTGCTGGGGAAATACGGCCAAGTTCACGTGCCATGGACTGCCGTAGCGTCTCCGTTCTGATCTATGTCAATTGTCACCAAATCTCCCTCATCCGCAGAGTCCGAGGCGTTCACACCTTCCAACTTCGGGGCGTTTATAACGGTCGAGGGAGCAACCACAAGTGCCGGCGCTGCTGGGTCCAGATAACGGTCCCAAGCGTCCTTGAAGCTGTCCTTCTTGTAAGCCTTTTTCACCTGTGTGCCTACTCCCGTACGCACATCCTTCGGCCGAATTTCATATGGTCGGAGGAGATCCGCCAGCTTGCGAGCGTTAAGGATTTTGCCAAAGCCAAGATCCGCCCAAGGAGACTCATCGAGCACGATCAGCCTGTTCAGCAAGGCCTCCGAGGGTAAATGTTCCGGTGTGTCGAAGCACCCATTGAAGATTTGGCGTATGTCGGTGAGCAGCCTGATGCCAAGCTCCGTCGGCTCATTTTCAGATTTGGCCCCTGAAAGCCGCTGGGCTGTGGCTTCCAAGTCAGCCACTCGAGTGCGATCGGCGACATTCAAGGCCGCAAAGAGTGGGAGCCAGAGTTCGGCATCTCGGTCAGAAAGATAAGGAAGATCATTATGTTCGTAAAAGTCCGTCACTTCTTTCGCGTTTGCCGCGGCCCATATTGCGATTTTGCTCTTAAGTGGCGCGGCTTCCTTCGACACGGTGCCGAATCGAAATCGCGCAAGACTCTCGTTGGTACGTCGCTTCATGCGGACTGGAATGCAACGGTCGGCCAGCGTGTCCCGAAGATTTCCGATCAAGATGATCACTTTCGGGCAGAATGTCTCAAATGCCTGCAGCGTGAAACTGCCGTCCACATTCTGTTTGGCGTTTCGCCGCACCGTGTTTCCCCTTCGGTATCCAACGTTCAGAATTGCACGTAACGCTTGTGAACATTCGTCCTTCCCGCGGAGGCTTTCGGCTTCATCGATGATCAAAGTCGGTTTCGTTTCCTGGACCAGTCGGAACAGCACGGCTGGAGTCATCTGCACAGTGCGTTCTGGGTTAGCGCATAATCCCTGCAATAGCTCTCCCAGTCGACTCTTACCGCAGCGCCTCGTTGGTGAGGTAACGGCCAAATACGGGAATGTGTCAAACCCGCTAAACAAATGCGTAGCAATGCTCCACAAACTCAATACCAGCGGTAGTCCGTTTTCAATCACCGCATATCGCCTGAAGTGCTCTTCCAGAGAGCAGAGCAATGCGGGTCCATCGACCGGCGTCGGATCTGCTTTCTGAATGGGCACTTCAGCAACAGCGCTTGATGCCTTCGGTTCGCGGCTGAATGCTGAGTCAATCTTCTGCTGGACGATACTGGCGTCCATGGGTGGGTCGCAGCGGTCTTGATTGATGCCAATAAGATTGATCAGCGCGTGTTCTTTCGATTGGCCGGAGTTGCGCAGCTTACAGGCTTCGTCGAAGAGAAAGTTATCGCGTCCCCCTTCCTTGACCTTGTGTTCACCGACATGGAATTGCTTATTGACCTTTTCCGATTGACGCTGCTGTTTTTTGATCCACGCGACGAGCCAATCTGGAGCATCTACGATCTCGGCATCGTTCACTAGTTCATACAGCCTGCCGGATGGATGAATGCTGCCAGGAGCTACGACGTAGCCGTTATGCACCTTCACATCACCGAGCACATTGCTCTGGCTGTCCTTGAGCTGAATGTTTTTCTTCAGCTCCCGGGAAACGTTCGTATGTTTGAAATAGAAATGCAGCCCTTTGCTGGACCTGACAGAGAAGGTTTCAGGGAAGACTTGGCCGGTAGATTTCTCAATCTTCTGCTGCAAACTCGGGACGTCACAGTCCAGCATCAGGAATCCATCGAGCTTAGCGACTGCGCCTGCGTTGTAGTGTGGGTTTTCCTCGTTCCATTTTTCAATCTGCTCCAACTCTATAGTCGCGAGATTCGGCCAGTGTTTAAGAACTGCGCCCTTTTGAAGTGGTGGAATCGGAATGACGGGAATGCCCCTTGCGACTAGCGACATTGCGATTTCCTTGAAGCTCGGAGCGGGAAGTACATCGGTCAGTGTTTGTAGTTCGATTGTGGGTTGTGTGTTCATTATTGTTTCCTCTGGATTTTTCATTTACGGCACCTGGCTTTTCCTTGCCTGTGCCGTCTGCCACGGGATTCGTGGCCCTACTTGTTCTAAACAATCAGTGCCCTAAGGTGTTTTGCACGCACTTCGAGGCATTCGATTCCTTTCGCGTTCTTCTGCAGATAAAACCAACCGCCGACCATTACAAGCGAGCCCTGCTTAATGGCCCCTTGGGCATAGACCGCTTGCTTGCCGGAAGCAACGACAAGGATTCTCGTGGGCGGTAGATGCGGCTCTTCCTTAACATCTACAGGAAACATAGCAATCGTGTTCCTGTTCTCCGTGATCCGGATGTCAGGGTCTTTTCCAGCTATACCAGTAAAGGTTAGATTGACCATATTTGTTTCCCCCGGGGGGCGCCGGCAAAGCACTAAACCTGCTGGGATCTGCCACTGCCTTTTACCCATGCTCGGATGGCATCGGGATCAAATCGCCAAGTACGTCCGACCTTGAAACCTGGCAGCAGACCAGCGAGGGACAGATCCTCGACTCGCTTCACGGTCAGTCCCGTGGCCGCGGCAACATGCTGTTTACTCCAAAGGAGGAGAGGGATGTCAGCAGATGACTTCGGTGATTCATGTGAGTTCATTGAAAGCTCCTGTGCGGGAGGTAGAAGTCGATAACGGCAAGATCTGAGGACCATCCCTCCAGGGACCATTGGGTTTCGCACGACCGTCCCAGCACTGCCGAGGCCCGAATCGACCCCATTTGATCCTGGTTAGTATAGTAAAAGCGAGGTTCGTCACCTGGTCTAAGGGAAAATAGTTTACTGCGCCATCAGGGGGCCTGGGTTCGACCCGGCAGGAAGGAAAGCACTCGAAAAGCTGGAAATGGAGAAAGCGTTCGTCCGTTAGGGGTTACGTAGAGCGTTACAACATCGTCGGTCTGAACAGCGCCATTGGCTACATCACGCCGAAGGGCATGCTCGCCGGGCGGGCCGCGTGACGGATGAAACGGATTACTTCCGGTTTGCTGACAATCCATCCGTAATTTATTTCGTCACTCCACAGAACCCTGTTTGCTGGACTGAGTGAAGCTGACTCCGTAGACAGCGGAATGCGTCGAAAGTTCTGCGGTGCTTATCGTCGGAAACGCAGGGCCAGCTTGCAGTGGTACAAGAAGTATTCCAGGCTCAAGACCATGGAATATCTCTCCGGAAGTATTTGGCGCTATAATCCCTGCCGAGTTCACGATGACACCTTTTGCGCTGCAACTTGGACGTACCCGCGATCTGACGGTACTCGAAGCATGATTTGGCGTTATCTCATTGAAGGCCCGTGGATCGTCTTTGTCGCATACTGGGCGGTGGGCGCGCTGAAGACGCGCAGGACCGTTAGCCGGGAATCCTTCGCTTCGCGTTACGGCATCCTCTGTCTGGAGATTCTTGGCTTTGTCCTGCTCTTCAGCGACGCAGCGGGGATCGGCATTCTTGGCCATCGCTTTGTCCATGGGACGTATGCTCTAGCCATTACGGGCGTCGCACTCACCTGGATCGGCATCGCTATCGCTTTGTGGGCCCGCTGGCACCTGGGACAGTATTGGAGCGCCAGAGTCACTCTCAAAGAGGACCACAAGCTCATCCGCACTGGTCCCTACGCTCATTTCAGGCATCCCATTTATTCCGGACTCGATCTGGCGGCGGTCGGCGGCGCTTTGGCGATTGACGAATGGCGATGCGTCGTGGGAGTCGGCTTGATCGTCCTGGGCTATTGGATCAAGGCGAGGAAAGAAGAATCCATGCTGGCCGCCCAATTCGGGGAAGCGTTCGAAGAGCACTGCCGTCACACAGGTTTTCTGATTCCGAAATTTTGGTAAGGGCCGACGAAGCCTTGCCTTCGCGAGCGTGCTTCCAGCGTCAAAGCGACGCAGGCATTGGGTAGAGCTCTAAAAAAGCGGGGACCTGGATGAGGCGGACTCAATACCCGATCACTGTTCGCGAAGGATTCCAAATGAAGGTATTGCGGAGGTTGCCCATCGCGGGCGGATGACGGGCCATCCGGAAGTTGAGACGGATGGACGTGGTGGAGCTACAATGATCTTCCCGGGCGAAACGGGAGCGACAACGACGCTGGACGGTTCGCTCAGTCTCCGATAAATCCACATCACCGGCACTCGCGTGCCTATGCAATCTATCGCAAGAGTTTCTATCGACTCCAGTAGACTCCCACCGTTGTGACCAAGGTCAGTAAATGGAGCAGGATGTGATTGGCATCGGGTGTTCTCTTATCTGCCTTGTGCGGAATGAGCTTGAAGGTACGGGAAAACTTGGTCTCGTAGTCCAGCCCCCGGGCCCTAGCAAAAGAATCTGAGAAGTACGGAACCCACCAGTCTATGCACTCGCCGAGAAGGAGGAACGGATAGTAACAAAGCGGGTACCAGTGAGTAAAACCTGAATTTCGCACCAGAAGGCAAGCGAGACCTACTCCCATCAACAGGCCGTTAAGGCC
>Ga0182018_10005366_pt1 | contig 10346 bp, 8 predicted proteins | sample 812P2MmetaG_FD_120490 | JGI IMG/M metagenome (GOLD analysis project Ga0182018, IMG submission 120490) | Permafrost microbial communities from Stordalen Mire, Sweden - 812P2M metaG | ecosystem: Environmental > Terrestrial > Soil > Wetlands > Permafrost | place: Sweden: Stordalen | collected... | reverse complement strand
TGCGAGTGCTGAATCAGGCGCTGAGGCTCCCCCGCCCCTTCCCTCTATCCCGTCCCTTCCCTCTATCGAGGAGGAGCCCACCCCCATGCTCGACGTCCATCCCGCCCACCACGCCGCCTCCACCTGGCGCGAGTTCTTCATCCACATCGCCACCATTGTGCTTGGCCTGCTCATCGCCGTCAGCCTCGAGCAGCTCGTCGAGTACATCCACCACCTCCGCCAGATCGCCGAGACCCGCGAAGTCCTGCGCAAGGAGCGCGAAGAGAATCATCTCCGCATGGCTTACACCACCGCGGGCTTCCGCCTGCAGACGGCGACGTTACAGAACAATCTCCTGATCCTGAAGTATGCGAAGCAGCATCCCGGCACGTCACAGGAAAGACTGCCGGGAGTGATGGCGTGGCATTACCACGCGCGCGTCTCAACCCGCTCCGGCTGGCTGGCCGCGCAGCAAACAGGCGTCACGGCGCTGATGCCGCGCGCGGAGGTCGCCAGGGACGAGGCTCTCTATGTCATTCTTGCGGAGGTCGACGCTGCCTTTGATGCCTTCATCCAAAGCTTCTACAAAGCGACCCGGTACGAGGAAGACGACCCGGACATCACTCACATGACGCCCAGCCAGTTGCAGGACGAGATTGTGCTGCTGGAGGATGCGATGCAAGCCAACCGCATGTTGGGAACAAGGCTGGAGAACCTGCGCGTCTTCGCTCCGGACTTCGACACCATCAGCCAGGACGAGCTGAACGCGATGGGCCCGGCCCTAACCGATGCCGACAAGGTCCGGCTCGCTCCCGCGAAGGCCCTCACCGACGCCCGCCTCGCCAAGGCCCAGGCAGCCTTCGACGAGGACAGCAAGACCTTCGCACAGAAAACAAACCAGGAGTAGGAGAACGCCCATGCTCGACGTTCACGTGCCACACCCGACCCACACGTGGAAGGACTTCTTCATCCACATCGCGACCATCACAATCGGCCTGCTCATTGCCATCAGCCTGGAGCAGACCGTCGAGTACTTCCATCATCGGCATCAAGCGGAACACGCCCGCGAGATGCTCGCCGCCGAGATGGCCTTCAACGACCGCATTCAGAGGCGGACACGCTACTTTCTTGCCATGCACGAGGACTATCTCTTCCAGGACCTCGCTGTGCTCGATCGTCTGCGCCATCACGCCCTTCAGCCCACCGACCGCATGGTGCTTTACCACCCCCCCAACGACCTCTTGGATTCGGCATGGCAGACCGCGCAGCAGAGCGGCGCCGTCGCCTTGCTCCCGTATGCGGAGACCCAGCGCTACGCCAGACTCTACGGTATTCAGGCCGAATTTGAGGCGACTATGACGGAGAGCATGACTGCTCTGCAGAACGCGAACACCATGTTCTATGCCAGCGCCGCCGATCGCTTCAACTTCGACCGCTCCGAGCAGGTGGCTCCGGCCAACGCCTTCGCCGGCGAGTTAGGCGAAGCCCGGGCTCACCTTGCCTTTGAGGACCAGGCACACACGCCGGAACAGCTCCAGCGCCTCAGGCCGGAGCAGGTCGATCGCCTCGAACAAACCGTCCAGCAGGCCATCTATCAGGATGAGAAGCTCATCAACCGCTGCGCATGGCTAACTGAGGGTTACCACCAGTTCATCCAGTAGGAGGAACCATGCTCGACGTACACGTGCCGCACCCGACCCACACATGGAAAGACTTCTTCATCCATATCGCCACGATCTGCGTCGGCCTGCTCATCGCCGTCGGCCTGGAGCAGGGCGTCGAAGCCCTCCACCGCGCCCACGAGCGCCGCGATCTCATCGAGGCATTCCGCGCTGAATGTGAAACCAACGTCAAGAGCCTCGAGGGCATTGTCGGCAGCTTGCGCGTCAACGTGGTCTATCTCCGCCAACTCATGGCGGAGCTGCGCGACGCAAAGCCGCAGGCCGGCTTCGTCACCGTCGTCGTCCCTGACGGAAGGCTATGGCTCAACTACCACACGCCGTCGCGCTCCGTCTGGACCGGAGCCAAGGCCAACGCAAAAGTGGGCCTGCTGCCGGACAACCTCGCCCAGGTCTACGACCGCGTCGACTTCGAAGGCGACAAATTCGACAGTACTCTGGCCGATCGCAACAACACGTATGAGCACATCTTCTACTTCGGCGTAAGGACAGGCCTTGACCTCAGACCCGGTGCGACCCTGCGCCTGTCGCTGGCCCAGCGCGATGACATCGAGAGACTGCTCGACGATTACGCCGTCGCCCAGGACCTGCGACTCGCCTATGGGGGAGAATGGCTGGGAGCGTCCCGTGCTGTAGTCGCTGGCGTCCAATCGCGCGAAGCCATGATGCCTTATCTGGATCTCGCCCTGGGCGAAGCGCGCGTCACGCCCATGTAATGAGCCATCGCCGGGCGCCCCATTCATGACGGTCTTACCGTCGTAGGTGGGGTCCGCGCCACAAACTATCGGTGCCCCACAACTTGCCCTGAGCGTGGCGAAGAGTCTCGACTCTGAGATGTGGATTCCCGTCATAAACTCCGTCCCCATATGGCTCCCTCCCACCTTCGTGTTACCCCTCCGGCACTCCTCCCGGGGCCAACCCAGTCAAATATCAAGTAAAGTGTCAGTTAGCCGTACCCGGGCCATTCGTACCCACTCATGCGCCTCACCCACCATCTCGCGCAGCGCACCACCCGTCTGGCCGCGCTCTCCCTCCTCGTCCTCGCGCTCGCCGGCTGCCAGAGCATCGCCGGCACCCAGTCCGTCACCCAGGTCCGCTTCATCCACGCCTCGCCCGACGCCCCCGCCATCGACCTTTACCAGAACCCCACCCCCGCCTCCCCTCAGAACTCGCAGGCCAGCCTCTATAACGTCGGCTTCGGCACCGTCAGCTCCTACATGATGCTGGCCCCCGGCGCCTACACCCACGCCGCCTACACCGCCGGCACGCAGCAGCAGCTCGCCACCGTCCACGGCGCATTCTCCGCCGGAGGCCAGTACACCGTGCTCGCCGCCAACATCGCCGCCAACCTGCAGATGACCATCTTGAAGGATCAGGCCACGCCCGCGCCCGCCGGCGAGGTCGCGCTGCGCTTCCTCGGCGAATCCACCCGCACCGGCGCAGTCGACCTCTACCTCGTGCCGCCCGACGCCTCGCTCTCCGGCCAAACCCCCATCGCCACCGGCCTCGGCCTCGGCGCCAACACCGGATACCTCAACGTCCCCGGCGGCACCTACTCCATCGTCGCGCTCCCCGCCCGCTCCGCCCCCTCCACCGCCGACACACCCATATTCACCGGCAGCCAGACGCTCTATCCCGCCGGCTCCGTCCGCACCATCCTCCTCATCGACCAACCATCCCTCACCACCCCCGGCCTCCAACTCATCACCGCCGACGACTTCGACCCGCCGGCGAGCTAGAGTGGCCTGTTGTACACATAAATCCAGCAAGCCTCGCTCGCCCCATCGTCCATCGCAACCATCGCCTTCACCCGCAGGAATAAACTCCCCGCGGCGTCGCCCGCATAGTACCCCTCATACGCATCCATCTGCGCCAGCGTCTCTGCATCCGGCACCGCATAGACCTCGCCACGCACCTCCGCCGCCGCATCGTCCAGCACCACCCCCGGATATGCGCCCAGATCATGCAGCCGTCCGCGAATCGTCCCCGCGCCAACCCGCCGCAGCCGGCTCACCGCACCCGCAATCTCCCGCGGCGCATGCCCCGGCCTCAGCGTCCCATAGAGGAATACGCGCTCCTCCATCTCCCCTCCGCACCAGCCAGCCCCGAGATCCAGCGGCATACGTCCAGAATACTATCGCTGTACCAAACCAAAACGACCCATCGCTGCGGTCGCCTCGCTGCCACACCCATACAAAACGAAAGGGCCGAGGATCGCTCCCCGCCCTCACGCAGTCTGCCTGTAAAGTTAGAACTCCAGCCGCAGCGACAACTACAGCCCGTGCTCCGCTGTTCAAATTCTCATTCGGGCTAACGGTAGCGCCGATTTGCCCGAACGTGCCATTGAGGAGATCCCCTAGAATGTGTAGTGCAGTTGCAGACGGATGTTGCGGGCGACCTGAAACTCATACGGCTTGCCGTACTGGCTGTCGACCGTGACGCCGTCCGTGTTCATGAGCGACTTCCAGTTGTAGGGGTGTTCATAGTCCGAGTAGGCAACTCCTCCATAGTAGAAGGCAACATTACCCGGCGCGATGAAGGAGGGCGTGTACGCGCTATCGATCGACTCATAGTAAGCCACAACCTCGTGCTGATTGAGGGCATTAGTGATGGTAGCGTCGAAGCTGACTTCCTGGCCCTCTTTGACCTTGAAGGTCTGCTTGATGTTGAGGTCGGTTTGGGTAAACCAAGCAGTCCGCCGAGTGTAGGCATTGCCAACCGTGTCCACTCCAGTGGTTGGGTTCTCGGAGACATCCACCCATTTGCCACGGCCTTCGGGGTAGACCGGGAACTCACCGAAGTTACTTCCGCCGGCGACGCTATAACCAACGTCGACGAAGCTGCTCAAGGGAGTGCCGCTATAGGCGTCCTGGAAAATTCCGATTGTGGTATTGGTTTTATGGCCCTCATCGTAGCTGTAGTAGGCGTATCCCTTCAAGGCATTGGGGCGATCGGTGTTCAGTGTTCCGCTGGAAGACCCACCATAAGCGTTGTATTGGAAGTATGTTTCGTCGAAAGCGCGGCTATTGTTGGGCGCATTGCGTCCACCGCCGCCATCGGCCTCATCCGCGGTGGTCAAGCCGTAGTAGTTCCCACGGAAGTGGCTGTAGGTGTAGGAGAACATGCCGGACCAGTGGTTGCCGATCGCCTTGTTCAACCGGAATTCCAGGCCATCGTAGCTGCGCGCAGCCTTGATGTCAGGCGGGCATGCGGGGTACGCAGTCGTTCCGAAGGTCCCCGCCGTCAGGCAGGTGGTGTTGAAGGCGTTCTGTCCCTCGCCGGGATTCACGATGGTGAAGATTTCATTGCCGAACTGGTCGAATAGCGCAGCGTCCTCGATCACGTGATCGAGGCGGCGGCGGTCCCAACGAACCTCAAAGGCGAGCTTAGGATCGACCTGGTAGTCGTAGCCCAGTACAGATTCATGCTGGCGATACGGCTTCAACCCCGGAGTCACACCCTCCGTTCCGCGTTCGTTTGCATTCTCGATGAAGGTCAAGCCGGCGGGTGTCGTTCCTTCGCCGAAGTTGGCCTGACCCGTGCTGTCTCCGGTGCAATAGCGATTATTCGCGTCAAACACCACATCGACATTCGTGAGGGGGTCGGTGCTCAGGCCATAGGCGCAATTCTGCCAGTACTGGCCACCAAACGATCCGATCGCGAGATTGAGCTTCATCATGTCGGTGAAGGAGCCGTAACCTCCGAAGAGCTTCGATTTGCCATTCCGCATGGGATCCCACGCGAACCCGAAGCGAGGAGCGAATTTGTCATTCCATCCGAACTGAATTGGCTTGGTGGGAAGGCCCGCCGCATTGTTTTCCGCGGGCACATACTCGTTCTCGAGCCGGACGCCATAGTTGATCGTCAGGCCCTTGCCAATGGTCCACGAATCCTGCCCATAAAATGCATGATTGAAGCTGGTGGCCTGACCCAGAGTTCCGTAGTCCTGAACGATCACGTACCCGTATAACCCCTGGCAGGCTCCATACAGCGCAATCAACGGAGCGCAGTTGGCGGCGCCTGTACTCCCGCCTGGGCTATAAGACTGCCCGGGAAAGACCTCAACGAACGGGGCATTCCAGCGTTGGTAGATGTTGTTATTCGACTTGTTGAGTTGGTAGCCGAACTTGAAGTTGTGTGTGCCATACCAGCCACCCTTGTAGATGGCGACATCCTGGTCGAACTGGGTGCGCTTGTCGGCGTTGTAAATGGTGTACGTCTGGCTGTTCGGCTGGTTGAAGTAGCCCGCTGCCTCTTGCAGATCTGCCGGCAGCGGCTTGCCGGTCGCGTCTGTTCCACCCGCGCCACTGCCGTAAAAGTCGAAGGTCTGTCCGGTCGTGGGGTATCCAATGTCGTGATAGTTCTCGAAGAAGTATCCAAAGCGGCTGGTGAGGACAATCGCCGAAGAAGCGGTGTAGTCCAGACCGAGGTTATAGGTGGTGTTCGGCGCCGCATAACCCAGCGAGTGGGACCATGCGATTGGGTTCACGCTGGAGGCTGCGTTGAACAGCCCGTGGACATCGTCGCCCTTGGGCAGCTCCTCACCGGACTGATGCTGACCCTGGTCGAGCAACGAGCCGAAGACATGGACCCTTTGGCCGATGGCAGCATCCACCCGAACGTTGGTGTAGTAGGTCTGCGTGTTCTGCCCGAACTTAAGAGTGCCGTTCTGACCCGGATAGGTCGTAGAAAATGCGTGGTTGTATGTGACAGCGTCCTCCTGATTCGACCATTCAGGAGCGAATGCGCCGAACAGGAACACCTTGTCCTTCAGTAGGGGCATTCCGATTCTGAACCCTGGAAAGACATCGCTGGTGTGATACTTCTTCGGCTGGTACTGCTGCCATGCCGGATCGACAAATGCTCCATCGGACAGTGTTGTGCCGACACTGTTGGGGTCGTAACGGGGTTGGGCACGCGGGGAGCCGTTCAACGCATCATCGTTGAACATGATCCAGGCAGCACCATGAATATGGTTGCTGCCCTTGTACATAATGACGTTGATAACGCCGCCCAATGCGCCGCCGTGCTCCGCCTGAATACCGGAAGTATCCATCACCATCTCATCGATGAAGTCGAAGGGCACGTTGGTGTGCGAATAGCCGCCGATCAGGTTCGCCGTCTCCTGACCTTCCACGAGGTAAGAGTTCTCGGAGTCTGAACCGCCAGCGATCGAGTAGCCGTAGGCATTGCCGCTGCTTCCGCTGCCGGGCGAGGTCGCGCCGTTGCCGTTGCCGATGCTGAACTGCGACATGCCCATCAGCGGCTCATTGCGCGCCGACGGCGCAAACTGAATCGCCGACTGGAAGGAAACGCCGTGGGGAATATTCGTCACCACATCTTCGGTAATATTAGTGTGCGAGGTGGACGAAGTAACGTCGATCTGCGGACCTTCCGTTGTCACCTCAACCACGCTGCTCTCCGCGCCGACCGACAGCGAGAGGTCAAGGGTTGGAATATGTCCAACCTCAATCATCAGACCCGCCTGCTTGAGGGTCTGAAATCCCTTGGCATCGACCGTCACCGTGTAAGAACCGGGCGGGAGGTTGGCGAAATGATAAAAACCCTTCGAATCCGTGTCCGCAGACTTGCCGCCTACCAGCGTTGGAGTAGTCACCGTCACTTTGGCGAACGGAACGACAGCGCCGGACGAATCCTTTACCGTCCCCTGCAGCGAGCCGGTGGTCTCCTGACCATACCCCACCGAGCAAACCAGAACGTACATCGCACAAAGACACGCGAGCAGCTTCAGGGCACTCTTCATATATTCATTCTCCTCAGGAAGTTAAAAGCGTTGGGGTGGCCCTCCGGGGCGAACACCATCTCTAGCTGGAGTTATTGGTTCGGCAAATGCACGTCTGTTACCAAAGTTGTAGATAGCCAAAGCCGTCGGGGAAAATCATTACTTCCATGCAGATACAAAAAACTTGCAGCGCGGCTTCCTTTCACTCATGTGATATTTCTATGAAAAAATGGAGAATTCGCAACCGAAGGTTGCGATGCCCGGTGACGCCATCACGCACACCGGCTGCTCGCGACACGACCTGTGCTACCATCGCGGACACAGAAATTAAGCACGCTTTCGGCGGCCCCGGCCGAAATCGAATTGTTCCGCCCATGGAACGCTGCGCGCGGCTACCAGCGGACGGGCGAATATAAGGGAGATGCGCCAATGGCAGAGTTCGACGCCCCGCAGCAGGACTGGCTGAGGCCGCACGACCCGTTCGCCGGCGCCGCGCCGCAGCCGCGCCTCGCCCCGCGCTACGACCTGCGCCCGCTCAGCACCGGCGAAATCCTCGACCGCACGTTCGCCCTCTACCGCTCGCGCTTCTGGCTCTTCGCAGGCCTCTCCTCCCTCGGCGCCTGCGTCAACGTCCTCAGCGGCATCGTCCGCATCGCGCTTCCCCAGACCGCGCCGGCCCCCAACGCTTTCGGCCTCATGTCCCTCTTTGCGATCTTCAGCGCCCTGATCGCCTTCGCCGCCTACAGCATCACCCACGCCGCCACCACCTCGGCCGTCGCCGCCCTCTACCTCGGCGAAGACACCTCCGTCGGCGCCGCCCTGCGCAGCGTCCGCCGCCATTGGATTCGCTACCCCCTCATCGCCGTATGGCAGTCCTGGAGCTTCCTGTGGGTCTTCTTCCTGTTGCTCATACCCGCGATCGCAATTCCGGCGATGGGATTCAGCGGCTTTGAATGGCTCGTCGTGCTCCTCTTCATCTTCGCCTTCGCCAGCCTCATCTACGGCATCATCGCGTACATCCGCAACTCGCTCGCTGTGCCTGCCTCGGTCATTGAGGACCTCGCCGTCCGCGCCTCCATGCGCCGCAGCAAGCTCCTCACCGACGGCACCAAAGGCCGCATCTTCCTGCTTCTGCTGCTGCTCTTCGCGCTCTATATGGTCGCGGGCACGCTCCAGGTTCCGTTCGCATTCATCCTGCTGCGGGTGCGCTCCACCGAACACATCATGATCCAGGCCATCACTCTGTTCATCACCTTCCTTACCGGCTCGCTTCTCGGCCCGGTCGGCGCCATCGGCGGCTGCCTCTTTTACTTCGACCAGCGCGTGCGCAAGGAAGCCTTCGACATCGAGTTCCTCATGGACCGCACGGCGCCCTCGATCCCAGCCTCGCCCATCTCAGCTCCTCCCGTCCCCGAGACCGCCCCCACGGAGCCTGCCTGAACCGTGTCCCAGCCTGCGTCCAGCGCCCTGCCCACCGCCGCGTCGCAAGTCCCCTTCGACCAGGCCCGAGCCGCCGCCGACCGCATCCTCGCCCATCCCGAGTTCCGCACCGTCGCCCAGGAGTCCGCCCTCCAGCGCGAGATTAACCGCATCGCCCAGTGGATCAACGATCTCTTCACCAGCGTCGCCAGCCTCGGCCAGCGCGAACCCTGGCTCGCCCCGCTCATCGAGTGGAGCTTCTTTTCGCTCGCCGCCGCCGCCCTCCTGATCTGGGGCTTCCGCACCATGCAGCGCCAGCGCCTCACGGTCCTGCTGGAGACCGCCGGAATCGACGCCATCTGGCGTAAAGAGTCCGACGACTGGGCCGCGCTCGCCCGCGCCCAGGCCGCCGCGCTCGATTGGCGCGAGGCAATCCACTCCCTCTACTGGGCCACCATCGTCATGCTCGAAGGCCGCAAGCTCTGGCGTCCCAACCGCGCCCGCACCCCGCGCGAGTACCTCCGCCTCCTCGAACCCGGCTCCCCCCGCCAGACCTCCCTCGGCGGCCTCACCCGCATCTTCGAACGCATCTGGTACGGCCAGCGTCCCGCCTCCGAAAACGACTACGCCCGCGTCCGCGCGCTTTTTGAAGAACTGGATGCCGCAGGATGACCGCCGCCCCGCCCAATCGCGACCGCCGCATCGGCTTCATCATCCTCGGCGTTATGCTCTTCCTCATCGTCGGCGTCAGCGTCCTCATCCCCGCCAGCGGCGACAACGACCCCACCCCCACCTCCTACAACTCAGGCTCCGCCGGCGCCAAAGCCGCCTATCTATTAATGTCCGACATCGGCTACGACGCTGCGCGCTGGGAGTCGCCCACCTCCAACCTCTCGCAACTCGACGCCCCCAACACCACCCTCATCCTCGCCGACCCCGACTTCCCCGAAAACGCCAAGCCCGGCCAGGCCCAAATCGCCGCCTTCATCGCCCGCGGCGGCCGCGTCCTCGCCACCGGCCGCTCCGGAGCCTATCTGCTCCCCGGCGGCCGCACCGCCAATCCCTCCCGCATCTTCAAGACCGTCTGCCAAACCACGCCCGCTGCCTCGCCCACTCCCGACCCCCTCGCCCTCGCCGGCCCCGTCTCCCTCCCCGACGAAGTCCGCTGGGACCCCGCCGTCACCTCCATCCACGATCCCGCCGGCCGCGACAACCCCGTCGCCATCGCCCAGCGCTGCGGCGCCGACGCCGTCGTCGTCAGCTACAACTACGGTGTCGGCCGCGTCATCTGGTGGAGCTCCGCCATGCCCCTCACCAACTCCGGCCTCCGCGACGACGCCAGCCTCGCACTCCTCCTCGCCAGCCTCCCTCCGCCTGCCGCCTCATCCGACGCTAACCACCCACAAATCCGCGCGCAGGTCCTGTTCGACGAGTTCTTCCACGGCGACCACACCTCCCTCTGGGACTCCGCCCACGGCCTCCCCATCAACCAGCTCCTCTGCCAGTGCGCGCTCGTCGCCATCCTG
>Ga0182018_10005365_pt1 | contig 10347 bp, 9 predicted proteins | sample 812P2MmetaG_FD_120490 | JGI IMG/M metagenome (GOLD analysis project Ga0182018, IMG submission 120490) | Permafrost microbial communities from Stordalen Mire, Sweden - 812P2M metaG | ecosystem: Environmental > Terrestrial > Soil > Wetlands > Permafrost | place: Sweden: Stordalen | collected... | reverse complement strand
CCTCGACGATGCACAGCACCTGCCCTACCTCCACTGTATCCCCCACCTTGACGAAAGGCGGCGCACCCGGAGATGGCGCCTCATAGAATGTTCCAACGATGGGAGATTTCACGATGTGCAGTTTTTCTTCCGGTGCGAGTTCGACCGCCGCAGGGGGCATTGAGCTCGGTGGAGGGACGCCCACCGGCTGCGTTTGCGGCACGCATGCGGCTCCATAAGGCACTTCCGCGCGCGTATGCACCACGGTGCGCTCTTCGGCCCGCTTGATCTTCAGTTTCACATCGCCACGTTCCAGTTCAAACTGGGCGATGTCCTTCTGGATTATGAACTCAATGAGTTCCTTCAGCTCTTTTTGATTCATTCGTATTCGTACAAATGTGGGACCTTTTACCCGTGCCGGGCCAGAGACCTATCGGCGGCAGAAACCAGATGCCCGAACCGCTTGAACTAAATTTCTGCGCGAGTCTCCGAAGACCTCTAGAGACCTAGATCTGGAGACCTAGACCGTCAGGAAGTCCTTCTTGGTGGGAGTCAACACCTCGCACCCATTTTCACTGACGGCCACCATGTCTTCAATTCTCACACCCCATTTGCCGGGAAAGTATATTCCGGGTTCGATCGTGATCACCATGCCGGGCCGTAATATCTCCTTCTGCCCGGCGGCCACCCTGGGAGACTCGTGGATTTCGAGTCCCACGCCATGACCGGTCGAATGGGTGAAATAGCGTCCCAACCCGGTTTTGCGTAGCACTTTACGGGCCGCGTTATCCACTTCCCCCGCAGTAATCCCTGACCGGACCGCGGCCACCGCTGCCTGCTGGGCTTCCCGAACCGCTTCGTATGCGCGCCGGGCCTCCGCCGTGGGCTTGCCGACCCATACGGTACGCGTTTGATCCGAACAATAACTGTCGAGTATAACACCGAAATCGCACACCACGAATCCGACCCCTATGGTCTGTGCCGTGGCTCTTCCGTGAGGCAATGCGGATCTGGCTCCTGAAGCGATGATCGTGGGGAACGACGTGGCTTCGGCTCCGCCGCATCGGGCTGCGTACTCCATTTCAGCAGCCACTTCCACTTCCCTTATGCCCGGCCGCATAACCGCCAGCGCGCGCTCGAACAACTTCGCTCCTGACTGTACTGCGCGCCGGATACAACCCAGCTCATCGGGATCCTTCACCATCCGTGCCCGCTCGACCATCGGAGGCACACTCGATAGACGCAGACCGGAAGGCAGTAGATCCGTCAGCCTTTTCTTCTCAGCCACGGTTATATGTTCGCCTTCCACGCCGACCGTCTTTCCTGCCGATCGCTTGCCCTTCATATACTGCCCAAGCGCCTGGAGCACCGACTTGCGCGCTATCACCACTTTGGCGCCCTTCACCTCTTCGCGGCTTTGTGTGTCGTAGCGGACATCCGTGAAAAAGACCGTCCCGGCTTCCTCTACCAGCAAAAAACCTGCACTGCCAGTAAAACCGCAGAGATATCGAATGTTAGGAAGATGGCTGATCAACAGCGCATCGAATCGAGTCGTAGCGAGGTGCTCCCGCAGTTTTTTCTGGCGTTCCCCGATGTTCATTGGGCTGAGTTTAGCAGGCGGAGTGAAGTTCTGAGTCTAATGTTCTAAGTTTTAAGTTCTCCGTTCGCAGACAAGGGCCAACCCGAACAGCTGGAAGGTCCAAATCTTAGACCGCGCATGGGATGGACGCGATTAGGCCGTTGAGTATGCAGCCAGTTCTGCAGCATGATCTAAATTAGCAAGGGCAAGCGTTGCTGCGGGCTTGCGTATTCGAGGTTCGGAGCGATGGTGAGCTGAGTTTCGATTTCGGCCAGTGAGTCGCGCATGGCTCAGGAAATGGCCAAACTCCTTCTGGGAATGGCGGGCTGTCGAGAACTGCCAAAAACGAAACCGCCGGCTCTGACAGTTTCGTCGGGCCGGCGGCTCAAATCTTCGACTGCGCGCTGCTATGTCTGAATAATTCGCGGCGTGATGAAGAAGATCAACTCCTGGTTTGAGGTGTTCACCTGCGTGTGTTTGAAGAGATTACCCAGGATGGGCAAGTTCCCCAGCAACGGCACCTGCGTGATGTTGATGGAGTTCTGTGTCTGGATGACGCCACCGATCACTACCGTGCCGCCATCGGTCACCAGCACCTGCGTCGTCGCCTGTTGCGTGATCAATTCAGGATTGCCCTGTACTTCCTGTCCGAAGTTCGGCGTGGTGTTCTCCACGTCCACATTCAGGAAGATGGTGTTTTCCGAGGTGATCTGCGGGGTCACGGTCAATCGCAGGAAGGCATCGACGTAGGTCACTGTCGGAGGCCCGCCTAACTGCGCCTGGGTCACGATCGGGACGCGGACGCCCTGCTTGACGAGCGCCTGGATGTTGTTCTGGGTCACCACGCGCGGCCTGGAGAGAACCTTCAGCAATCCTCGCGATTCGGCCATGGAAAGCACGGCATCGATCCGCACGGTGTTGCTGGCGTTCAAGAAGGTCAATCCGCTGGTCGGTGCGGTCGAGCCCAGGTTCGAGAACAACGGAATCGAGGATCCCGAGGTAGTCCCGGTGCCTGGCACCGTGATGTAGCCCGGGGTCAAATTGCCAATGGTCGTTGGGGAACTCCCCGCGGCCGAGGCGCCACCGATCGCGCTGTGGCCATCGCCCCAGCCAAAGCCGAACTGTGTACCGATGTCGCGGGCAAACTGCCGCGTCGCCGCCACAACCCGGGCTTCGATTTCGACTTCCTGCGTCTTGCGGTCCAGCTGTGTCAGCAGGCGGTCAATGATCGGAATCACTTTCGGAATATCGCTGACGATCACGGCGTTGGTACGTTCATCCGCAACCACGTCGCCCCGCTGTGAGAGGAACTTCTTCACAGTAAGCGTTACATCTTTGGCATGCGCATAGCTCAGGAAACGCGTGACGGAAACTTTCTCCACGGCCAGAGCTTCGGCTTCAACCTGCGCGCGGCGGCCGTCCGCCTCTTTCTTGAGAGTATCAACCGTGGCGATTCGCAGTACGTTCCCTTCCAACTCTCTTGCCAGGTCGTTGTTCTTCAGTACGATGTCCAGCGCCTGATCCCACGGAACATCGTCAAGCACAATCGTCAGGGTGCCATGAACATTTGGATCGAGCACGACGTTCAATCCGCTGATCTCATGAATCAGGCGGAAGAAGTCCTTCAGATCGACGTCTTTCAAGTTCACCGAGATCGGTTCCCCGGTGTATTTTGGGCCGGCCGAGACGGGTGCCTGGCTGGCTTGCGCTTTCTGTTCTGCCGCAAGATTGACCGCCGGCTGTATGCCGCTGCCCGAGGAAGCGTTCTGCGCTTGCGCGGCGTTCACGCTGACCGGAAGAAGTTCTGCAGCTGTTTTGTCGGAAAACTTCGCGGCTGCGTCCTGAGCGCGCTCAGCGGGCTCGGCCTGGGCTTCAGCCACACTGGCCTTGGCGGCATAGGTGGGCTCGACGAACACAAAATCGCTCGATCCAGCCGTCTGCGTCTTCTGTTCAGCGGTGGCAGCACTCGCCGTCACCGCCTTCGAAGCGGGCTCGCTAGCAGCCACCGGAGCCGTTACGTCCTGATTGGTCTGCGCTTTGACCTCCGGAACTCGGGGAGTAACCGCGTTCGCCGCCGAGGTAGAATTTTTCGCGGCAGCCTTCGGAGCCTTCGCGCCTGCCTCAGTGGTAGCCTGCGTGTGCAGCGTTAACACCAGCTTCCCGTCGGCCGTCGGATTCAGTTCATAGCGGCAAGAGTGATCCAGATCGACCACGATGCGGGTTGTAGGAGGCCTCTGTGCATCCATGGCAATGCGGACGTCCTGGACGCCGGCAGTTCCTACGCTGATCTGCCTCTTACCAGTCAGCATGACGGTCCCCGGCAAGTCCACGATCACGCGCGATGGCGTATTCGCCTTGCTCACTTTGGGTGTCACTGTGCCACGAGCGGTGATCTCGACGCGGATCTCATCCGTGCCGCGGACCACGTTTACTCGTTGCAGTTCGTTTCGCTGGATCGCCGCCTGTAACGCCGGAGTCTCTGCGGCTGAAGCAACCAGCCTCAGCAGCAGCAACGGTAGAATTACACTCAGCAGTTGCTTTCGCATTTCGCCTCTCCCCAACTCGCGGGTCTGCCCCGCGTGTCCTTGCAAGAAATCAAATTAGTTGGCGCACCGGCCTTCCGGCGCACCCTTGTACACGCTAAACAGCTGGCGTGATAATTCGTTTTGTCACTTCCCGTGTTAACGGCTTGCCCAGTTTGTCTTGCACGGTTTCCTGAAACACCACCGCGTCGCCGGTGATTCTGACTACGTAACCGTTGAATACTGGGTCTTTTTCACGGAGGAAATACGCCTTGTTCAGGCTGTTGGTGACGACAGCGATAAACCCGTCTTCCGACTTCACCACGCCGCGCAGGTTGATCTGCCCAATTTCCAGGCATTTTTTCCCGGTCGAGCAGCCCGAAGCCGAGACCTGCTGAACTACCGGGCTGAAGAAGGGATCGCGTTTCCCGGTCATCGACCATTTCTTTTCCTCGGGCTTCGCGGCCTTTGCCGCACTCGAATTGTTGCTGGCATCAGCGGCTTTGGCGGTTGGCACCACACGCTTGCCCTCCGAGTTCGGAGTCTCCGCGGCCACAATCACCGGATGCTTTCCCGCAGAATGCTTGGTGACAGGTGCGGGCGCTCTGAAAGGACCGGGAGCGGAAGCGACCTTCCCTGGAGCAGACATCGGCGACCGTGCCGCTGATTGTGTCTGCACCGACGCCGCTGGTTTCGCGGGCGTACCCGCTGTCGAACCCGTTATCCCCGGAGCAGCATTGGAGTCATTGGTTTTCTGTTGCTGCACGGTAGTCGTGCCCTGCACCTTGTTGATGACGTCCGGATTCTGTGCCCAGACCCCGCCCGTCATCAGTCCCGCTACCAGAATGCCTGTCGTTAGTTTCATAGCGATTCCTATTTCACGCCCGTGGTTGCTGTTGCGGGTTTGGTTCCAGGAGCCCCTGCGGCTGGCACCAAATCGTGGCTGAAGAATGTCGTTGCGGTAAACGTGGCGACCACGCTCTCGTTCGGAGCATATTGATAGGTATGCTTCGCCTTCGCCCCGCTGGGATTTTTCGTGCCTGAGACCAGGAGTCCGCTGATGTTGACGATGCGCTCCAGTTTGCCCACGCGGTCGAAGAAATTCAGCATGGAGTAATACGGGCCGTCCATCTCCATCTCAAACGGAAGCTCCGAGTAGTATTCCTTGGCAGCTACCGGCTTGGCGGTATAACGGCGCAGCTCCACCCCGGCCTTCTGGGCTTCCCCGTCCAGCGTTTCAATAAATCCGTCCACCTGCTTCTCGTCCGGAACGATGCGCCTTTCGATCTCCAACTGCTGTTTCAAGTTGGCGAGCTGCCGGTCCATGTCTTTCAGTTTCGGCCGGTAAGATTCCAGTTCGTTGTTTTCCCGAACTTTGTCTTGCAGCGCATGTTGGGCCGCAGCATTCTTATCGCTTTGGCTCTTGAACACCGTGAAATACAGCGCTCCAGTCACGATAGCGCCGCCGAGAATCACCGTGGCCCACTGTTTCACGCCCGACAATTCGATGAAGTTCATTGCCATAGGTCCGCCTTTACGACTTTCCCTTCTCGCAGGTCAGCGTGAACTGAAACGCCTGCATGTCCTTGATTGCATCGTCCTGATAGGTTTCCTTGATCTCTATGTTCTTGAAGAAGCCTGTCTTTTGCAGATTCGCCATCAGATTCGCCACCGCATCCGTGCTCAGGGCAGTGCCTTCCAAACTCACATTCGGGCCGGTGTCGTCCATGCTTCTCAGCCAGACCGCCTCGGTTCCGTTCACGGTCTCACCCAGCATGGCCAGCAGGTTCACCGGTCCGGACTGAGCGGCACGCAGCGAATCGATCACATCGACCCTGCGTTTGTAGTTGTTAGCCTGGGTCTGGCGCTCCAGGTACCGGGCCTTTACATCGCTCAGTTCGCGGTTGGTCTGCTCGGCAGCTTGCATCTGCGCCGCAATCGTTCGGCTTTGACGATCCAGCCGGTACCAGTACGCAAAATTCAGCACTCCCGCCAACAGCAGGACAACCAGCACCTTCAGCTTAGGCGACCCCAGATCGCCCATTTCCATCGTGGGCATCGTCGGCGCGTTACTGCCGCCGCGTTTGTTTTTTCCCTTGGAGGATTCCAGCAGATTGATTTTGATCATAGGGATTCAAAGCTCCTCAAAGCCAAACCCACCGCTACCGCCAGCTGGCCCGCGTTTTGCTCCACCAACTCCGCCCCAGGGCCGTCCGCCGGCGGAACCACGCGCTGGAATGGATTCAGCAATTCAACTGGCATCGAAAATTCCTGCCGTAAGGCTTCCATCAAACCCGGCACTTTCGCCGAACCTCCGGCAAGGTAAATCTTCTCGATATGCTCACCGGCTGCACTGGCGCGGAAGAAATCAAACGTCTTCTGAATTTCCAGTACGATGATCTCGGTCACCTGCTGCAGGATCGGCGCCTTTGCATCCTCGCTCACCGTGCCCACCTTCTCCCCCAGCTTCAGCTTTTCGGCATCGTCGAAGTTCAGGTCCAACTCCTTCTGCAACGAGTCCGTATACTGATGCCCGCCTACGCTGACGTCGCGCGGGAACAGCGGCGTTGTCCCCTTAACGATGTTGATGTTCATCACGCTGGCGCCCAGGTTCAAAAGCGCCACCACCTGGCTCGGCGCCGGCTGGTAGTTGTACTCGTAACAGTTCTGCAGAGCCAGCGCATCGATGTCCACAATAGCCGGGGTGCGTCCCGCCATCGAGAGTACGTTGGTGTAGTTCAAAATCTTGTCCTTCTTGACGGCTACCAGCAGCACATCCATCTGCGGGCTGCCTGCTTCTTCCGACAGAATCTGGTAGTCCAGACTCACGTCGGCCAGGTCGAAGGGAATATGCTGGGCCGCTTCCTTCTCGATGGTTTCAGCCAATTCCTGATCGCTCATCGAAGGCAGCGAGATCTTCTTGACGATCACGGAATGGCCGCTCACTGCGGTCGCCACCGACTTGGTCTTAATCAAACAGTCGGCGAACAACTTCGATATCGCGCTCGAGACCGTTCCCGAGTCCACGATCATCGAATCCACCACGATGTCAGAGGCCAGCATTTCCAGTCCCAGGTGCGCCACTTCAATCTGCCCACCCTTCTTTTTCAATTCCACGGCCTTAATGCTGGAAGAGCCCACATCCAGACCTACAATCGTCTTCGATCCCATTCCAAACATGTGCCCACCCTTTCGTAGCGCCGGCGTCCCGCCGGCTCTATTTGGCTACTGCGACCCGGCAGCTTTCATCGCCGCCTTCGGTTTACGTTTCGATCCCGATTCCATCTGGCTCGACTTCTCTTCCATCCACTGGTCCAGCCTCGACTTCTTGAACCGCCAACGGTTGCCCAGCTTGAAAGCAGGAATGCTCTGTTCGCCGACGTACTTGTACAGCGTGTCTGGACTCACTCCCAGATACTGCGACGCCTGGCGAATGTTCATCACTTCTCGCGAGTCGGCCATATTTCCCTTAACCAGTCCTCACAAAATTCCTGCGCCCCAGGTTCGGCGCACAGGTTGACTTCAGAAGACGCCCTCGCCCACTCCGTGTGTCGAAGGGGTTTCGGTGTCCAGAGGATATATCAGGCCGGAAAAACCCAGCCCTCCCGAGAATTTCGTGTTTTTGCTGGGTTTTTTGCGGTTTGCCTGGAATTGCGGAAACCGGGGAGGAGGGTAAAAATCTATATATGGTATGTATTGTTAAATAAGTGTCTATTACCAGTGGTGATCACGCGAATGCGAGCGACACTCTCGTGAATCGGTAACCGAAGTACTAGAGACGGTACGGAAGTACTATATCGTCAGCTCAAGTGCTTTGTTCTTTTACGTTTGAGAAACTAGCGCAGCCAGCCCTTCGGCTGCTGCCGGGGCAGAATTCTCGCGTGAAGCATTCGCGTAGTAGCCCGAGCCTCCGGAAGATTCATATCGGTCGAGATCCTCGCGAGCGTCGAAATTCATTTCATGATTTCCGCGCGCTTCGCGAATTTACTGAACGTCGGAAACCTTGCCGCTTAGAAAAATCACCTTCATATCCTTGTAGTAATAAATCTGCTTGGCGCCGAGCGTGACTTTCTTTTCCGGCTTGCCCATAGCGGCCTCGACCTGGTCGGTGGTCATTCCCTTCTCGATGTTAGCTGGTTCGGCCGGAGCTTGGTCGGCGGGCTGCTGGCCTTGGTCCGACGCCTGCTGCTGTTGGCCACCCTGATCTCCGCCCTGCTTTTCTCCTTCACCCTGCTGCTGTGCATCCTCGGAGCTGATGCTAAGAACCTGCCCGATCGTGTCTTCTACCTGACCGGCGCTCGCATTGGCCAAGGATCCTTTGGGAAACTGAAACACAACCTGTGCCTTGTTATAGGTCGGCGGATCCGTCTTGTTGCAACTATCGCAAGCCACGACGCCCAGAGTTACGCTATCTTTGGCCACGTTCACGTCGATCTTCATGGGATAGACTTTGTCGCCCACTGCAAATAAATGGGTGGTCTGCTCTTTGCCAAATTTGCCCATGATCGACTTCCGTCCCATCAAAGCCAGCCCGCTCGGACCCTTAATCGTGCCGCCTTCGTACTTGCTGGAAAGAACATTAGAATCGCTATAGGGAACAGATAAAATCCCGCCCTTTTGAATGGCCAACAACGTACCTTTCTCCACCACGGAATATCCGCCCGTGTCCGATCCAATCTTGACGATTTTGTACTGTGCCGTCAGTTGCTCCTGCAAAGAAACTGCCTGCGCGCCAGCCAGCGACGCCGAAAAAATTGCGGCAGCCATCAACATCAGCCCGGGAGCCGGTTTGTAAAATGCACGCGACGTCATTAGAACCTCCGATTCAGCGTTTCTATGCGTGAGTTCGACTGATTCTCTGCTCAGTGAGTGCAGAGCCGGAAAGACTACGCCCGCCAATCACAGAAGGGAGCGTCATCTTGCGACGCTCCCATTCTGATTTTCCAAACAGTGTTTCAAACCACCGCTTGCCAGCGTTTCTACAGCCCACCTCCGGCTGCGGTTTCCTGCTTGACCTCCGACTCAGTCTGATCTGCCTGCTGCTGCTGGTCTTGCAGAGTCTTTGCCGCACTCGTATCGGCTGGTGGAGTGGGGACATCCGAGGCCTTCGTGCTGGTGTCCGGCGCCTTCGGCATACCGCCCGTGCCCTGCTTCTTGGCCATTTCACCCAGGCCGTTGGTGAGCTGCTCCTGGAAGTGGTTGTACATTTCCTGCAAGTCGTCCACCTTGACAGCTACCGTCTGTCCCGACGCGCAGTCTGACTTCTTCGTCGCCGCAACGCTGGCATTTACCGTCTGGTCTGCATCTGGAGTGTCCGTGAGGCGGGTGATGACATCGCCCGAAGTGAGTGCGCACTCTTGTCCATTCGCGACCACGGTCACGTCGGAGTCCACTACAAAGGTGCGCTGCGCTGGATCGAGTGCTGGAGGCACCTGGCCGCTGGTCGGTGCCGGTGCCGCCGACGCCGCTTGTCCACCCGAAGGCTGCGCCGACTGCGCCTGCTGCGCGGCCAGTTGAGCTTTCACCTCTTCGGCGATTGCCTGCTTCACCTCGGGAGTCAATGCAACGGGGCCTGATGCCTGCGCCGAACTATCTCCACCGCCGTCCCCTCCGCCACCGCTGCTGGCCTGGGCGTCAGCCGCCGTCGCGTCCGCATTAGCCTCGGCACGAGCCGCATACGCCGCCTGCAGGCTGGCCGCAACCAGATAATCCGTCAGCCAGTAATACGGCGCAGCGTAAACGGGATAAGGATTCCACCACCCGCCATAGAATCCCCACCATGGCGATGCTCCCCAACCCCACGCGCCGACGCCCCAAGCAACCGGTGCTCCCCAGGGCTGGTAGCCCCAGGCGTAAAATCCCGGGTGGTACCAAACTCCCGGGTAATATCCGTAATAGGGATGGCCGCCCCAGTAATATCCCCGATAAACTCCAACCCGGTAATGCCCGTGGTCATAGAAAGTTCGTGAGTAATAGGCATGGCCTCCGCGGTTCACATACGCGCGCTGCACGTAACCGCCACGCCTTCCCGTGTTCACGACGCGCGCCCCGTTGTGTTCACCCACAACCCTGCCCCCACCGTGGACCCCATGCTCAATGTGCATTCCGTTTCGGTCGATGGAGCGGACCGATCCGTTCGCACGCACGTTCGCCGTTCCTCCACCTTTCAGACTGACGTTCCTGGTGCCTGCCGGCTGATGCGCGCTGCCTCCCGGCCTGTTCCCGCCCGCCGACCCTGGCTTGTTCCCGCCCGCCGACCCTGGCTTG
>Ga0182018_10005364_pt1 | contig 10349 bp, 8 predicted proteins | sample 812P2MmetaG_FD_120490 | JGI IMG/M metagenome (GOLD analysis project Ga0182018, IMG submission 120490) | Permafrost microbial communities from Stordalen Mire, Sweden - 812P2M metaG | ecosystem: Environmental > Terrestrial > Soil > Wetlands > Permafrost | place: Sweden: Stordalen | collected... | reverse complement strand
TGGGAACGTTGAGGCCAACGTGGCGAAGGTAATGAACCGGCGCGAAGCGGCGATGCGCGATCTCGTTGATGTCGAAGGCGAACTCTGTCTGGATATGCGCGTTTTTATCCTCGGCGAAGTTAACCACGGGACCATATTTCGCGGCCAGCTTGGGAAACTCCACAGGGACCGCACGGTTCGTAGCCTGGGAGTGGCCGATGTTGTCGCCGACGTAATGGGAGAGCGCCCCAATCGCGAAGGCAAGCTCATTGGCATTCTTGGCATCGCGAAAGAGGAAGACGACGAAGTCGCCGGAGCGGACGTAATGCGTAAGGTCGGAGAAGAAGGGATCGCCAAAAGGGTAGTAGCCGATGTCCTGGATGACGCAGCCTGCATAGGCGTAGGAGCGTGCCTCTTCGAGCTCTGCGGGGGTGAGATTGGGATAGCGGCTGCGCAAGAGTGGCGCGATGGAGCTCTGCCACGTCAGGTCGATGAGTTGCTCGTGAGTAAGCAGCGAATAAGCGCCCCCGGAGCGGGAGACGATCAGGATCAACAGAAGTAAAACGGAGGGGAAGGCCCTGGAGAAATTACGCATCGGCAACAGTATCGCAGAGGTGATAAGAGGCCGCTTCAAAAAGTGAACTTCAGCGCCCCCTGCAGGATTCTTGGAGCCGCGGCACTGATCACATCTCCGAAGGTCGAACTGCCGATGTCGCCGTCGACCGAGCTGGGGCCATTGAATTGCGTGTGGTTGAATAAGTTGAATGCCTCCACGCGGAAGAGCAGGGACTTCGATTCGGTGAGCGCTAATTTCTTGGCTACCGCCATATCGTAGTTATCCGCGCCCGGCCCATAGAAGAACCGCCTCTTGGCATTGCCTGGCGTACCGATGGCATTCATCGGGAAGACCGTGGTATCGAAATAATTATTCCCGTTTTTCCGTGGATTACCGCTCAGGTGAAGCGGGCCGCCCGTGTAGTCGGGTTCGTCGATGCTGCTGTTGTTGATTCCGTTCGGATTTGTCCCGATCAGCGAGTTGTCGCCATTGTTGACCATGGTTATCGGGAAGCCGCTGACGAATCGCGTAATCCCGGAGAGAGACCAGCCGCGTGTCAGGCGGTCAGGACGAAAGAACTGATCGAACGGCAGCTGATACTCGTAGCTGACGACGAAGTTGTGTTTCACATCGAACGAGGAGATGGCGTAGCTGAGCGCGGGGTTGAAAGGGTTGACCTCCTCGGCTACGTTCGATGACTGATCCAGGGACTTGCCGTAGGTGTAGGCGGCGGAGAATTCAAGGCGGCCGCTGGTATGACGGGCGCTGAGTTCCAGCGCGTTGTAGTTGGCGTGGCCGATCGTAGACTGGAGCGCATTGCTGCCGAAGTTCGATCCCAGCGGCCCCCGCGTACCATTCACCTGTCCACCGGCAATCGGGTAATACACCGTGTCCTCGCCGCCTGGGCCGCAGGTGAGGGTTCCCGGCTGCACGTCGCTCATTTGGCTGAGGCTCAGGCAGAGCGCCGGACTTCCCGGATTTGGCTCAATGAGAACACGCTGGCGATGGCTGGAAGTACCTATATAACTCGCGCTGAAAACTGTATTCGGTCCGGCCTGCCGTTCCACGGAAAGCATCCATTCTTCGGTGTAGGGCGTGCGGCCATGGATGTCATATCCAGGAATTCCCTCTATCGGCTCGTAGGTGCTCCAGTCGATGTTGGGATCGGGGTTGCGCCGCGAGGAGTTCAACGGGGCAAACTTATACGGAAAGGGCTGGCCATTATCCTGGCCGTTGGCTGCGGTGATGAACGGCGTCGCGAAGAGCGGAGGAGCCGGGCTGGTATAGGTGGTGCCATAAGGCGCATTTGCAGCCAGCACACCAATGGAAAGCGCATCGATCGCGGTATAGAAGTTGCCGGCACTTGCGCGCACGCTGGTTGTTCCCGGGGACCCCAGGATCTTTCTCAGGAAGCTACCTGTCTCCGCTTGCGGCGACCATGCCAGGCCCACGCGCGGCGCGAAGCTGAGGTTGCCGATAGGAGCGAGCGTATTCGGTATGCCTTGATCGCCTGGATAAAGGATGCCCGGAGGCGCACCGGGGAAGACGACCGACTGCGCGCCGGCGACGAAGGTAGATATCTGGTTGTACTTCTCGGACCAGGGCGCAATGCGATCCCAGCGAAGACCGTAATTCAGCGTGAGGTTAGGCAGAACGTGCCAGCTATCTTGCGCGAACAGGCCGATGTATTTGTTCCGCGCATAGAAAGGGTTGAGCTGGCTCTGGTTGTATTGGCTAGGCACGCCGATCAGGAAGTCGGCGAAGTCGACGCCGGTTTCTGTTCCGGAGAAAACGAAGCTGCCATTGAACTGGGCGATGGGGTGAGCATTGACCTGGTCGGCATGGAACTCTGCGCCAAACTTCATCGTGTGATTGCCCAGCACCTTGGAAACCGCGTCGGTGATCTGATAGGTGTTGTTGACCTGAATGAGTTGGTTGGCTGCGGCGCCAGTGGAGTAGCCGTTGAAGTTGAGGTTCTCGACCCCCTGTCCCTTGGGATCGAGAGCAACAATGCTGGGAGTGCCGTCGGCGTTCTCGAAGCCCTGCGAGGTCAAGCTTACGCCGAGACCGCCCACGGGCTGACCGAGGTTGGTTAAGTTGCGCATGTAGCTGAGGTGAAGTTCATTGACCATCGTGGTATTGAAGGTCTTGGTGTGGCCCAGCGCGAAGAGCTGTGCCCTGCCCGTGGTGATGGCATCGAAGCCCGGGACGCTGGCGCCGCTCTGCGCTACCGGATACGGGTCATCGAGATCGAAGTCGTCAATGAAGTAGTAACCGGAGAGCAGGCCCAGGCGGGTATTCGCATCGATGCGAACCGCTCCCTTATCGTCGCGCACCGTCTGGTTGAAGGAGGATGTGGCATAGCCGTTGGCGGTATTCGGAGCCGGGATGTACTGGAGCATGCGCTGTGCCGGAGTCGACCACGCCCCTTGGGGAATCGCGGCGTTGGGAAAAACGCACTGCGCCGAGATCGTGCATCCGGAGACATAGTAAGGCTCACCCGAAGTCACGCCATAACCCAGTTTCTGCGTGAGCAGGTTTGCGAAGTAAGGACCGCCCACCACTCCGGTCAGGTTGCCGGCGAGGTCGGAGAGATTGCCCGAGCGGTCCGCGTTCGAGGGCACGCTGATGGTGCCGGTATCGATGCCCTGCGTCTGCCGCGTTCCCTGATAGTCGGTGAAGAAGAATATCCTATCGCGATGAATCGGGCCACCGAAGGTTCCGCCAAACTGGTTCTGGCGGAAGGCGCCCCGGGTGGGAGAAAAGTAGTTGCGCGCGTCAAGATCGGTATTGCGCAGAAATTCGAATGCATTGCCATGAAATCCATTGCTGCCGGATTTAGTAATGACGTTGACTTGGCCGCCGCTGAATTCGCCGTACTCGGCGTCGAAATTGCTGGTGATGATACGGAATTCGTCAATCGCATCGAGGTTAGGCACGATCGCCGTGCCGGCGTTGACGTCCTCTTCGACGTCGGCGCCATTCACGCTGAAGTAGTTGGCGAACTCCCGTTGCCCGTTGACGGAGATAGTGCCGGGATTGAGAGTTCCCGAGGGGTTGAGAACGGTCGCGCCCACATCCTGCACGGTGGTGGAAGTAATCGATGTCTGCGGGGCGACTCCGGGCTGGAGAGAGAGCAGATCGGTGTAGCTGCGGCCATTCAGGGGAACCGCGGTCATCTGGCGGCCGCTGATCACCTGCCCCATCTGGGTACTGGTCGTCTCGACGTGCAGCGTGTTGTCGATCACGCTTACGGTTTGAGCGACGCCGCCGACCTGAAGCGAAGCATCGAGGTTGAGCGCCGCGTTGGTATCGAGCGCGACATCCGTGCGCTGATAACCAGAAAAACCAGAAGCCTGCACATTCAGTTCATAATGACCAACCGGCAAAACAGGGAAGGTGTAGTGCCCCCTGCTGTCGGCATGCGTTTGGTAAGAGAGGCCCGTGCTTGACTCCCGAACCGTGACATCCGCATTTGGAAGCACACGTCCAGAGGGGTCCTTGACCGTGCCGGAGATACTGCCACCAACACTAGCCAAGGCCAACGCCGCCGATAAGACGCCGACGGCGCAAAAGATTCTCGCCATCGGGCGCAGGCAACGAAGCAACTCCGTTCTAACGTTCATGGCTCCCGCCCAAAACACACACGTCATCCCGCGGCCAGCGAAGAAAAAACGGCGGCCGTTCGTGACAGTTGAAATTTTGCGGGGAGGAACCCTATAGTGAAGGGAGCCCGCAGTCTACTTGGCTGTGGTCCCCAGGTCCCCGCGGTCTCCGCCAAGAGTTGGCCGCGGGGATCTGGCTTAGTTTTCAGAGCATGGTTACGAAGCCTTTTGCTGCGCGGCGCACCGCCTGCACAGTCCCCCCACCTCGAGACGCATCACCTGAATTTCAAAATCGTTCTTGGCCCCGATCTCCCGTTTCAGCTTCTGGAATGTGGGACTGTCAAACTCCTCGATTTCCCCACAACGGAAGCATGCCAGATGCAAATGGTCCTTCTGCGTCTTAACTTCGTAATAGTGTTTTTCTCCGTTGAGGTGCATTAGATCGAGTTCATCGATCAGGCCCAGCCGCTTGAGCAGCTCAAGCGTACGATAGACGGTCGCCCGATCGATCTTCGGGTCTCGCAGCCGGGCGCGAGACAATAGGGTCGCAGCGTCGAGGTGGGCGTCTGCCTGCTGGATGGTTTCGATCAACGCCCGTCTCTGCGAGGTTAACCGAACACCCTTCGTCTCCACCTCATTTAACAGTTCGCAGCGTTTAGGCATCGTCTCTAGTTGCGACTCGGTCGCACTCCCTATAATATACGACAACTTTGGTCCGATTACAACTGTACAGCGGAATTCATGCGCGAACCACTAGAGCGGTTTCACAACATAGGGAAAGCGCTCCAGAATCTTTGGTCGTCTGGATTCGGAACAGTTTCGATGTGCCCCTGCTCCAATTTGAGCCTGTTGTGCCGCAAAGGTGTCGAGTCGCCAAATGGAAAACAGCCGAAGTAGTAGATAGCGGGAAATCCAAGCCCGGGTGTTGATGGATGTGCAGATGCCTGAGATGGATGGCCTTGCAGCAACGATTGCCATCCGCGAGAAGGAGAAGCTCACGGGACATCATCTCCCGGTCATTGCCATGACGGCACTGGTGATGAAAGGTGACCGAGAGCGGTGTATGGAGGCTGGTATGGACGGTTATGTTTGCAAACCAATCGATGTAAAGGCACTCGACGAGATCTTGGACGGCTGTGAGGAACGGCGGCACAAGGACTTTGCCGTCGTGGCGCCAAACAACGACCCCTCCTTAGCCCCAGTGGACGCCGCCGAGCTGCTGGAGCGGATCGATGGGGATCGGGCTTTCCTTTCCGAGTTGGTGGCAATATTCCGCGGGGAGTATCCGGGACAGATTCAGAACGCTCAGGAAGCCATTGCGCGCAAAGACGCTGCCGGAGTGGAACGCGTGGGACACACGCTCAAAGGAGCCCTGGGCAGTCTTTCCGCGACCGGCGCATCCACCTTTGCCGGCCAACTTGAAACCATGGGAAAATCGGGCGATCTGACGCTTGCCGGGGCCAAGCTGACGGAAGTGGAGAATGAAGTGCATCGTGCGATGGAGACGCTCGATGCGTTGTCCCTGGAGAGCGTCTAGTGTCCTGAGTTCTTAATTCGTATAACAAATTTGTCATCCCGACCGGGGCGTACCCGGATTTCCTAGTGCGCAGCATTAGCCGTTGCCGACCCGCGGGATATGAAACGGGGATTTCTTGTCCTTGGCAGAAAGTGCGACAAGTCCCCGGGTGCCCCATCCTTCGCGTTTTTTGCGAAGGGTGGGATACCACGAATCTCGATACCGACCGTCGCCTATCCCACCCTTTGCAAAAAACGCAAAGGATGGGGCACCCCCTTTTCGTGGCGCTTCGTGAACGTGACAAACACCAACCGCGGCTTAATCGAGAACCTGGTTCTTATCAGAAGTGGGGATATAAGACAGGCGACCGCCCGAATCTGAAACCATTGCAACATCGAAGCATCCAAAGGCATAACCGGCCGGCCGTGCGTGGGGATACAAGGAGTCGCAGAGTTGCAAATTGGTATCGACAGCTTCGCAGCAGCAATTCCAGATCCGGTTACCGGTGTTGCCCTTAGCGCCGTCGAACGCATGCATCATCTGCTCGAAGAGATAGAGTTGGCCGACCAGGTCGGTTTGGACGTCTTCGGCATCGGCGAACATCACCGGGCCGAGTTTCTCGACTCCGCCCCTCCGGTCATCCTCGCCGCGGGCGCCGCGCTCACCAAACAGATCCGCCTTACCAGCGCGGTCACGGTCCTGAGCGCCGCCGACCCGGTGCGTATCTTTCAGCAATTCGCAACTCTCGATTTGATATCGCAGGGCCGCGCGGAGATCGTCGCCGGGCGCGGATCTTTTGTCGAGTCGTTCCCGCTCTTCGGCCTCGACCTTGACGACTACGACTCGCTCTTCGCCGAGAAGCTCGAACTGCTGCTCACGATTCGTGAGAGCACGCAGGTCTACTGGTCAGGCAAGCACCGCGCTCCGCTCACCGGGCAGAGCATCTACCCGCGACCCTTACAAAATCCACTGCCCATCTGGATGGGTGTCGGGGGTACGCCTGATTCCTTCGCTCGCGCCGGTGCGCTAGGGCTTCCTTTGATGGTCGCTATCATTGGCGGCGAACCCCGCCGCTTTCGCCCGCTCATCGAACTCTACCGCGAGGCAGGCCGCCGCGCGGGCCACGCTGCTGAGCAGCTCATTGTTGGACTTCACTGCATCGGTTTTCTCGGAGACACGACGCAGCAGGCCGCGGACGACTTCTTTCCGGGCTATGCGCACACCTTTACCGAGATCGGCAAAGAGCGGGGATGGCCGCCCACCACGCGGGCACAGTTCGATGCCACGCGTGGTCCTACCGGAGCCCTGATTATCGGTGACGCCGAAACCGTCACCGATAAGATTCTCTACATCCATGAAGCTCTTGGCGGCATCTCCCGCATCACTTTTCAGATGGGTGTCTCGACACTGCCCCATGCCAAGATGCTGCATGCCATCGAGATTCTGGGCAACCGTGTCGCCCCGATGGTGCGCGAGGAACTCGGGGTGAGCACCGGCGCCGGAATACCCAAATGAGCAAGCTGCATCGCTGTGCATGGGCGGAGAGCGATCCGCTGCTGCGCGCATACCACGACCAGGAATGGGGAGTTCCCGAGCACCAAAGCCGTGCGCTGTGGGAGCTTCTTATGCTGGAGGGATTCCAAGCCGGTCTGGCATGGATCACCGTCTTGCGCAAGCGTGAGGCCTTTCGCCAGGCGTTCCATCACTTTGATCCGGAGATCGTTGCCCGATTCGGTGAGGCGGACGTGAAACGACTGCTGGGCGACGCCGGCATCATTCGCTCCCGTGCCAAGATCGAGGCGACGATCAAGGGCGCGCAGATTTATCTGGAGATGCAGGGCAACGGCGAGGATTTCTCCAAGTTTGTCTGGAAGCTGGCGGGTGGTAAGCCGATCCAAAACAAAACGGGCCATGTACCAGCGAAGACCGCTCTCTCGGAGGAGATCTCGGCGGTGCTCAAGAAGCGCGGCTTCAAGTTTGTTGGCCCGGTCATCGTTTATGCCTGGATGCAGGCGTCGGGAATCGTCAACGATCACGATCCACGGTGCTTCCGGCGTAAGGTCGGCAACTAGGGATCCACCCGGGTAGTCCCATTTCGCTCTAGAAGCTGTGAAGAAACTCTCGCGGTCTTACTCGAAACACTGTCCTGACCACGGATCTTTGATCCGTGGCACGAAGAAATCCTCCGGTGAGGTTTCTTCACACCTTCACCAGCGCACCTAGCGCACGTAGTCTCCGCTTTTTCCGCCGGACTTGCGAACCAAGACGATCTGGCGAATGGTGATGGATTTATCCATAGCCTTGCACATGTCATAGATAGTGAGCGCGGCCACTGCCGCTGCTGTCAGCGCCTCCATTTCCACGCCGGTGCCGGCGACCGTCGCAGCAATGCTGTGGATCTCGATGCCGCCGGGAACAACGGCCGCCGAGACATCGATAAAGCTCAAAGGCAGCGGATGACACATGGGAATCAGGTCGGCCGTGCGTTTGGCCGCTTGAATGCCGGCAAAGCGCGCGACTTCCAGCGGGTTGCCCTTGGGGTTTTGCGGGAGAGCGGCAAGCACCGAGTCAGAGAGTACGACAAAGGCTGAGGCTTCAGCCTCGCGCCGCGTGGCTGGCTTGGCGCTTACGTCAACCATATGCGCGCCGCCTTCGGCGTCGTAATGTGAGAGCTTGTCCATCGTTTGGTCAGGGTAGTGCATTTCTCCTGTAGGTGCTAGAGCAGCACGGTCACGGTTTCGCCCGCACTAAGAAGGGGGCGGTCTGCGGGAACCACAAGAAAGCAATTGGAGCGGCTGGTGCTCGCGAGGTCGCCGGAACCTTGCCATGCGACCGGCTCCACGGTCACATCGATCGGGGCCGGCCCCACCCCGGTCCGCAGCCTGGCCGGCAGGAAGCGCGTCAGGCCAGTCTTGCCACTTACGTCACTGGCCAAGCGAGCCTGCGCAAAACGGGGACCACGGGAGGCTTCACCGCAGAGCGCGCCCAGCAGCGGCTCGACAAAAAGCGAAAACGTAACCATGGTGGAGACAGGATTGCCGGGAAGTCCAAAAAAGTAAATCTGGCGATGATCAAGGGACAACCGCCCGAACACGACCGGCTTGCCGGGCTGAATCAACGCCCCGGTAAAGAAGAACTCGGCACCCAACGAGAGCAGGACCTCCTCCACCAGATCGTACTTTCCCATGGAAACCCCGCCGGAGAGCAGCAGCAGGTCGGCTTCGAGTGCGGCGCGGATGATGGCTTCAAGATGCCCGCGCTCATCGCGCGCGATGGCGAGCCGGAGTGGCTGGGCTCCGGCGGCCAGAACCTGCGCAGCGAGCGAGTAGCTGTTGGAGTTGCGAATCTGCTCGACCAACGGCCTCTGGTCCACTTCGACCAGCTCGTCGCCGGTGGCGACGATGGCCACGCGGGGCGGGGCGAAGACGCGGAGCCGTGCCGCACCGCAGGCTGCGGCTGCAGCGACCTGGGCGGCGAAGATGCGTGTGCCCACCGGCAGGATAACTTCCCCTGCCCGGGCCTCGGCTCCCGTGGGAACGATATTGTCACCGGACGAGATGGCGCGGCCCTGGGTGAGGCGAAGCGTGTCGTGGTCACGCTGCACGTGCTCGACCATGACCACGCAATCGGCGCCGCCTGGGACGGGCGCGCCGGTCATTATTTCGACCGCCTCTCCGGCAGGGATTTCAAATCCAACCGCCTCCCCAGCGCGAATCTGGCCGACGATCTTGAGGCTCAAGCCAGCGGAAAGATCGGCAGCGCGGCAGGCAAAGCCGTCGCGGGTGGAGCGACGAAAAGGCGGCTGATCGCGGTCCGCACGGATCGCCTCAGCCAAAACCAGGCCGAGAGCGTCGAGCAGGGGCGTGGACTGTGGAGGGTTCCGAAGATCGCCGGCCAGAAGCTCAGCGTGTTCGCGGACGATGCGGCTGGCGTCCGCGAAGCTGACTACCCGCGATGGAGCTTGTTGGTTCAAGGCTAGAAAGCGCAGGAGGTTAGGACGCCGCCAGGAGGAACAGCGTCCCGATGCTCTCTTTCCCCCGCTGTGACAGCCTTGGTTTATTTTTTGCCGGCGGAGTATTTATTGTTAACCTTCTCCCCAATCTCCGTCAAAATCTGCGTCGCTTCCGGCGCCATGGGACCGTTGGGGGCGAGTTCAAGGTACTTATGGTAGGCCTCCGCGGTGCCCGGAGGGGCGACGATCTTTTGCGTCTTGGGGTCCACCGTGGCTTTGGAGATGAGCGCCTGTCCCTTCAGGTAATAGGGGATCGGCTTAGTCGGGTCAGCGGCGATCGCTTTGTCCGCGGCGGCGATGGTTGCATCGGGTTGCCCGGCGCGGCTGAGGATGATGGTCTCGTTGCTATAAAACATTCCTGCATTCGCAGGTTGAAGTTTGGCCGCGGCGTCATACGACGCAGTGGCGTCTGGGATCTTATTGGTATTGGCATAGACCTCACCCAAACCGTTGTCGGCGGCAGCTTCGATTTCAACATTGGGCTTCTTGGACGCGGTATCGAGGTCCATTGCCTTCTTGAGCGAAACCCCGGCGTCGTCATATTTTTTTAGCCCAGTCTGGGCAATGCCCAGCTCCAGCCACAGGACAGGAACGTCCGGCTTTAAGGTCGTGGCCTGCTGCATGATCGTCGCGGCCTCGTCGAACTTCTTCTGCTGGTTGTCTGCGCGTGCCTGCTTGAGC
>Ga0182018_10005363_pt1 | contig 10350 bp, 4 predicted proteins | sample 812P2MmetaG_FD_120490 | JGI IMG/M metagenome (GOLD analysis project Ga0182018, IMG submission 120490) | Permafrost microbial communities from Stordalen Mire, Sweden - 812P2M metaG | ecosystem: Environmental > Terrestrial > Soil > Wetlands > Permafrost | place: Sweden: Stordalen | collected... | reverse complement strand
TCTTTGAACGGAAGATCGTAGGCCCCAAAGCATCTCCGCTGGATAGGGATGCTTATTGTAATAACCATCGTCCAGTCCGATGCGCACGACCTCGTCGCGCTCAGCATAAAAAGTTCCGAAGAGTTGATCCCATATCGGCAGGAGAAACGCGTAATTCTTGTCCAGATGCTTTTCGTCCATCGAGTGGTGCACATGGTGATCGTGCGGAGAGATAACAAACCAGCGACCAAACCACCCGAAATCCCAATCCAACTCGGAATGAATGAGCATCGCGTGCGCGGAAATAACGGCGGCAAAGACTGGATATGCCCGTGGAATGCCAAGAACCGCGAAAGGAATTGCTTTGAAGAAGGTGGCAAGGGGAACCACCAAAATGCTGTCGCGACGCGCCGTCACAACGCTCATTTCGGTTGCCGAGGGATGATACTTATGAATCTCCCACATCCAGGGCACCTTATGCATCAGGCGGTGCATCCAGTAATCGAAAAATCCAATTACGAATATGAGCAAGAGATTTTGTGCGATGATGCCCGGCACAGAGCGAAGCAGATTCAACCCAAGGTACTGCCTCACAAGATGGCCGTAGTAAAACGCCGTGCCCAATGCCGCGAGGTTGCCGACGACTGCCAGCACATCTGTTATGTCCACAAAATAAGAAATAATATCGCGGCGGAAGGACGCCGAGGGACACAGGAATTTATTCAACGTGCTACGATCCCAGCCGACAGCGATCAATTCGACTACAAGCACTACCGCCAATCCGGCGAGTCCGCTGGCGGCGCTCAGCAGTATCAGTCCAACCCGATCCTTCACGAATAACAACATTTGGTTAGTGATACTAGCACAGGACTATAACGTAACAAATGCGCCGGAAAGCTCCCGCCAGCAGTGGCTTACGATATGTTCAGGCAAATATCGATTCCGACTCCAATCGTCAGAACGACGGTGTTTTGCTAAGCTTGAGTTCTCGTGAGCAACCAAGAGCTTTTCGAGCGGTATTACTTCAGTCGTCCTTCTTTCGTTGGAGGCACTCAGCTTTTTCATCAAATGTGTAAGTCCCATCTCCCGGGCGGAACGAATATCCTCGAAATTGGCGCAGGACCGCCGAATCCGACCTCGCGTTTTTTGTCCCAATGTGGAACTGTTTTTGGCTTAGATGTATCGGACGAAGTGCTTGGAAATACCGATATCGTCGAGGCTCGCGTCTATGATGGCACTGCGATGCCATACTCTGACGACGTTTTCGATCTATGCGTATCGAATTATGTGTTAGAGCACGTCGCGGAACCGTCGCTCCACTTTAGAGAAGTCTGTCGAATTGTGAAACCAGGAGGAGGGTACTGCTTCCGCACGCCGAATCTATGGCACTACGTCACGATCGGTTCCAAGCTCCTGCCCCATTCAGTACATCTTCGTTTGGCCAATAAACTGCGCGGGCTCGCGGACGATGCCCATGATCCGTGGCCGACAGTTTACCGGGCCAATAGCCGGCGCAGATTACATGCCCTGGCAAAACAGACAGGCTGGCTGGTAGATGAGCTCCGAATGATTGAAGCGGAACCATCCTACGGTGCCGCCCATCCCCTCCTCTTTTACCCCATGATGGCCTACGAACGGCTCGTCAATAGTAGCGAATTGTTCGGTCCTGTTCGTGTCAACATCCTTGGCGCATTTCGGAAGCCTGAGCGTTCGGTCCCAGAACATTGAGACTCTAACCTAAACACGTCTCCTCGCTGGACTAAGCCGCTTAAGCAAAGAGACTGCCACTCCTTTCAATTCGTGAAAAGTACTGGCGTCGAAAGCCCAGAACAATTTGAGTTTCATATTCAAGACGAAAACGCAGAAACCGATCAGAGCGGCCAGACTGGCAGCCTGCCCCATACAGACGGCCGTGGCAACTCCGGCGATTCCAAAGCTCTGGTAGGCCGGCACACCGAGTCCGAGCAATATCGCCAAGCCCAATAAATTCGAAATGATACCCAGCCTTGGATGCGATGCCGCCCGCAACCCTTGTTCAAGGGTTTCTCCCATTCCCCAGAATGCCGCAGCCCCGATCAGAAAATAGGTAGCAGTGGTTGCCGAAACGAATTCGGCGCCAAAGAAAAGCCGAATACCCCACGGTGTAACCGCGATCGCCAGAATTCCCATGCTTATACTGGCAACTTGGGCCAAACGGAAATGTCGGGCCACGGCTCTAAGCGCATGGTCCGAATCAGTCTGTTGTGCGACGTCTGCGAAACCCACTTGCACAAAAGGGTTAATCACTCCAACTTGTCCCGATGAGACCGCTTGGGCCACCGCGTAAGCACCGATCGCTGCGGCAGGAGCCAAGCGGACGAGCAAGAACATATCAGCCCGCAACAGCGCCAATCCAGCCAGAGTCGGAATGTAGAAGCTAAAACCTCTCCGTAGAAGACGGAAGGCGAGAGCCAAGTTCGGGCGGGACCCCACAATTGGCTTCCAATCCTGAACGGTACGCAAGATGGCCGTGCATATCACCGCTGTTAAACTCGCAAGGGCGAATGTTCCCGGTGAAATACGGCCGGTCGGCCAGATCACGCACAAAATCGCTAACAGATAAAGGGCCCCGGGTATTACTTGGAACACGCTAAACCGTCCAAATCGTCCCCGACCTTGGTCGATGCCTGTGAGGGCTACCGTTATGAAAGTCGCCGGGAGGTACAGCCCGAACAATCTTGCCGATGTCAGAAGACTGAGCTTATCGGCCGGCAAGAAAAAGGGAAGAGCTACGGCCAGGAGGGCCATCTCGAAACAGCCCAGAGTAAGGGCTACCCAGAATGCGGTCGAAACGAGTTCTGGAGATACTTTGTCGCTTTTACCGCTTTCGACTATAAGACTGCGAGAGAACTCAAGCTCACCCAGTGAGATCAACATCATCGGCATGAACACGATTACCGCCAGCTCGCCGCGCCCCGCTTTACCCAGGAGGCGGGCAGCAAGTACGCCTGACAAGGCGCCGAAAATCCGCACTCCTATCGTTGCAGCAAAGGTCTGAGAGTAGGCTCTCTTGCCGGAGAATTGTGACCGGTCAAGCGCAGAGGGCTCGGCGGACGGCGAGGGCGGGATTTCGTTAACCCTTGAATTCATAGAAGGACAAAGCGACGGTACTCCATGGACGGAGCGCCCTGCGCTCCAATCCCGCGTCTGGAATCTAGCAACTAATCGGGTCTACCCGTTTGATCCTGCTCTTCTTCGGAACGGTTATCTCCAGGTTGTGCGGCTTGTGCCTGTGCACCATTGGACGATGCCGGGAGCAGACGGACTCGCAACGTCTCAAAAACTTCCTGCGCTAGAGCCTTTCCCGGGGCCCGCGGATCGATCGCATTCCAGCGCTTGACGCCTACAACCCAGACCATCGCCAGGAATGCCCCACACAACGTACCAAGGACTGCAATCCGAGCTCTGGGCGGAAAGGATTTCGTCTCAGGAATATTCGCAGGATCGAGGACTTTAACGCTCGGAATTTCCTTTGCCTCTTGAACCTTGGCGAGCTCGTACTGCTGCGTCAGCGTCTCGAACACCGCTTGTTGGACTTTCATTTGGCGTGACAAGTCAGCGTAGGTCACGCCGAGAAGCGGTAATTGTCGCAGTGAGGGAAAAGGGGAAGAGTCGCCCGTCTGGACGTCGGAATCGGCGTCGCCTTCTTTGCCAGTCAGTTTCAACTGTTGGTTTCGAAGTTCGTCCACTCTTGCTTGCATGGAGCGGACTCGGACATTGTTGTCGCTGTAAATTTGCTTCAAGCCTTGCAATTCTGTTTCGGAGGCGATCAGCTGCCCTTCAAGAGTTGCGGCCGCTTCGATCATGGCTTTGCCCTGTGATTGAACGTCGAGGGCAGTATTCTTGCTCGCGAACTCGCTGAAGTTCTTTTCGGTAGTTTCCAAATCCTTCTGTACTTGCGCTAGACGGTCTTCCAGGAACACACGCTCGCGATGAGCGGATGAAGTATTTAACTGGGTCATGACTGAATTGAGCTGAGCCACGTACTCCGTGGATATATCCGCAGCCCGTTGCGGGCTTCGGTCCGTAACTGTAATCGAGATGATTCCGTTCTTACGGTCATCGAACATGTCCGTTCGATCCGCAAGGTCCTTGCGCGCGTCTTCCCAGCGCCGGTCTCCGTACACCTTGCGGAGATCGAATTTCGTGATGACGGCGTCTTGTACCGTTCGGCTCTTGAGCACTCCCATAAAAAGATCTCCGGAGGTTTTAAGGCCCAATAGGTCTGCTCCCAGCCCCCCGCCGCCATCGAATTTCCCGAGAACGGCAGCCATCATGGCGACTCCTGATTCGGATTGCTGATCGGGCGGCATCAGGAGAGTAGTGGATTCGTATCGCTTCGGGATCAGAAATGCCAGCAGTATGGAAAGTATCAGGGAAATGAGGGTGACTCTGGCGATAAGCCGTCGCTCATTCCAGAGCAATCGGAGCGTCTCGGCAGTCCTCCTGGAGGACGGAATGATCTCGTCAGGTTGAATGAAATTCGAGTCGCCCTCGACGACCTCTGGCAAATCCCGTGATTGGATTAAGTTTGGCATCAAGAACACCCATCGAATCGGAACGGATGCGTTTCCGGGACTTCAATCATTGCTTGCCCTGACTTTTCCGTCAGCAGACGGTGAAAATCCGAACTCCAAGATCGCGGTAACGTTGTTTTGCACCCCCTTAAACAAGATCGGGAAGTGTGAGATGTGCTCGCATTGTACCTGGCTCTTAAAGTAAAAGCCGAACTTCAAATATAACTCATTCTTCACGCTATAATCCTGCCAAGAACCTCCGCCGGCGATGAACGCATTGGCTACAGAATTATTTTTATAGACGAACTGCAACGTATTCTTGGAACCGAGCCAATAGGTGAGCCAACCTTGGTAGGTTTGACCGTCCCGCCCCACAACATTGCCCAGCAAATTGCCGTTATTGGTGTAGCCATCCCGATAGACAAAGTTCCAATAGTTTAGATTGCCAGAGTTACCCGGGGTGCCCGGAACGACGGGAGATTCGGTGTTGGCGGCCTCAATATGAAGATCCAATTTGGGTACGCCTGGGAAATGTGTGATGTAGATTCCAGGGCGGTAGGCACTCTGTGAGGGGGTCTGGGCGGCGATGAAGTCATCATCGGTATACCAATCCCCATAAAAGACAATATAGTTGTGTACCTTGGGAACATTAAAAGTCCAGTCGAAAACTGAGTGACTATCACCCGGCACTGAACGACCCAGAGTGGAGTTCGATTGGCGACCGAAAAAGCTGTCGAAGAAATTACCCAGAGTGAGCGGGTTCCCTCCCACGCCTCCGATTGTGACTGTGCGGCCATACCCGATCTCGAGATTTGGTAAAGGTTTAAGGTTTATCTTATTGCCGTAGATGAACGGCCGACGGACAAATGTATCCCCACCCAGTCGGCCTATAAATTGGTCAAATCGCAAAGGCCCTAAATACTTGAGTATTCCAGGCAACCGGATCGGCTCGGGATTTACGAGACGAACCATGTCAACAGGCTCGGCGTTATCGCTCCATAACATGGATCCGCCGGGACCCGGACCCCAAGACAAGCTTTGCTTGCCAACCAATATCTGCCAGCCGTCTAAGGTCACGCCCACATAAGCATCGAGCAATCGGGGCCGGTTAATCTCAGCCACAGGAATGTCTGGAGGTTCCGGCACCAAGTCCCGAAGCGCGATGATATTAAGGACCGCTTCTGAGGGCGCGGGAGCCTCCGGTGCGTGCTGGTACTCGGTTCGTAGATAGATCGCGATCGGGCCCAAGTCTGCGCGAAAGGCCCCCCCTGCTTGCCCATTCGTACCGCGCTCGAACGGCCTCCCGAAATCATATGATACGGTTTGACCGAAATGATAGCCGTCGGTCAGCGCCGGACCGCTGATTGAGACGTCGCGAACATAAAGGGATTCAAGGTTCGCCGTCACGTTGTTACCGCCGTCAAGGCGGGCCACCTCGTACGAAAACTCACGCTGCAATTGATCCACGAGCGCACTCGTCGCTTTACTGGCGGAATCGTCGTCCTGCATTCCTTCGATTGCTTCTTCAACCAGACGGGCGCACTCAATCCGGGTCCAAGGGCGGAGTCCTGCAAGGGAAGTGTGGACATAGCCAAGGCCAGCTAATCGATCAAAGGCTGGATATACCCAGCTGTCCAATTCAACGTACGTCGAGCCCATGCTTTGCCGCGGCCGATCTTCTTCCATGTAATCGCGCGATTCGGTAAAGGTCTGCCACGTGGAACCGCCAAGTTCAGGATCGTGATGGCTTCGATACACAACTTCTCCCGAAAGCCAGCCGATGGCGCTGCCTATAAGGACGTCCGTTGGGAAATGTTGCTTGGCGGTTAACCTGGAAGCGGTGACGGCCGAAGCGGCACCGTACGCAAGGATCGCCGTCAGAGGGCCGGGATACTCGTGCGCAACTACGCTGGCCATGGACCACGCAATCGCGGAATGATCGGAGGGGAAACCGTCGCCGCCCTTCCAGAAATCGCCCTGATAATTGTCTACGAGAGGACGCTCACGTTGAAATGAATATTCGAATGCATAAGCGACTGCCAAGCTATCGGCCACCGCTTCACCCGCTAGCAGTCCCGTCTCTTTCTTGTGATCGTCATGTGTTATCTGGCCCCAGAGGTAAAATCCTCCCACCAGTCCTCCCATTCCTGCAAGCGCATCGTTGGAAAAGCTCAGGCTCTGGTTCAGCCGGCTAGGGGAATTCGAAAGATGTTTGCTGAACTCGGTGTCGGTTGACAGAGTTCCTGCCATTGTGATGCCGAAGGGCATAATCCAATCTGCATCCGCCAGGCGGAGTTGGGCAGGGCTTGTCCAGATCGCTCCCTGGTCCCAAATGAACCGGCGGAGCAGATGCAATCCCAACGTGTTGTCGTCATCCGGTAACTTCGGGGCAGGCTTCGTGACTTTACTGGACGACTCTTCACTTGAAGATGATTTTATGTCGACCTTCTTGGCATCGGGAACTGCGTCGCCCTGCGATGTTTGAGGCGCAGCGTAGCAAATTCGGCCGATCGCAAATGTCCCAATGAGGGAAAAAAGACTAAGTAAAACTGCACCCTCACGGACGTTCATCGTTCGCTCACTTTAATAATGGACTGCTATAAATATGCTACTGGCGACGGAAGATGCCACTTGAGCCGCCAAGAAGACAACCTGCCACTGTATGCCGCCTCCAATCGCCTTTTCAGGCACCACCACAGTGTCTCCGGGGCGCAATGAAGCGCTGAGAGAACTCCCGCTCCACAAACCTTGCTTCGAGCCCAATACCGACCCATCGGCCCGGATAACGAATATCGACTTCTTGTTCGCTAGTTGTGTTGGACCGCCCGATTGACCGAGATACCACTCCGCGCTCTTTCCGGGGCGATATGCAACTGCTGTGGGATTGAAAACCTGGCCCGTCACCATTACGTAACTGGGCTTCTTGGGAATGACAATTGTATCTCCGGCCCTAACATCGACGTCCGCCGTCGTATCCTTCCAGCGATTGATGTCCGGAGTAATCCGAATAGCGACCCGACCCTGCGGCGGGTTGGAACTCAATTCTTCGAGAGTTGTCTGCCATTGCTGCAGCGCCATATCCTTGGCCTTCTTCTTGTCCGCGTCCGTTTCGGGCAGGAGCTCAAGGTTGGATTGTTCGTCTTTGACGCGAAGAATAATCTGATCCTGATCTCGTGCTTCCAACTCGCGAACCTGCACACGCTGCAAAACAGCACCGTAGGGATAGGCGTCTGGCTGGAACCCGCCGGCGCGTGCCAGGACGGAACTGAGTTTTTCTCCTGGACGAATTCCGTAGGTTCCAGGATTTTTCACGTCGCCCTTCACGGTTATCGAAGCTCCCAGATCGTTCCATCCGGGGAGCTGTCGTATAGTCAGGACATCGCCGTTGTGAACGGCAACATCAACCTTCGAATCGCCGGAGAGCGCCGCGGATATATCGATTGTTTCGTGTTGCGCAGTCAGAGTCGAGTTCGACGCGTACTGAAAGTGTGTGAGGTCAGCCGAGCTTGTCTCCGCGCTAGGCTTCAGTCCTCCTCCCACGCGAATTAAATCACCGGCTTTCATGTTGTTCGTGAGCGGATACCGGCCCGGCCTTGCCACATCCCCTTGGATATATGCCGTGGCTGGCTCAACAGCGTCGGGATTCTTGTGAATCAGCACCCGGTCGCGAGGCTGCAATAAGATGTTTTCCGTAGGGTCGCCCGAAAGCGCCTCGCTAAGATTTACGCTGAAAATCTTGAACTTTCCATCCGGCAAATATCTGAATACCTGAGCGTCGTCTTGCTGCGCATCTGGCGCGAGCCCGCCGCCGAGATGGACTGCGTCGTCTAGGCGTATTTCACCCGAGGTCCCATACGTTCCGGGCACGCGGACGTCGCCCAAGACTGAAACCGTCGGCGGACTCTCGAAGTCAAACCTCCCAAAAATTCGCACCGTATCCATAGCTTGAAGAATGGGCGACTGAGATGGGTTCGCCAGCGCATCAGCCAGATCAAAGCTTTTAACAGTTGGATGAAAATCCGGCGCATCCAGGCGGATAATTTCCGCATACCGAGTCGCAGGCTCCGGCAGCAAATCCTTGTAGGACGAAATGATATCCGATACTCGCATATTTTCGCGATAGGAGTATCGCCCCGGGCGAAGTACGTGGCCGTCGAGGAAAATCACGTCCTGATTGTAGGGAGCAATCGGAAATATTCTGATCCGATCTCCATCATGAATTTCAAAGGACTCGAGCTTTTTTGTCACTTCCGAGGAGTCGTCGCTCTCGGGTATGTCGAGACTCAACATCGTTTGCTTGTCGTGCGCCACAAGCCGTTGAACTTCGATATGACGGAGCGCGGCAGAAGGAAGAAGTCCCCCTGCTAACTCGAGAACGCTCGCCAGGGTCTTTTCATCTTTCAGTTCGTAGATTGCGGGACGATGAACCATTCCTTCGACGGTTACTTGCGGACCCACGGGCGGGACGAGAATCGAGTCACCATTCTCCAGGCGTATCATGTCGCCTCTGACGCCATGGAGTAGCAGGTCGTACATATCCACTTCCTGAACCATCTGATTCCCGCGCAGGTGTTTGACGATCCGCAGCGAGCCCTTCGGAGTGGGACCGCCCGCGGCAAAAAGCGCATTGAGAGGCGTCGAAAGCGAGCTGATGTCATATGCGCCAGGATTGGCTACATCGCCGACTTCATAAATACGAATCGTCCGCAGACGCGCAAGCGAAACCTCGGTGGATACGTCGCGGAATTGAGTTCGAAGCGCCTTTTGCAGCTCTTGCTGCACTTCGGAAAGACTCTTACCACTGACAAGCACGGGACCGATTTCTGGGAGACTGACTCTCCCTTCGCGATCTACCGTGCGGAACAATCGCTGCGAAACGCCACCCCATAAATCTATGGAAAGCCCGTCGCCGGGACCCACGACATAATCGGGCCCGACAGGAAGGTCCATCGGAATCAGTTGAGGATCGCGAGTTCCGTTTTCAAATACTTCTGAGCCAAACCGGCTGGGTGTTGCCGGCCGGGTGACCGCTTGGATATACATATCGTAAAGCGACGGGATGTCCGTATAGGGGCTCGGCTGGCGCAACATTTCAGCCGGCTGAACTAGGGCTTGTTGCCGATACCGCTGCGTGGAAGGTGTCACTGGAACCACGGGGGACATTCCTGAGGGAACGTACTCACCTGTTCCGCGACCTGTCGTCGTGATTCCGCTTTGCATACCCATGGTTGCCCCGTCCAACCCATTACCATAGGGTTCGGCTCCATTCCTCTGAATGGAACCCTGGCCAAATTCATCGTTTGGTTCGCTATTGCTTTGCGCGCCCGAGCCAGAGGGGGTGTTAGGAATTCCTGCCATCGGGCGTCCTGGGGAACTCGAATCGAGGTCACGGGAAGATTGCTGCGACTGCAGCGCATCCCGAGGCTGCAGTGACGAGAACGTGTCGGCCGGCTGATCACCTAGTTGTCCGAGATTCGATAGGCTGTCTCCATTTCCCGCTATGCCAGGAAGATTCTCCTGAATCGGCGCGGTCCTCTGCGGCTGCCCCTCAGTTCCGGGTTGCGACGGCTGCTGGCCCTGCGAGCCGGGCGCGGACGAGTTGAGATTGGATTGCTGGGGGGCCTTGCAGTCTGGGTCGGTTTGCGAATCACAGGATCGAGAATATTGAGAATTTCTGGCGTTGCGTTCACGCGCTGCGGTTAATTGCTCTTCCTGATCTTGAGCAATCCACTTCGTCCTATCTTGAATTAGAAGCTCGCGCTCCTTGCCAAGCTCAGAATCAGGATCGACCTTGGGGAGGAGGTATCCGTAGCGC
>Ga0182018_10005362_pt1 | contig 10351 bp, 10 predicted proteins | sample 812P2MmetaG_FD_120490 | JGI IMG/M metagenome (GOLD analysis project Ga0182018, IMG submission 120490) | Permafrost microbial communities from Stordalen Mire, Sweden - 812P2M metaG | ecosystem: Environmental > Terrestrial > Soil > Wetlands > Permafrost | place: Sweden: Stordalen | collected... | reverse complement strand
CACCGGTTGGGTCGTTGACCCAACTGAGCACGATCCGTCTGGGCAAACGCACGGAGAATCGGTCTCCGCTGATCCGCGAATTCGTGAAGTTGGCGGCACTGCCGGATTTGGTTTTCGGAGGATGGGATCTATTTCCGGAGAATTCGTATGAGGCGGCCAAGCGCGCCGGGGTGCTGGAGCCGCATCATCTGGAGATGGTCAAGGGATTTTTGTCGAAGATACGACCGATGCCCGCGGCGTTTGACCGGGAGTACGTACGGCTGCTGGATAGTCTGTACGTCAAGAAGGGCAAAACGAAATACGATTTGGCGCTGCAGATCAAGGATGACATCGCTAAGTTTAGGAAGAAGCACAATCTGGCGCGGTTGGTGGTTTTGTGGTGCGGCTCGACCGAAGTATTTCTGCAGCCGGAAGAGGTGCACAGCACGCCGGAGAAATTCGTCGAAGGTATGAAGGCCAATCACCCGGCGATCGCACCATCGATGCTGTACGCCTGGGCGGCGATCACCAGCGGGTATCCGTTCGGGAACGGCGCGCCCAATCTAACCGTGGATATTCCAGCGATCCAGAAATTGGCGATCGAGCACGGCGTGCCCATCTGCGGCAAGGATTTTAAGACCGGGCAAACCATGATGAAGACGATTCTGGCGCCGGGCTTCAAAGCGCGCATGCTCGGACTGGAAGGCTGGTTCTCGACCAACATTTTGGGCAATCGCGATGGAGAAGTGCTGGAAGATCCAGGCTCGTTCAAGACCAAGGAAGAATCGAAACTGGGCGCACTGGAATACATTTTGCAGCCGCACCTGTACCCGAAGCTCTACGGCAAGATTCACCATAAGGTAAGGATCAACTACTACCCGCCGCGGGGAGACAATAAAGAAGGCTGGGACAACATCGATATTTTTGGATGGTTGGGCTACAAGATGCAGATTAAGGTGGATTTTCTTTGCCGCGATTCAATACTTGCGGCGCCCATCGTGCTGGATCTGGTGTTGTTTTTGGATCTGGCGCATCGGGCTGGGATGCATGGGATTCAGGAGTGGCTTAGTTTTTATTTTAAGTCACCGATGTGCGCGCCAAAACTTTATCCCGAGCACGATTTGTTTATCCAGCTGATGAAGCTGAAGAATACGCTGCGGTGGATGATGGGGGAGAACCTGATTACGCATCTGGGGCAGGAGTATTACGACTGACCGTTAGTTCGGGACGTTGATCACCATGGCTGAGGCCTCCCATCCAGCCTCAACTCTACAAACCTGAATTACTGGGGCGCGGCATTCCAAGTACCCTTTACGCCAGCACGCTGGGGACCGGGCCCAGGTTTACGATGCACACCGACCGGGGAAATCGCACAAGGAAGTTAGTGCACTACCCTTCCCAAACAGCGGGAAGAGTGGGGCACCCGGAAAAGATAAAACCGTCGAACCGTAATTCCAAACCCGGGAAAGGTGACAGCGTCGAGCCGTAATTCCAAACCCTACCCTCAAAAGAGCGCTAGAAGAAGTTGCGCTCTTTTTGGCGGGCTTTCTCGTATTCTTTGCGGGCCTTCTGGACGCTTTCTACTTCGGAGACTTCCGCTACTGGCACGTCCCACCAACTTTCGTAGCCCGGGACGCGACTGTCGATGGCGGTTTCGACTACCACTACCGAGGTGCGCGGGTTATCGCGGCAGGCGATGAGCGCTTGCACGAATTCGTCGTGGGTGCGCGCGCGAACTGCGTGGGCACCCAGGCTTGCTGCGTTGGCTGCGAAATCCACCTGGATGGTCTTGCCGGTCAGTTCCCCGTCGCTGCGATATTTGTAGTCGGTGCCCATGCCGCGATTGCCTAACGCGCGGCTCAGGCCGCCGATGCTGGAAAAACCGTGGTTGTCGATCAGCACGATGTTGATTTTGTATCCCTCTTGCAGCGAGGTGACGATTTCCTGGGCCATCATCAGATAGGAGCCGTCGCCTACCATTACGTAGACGTCGCGATCCGGGGCGGCCATTTTTACTCCCAGGCCTCCGGCGATTTCATAACCCATGCATGAATTGCCGTACTCCATGTGGTAGCCCTTGGGGTCGCGAGTGCGCCACAATTTGTGCAGGTCGCCGGGCAGGCTGCCCGCGGCGCAGACGACTACGTCACGATCGCGCGAGACTTCGTTCACCACGCCGATTACTTCGCCCTGGCTTAGCGGGGGACCGTGACGCTCGGAATAGATTCGGTCAACTTCCGTTTCCCAGCGTTCGCGATGCGATTCGGTTGCCGCGACGTAGCTGCTCTCGACGCGATAATTCTCCACGGCGCCGGCGAGTTCGGCGAGAACGGTCCGCGCGTCTCCGACGAGAGGAAGTGCGGCTCGCTTGTACGCGTCAAATTCAGCCACGTTGATGTTGATGAAGCGCACCGCCGGATTCTGAAAGGCGGTGTTCGATGCGCTGGTGAAATCCGAATAGCGCGTTCCGATGCCGATGATCAGGTCGGCTTCGCGCGCGACGATGTTGGCGCCAGGAGTGCCAGTGACGCCAATCGCGCCCAAGCACTGCGGGTGGTCGAATCGCAGCGAGCCCTTCCCTGCTTGGGTTTCGCCGACGGGGATGCCGGTCTGTTCGGCGAACTGGGCCAGCGCTTCGGTGGCATCCGAATAAATGACGCCGCCTCCGGCGACAATCAGCGGACGGCGCGCCGAGGCAATCCATTCCGCGGCTTGGGCCAGCTGATCGCGATCGCAGCGGGCACGAGGGATGGTCCACACCCGCTCCTCGAAAAATTCGGCCGGGTAATCGAATGCTTCGGCCTGGACGTCCTGGGGAAGAGCCAAAACCACTGCGCCGGTATCCGCGGGGGACATCAGAACACGCACGGCTTCCGGCAGCGAGGTCAATATTTGTTCGGGGCGCTCGATGCGGTCCCAGTAGCGGGCGGCGGGCCGGAAGCAGTCGTTCACCGAGATATCCTGGGTGCTGGAGCTTTCCAGTTGCTGCAGCACCGGGGCGACGTTGCGCCGCGCGAAAATATCGCCGGGCAAGAGCAGCACCGGGAGGCGGTTGATGGTGGCGGTGGCCGCGCCGGTGATCATGTTGCTGGCGCCGGGGCCGATCGAAGTGGTGCAAGCCATGACGCGCATGCGGTTGGCCATCTTGGCGAAGGCGGTGGCGGCGTGCACCATGGCCTGTTCGTTGCGCGCCAGGTAATAACGCAATCCGGAATCCTGCTCGAGTGCCTGGCCCATGCCGGCGACGTTGCCATGGCCAAAAATTCCGAAGCAGCCCTCAAAAATTCGCGCGCGGGCGCCGTCCCGGAGGGAATATTGGTTTTTCAAAAAAGCGACAACGGCCTGGGCCATCGTCAGACGTCGAATCATAGCTCTGCCCTCCTTGTTGAGGGAGTGCGTATCATTTCTCGAAATAGGGTGCGGCGGCAACAGCTGCGCCGCTGCGGCGCTCGTACGACGCCGGCTATTCTCTCACCAGCGGCAACCGGGGATCGGTATCTTTCCATGTGGATCGCAACCATACGTGCTTGGGGTCCTCGGTGACCGCCATGGCTCGCGACGTGCCTGCCAGGAAGTTTAGATAATAGACATCATAGCCGGGCCCCGCGACCACGGGATGAAAACCGTCGCGAACCAGCACGGTGTCTCCGTCCTGCGCACGCACGGTGAGATCACGCGAGCGATCCTGGGTATAGAGCTGCTGGAGCGCAAAGCCATCGGGCTGGGCAATCCGGTAATAGTAGATTTCGTCGAGGTCCACTTCGTGAGGTGGATTGTGAATATCGTGTTTGTGGGGCGGGTAGCTCGACCAGTTCCCTCCCGGAGTGTAGACCTCAAAAACGACGAGCTTGTCGGCGGGAAACCCGGGGCCGATGACTTCGACGATCTGGCGCGAGGCATTGCCGCCACCCCGAAGGTTGGTCTGAACGTCGGAAGGAGTGATCAGCTTAGGCTGCAGTTTTGCGGTGGAAGGAACGCGGCATTCGGCGATCTCGCAGATGGTTTCGGCCTGGAACGTGACGGTGTTCCGTGCGGGCAGGTAGAGCGCGTAAGGCAATCCGCCAAATACGTTGTCGCGCCGCCCGATCTGGCGATCGCCCTCGCCCCAGTTGGCCCCGCAACGGCCTCCGAGAATCACAAATACCGCCTCTTCCGCCGGGACGGAGGCACGGTAAACCTCGCCGGGCGCGAGGCGCCGCACAAAAAAGCTCATCCACTGCCAGGCGGCTTCCTCGCGCGAGAGATGCAAGAGTTCGCCGGATTGGTGTGGTGGCAGTTTTTTCGAGGGGACGATGAAATCTTTCCCGGTCATGTGATTCTCCGATGGATAAAACCCAAGTTAAAAACGTAGAAAACCCAGGTGTGAAATCGACACCTGGGGCACCCCACTTCGCTTCGCTCAGCGCCCCTCTAATTTCGGACCTTCGGTCTCGCTGATAGACTACAGCCAATTCGGGTCGGGAATTTAGATAATTTTCAAAGCGCTTTGCGGCCTTGCCGTTTTGCACGAGCGCCCGGCGGTGGCGCGCCAGAGTGGTCGGTACTGACGACGAGGCCGGCAGGGCCACTCCGCTTGCGGGGCTGGAACCGCAGTCTATTCTAACCGGCTAGCGAAGGCCAAGGTTGGATGTTGGGGGCCTGGAATTGCTATTGGTCATGACGATCACGCGGCGGGAGCGGAGTGAGTGCGTTCGAAGTGCTTCTAATGAAGGCCGGCTTGGGCCAGCATGGCTTGAAACTGGCCGGAGGTGCGCATATCGATGGCTTGGGCCACCAGCTTTCCGTCGCGGCCGTAGATGAAGGTCTTGGGTATTCCGGAGATTTTGAATAGCTCGTTCACTTTGTCGCCGGAATCGAACAGGACGGGGAAGGTGATCTTGAAGTTGGCGACGAACGGTTTCACGGTGGCCGCATCTTCGTCAGAGATGGCCAAGACAACCAGCCCCTGGTTCTTGAAGCGCTGGTATAGTGCCTCCAGATCCGGCATTTCGCGGCGGCACGGCTGACACCAAGTGGCCCAGAAGTTCACCAGGGTCACTTTTCCGTGGAGTTCCGACAGGGTCCATTTCGTTCCCTGAAGATCGGTGAGAGTGAAATCCACTTTCTCGCGGCTAGCATCATCGGCGACCAAGCGGGCCGTGGCTGCCGAAAATTGCGGATCGTCCAAAGTGACGTGCACGTGCTCGAAGCGAACCAACTGCGCTAGCTCGATATATGCCGGGTTGGGCCCGCTGAAGGTGGCCGGCTGGGGTTGTTGGAGGAGAGATTCGGCGAGGGTGGTAGCGACCTGCTGCAGGGTGTGCTGGCCCAGATCGCCTTCTGTGGAAAAACTCGCCAGACTGTTGGCGAGGGGCACTTTATTCATGCTCACAGGGAGCTGGCGAATCTGTAGGGCGAGTAGTTGGGTGGTGCGTGCCCTCACGTCGGGAGCCAAACTGCGCAACGTGCGCATCTGTGCGGCGATGGGCGCTTCGATATCGTTGTTGGCGCTCAGCGCAGCCTGCGCGCGGCGCTTGGCGACGATGGAGTAAGCAAGGAAGGTCGCGCAGAGGGCTATCAGCACGAGAACCGCAACGCGTCTACGGTTCCGTTCGCGCGGATTCCGTGGGGACATGGCCAGATTCTAACACGATGAAAAAGCTAGGAGTGAGACGACGCCCGCAAAATGACTACGACGGGGCTGGACCCTGAACCGACGGTCGATTTAGAAAAACAGCGCCGGAGAGACATTGAATCGTTTACTCAGTTTCACGATATGGTTCTTGTTCAGCTCTCGTCTGCCGCTGAGGAGTTCGAAAACCACGCTTTCCGATCCGAGTAAGGGCGCCAGGTCTTTCTGGCGAAGATTGTTGGCGGCTATTAATTCTGCCAGAACTCCCACCGGAGAAGCCTCACGGATAGGGTGTTGTCTCTCTTCATACTCTTCAATCAGGAGGGTCAAAAGCTCCGCGTAATTCTTTTCTGACGCGGTTGGGCTAGCCTTGCGTTCAATCTCGAGCAAGACAGAAATGTACCGTTCGTTCTGTGTATCGGACGTAATTACTCTCGGCGCGCTGAAACCATTCAGGGTGTCTTTTTCAGTCACAGTAGCAGGCATTTTTCCACCGGTATCAAATACGACGCAGGGTCTTGCTTAACTCCTAGCAGCCAGAATTCCTGAGGGCTGATACGTCCTAATCTCTGGACGCATGTGCAAAGCCTCGGCGTACGTAACTAGGGTCTCTAAACTAAATTTTGAAATCTTACCTCTTAAAAGATCGCTGACTCTCGGCTGCGTCTCCCCTAATATTTCTTGGAGTCGAGCTTGTGAATAGTTCTTCGCATAGCGGAGTATTTTTGAATGCAGTTCCGATTTCATGGTAAGTGCCGCGGCTTCGTCGGAAGAGAACCCGAGGTTATCAAATACGTTTCGCTTTCTACGCACTTCTCGCCTCCCGTTCTGCTGGCGGACCGTTTTGCTCTGGCTGCGCCCGGCCAGCTTCTAATCTCTTCGAGAGCGTCGCCCTCCCATTTGATTCTCGTGCTTGAACCCCTTCTTGTCACCAGAGTGTTATATAAGTGTTTATATAAAATGTCAATCCAGAGGCCGCTGGTGGAAAGGAGCAAGAAGAACTGGGGCCCTTGGCGCTGTCGAACTGCTAGACAGCGGCTGGGTTGCCTACTATATGGCTCACGTTCGAGGGCGAGCGCCGCTTCGCTGGCGGTTATTCCTTCAACCACAAATCGTTCTGAAGCCTAAGGGAGATACCGATGGCCAGTTATGTGCTGGTTCGATCTAGAGTGCAAAACTTCGAAACGTGGAAAAAAGCCTATGATGCCCATCTTTCAGTCCGGCAAGAGTACGGACTCAGCGAAGAGCAACTGCTTCGAGGAGCCGAGGACCCAAACGACGTTGTTCTTCTTTTTAAGGCATCGAGTCTCGATCGCGCGAAGGCCTTTCTGACCAATCCGAGTGTGGGAGAGGTTATCGCAAAGAGCGGCGTAGTGGGCAAGCCGGATGTCGCGTTCCTGACCTCGTAGCGGATAGCTCACTACATCCCGCTAGAACTCCGCGCGGGCTAGGAAGGCCGCCAGACGTGTGCCGTCTGTTATATCAATTCCGGATGCTCTCTACGAAGCCAGGTCTCGATATCAACCCGAAGTTCCCGAACGGTTTTGAGCAAATTGTCGATATCAGACCTCTGGTGCGTGGTGGCAGAGGTATATGTTGCTTGGTTACGAACCAAGCGCGCTACTTGTAACTGGGTTTTGTACTTGGATCTCTTGTCCACGGTGAAGGTGAGAGCATCCAGCAATATAACGTGGCCTTTTTCGGCTGACGCCGGCACGCGATAGCCCTCGGCTCGAAGCGAAACTTTTGCCAGTGGAAGTGCGGCTCGATACACGCAAGAATGGTAGAGATCGTTCGAGATCGGGGCAGTGGACAGAAACTCACAATCCAGCAGATTTTGATCGGCGAGCCGAAGAAGTTCAGCGATTTCCTCGGGCGAGGTCTCCAGTTCTTCTAATTCTTTTTTAGCTGCCCAGTCCTTGAATTGCATCTACGTCTCCGACAACGAAAATCTTCTCGCTGGTCATGACGGCGCTCAGGAAATGGTTCTTTTCGCGTAATCGGGCCTTAAATTCATCCGGCGTATAAATGATCGGGTTGATATCGCGATGCAGCACCGCTGTGGCTTTGCCGATCCGAGCGAGCACATCTTTCATCTTTACGTCGCCGACGATCAGCACGTCAACATCACTCTCCGCTATCGCCGTCTTCTTGGCGATCGAGCCGAAGACGAACGCGGCGTTGATCCGATTTTTTAGGGGTTTTAACGCCGCACGCATGGCAGCAGGCGTCTCTTGAATCGAAGACTTTGAAACGATCCCGCGAATCTCAGGATAAAAGTAATTGTCGTGGTTCGCCTTGTAGAAGCACCGATTCCCTTTCTTGGTCTTCACCAAGAGCCCCGCGGCTGTAAGGCTCTTGATCTCTCGTTGGACGGCGCCCGTACCTTTGTTGACAGTGCGCACTAATTCGTTGACGTAAAACGATTCGTCGGGTTTACCGAAGAACGTTGAAAGCAAGGCGTTCCTGGTTTGACCGCCAAACATAAGGTTTCCTCCCCGCGTTCCGATTCTATCATACCCAATCTGGGTACGATGGATCAACCCGCCCTTGCTACGGTTCGAAACCACCAGACGTTAGTTGCTGATCGCCTTTCGGCTGTTGACGAATTTACAAGACGGACTCAAAGTGACGCCTAAGAGCGGAGTTGCTTTCGGTGCCAGCGATTAGCGTTATGAACACTGTGGAAAGTTTGGTGCGGAAGGGGGGACTCGAACCCCCACGCCTCGCGGCGCCACCCCCTCAAGATGGTGCGTCTGCCAATTCCGCCACTTCCGCATTTACGGCGAGGAGGATTTCGATTTGAATTGTAACAGATGCCGTTATTTCTGAGGAGGCTTCTGCGCCGGAGCGGGAGCCGGAGCTTGCGCTGGGGGCTGGGGAGCCTGCACCGGAACGTTTAGCGGCGCGCCATTTTGGCCAGGCGGCGGGAGCACCGGCTTACCGGGCGCGGGTTTGGCATTTGCCGGAGCCGATTTCTGGGTTTGTTCGAGCACGGAGCTGGAGCCGCCGCCCGCGTCGGCATCTTCCGGCGAACGCTTTACCGATAGGGTGAACGAGGTCACCATAAACATAATCGCACACCAGGTGGTGGCCTTGGAGAGCAGGGTGGCCGCGCCGCGGGGCCCGAAAGCGGTTTGGCTGCCCGCGCCGCCGAACGCGCCGGCTAGGTCCGCTGCCGATCCACTCTGCAGCATGATTACCAGGATCAGCACGAAGCAAACCATGATGTGAACGGTCACCAAGACCGGCGTGTACCGCCAGCCCAGCGCGACCAGCAACCCACCAATGACCAGCGAAATCGCCCATTTTGCTTCTAAAGGCATTCCATTCTCCCACGCGCTTAGCGACCGCAAGATTTTGGTGCTGCGAGGCTGGTTGAGCCCCTAAAAATTGACGATAGACGCAAACGACTGCGGATCGAGGCTCGCTCCGCCCACAAGCGCGCCGTCGATTTCCACCTGCGCCATCAATCCCTTGATATTGTCGGGCTTGACGCTGCCTCCGTAGAGGATGCGAAGTGCGGAGGCCCGCTCGGGTGTGAACTGCGCCGCCACGCGCGCCCGAATGTGCTTATGCGCCGCCGCAGCCATTTCCGGCGTCGCGGTGCGGCCGGTACCGATGGCCCACACCGGCTCATACGCAAGGAGAATACGCGAGAATTCCGAAGCGGTCAACGCTGCGAGGCTGCCTTCGCATTGACACTGCAGGACTTCGTCGGTGCGGTTGGATTCGCGCTCGGCCAGGGATTCGCCGACGCAGACGATCGGGGTGAGCCCGGCTTCCAGCGCGGCCTTGGTTTTCCGGTTTACGGTTTCGTCGGTATCGCCGAAAAACTGGCGCCGCTCGGAATGGCCGAGAATCACTGCTTTGCAGCCGGCGTCCACCAGCATCTTCATCGAGATTTCGCCGGTGAAGGCTCCCTCGGCGGCCCAGTAGCCGTCCTGGCCCGCTACGACGATGGCCGATCCCGCGGCCTCATTCACCACTGGAGTGATCGAGGTGAAGGGCGGCGCCAGGATGATTTCGCAATGAGTGGAGGTGGCGACCAGTGGCGCAAACTTGCGCACGAATTCCGCTGCTTCCTTTTGGGTCTTGTACATCTTCCAATTACCAGCGATTACCGGACGGCGCATACCGTTCTCCGTGTGTTTATTCGCGCTTGTCGTTCAGGGCTTCCACACCCGGAAGCTTTTCCCCAGCCAGGAACTCGAGAGAGGCCCCGCCGCCCGTGGAAATGTGGGAAATCTGACTGGCGACACCGGCCTGTTCGACGGCGGCCACGGAATCTCCACCACCGACAATGGAAGTGGCACCAGCTTGAGTGGCGGCGGCGACCGCGCGAGCGATCTCGAGAGTACCTTGGGCGTAACCGGGCTTTTCGAAGATTCCCAAGGGGCCGTTCCAGACGATGGTCTTGGCTTTGGCGATTTCCCCGCGGAACTTGGCGATGGTTTTGGGGCCAACATCAAAACCCATGCGGTCGGCGGGGGTGTCTTTGATGTCGGCGAGGACCGGGGCGGAGGTATCGTCGAAGGAGCGCGCCAGCAAATGATCATCGGGCAGCAGGATACGGAACTGGCGGGCTTTGGCTTGCTCGAGTATCTCGCGCGCGAGGTCCAGCTTGTCGTCTTCGACCAGAGACTTCCCTATCGGCAAGCCCTGGCTCTTTAGGAAAGTGTAGGCCATGGCGCCGCCGATCAACATGGAATCGGCGATTTTCATCAGGTTCTGCACCACTTCAATTTTGTCGGAAACTTT
>Ga0182018_10005361_pt1 | contig 10355 bp, 5 predicted proteins | sample 812P2MmetaG_FD_120490 | JGI IMG/M metagenome (GOLD analysis project Ga0182018, IMG submission 120490) | Permafrost microbial communities from Stordalen Mire, Sweden - 812P2M metaG | ecosystem: Environmental > Terrestrial > Soil > Wetlands > Permafrost | place: Sweden: Stordalen | collected... | reverse complement strand
CGTCTGGGCATCGGCGGGCGCCCCGGGGAAGAGGTCGAGGGGGGCGTTGTTGGGATCGGTCGGCTCCGGTTGCGCCTTCGTCAGTGTCTCGCCGGCGTTGCCGAGGATGGTGTTCCACCGGAAGGCCTCCTTCCGATTGCTGTCGGTGACCACCAGCGTCGAGTTGCCGGCGAGCGCCTGGGCCTCGGCCGACGCATGGGTGTCGAGGGTGCCGGCGTAGAGAATGGCCGAGTCGGTGTTCAACAGGCCGGCCGAGGCCGCCTCGTCGAGTCCCACCCCGTCGCCTTCGACCACGAGCTCGCCCGACGTCGACTCCCCCCGCACGATGGGGCGGGGGTCGGCCACCGACATGATCTGGATGGGGGAGGGCCACGGCTGGTCGGGCGATGTGGCCAGGGCCTCCTCGTCGGTAAGGGGGATCTGGGAGATGTCGGGGCGGGGGGCTCCGTAGCCCACGGGCGCCGACAGGCCGGGCGGGGTGGGGGTGAGCGCCTGTTCCACCTTCAGGGGACGGGGCGAGTTGTAGCGCTCGTAGGCGAGGTCGTTCTGGACGATCACGTCACCGACGCTCATCAGCCGGGCCAGCGGGGCGATGGCGTCGGGTTCGATGATCCCGTTCTGCATGGGGTTGTCGAGCCCGTAGAGCAGGTCGTAGGAGGCCAGCGATCCCAGGGCCTGCTGCTCGCGCGTGACGAAGGGCCGCGTCAGCAGACCGGGCCAGATCGGATCGATGTAGTCCCCGTAGCGGTAGGCGGCGAAGTTCTCTCCCGGGATGGCGAGGACGCGCGTGCTCGTGCGCTCGGCGTTCAGCGCCGTCGCCGCCTGGGTGACGTAGGAGGGGGGGTGGGCGGGGATGGTGAAGTGGTCGGCCACCGTCGTCCCGTTGAACACGGGCGGATCGGCGGCGATGACGACGCCGCCGAACACCAGGGCGGCCAGGATCCCGACGAGCCAGCTCCGGCGCCACAGCGCGGTGACCCCGGCCCCGATGAGCATGGCCAGACCGAGGATGACCGTCGGCGTGGCCCGGTCGGTGGACCGCAACGCCAGACCCGCTTCGGTCCGGGTCATGAAGGCCTTGATGGCCCGCGAGACGAACGAACCGCCCGAGGCGTACGGGTGGGAGCCCACGGCCAGGACGATCCCGAGGACGACGAGGAGGACGAAGTACGCCCGCGCCTTCCAGCGGACGATCACGGCGCCGATGAAGGCGATCAGGGGAACGGCGAAGCTCAGCGCGATGAGCCACAGCTGCTGGGTGAACTGGATCGAGGTCGACACCCACTGGCCGAGCTCGTCGCCATCGTAGAAGTACCAGTAGCCGAGGCCCCGCAGCACCTCCGATGCCAACGACGTCGCCGCCACGGTCGGGACGGTCTCGGTGTATTTGAGGATGTTGAGTCCGTACCCTCCCTCGACGGCCAGGGCCGCCACCCACCACAACGAGACCAGTCCCGTGAGCACGGCGATGCGCCAGGCCGCCGCCCAGGCGTCGCGCCACCGGCTCTCCTTGGTGACGAGAACGGCGTAGGGGAGCCACAGCGCCGGGGCCAGCCCGGCGTAGAGGGCCGAGCTGGCATTGATGCTGCTCACGCTCAGCCAGACCAGGGCGAACAGCGCCGGGTAGCGCCAACCCCTCGTCCGCACCGAGCGCGCCGCCAGTGAGATCAGCCAGGGCAGGGCGGCGTAGGGCAGCAGGATGACCGAGATCCGCCCCACGTACTGCAGGAAGTAGGGCGACAGCATGAACGCCAGCGCGGCCACCAGCCGGCCGGGTCCGTGGACACCCATCGTCCGGCACAGCGCCAGGACGCCGGTCCCGGCCATGAAGAGGATCGCCCCCACCCACAGGCGTTCGCCCGCCCACAACGGGATCCCGAGGGCGTGGACCAGCCAGAAGAAGGGCCCCATCGGCCACAGGTAGCCGATCTGCTCGTGGGTGACCGTTCCGAGCCCGTTGGTCGGGTCCCACATCGACACCGACTGACGCAGGAACCGCCCGGGGTCCAGGTAGAGAAAGCTCTTCGTGTCGGCGTCGACCACGCCGGGCTGAGCCAGCAGTTGAGGGATGAAGGCGATCCCGGCCACGGCCAGGTGCAGCACCCACGAGCCCGCCGGCGACACCCACGACCGGACGCGTCCCTCTCCCTGGCCGTCACCCCCGTCGTCGCCACCACCACCACCACCGCCACCGTCGCCCGTTGCCGTTGTCACCGCCCCCATGACGTTGGGCTGTTCCTCCGACGATGCGGTCGTCTCCGGCTCGGGACCCTCGGCGGGCTCCGCCTCGGGCTCTGGCAGCGGTTCCGCGTCGGGCGCCGACAGCGGCTCCGCCGACGGGTCGGGCTCCGGGCTCTCGGTCGGCTCGGACTCGGGGACCGGTTCGGGCTCGGAGACCGGTTCGGGCTCGGAGACCGGTTCGGGCTCGGAGACCGGTTCGGGCTCGGGGCTCTCGGTCGGCTCCGGGTCCGGGACAGGGTCGACGTCCGGCTCCGGCGCGGGCGTCTCGACCGTCAAGCGCAACGAGGGGTCCTCTCCGGGCGAGCGTCGTCGGCCGACGGCGGCACCGCCCCAGGTTCGATGATCGCCGGTAGTGTACGTGGGCCGTTGAACCCCTTTGCGGCACTGAAAGACCGTTGCGGCAGTGAAAGAGAGGGCCGGTGGCCAAACTCACGGGCGAGCGTCCGCTCGAAGGGATCACGCCGGACTCTCTCCTGGCTCTCCATTCGGCGGGCTACCGGGCGGTCCGGGAGCGCCTGGGTCCCGGTCGCATGCTCGACGTCGGTTGCGGACAGGGTTTCGAAACGGCTCGCTTCGCCGGTACCGACCGCTCCGTGGTGGGGGTCGACTACAGCTTCGAGGCGGCGGTCGATGCCACCGCCCGCTACGGCCCGGCCGGGCTCCGCGTGGCGCAGTGCGACGCCCGACGCCTGTCCCTCGGGACCGGCACCTTCGACTGGGTCTGCTCGTCGCACCTGATCGAGCACTTCCCCGATGCCGAGATGCACGCCAGCGAACTCGCCCGTGTCCTGTCGCCGCAGGGGAAGGCCTTCGTCATCACCCCGAATGCGCCGGCTGACTTCGAGAATCCCTTCCACATCCGTCTCTTCCGCCACTCGGAGCTCGTCTCTGTGCTCCAACGCTCGTTCGACGATGTCTGGGTCGGGGGGATCGACGCCGTTCCCCGCGTGAAGGAGGACTTCCGCCTCCGACGCGAGAAGGCGGCCAAGGTGCTCAAGCTCGACGTGTTCGATATTCGGCACAAGATCCCGCACTCGTGGTACGTCGGGGCGTACACGCGGGCTCTCCCCATCGCTTATCGCTTCATGGCCAAGTCCGACACGGGCGGGGGAACCGGTATCACCGACGACGACTTCTTCGTCACCGACGACGTGGACGAGACGACCCTCGTCCTGCTGGCCGTGGCCGGTAAGCCACGCCACGCTTCGTCCCCATGAGGTCGTGCTTTCGAATGAGGCCGTGCTCGCCGTCGGTCTGACGGGAGGCATGGGGTCGGGCAAGTCGACGGTCGCTGACCTTCTGGTGGAACGCGGCGCCGTCCTGATCGACGCCGACCGCATCGCCCGCCAGGTCGTGGAACCCGACGGGCCCGCCTTCGGCCCCCTCGTCGACCGGTTCGGACCCGGCATCCTGACCCCCGAGGGCCTCCTCGACCGGGCCGCCCTGGCCGCCATCGTCTTCCCCGACCCCGAGGCCCTCACGGCATTGAATGCCATCACCCATCCGGCCATCAGTGCCGTCATGACGCAGCGCCGGGCAGAGGAGGAGGGGACCGACCACCTGGTCGTGCTGGATGTGCCCTTGCTCGTCCCGGCCCATCGTGACCTGCTCGGCCTGAGCGCCGTCATCGTCGTGGACTGCCCCGTCGACGTGGCGATGGCCCGGCTCGTGGAGCAACGGGGCTTCTCCCGGGCCGACGCCGAGGCCCGGATCGCCGCCCAGCCCTCCCGGGAGGAGCGGCGACAGGGAGCGGATTTCATCATCGACAACGGCGGCGACCGAGCCCGTCTCGACGCCGAGGTCGACCGGGTCTGGCAGGCGCTGGAGGAGCTCCGGGGCTCCCAGAGGGAGGTCTCCGGGGGGTAGGGGCCCGGGAGGGACCGATACACCCCCCCGGTACGATCGGAGCGTGCCGCGACTCGAAGTGGTCTCCCCCCTGCGCCCGGCGGGCGATCAGCCAGTCGCGATCGCGTCGCTGGCCGAGGGGATCACCCGCGGCGACCGGTACCAGACCCTGCTCGGGATCACCGGCAGCGGGAAGACGGCCACGATGGCGTGGACGATCGAGGCGGTCCAGCGGCCCACGCTGATCATCGAGCCCAACAAGTCCCTGGCCGCCCAGCTGTCGGCCGAGATGCGTGAACTGTTCCCCAACAACCGGGTGGAGTACTTCGTCTCGTACTACGACTACTACCAGCCCGAGGCCTATCTCCCCACGTCGGACACCTTCATCGAGAAGGACTCGTCGATCAACGACGAGATCGACCGCCTGCGCCACGCCTCCACCTCGAGTCTGCTGCTGCGGCCCGACGTCATCGTGGTGGCATCGGTCTCCTGCATCTACGGACTCGGGTCGCCCGACGAGTACCGCAGCCGCATCCTCGTGCTCAGGCCGGGTGACACGGTCGACCAACGGGGGCTGCTGCGGAAGCTGGTCGACCTCCACTACGACCGCAACGACACCGTCCTCGGACGGGGGCGCTTCCGTGTCCGGGGCGACACCATCGAGCTCCACCCCGCTTATGAGCAGGAGGCCGTCCGCATCGAGCTCTTCGGCGACACGGTGGAGCGGATCCGCCAGTTCGACGCCCTGACCGGGGACCTGGGCGATGACCTCGAGGAGTTGGTGGTCTTCGCCGCCACCCACTACGTGGCCGGCGACGAGACGACTCGGCGCGCCGTGGAGTCGATCGAGGTCGAGCTGCGCCAACGTCTGACCGAGCTCGAGTCCGAGAACAAGCTCCTCGAGGCCCAGCGGCTGCGGCTGCGCACCGAGCACGACCTCGAGATGCTGGCCGAGGTCGGCGTGGTGAACGGGATCGAGAACTACAGCCGCCACCTCGACGGCCGGAAGGCGGGGGAGCCACCCCACACCCTTCTCGACTTCTTCCCCAAAGACTTTCTCACCGTGATCGACGAGAGCCACGTCGCCGTCCCCCAGATCCACGGGCAGTACGAGGGTGACCGGTCGCGCAAGGCAACGCTCGTCGAACACGGCTTCCGGCTCCCCTCGGCCCTCGACAACCGCCCCCTCACCTTCGACGAGTTCTCGGACCGGGTCGGTCAGGTGATATTCCTCTCGGCCACGCCCGGCGCCTACGAGATCGGTATCTCCACCCAGGTGGCCGAACAGGTCATCCGGCCCACCGGTCTCGTCGACCCCGAAGTGGTGATCGTCCCCACCACGGGGCAGATCGACGACCTGCTGGAACGGATCAGGGTCACGGCCGACCGGGGGGGACGGGTGCTCGTGACCACCCTGACCAAGAAGATGGCCGAGGATCTGACCGACTATCTGCTCGAGCTCGGCGTCCGGGTGCGCTACCTCCATTCCGACGTCGATACCATCACCCGTATCGAGCTCCTGCGCGATCTCCGCCTGGGGGAGTTCGACGTCCTCGTCGGCATCAACCTGCTGCGCGAGGGTCTCGACCTGCCCGAGGTGCAGCTCGTGGCCATTCTCGACGCCGACAAGACCGGATTCCTGCGCTCGGCGTCGTCGTTGATCCAGACGATGGGACGCGCGGCGCGCAACGTGGACGGGAACGTCGTGCTCTACGCCGACACGATCACCGACGCCATGCGGACGGCCATCGGCGAGACCCAACGCCGACGGGCGCTCCAGCAGGCCTACAACCTCGAACACGGCATCAACCCGACCACCGTCCGCAAGGCCGTGACCGACATCCTGGCCCGCCTCCGCCCGGCCGACGACTCGTCGTCACGACGGGGCAACAGCCGCGACCAGGGCAGCCGGGCCGCCGCCACCGGCCGGGGCCGGCGTCTGTCGGGTCACACCGGGGTCCCCGGGCGCGGTCTGCCGGCCCGGTCGTCCCCGCGGCGATCGACGACGTCCGGTGGTGCCGACGACCTTCTGGGGGAGCTGGCCGGGCTCCCGTCCAGCGAGCTGACCACCCTCGTCCTGCGGCTCGAGGAGGAGATGAAGGTGGCGGCCAAGGAGCTGCGCTACGAGGAGGCGGCCCTGTTGCGCGACGAGATCGCCGACCTCCGGCTGGCCCTGGCCGAAGAGGCGGAGGGCACGCCCAACCCCGTTCTGATCCCGTGACGGCACCCGTAAACTCCCTCTGATGGCCGATCGTCTGGTGGTGCGGGGCGCCCGCGAGCACAACCTCCGCGACGTCTCACTCGATCTGCCGCGCGACGAGCTCATCGTCTTCACCGGTTTGTCAGGATCGGGGAAGTCCTCCCTGGCCTTCGACACCATCTACGCCGAAGGCCAGCGGCGCTACGTGGAGTCCCTCTCCTCCTACGCCCGCCAGTTCCTGGGTCAGATGGACAAGCCCGACGTCGACTTCATCGAGGGACTGTCGCCGGCCATCTCCATCGACCAGAAGTCGGCCTCCCGCAACCCCCGGTCGACGGTGGGGACGGTCACCGAGATCTACGACTACCTCCGGCTCCTCTACGCCCGGGTGGGCAAGCCCCACTGCCCCAAGTGCGGCCGTCCGCTCGTCCGTCAGACGCCGCAACAGATCGTCGACCGCATCCTCGACCTCCCCGAGGGGACCCGGTTCCAGGTTCTGGCTCCGCTCGTCCGGGGGCGCAAGGGCGAGTACGACGCCCTCCTCGAGGACATGGCCAAGCAGGGTTTCGCCCGGGCGCGGGTCGACGGTGAGGTGGTGGAGCTGAGCGAGCGCGACACGGTGGCTCTGGCCCGCTACGAGCAGCACACCATCGAGGTGATCGTGGACCGGCTCGTCCGACGCGACGGGATCCGCCAACGGCTCACCGAGTCGATGGAGACGGCGCTGCGCCTGGCCGGGGGCATCGCCGAGATCGGCGTCGTCCAGGACGATGGGACCGAAGATCTCCTCACCTTCTCCGAGCACCTGGCCTGCACCTTCGACGACCTCTCCTTCGAGGAACCCGAACCCCGCAACTTCTCGTTCAACTCTCCCTACGGGGCCTGCCCCGCCTGTGACGGCCTCGGGACCCAGTTCGAGGTGGACCCCGAGCTCGTCGTCCCCGACCCTTCCAAGACCCTGGCGGGAGGGGCCCTCATCCCATGGGCCGGCGGCCGCGGCCGTTGGTTCGACCGCATGCTCGAAGCGGTGGCCGACGAGAACGGCTTTTCGGTCAAGACCCGGTGGGACAAACTGCGCAAGGCAGACCAGAAGCTCGTCCTCTACGGCTCCGGGGCCAAGAAGGTCCAACTCAAGTACCGCAACCGGCAAGGTCGCTCCCGTTCCTTCGTCACCCACTACGAAGGCGTCATCCCCTGGCTGCAACGGCGTCACTCGGAGTCGGATTCCGAGGGCATGCGGGAGTGGACGGAGACCTTCATGCGCGAGGTCCCGTGCTCGGCCTGTGGCGGGGCCCGCTTGAAGCCCGAGTCGCTGGCCGTCACCATCGGTGGCCGGAACATCTACGAGCTCTGCAGCCTGTCCATCACGTCCGCCTCGGCCGAGGTCGACGCGCTGGAGCTGACCGAACGTGACCACCTCATCGCCGACCGGGTGCTGCGCGAGGTCCAGGTCCGTCTCCGTTTCCTCCTCGACGTCGGTCTCGACTACCTCTCCATGACCCGGGGCACCGCCACTCTGTCGGGCGGCGAGGGCCAACGCATCCGCCTGGCCAGTCAGATCGGATCGGGGCTGGTCGGCGTCCTCTACGTCCTCGACGAGCCGTCCATCGGTCTCCACCAGCGCGACAACAAACGCCTGCTCGAGACCCTCGTCCGGCTGCGCGACCTGGGCAACACGGTGATCGTGGTGGAACACGACGAAGAGACCATCCGGGCCGCCGATCACGTCGTGGACATCGGCCCCGGCGCCGGCGAGCACGGCGGTGCTGTCGTCTACAGCGGGGACGTGGCCGGGCTGCTCCGGTGCGCGGAGTCGGTGACCGGGCAGTATCTGACGGGGGAGAAGTCCATCCCCGTGCCGACGTGCCGACGCACCGGTTCCGGCGACCGGCTCGTCGTCCGCGGCGCCCGCGAGCACAACCTCCACGACATCGACGTCGCCTTCCCTCTCGGGTGCCTGGTGGCCGTCACCGGTGTGTCGGGATCGGGGAAGTCGACTCTGGTGAACGACATCCTGCTGTCGTCGCTGCTGGGTCAGGTCAACCGGGCCCGGACCACCCCGGGGCTGCACCGGACGATCGACGGTGTGAAGGCCATCGACAAGGTGGTGGCCATCGACCAGTCGCCCATCGGCCGCACCCCCCGGTCGAACGCAGCCACGTACACCGGTCTGTTCGACCACGTCCGGAAGCTCTTCAGCCAGACGTCGGAGGCCAAGGTTCGTGGCTACCTGCCCGGTCGTTTCTCCTTCAACGTCCGTGGGGGCCGCTGTGAGGGCTGCGCCGGCGACGGCACCATCAAGATCGAGATGCATTTCCTCCCCGACGTCTACGTCCCCTGCGAGGTCTGCGGCGGCGCCCGCTACAACCGCGAGACGCTCGAGGTCATGTTCAAGGGCCAGACCATCGCCGACGTCCTCAACATGTCGTGCGAGGAGGCGCTGGCCTTCTTCGCCAACCAACCGACCATCGCCCGCCACCTGCAGACACTTGTCGACGTGGGCCTCGGCTACATCCGCCTGGGCCAACCGGCCCCGACGCTGTCGGGAGGCGAGGCGCAACGCGTCAAACTCTCGGCCGAGCTGTCGCGCCGCCCCACGGGGCAGACCCTGTACGTGCTCGACGAACCCACCACCGGTCTCCACTTCGACGACGTCCGCAAGCTCCTCGAGGTGCTGTCACGGCTGGTCGACCACGGCAACACCGTCATCGTGATCGAGCACAACCTCGATGTGATCAAGACGGCCGACTGGATCATCGATCTGGGGCCCGAGGGGGGCCAGCGCGGCGGTGACGTGGTAGCCGAGGGCACCCCCGAAGACGTGGCCGCCTCCGCCGGGAGTTACACCGGCGAGGTCCTGGTCCCCGTCCTCGGGCCACGACGGCGCAAACCGGCCGTGCGCCCGAAGGCCCGGGCGGTGACGACGAACGGATCCAGGCCGCGGGCGAAGGTGCCGGCCAAAGCGGTCAAAGCGGCTAAAGCGGTGAAAACCGCGAAGGTGGCGGCCGCCACCAAGACGACGCGACGCCCCACGGTGCGGGCGGCCCGGTAGGAGCTCGAGGCTGGCGCTAGGGTCCGGTTGATGCGGGCGTCGCCACGTTACGAGGGACCGGCCATCATCTCGATGACAGGAGAGCCCGGTGACCAACTGGCGCCGCTCGTCCGGCAACGACGGCGCCTGCAAGCCACCCTGGAGGCCCTCGGCCCCGACGAGTGGGCGTCGGCGACGCGGTGCGACGAATGGTCCGTGCAGGACGTGGTGGCCCACCTGGTGGGGGTGAACACCTTCTGGCAGGCCTCGGTCGAGGCCGGACTGGCCGGAGCGCCGACGCGGATTCTCGTGAACTTCGATCCGGCCGTCACCCCGGCGTTGATGGTCGGGGCCATGCGGGAACTTGGACCGGCGGACGTGCTCGAGCAGTTCGTCGCGTCCAACGACGGTCTGTTGGCCGTGTTCGACGGGCTCGACGATCAGCAGTGGATGACGGTGGCCGAGACGCCGGCCGGCCATGTGGCCATCCGCGTGGTGGCCCATCACGCCCTGTGGGACTGCTGGGTCCACGAGCGCGACATCGGCCTACCCCTCGGGTGGACACCACAGCTCGAGCCTGACGAGCTTCGCTCCAGCCTGCGCTATGTGAGCGCCCTCGGTCCCGCTATCGCCCTCAGCGCCGGCCGGCCCTGCGCCGACGTGCTCGCCGTCGAGGCCGAGAACCCGGACGAGAGATTCGTGCTGGACGTGGACCATTGTGTCGTCGTGGGCGATGGCGGTGACAGAGACGTCGGTGACGAGGTCTGTCTCCGCGGTGGTGCACTGACCCTGGTCGAGGCTCTCAGTCTGCGCTGTCCACTTCCGGCGTCGGCCCCGACCCCGTGGCGGGAATTACTGCGAGGTCTGGCCATCGCCTTCAACGTGGAGATGGACGTCGAGGAGCAGCTGGAGTAGCTCTCAGGTGATGACCAGCATCCGCTCGAGGGCCACCCGGGCGTCAGCGGCCGTCTCGTCGTCGACGGTGATCCTGTTGACCACCTTCCCCTCGACCAAGTTCTCCAGCACCCAGCACAGATG
>Ga0182018_10005360_pt1 | contig 10355 bp, 8 predicted proteins | sample 812P2MmetaG_FD_120490 | JGI IMG/M metagenome (GOLD analysis project Ga0182018, IMG submission 120490) | Permafrost microbial communities from Stordalen Mire, Sweden - 812P2M metaG | ecosystem: Environmental > Terrestrial > Soil > Wetlands > Permafrost | place: Sweden: Stordalen | collected... | reverse complement strand
GGACGCAGTGATACCCAACTTTGTGCTCCGTTTCGACCTCAGCGATCTGGTGAGGGCTATGGGAGAGCGGCAGGTCTTGTGGACGGATCCAACGAACTGGATGCGCCGCGTTGTCGCTCTCGGCCCGCCCTTTCAGTATCGGTATGTTCTCGGCGACACCACCGATTTAGCGAATGCGCAAGATGACGCGTACATCCGCGAACTGCTCCATTGACTGCATGTTGCTTCTCGAGAATTGCTAGTGGCCTGTGGCGGAGAAAACGTTAGTGGCACAAATAGATGAACCCACGTCTCAGAATCGAGACGTGGGGCGCCCGTCTCAATTGCGCTACTAACGGTTTCACTGCGACAGGCTACTAGTGCCGGAGGCTTGCCGGATGGCGGTGTCTAGTTCCGATTCTGGAACTGCTCCCTGCCAATAATTCTTGATTTTGCCGTCTGCGCCAATTAAGACCAGCGCCGGAATGCCATGCACTTGGTACAGGTCTGAAGCAACGTAATCTGTATCGGACAGTGTGGGCAGACTCCGTTGATGTTCAAGAAGCCACTTCTTGTCTCTGTCGGGCGGGTCGAAAGAGACGCCCCAAACCAGGAGATCACCCTTGTGAGTTTCTCCGGTGGCTTCAATCATGGGCATCTCACGGATGCAGGGCCCACATGAGATAGACCAAAAGTCGAGCAAGACGACCTTTCCGCGCATGGAGGAGAGCGCAACACTGTTGCCGTTCAGATCCGTCAACTTGAAATCAGGCGCGGGGCGCCCGAGCCACTCTTTGCGAGTTGTCACGGTTGGCAATTCCTTCATGTCAAGAAGCCATTGCGGGGCCGGCCGGTTGAACTTAGCCGTGTCGAAGGTAATCGTCCATGGCACCGGCGGATCTGTTGCGTGGCGTCCCGTGGGGAGAAACATAACTTTCTTGAGTACCAGGTGCCTATCGGAGCAGATCGAATAGGTCACTGGTGGGGGCTTCGGAGCATCTGCAGGAGCCTTGTATTCGACCTCAAGCACCCGGCAGGCGGTTGGCGCTCCGTTCAAGGGCAGCGTTTCCGATCCGGTTTCCCTGACCGAAACGACATTTTCTGCAATCCTGTTCCAAGAACTCGCTACCGCAAACGGAACTGTTCCGGATGTTGGCTTCTCATCCGTACCGCCGCCTACATTCACAAACTGCATATGGCCACCGACACCGCCGCCGGCAACGGCAGGTACTTGTGGATTGGCCAGGGGAGAAGGAGCCGCCACAATCACCACATCGAAGCTCATCTGCCAGGAGGACCCTGAGGGGTGCACTGAGCCCTTACCGTTCATCTGGTATCCCTCGGGGCTTTTGTAAGTGTCTTGTGCCAGCCGGAGAAGCTCCTGTGGGGTTTGCGCACAGGAGCATGAGGCAGTAGTCAGAAGCAGCAGCAGAACATGACGCATTCAATGCTCCGTGCTTTAATTTTAGACCAGCGATTCTTTCCAGCACAACCATTGCCCGCCCGAGTAGCCTTTTCTACGGGCGATCACATCCTAGAGCGACTTCTTTTCGCCGAGTTCACTTCATATTTTTAAAATCAATGTTTTCGCATCTTCCAGACGAACGATTACCGCGCAAACGCCGCTGCACCTCATTCACTCCCTGGCTAACAAATCTCAACTGTATAATCACTTCGCATTGCTCAACAACTCATGAGCAAATATGAGATAGACGCTAGAAGTCCACGTATAGGCAGGGTCACGCAAACCTTCGCCCGTGATTGCGTTGAAGTTTTCGTACATGCCGCTTTGCTGCGCCATTTTGCAGAAGTCCTCACGCACCGTCCTGGCCAGGGAGTATTCGCCTATGGAATCGAGGCCCTCAACAAAAAGCATGGTCGTGGGAGCCCAAATAGGTCCACGCCAGTAACCGTCAGGTTCGTAATACTTGCTGGTAAGGGCTTCACTCGCGAACCCATGCGTGGTTAGAAATTGTGCCTGTTTCGTAAGTCCCGCCACCAACTTATGCTGCACATCGGCGGGCAGCCGCTTGCCTAAGACGATCGGAAGGTAGAGAAATAGACTTTGTGAGTCGACTTCCACGCCGTCATAGGCACGGATGCCCACGAAATGATCCTCTTTCCAGAGCCTCGTCAGCATCTTCTTCAGAAGCTCGTCTGAGCGCAACTGCCATTTCCTGGCGTCTGCGTCCTTGCTCAGTTTGTGTGCTATCTCAGCGAGCGTGTCCATCTGCAGAATCAGGAAACTATCCAAGTCGGCAGTTTCCACGGGAACGCCGGGCATCATCACAGTGGAATTGTCCCAGCCCGAATCATTGCCGTGGTTATACTCAGGCAGCCCGTCTTGATTCATATCCCGATAGCGGAAGAACCAGTTTGTCCAGCGTGACAGCGGCTCGTACACCTGTGCCAGGTGCACCGGGTCGTTGTATCCGCCGTGTTGCATCATCCATGTCAGCGTCCAGCCATGAATGGGAGGCTTGGTAAAGTTCAGCTCTTTCAAGGCAGGCTTGACCATGTCCGGCAACGCGCCGTCCCTTTGCTGATTATCAAATGGCAGCATGTACTGTTGCCATGCAAGCTCCGGGTCTTTGAACGACAATGCCATCGCGTTGAAGCAGTTGTCCCAGGACCATACCGCGTCCATCCAGTTTTTTGACATGAGCATTGCCGGTCGATCCAGGAATCCGTCCGGTGCTACCACGCTCGTCCAATCGACGTAGGCCGCCAATTCAGCACCTGGACCGAGTGATAGCGGGACCGAAGGCATGCGTTTGAGCCAGCGCCCGTAGTCCTGCTCCACCGCGCGCACACTCTCATCGAAGCTTTCGCTAACCGAATGAGGCGTCCAGACGCTCGGATAAGTGTCGATCTCCCCCTCCACGCGCAGGTCTGCCGGGTTGGCGGAAAAGGTGGCGACAACGTGCTGGTTGGAGTTGCCGGTCCACGGCGCATCCATTTGCAGGTCGCCATGGGTAGCCCAGAGCATATATTTCTCCATCACGCGTGCGGAGTTGACTTCCCAGTGGCGGGCGTAGTTGGGAATCGCCAATGCACCTTCCTGGGCGATCAGGCGCAACGAGACCCCATGTCCGCGGAATCGCACCCGGTCAGATTCTGCAATGCAAATATCAATGTTTCCCGCGTCCGCCTGCAGACGGAGAAGAGACGGGCTCGCTTCCGCGTGGAAGGCGACAGGGGCGTCGCCCACCAGCAGCTCGATGCGAAAGACAGGATGTTGATCCCCATGCACACTCCGCAGGTACACCCCAGGTTGGGGCCCGAGTCGGGTCGATTCAGAAGAATGATCGTTACCCGCGAGCTCGGAAAATGCCACGTACGATCCATACCTGCTGAATGGCACCTTGGTGATGTCAAACGAAGGGCGTCCCGTATAGGCGTACGGCTGGGCTTGCGGCTGGGCAAGGGCGGAGGGTAGGAGCGCCAGGGTCACGCTCAATAGACCGGCGAAGCAAAAGGAATACGGCATGGTGGCGAGGAGATGCTCCTGGTGAGCCCCCCGTCACATTATGAGCGGGGCGGCTCTGACAATCCTGAATACATGTTGACAGAACGTTGCCAAAGATAATCCGGTTTATCGCATAATCAGCAAGACGGGGAGGGAGACCACTCCACTTTCATGGAGCCGATTTGTCAGGCCGTTTTCTCTGTTGCTAACCGAAATGCCAGTTTTTCTGCGACTGACTCTGGCAAGGGAATCCGCGAAGCCAGCTTCTCGGTGCCACGTGCGTCCACCTTAAACTTCTCCCCCATAACCACGCTGAACCATCGCTCACGGTCCATCACAACTCGGTACCGCTTCCCATCCTGCATTTCTGCGAGGTACGGCAAATAAACCCGGATGGGCTGGCCGCAGCGGCCTGACAGCGGCAAGCTGGCGCAGACCCCGGCCTTCGCACCAATCGGAGAAGCGGCAGGCGGCGCGAAAGTAAGCGCGCCGTGTGTGATCGTTATTGATGTTGGCGGCGAAGAAACTCAAAGAATTGTTCCGCGGCCTTTGCGTGGGGCAGGAAGAAAACAGGGGGCTTGATTCCCGTGACCAAAGGGGAGGGGACAAAATAAGCTGCGTGCTCATGGGAACCTTTAGTTATGTTTTCGGGTGAGGTAGGTGCTGATCGCCGCGCAGAGTCCCACCACCAGCTCCGCCTCGTCGCGGCCCGGCTCGCGCCCTTCCTCGACATGGCGGGCCTCATTGGAGGCGTAGCCCCAGACCTGCGAAAGCGCCACATCCAGCGGCTTCGGCAGCAGGCCTGGATTGCGTTTCAATACTTCGCCGAGCGTCGCCTTTGGATCTCCGGTGACATCGCGCGCCAGGCATTCGAGCGCGCCCATCGCGTGATAGACCGCGCCCGGCAGATCTGGCTGCGGGCGACGGGAGAGGCCTTGCAAGGCTTCATGCAGGTGATTGGCGGCGGTGGGACGCTCCGAGGCCTGCAGCGCGCCCGTGGCTTCGCTCACCACCGCTTCAAACGCCTCCGTGCCGCGTGTGATGATCCGCCCATCAACCAGTTGCCAGCCGATGCCTTCCTCAATAAAGAAATCATTCACTTCTTCCGCGAATTTGGAAGCGTTATGTGCGAATCTAGGGGCGGTTTTCCTGGTGATAGCGTCCTGTTTCGCCATTGCCGCATACAGCGCCTCAATAATGTCGTATACCTTGAACCACTCGCACTCAGAAACCAGCCTGTTAACTTCATCGTCAACATTCGGATACTCGGTCCAATTGCTTGGGTCAGGTGAAACTCGCACCACCCGGCAGACAATTGGTCGCAGAGAAGCAGGCCCCCATCCCAGGTCTTTGCCCGTTTGCAACACGAAATACCGCAGGTTTTCCGGCGCAACTTCCCTGAGGGTGATTTCTTTGGGCGTCCTATAGCGATTGCGTTTGGAGAAAGGTTGTTCAAGCGTCATTGTCAATACGTATGATAACGTCCTTTATCATTCACTACTTGAGCTGGCAAGCAGGCAATGAGCTTGGGGCCGTTTGTCCGAAATGGCCGCAAATCCCTCTGATGGCTTGCTGCTGCGAAATGCTCTCGATAGCATTCCTAGACCCTGCGGCGTTTTCCGTTACTAATCGCGGAACGAAGCAGTCTGCAGGCGCCTTAATGTTTATCAACTGGTAATTTCCGGATTGGCGACCATCCACCCGGAACTCCAAAGACCGGGGCGAGTCGGAGCTGGAAACGCGCATTGGCCTGATGGCAACAGCGTGCCGCCATATATTCAGACTACGGTGCGGGTCACCCCTACTTCCAGGCCAAATTGACCCGTATGAACTAACGTAGTGCGATAATTACATATCGTTTATCGATAAATATATATTGACAATCGAAATATTTCCGATATTGTCAGGTTAGGAGCTTTCGAAAGGAACGTGTATGCGACCCGAAATTCTGGCAAATCTTCAAAAGATCAACAGCTCCCTCAGACGCTCATGCTTCGGCGTGCTGCTGTTCCTCGTGGCCGTGATCCCAGCAGTAATCCAGGCCGAAATACACCCGCAGACAAAGCCGACGGGCTCGGAACCAACTCAGGAACCTGCTGTGCCTGCCATCCTCGCCGCCTTCGACAAGTACGAAGTCGTCGGTATCCCGGAAGGCCATGGAATGAAAGATATGGATGATTTCATTCTTTCGGTGATCCGCGATCCAGCGTTTTCGCAAAAAGTAAACGACATTGCAGTCGAGTGCGGCAACTCGCTGTACCAGCCCATTCTGGACCGCTATATAGCCGGCGAGGATGTGCCGTTCACGGAAGTTCAGAAAGTATGGCGAAACACGACGCAGCCGATGTGCGGCATGTCGGGATTCTTTGAGCAGTTTTTCCCTCTCGTGCGCGCAATCAATCAGAAGCTCCCGCCAGGGAAGCGCCTCCGGGTACTGGCTGGCGATCCTCCGATTGACTGGGACCAAGTCAAAAGCTCCCAGGACATCGGAAAATTCTCCGACCGTGATGCAAGCATCGCCTCTGTGATGGAGAAAGAGGTTCTCTCGAAACATCGCAAGGCCCTTATGCTGGTCGGCAATTTTCATCTCATGCACGGAGCTGGAGTCGGTGCTGGAAACGCGGTGACGATGTATGAGAAGGACTATCCAAACCGAACGTTCATCATCAGCGACCTCGGCAGCTTCGACACCGGCTTGCCCACTCTATCCAGCAGTTCATTTGCAACCTGGCCGGTCCCATCGCTTGCTCGGGCCAAAGGAACCTGGCTTGGCGCCTTAGGACTAAGTCATTTTTATCCGCCAACGGTCTGGACGGACGACGACTGCAATGTGCACGACGAGCTCCCCAAGAACGAGCAAAAACCCATGGCAGATTTGGTCGATGCCTTCCTTTACCTCGGCCCTCAGGATTTGAGACTGATAGAACCAATGCCCGCTGACGTTGCTTTGAACGTCGACTACATGACAGAGTTGCTGCGGCGGGAAACGCTGGCTGGAATGCCTGGGGCAAGGACGCTTAAAGAGTTCGATCAGCAGATTGTCAGTGGCGCGGAAAGTCCTGTTCTTGTCGTACCCAAGCTGCCGGATTTCAAGCCCTATTTCCCGATGATCAAACAAAATTGCCTCGATCGCAAGAGCATTAGCAACGCGCCTCAATAACTCATACACAGCAAATGGCTCAAGGCTTTTCAAAGGAGATTTTATGCAAACTGAAACTCATGCAAAGCTTCAAAAGATCAAGAAAGTCAGCACCGTCTTTCGGGTGATCTGCAAAGGGTTGTTGGCACTCGTTACGCTCTTAGGCCTTTGCTGTGTTCTATGCGTAGCCTTGGGAGTGGGAGGAATTGACTACGACAACGTCATATTCCAGACTGCCGAATTGCCGCTCAGTCACCGCCTTATTTTGGGCGCGGTGACCGCTCTCGCGTTCGGCGTCCTGTTCAAATGTTTCTATCACCTGCATCGGCTCTTTGGAAACTACTCCCGCGGAGAGATTTTCACCAGGGAGTCGGTCGGGCAGCTTCGTCAGTTTGGCATTGCATGTCTGCTGTGGGGCGTCATGAACTTCCTCTGGGTCTCGTCACTCGCCCTCTCGGCGCATCCTGCGAAGACGTTCCAAGGCCACGCCGACTCGCTCGCCATCGGGACCATCATTATCGTGATCGCATGGTTTATGGACATGGCCGTGGACTTGCGCGAAGAGAATGAACTCACCATCTGAACGGGAGGAAGGGAACAACCATGCCGATTATTGTCAATGTGGATGTGATGCTCGCCCGGCGGAAGATGCGATTGAACACACTGGCCGAACTGGTGGGGATCACTCCGCAGAATCTGTCCGTCCTCAAGGCTGGCAGGGCCAGAGCCATTCGCTTTAGCACGTTGGAGCGGCTGTGCGAAGTGCTTGACTGTCAGCCAAGCGATCTCCTGTCATTTGAGAAGGGCTCGGCTCAAGCTACGCATGAGTTGAGGGGTTCATTGGAAGCATGACACGCACCACTTCGGATAATTCCTGGTCTTTAAGCCGGAAGTTGGCCGTTGTTCTTCTCAGCTCACGCTAAATCGCCGAGGCGCGAATCGAGCATCTGTGAGACCGATCCTGGGATTCCGGCCGTATCACCGCCTATCCGGAAGTTATCCCCAAAAAATGCGGTTCTGTCCGGGTGGGCGACGAACCGGGATCTATTATGCCCTGCGTCTCTCCACGATAGAACCGGCAAACATCCCCGCGAACTTTTAACGATTGGGCGTTGCTACGACGGCTCTGTCGTACTTACCGACTGCGGATGAGGACCGCTGTTGCATCGTCTGTTCGATCCGATCCCGCGCCGAAGCGCTGGACTTCCGCGATAAGGCCGTTGACGCAAGCTCCAGGTTGCCGAAAGTGTTCGGTGAGGCGAGCCGGACCATATTCTTCCTCTTTGGTATTCACGGCTTCCGTGATGCCATCGGTGTAAAGCAGCAGTCGGGTGCCGGCGCTGAGTGTGATGGTGCACTGTGGGTACGACGACATCCCGAGGCCAAGCGGCAGGCCGGTATCTAATTCGAGAAACGAGCAATGATGATTGATGAGCAGGGGACGAAGGTGTCCGGCGCTGGCCAGCGTGAGTTCGCGTGACCCGGCGTCGAGCACTCCGTAGACCATGGTGACGAACTTTCCAGTTGGAAGATCTTCCGTGAGTACCTGGTTAAGCTGTTCGAGGGTCTGTGCGGGCGAAGAATAGAGAGGCGCGAGCGAGCGCAGGATGGCCCGGGTCGCGGACATCAGAAGCGCGGCCGACATGCCTTTTCCCGAGACATCGGCCAGGGCGATGCCGTAGCGCTGGCGGCCAAGATCGATGAAATCGAACCAGTCGCCTGCAACGGATCCAGCAGGATGCCAGGCTGTTTCGAAGGCGATGCCGGGGATGAGCGGCACGGGTTTCAGAAAGAGCGCCTGCTGGAGGGCCCGGGCGTCTGCGGATTCCTGCTGCATGCGTTCGCGCTCAAAGCGCTCGCGCCCGAAGAGGCGGGCGTTCACAATGGCGATTGCGATGTGTCCGGCAAGTGCCTGAAGCACCTTGAGTTGATCACCCAGGAAGGCGTCCGTCTGGTGATGGCTGATGCAAAGAACGCCGATGACTAGACCGGCTGACTTGAGGGGGATACTGACTTCAGAGCGTGTGGCGGGTTCGCAGGCGATATAGTGAGAGTCCTGTTGGACGTCGCGGGCGTAGAGCATCTTGCCGGTGGCTGCCACATGGCCAACCATGCCCTGCCGGCCGATCTGGAGCCGGTCACCCTTCCTATACCTTGTGCAGCCACGTACTCCATGCAGCACCATCTCGTCTGCGTCGGATGCACGAAGCCATACCGCAACCTTTACATCTCCAATCGAGTCGGCGATGTCATTGACCACGCGATCAAGCAGAGCGTCGAGGTCGAGGGTGGAGGCGATCAGATTCGTGGCCCGTTGCAGCCTCATGAGGACCTGAACGAAGTCGCCGCAGGAGTGGATGCGCGGTGGAACGCCGTAGCGAGTCTTAACGGTGGCGGGGAAGGCGTCCATAGATGCCCCTTTGAACCCCCTGTATGGGTCATTCAGTAGATGTGTGAGAGGGAGTAGCGATGCAATCTCTTGAGCACAAAGCACTCGCCCAAACGGCTCGGCCTCAGTTCAAAGAGCGGCAGCAGTCAATGGCGCCGTTCCACCCGAGTCACCGCCTATCCGGAAGTTATCCCCAAAAAATGCGGTTCTGTCCGGGTGGGCGACTACTCGCCCGGAGCTTGGAAAATCGCCCAAGATTCGCCTGCAAGAATGGATCAGGTGCAAGGTTGCGGAAGCGAGAATCAGCTTCAAAGCTCAGTGCTTGTGGTAACTCCCCTTGCCCCACGGAACTTGGACAGTGACTGAGCAATCCGGCGTCTCGATGGTATCCGTAAGTACTCCAGCTTCCTTGCCAACCACATCCGGCAATTCCGCGAACTGTACATGGCCATTGGCATCGGTCTTGTGTTTGCTTTGCTTGAGTTCTCCGGCCGAGTCGCCTTCCACTACCAAGTCTGTGTTCGGCGCGAACCCATTGGCAGTAACAAGGACAATATCCGCCTCCGGAGCAGACAACAAGGCGGATAGCCTACAACCCTTGTCCGACGATTCAATTGGATAAGGAATGAGCGTGCCAGGAACGATCACTTTCAAATCCTTGCTTCGTAGGGCGAATCGAATGGGCTCGCCATTCGCGGCCTGAATGCCTATATCGAATTCGAGGCCCTCGCCAGCCGACTCAATGTCTTCCTGATCTGCGCTGGGCTTCCGGGTCAGCAACAGGCCCTTGCGATTGACATAAGCAGGGCTCGAAATCACTTGTAGATTCTGAACGGGGGTCCCAATCTTCCATATGGCAACCACATACTGAGTTCCTTCCGGAACCCCGTGAGCAAAGACGCGGAAGCGGGTGAAGTGCCCATCTAACCGATTGAACTCTTCGAATTTCACGAACTCAAGGTGAGGACGCGTTGGATCTCCCAATCCCGCATCCCATTGCAATTGTGTGTTCACCATATCGATGACCACCTGGGGCAACTTCTGCCTGGCATATTGGGCATTTGAATCATGCAAGGCGAAGGCAAGACACAAACATATCGATAATGAAGCAGAAATTATACGTGCGGAAGGCATGATGGCATTCTAGTACCTCCAACACGCCAACCTTATCCAGAAGCTGAACGGCAAGATGAAGCTGATTAACGACAGCAGCCCGACGATTGCGGTCTACGGCCGTATCACCGCCAACCCGGAAATGTCGATAGCAAGTGAAAATGTCCGCTTTTGAGAACAAATGAAGTGTCCGGTTTCATAAGTTAGTAGCCGTAGAGGCGGTGGGAAAGTGCGAATCCCGCGCAGTGTGCGGGATTTGCAAGTTG
>Ga0182018_10005359_pt1 | contig 10355 bp, 5 predicted proteins | sample 812P2MmetaG_FD_120490 | JGI IMG/M metagenome (GOLD analysis project Ga0182018, IMG submission 120490) | Permafrost microbial communities from Stordalen Mire, Sweden - 812P2M metaG | ecosystem: Environmental > Terrestrial > Soil > Wetlands > Permafrost | place: Sweden: Stordalen | collected... | reverse complement strand
TACCCACCACGCTGGCGCCAACTCGCTATGACAATTTTGCGCCGCGAATCGGAATTGCCTACGCGCTCACCGAGAAGACCAGTTTTCGCGCCGGTTGGGGCAAGTTTTATAGCACCTTTGAGGGCGCAACGAACTTCAACGAAATCGGCGATGCTCCGTTCGGAGAATATTACGGAAGCCCGGTGCCGCCAGAGTTTGTGACCCCTTTCGTGGATCGCGGCACCGGTAACGTGGAAGGCCAGCGCTTTCCAGTAGCCCCGCCGCCGGCGAATTCCTCGCCTAGCCATCCGGATACTTCGATCAATTGGGCAAACTTCCTGCCGATCGGAACCTCGCCGGCGTTCTGGCACAAAAACGTGTTGCCGTACACCGAACAGTACGAAGCTTCGGTGGAACGGCAAGTGGGCAGGGCAACGGTTTTGAACGCGAGCTACGTTGGATCGCAGGGACATCATCTACTCTCGTCACTGCAAGCCAACCCCGGCAATCCTGCGCTTTGCCTGAGCGTCAGCCAGAGTACCGAGGTGCTGCCGAACACGCCGGTATGCGGACCGGGTGGCGAGAATGGTGTGTATTATCCCGTCGGCGGAGGAGTGATCAACGGCACCCGCGCTCCTTACGGACCGGAGTTCAGCAGTGAGGGCTATTTCATCACGGATGGAATTTCCGACTACAACTCGCTCCAATTGAGCGTTCGGCACCGCACCCGCCGCCTGCAGATGCTGGCCGGATACACCTATTCCAAGTCGGTTGACAACGCCTCCGGCTACGGCGAGCAGATCAATTTGGAAAATCCGCATGAGAAGTCGCTCTCGGCTTTCAACAATACTCACAACTTCGTGGTCAGCTACAATTACGACCTGCCCATCGATCTGCTCCACGGCCCCAGCCGGTTGGTGAAAGGGTGGAGAGTGAGCGGCATCACCCGTTTTGCCACCGGGCTTCCGGTCACGATGGTTGAGACCGACGACAATTCATTGCTCGGAACCAGCGGTGCTGGTGCGATCGGACTTCCGGTGGATACACCCCAATACACGTCAGGATCGCTCAATTTTTCGAATCTGCGAACCTCAAAGACGTACTTCAACACCGGCTTGTTCAGCGATGAGCCATTGGGCCAAGAGGGAAGTTCCCCGCGGCGATTCTTCGGCGGGCCAGGGATCAATAATTGGGACATAGCGATCATGAAGGACACCGCGATCAAGGAAGGAATAAATTTGGAGTTTCGCGCGGAGCTCTTCAACGCCTTCAATCACGCACAATTTAATCAGATAGACGGCAACATCGATGACGGCTCGTTTGGCGGCTGGCTGTCGGTCAATGCTCCACGCATTGTGCAAGTCTCTCTGAAATTGCTGTTCTAGGCGTCTGCAAGCAGGGTCGCATCGAGCCATTCAGAGGCTCACAGCAGCCGGGGGCCTCTGAATGGCTTTTCCCGTTCCGTTAAAGCATTGCTTGTTCTGTCCGGCTCGCTAGTGAGACTCTTACCCCGAACGCATGGGAGAAACCCCGTAAACAGACCGGCGACTTTCGTGTTGTGCGCGAGCCTTGCGACGCTGGCTCCCATTCACACTCGCGTTCACGCACAAGGCAAAACGTCCTCCGCAGCCCCAGTTGTTGTCGTGATCAGCCTGGATGGCTTTCCCGCCTACGCGCTGGATGATCCCAGGCTTCCCATGCCCACGCTGCGCAGGTTGCAACGCGAAGGCGCCGCCGCCGCGAGTATGCGGCCCGTCAATCCCACGGTAACCTGGCCGAATCACACCGCGATGGTGACTGGCGTCGACGTATCGAAGCATCACGTCTTGTACAACGGTCTGCTCACCCATCCCGGCGGCGGCGCGCTGCCGGTCGTTGAACCCTGGCGCGACAAAGAAGAGATGGTCCATGCGCCCACCGTCTACGACCTCGCTTTCCAGGCCGGGCTCGTCACCGCGCAAGTGGATTGGGTGGCCATCTATCACGCAAAGACGATAACGTGGCAGTTCCCCGAGTTACCCGATCCTAACGGCGCGATCGAGCGCGAAATGATCGCCGCGGGGACCGTTACCCCCGAGCAGTTGCGCAAATTTGAGGACAGCAGCCAGGTTTGGCAAGATCAGATGTGGACGGACGCCGCGCAGGACATTCTGGAAAAGCACACCCCAGACTTGCTGCTCTTTCATTTGCTTACACTTGATGACACCAGTCATGAATATGGTCCGATGAGCCCTGCCAGTTTCACTGCAATGGCTTTTCTCGACGATCGCGTGAAGCAGATTCTCGATACATTGAATCGCACCGGGCTCGCCAGCCGCGCCACGGTGATCGTTGTTTCCGACCATGGCTTCCGCACCATCGCGCACAAAATCCATCCCAATGTGCTATTACTCCAGAAAAATCTGTTGCGCCCCGGCGCCAGCGAACCGAAAGATGGCGCCTACGTTGTCGCGGAGGGCGGCGTCGCTAACGTCTATGTCACCAATCCCGATCGCAAGACCGAAGTCGTCGCTCAACTTCGCGGAATCTTTTCCGACGCGGAAGGTGTGGAGCGCGTGTATGGCACGGAGGAGTTCGCTGCTCTAGGACTTCCTACTCCGGCGCAAAGTGATCAAGCGCCAGATATTGTGTTGGCTGCCAAGCCTGACTACGCATTTAGCGGAGAGTCGGGAGGTAACTTCGTCACCGAGGTACATGAAGGTGGCACCCACGGCTATCTGAACACTGACCCCAAAATGCAGGCCATTTTCATCGCCTGTGGCGCCGGGATTCCCAAAGGCATTCGCCTCGGCAATATCTCCAATCTGGATGTCGCTCCGACCATCGCGGAGCTGTTAGGGCTGCAGATGCTGAACGTAGAAGGGCATGCGATTCAGCAGATTATTAAGCACGATGTGAGTCACTGAATCTGAATTAGGCACGCTGGAGTCGCGGCGAGAAAATTACCGTCTCCCGCGAGAAGGAATCGTGGATATGGCGGATAAAAGTTCGCGACGAGATTTCCTAAAAACATCCGCCCTGGGGCTGGGAGCTATCGGCGCGGCGGCTGGCGCGCTGGCGTCCGGAACGCCCGCTGCTACGGAGGTGGCGCCTCCCACTTCCGACGTCCAGATGTGGGTCACGTTCGACGTTCACCGCTTCGAATCTTACCCGTCCATTAAGTGGCAGCCGATTGCCGACAAACCAGGGGTGGACTCGATCCGCGTGGATCCCTCCAAGACCTACCAGGACATTTTGGGGTTTGGCGCTTCGTTCACCGATGGCGCGTGCTACACGTTGAATCGCATGGACGCGGCAGGCCGGGAGCGATTGCTGCACGAGTTCTTCGAACCCTCGAAAATGGGTCTGAGCGTTGGGCGAACATGCATCGGATCGAGCGATTGCTCGACGAAGGTATACAGCTACGACGAAGGTGATCCGGATCCCGAGCTGAAGCGTTTTTCCATCGACCATGACCGCGAATACATTCTTCCGATGCTGCGCCAGGCCCGCAAAATCAACCCCGAGCTGTATCTATTTTCTTCGCCGTGGAGTCCGCCGGGCTGGATGAAGTGGAACAATTCCATGTTGGGTGGCGCGATGCCGCGCCTGCATTTGGCGGCATACGCTCAATATTTCCTGAAATTCCTTCAAGCATATGAAGCCGAGGGAGTGCGCATCCAGGCCGTTACGCTGCAAAACGAAATTGATACCGACCAGAACGGGATCATGCCAGCCTGCACTTGGTCCCAAGAGACCGAGATGGACTTCATCTGCCAGCACCTGGGTCCCTTACTGGACAGAATGAAAACGCCGGCTCAGATCTGGATTCTCGACCATAACTATAATCTTTGGGGCCGCGTTGTCTGCGTCCTCGATGATCCGGACGCTCGACGCTACACCAACTCCGTAGCCTGGCATGGCTACGGGGGTGTGCCGGAGATGATGAGCCGAGTTCACGAGTTGCATCCCGACGCTGAATTTTATTGGACTGAAGGCGGCGCAAATTACGGCGATCCGGACATCATGACCAATTGGTCGAAGTGGAGTGCGATCTTCGCCGGCGCCCTGAATAATTGGTGCCGGGTAGTCATGGCTTGGAATCTGTGCCTGGACGAGAAGGGTAAACCGAACATTGGACCTTACACCTGCGCCGGACTGGCGAGCGTCGATGCGCACACGCAGGAAATCCTGCGCACCGGTCCGTATTGGGCTCTCTATCATTACTCGCACGCGGTTAAGCGCGGCGCGCGGCGCATCGATTCGCAATCTTCGATTGCTGATGTGCAGCATGTGGCGTTTGAAAATACCACCGGACAGAAGGTCCTGGTCATTACCAGTGCCGGCCAGGGCCGAACCATTCGGCTACACCATGGGGAAAGCACGGCGCTGGTTCCGATACATGACGATTCGGTGACCACGTTGGTGTGGAGCTAGTGGCGCAACTGCTCCGGAAACAACGATTTCATAAAACTCAGGGAGTCAACCCGATGTCACACAGGCTTATTCAGGGTGTGTTTCGTTCGGCGGCGATTCTGTTCTGCGCATTGGTGTTATTCGATGCGCCGGCGATGAAAGCGCAGACGCCGCCAGCGCCCGATCCGACGCAGGCTGCCATCGATTCACTGTCTCGATCATCGCAGGCGATTATCCAGCAGTTGTCGACGCTCTCGAATTTGCCCGCCGAAGAATGGCGATTTCACGCGGGAGATCTGCCGCACGCTGAGTCTCCGGACCTGGACGATTCGAAATGGGAAGTGAGGAAGGGAGAGAACATCGCTCCGCCGGATAGTGTGTGGTTCCGGCGCTGGATTGAAGTGCCGAAACATTTGAACGGTTACGATCTCAGCGGATCGAAGATCTGGTTTCAGTTTCAGGCGGACGTGAACGGCCCGATGACCACGATTGTTTATGTAGATGGGCGGCGCGTAGCGATGGGCGAGGAGCTCGAGCCCATCGTGCTATTTGAAAGTTGCAAACCGGGCGAGAAGGTTTTGGTAGCGGTGAAACTGCTCCAAACAATCGACGAAAAGCGGATCCATCCCGTAATTACCCGTATTTTCCAGCCTTCCAGCCGGCCGAGTCCCCACGACATGCGCGAGGAGTTCGTCTCGGCGGCCCTGCTGATTCCCTCCCTCGCGGGAGACCCGGCTGCCGAGAAGGCAATTCTGGAAAGAGCCATTGGATCAGTTGACGTGGCGGCGCTGGCCGCCGCCAATCAGAATGCGTTCGACGCGTCATTGCGAGCGTCACAAGACTTGCTGAAACCGATTCAGCCCACCTTGCAAAGAGCCACCTATCACCTCACCGGCAACTCCCATATAGACGCCGCGTGGATTTGGCCGTGGACCGAAACGGTGGACTCCGTGCGCCACACCTGGGGCACCGCGCTGCAATTGATGAACGAGTATCCCGCCTACACATTCACGCAGTCCGCGGCACAATACAACGTGTGGATGGCCGAAAAATATCCGCAAATCAATGATGCCATCAAGCAACGAATCCACGAAGGCCGCTGGGAAATCGTAGGCGGCATGTGGATTGAGCCGGACCTCAATATGCCAGACGGCGAATCACTTGTACGCCAGATACTCATTGGCAAGCGCACATACAAGGAGTTATACGGCGTCGACGTCCGAATTGGCTGGAATCCGGACTCTTTCGGATACAACTGGCAGCTTCCTCAGATCTACAAAAAGTCGGGCATCGATTACTTTGTCACCCAGAAAATGGTTTGGAACGACACTAACCAGCTCCCGCTAAAGCTTTTTTGGTGGGAATCACCCGACGGCAGCAAGGTGCTCACCTACTTCCCACATGGTTACGACAATGCGGATTTTAACCCATCGCGCCTTGCCGCGGACCTCTTAACCGCCCGGGAGAGATCGCCGGGTTTGCTGGAGATGATGGACCTGTATGGCGTGGGCGACCACGGCGGCGGTGCAACACGGGAGATTCTCGACGATGGCGTGCATTGGAGCGGCGCGAACACTATTGTACCGAAGATGCAGTTTGGGTTAGCGCAGACATTTTTCAGCGATGTCGAGACGCGACTCGATTCCGACTCGCCCACCTGGACCTATGAGGCCCTCGCCGCCGGGAAAGGGCGCCTCGCGCCGGAATCCAGCGATCGCATCAAGATACCGACGTGGAACGACGAGCTATATTTCGAATACCACCGCGGAGTGCAGACCACCCAGGCCAATCACAAACAGAATATGCGGGAAAGCGAGGAGCGGGTGCTGAACGCTGAAAAATACGCGTCTTTGGCGTGGTTGAACGGAGCCACTTACCCACATGCAGAGTTGAACGACGCGTGGAAAAAAGTGCTGTTCAATCAGTTTCACGACTTGGCCGCCGGATCCGGCATCGGCGTTATCTATAAGGATGCGCAGAAGGACTACGACGATGTGCGTCGATCGACGAACGAGGTATCAGCCACCGCGCTGCACGCGGTTCAAGCGGAGATCGATACCCGTGGAGATGCGGGCGTGCCAGTGGTGGTTTTCAATCCTCTGGCGTGGAATCGATCGGGGATTGTGACTCTAGAAGTGGAAATGCCGAGCGCCATACCCCACGACGTGTACGTACTCGATCCACACCTGCGAGTGCTTCCGTCGTTGCGGATCGGCCAGGATGCCCGCACCAACACTTTGCGACTCCTCGTGCAGGCCTGGGATGTGCCGTCGTTTGGGTACGAAGTAATCCGGGTGCTTCCGGGCAATCGAGACGTGCCAACGGATTTGAAGGCGAGTGGGTTAGAAATGGAAAATTCGTTCCTGAAAGTTGTGGTGAATGCTCAGTCCGGATGCGTCACCAGTTTGTATGACAAGAAGTCGCGGTTTGAAACACTGGCGAGCGATGGATGCGGCAATGAGTTGGTCGCATTCAAAGATACTCCGAAGGACTACGATGCGTGGAACATCGACGCAGATTTCGACCAGGTATTCACAAAGCTAGATACCGCTGATTCCGTGAAACTCGTCGAAAGTAATGCCCTCCGCGCGGTGATTCGAGTCAGCCGGCATTGGCAACATTCCAAGTTCGTCCAGGACGTCGTGTTGTACAACAACAGCGACGAAGTGGAAGTAGTAAACGATATCGATTGGCACGAGGATCACACGTTGCTCAAGGCAGCCTTTCCGTTGGCGGCCTCCAGCAAACAAGCGACGTACGAAATCCCCTACGGCTCAATTCAGCGCCCGACCACACGCGACAATAGCTGGGAGCAGGCAAAATTCGAAGTCCCAGCGCTCCGTTGGGCCGACGCAGGCAACGAAGCGCACGGATTCAGCCTGATCAATGAATCGAAGTACGGCTACGACGACAAGGGCAACGTGCTGCGTCTTTCCCTGTTGCGCTCGCCCACATGGCCCGATCCGAACGCTGATCGCGGCCGTCATCATTTTAGTTACGCGCTCTATCCTCATGCCGGGACTTGGAAGGAGGCGTTCACGGTGCGGCGCGGCTACGAATTCAATTATAAGTTGCAGGCTACCCAAGTGGAAGCGCATGTGGGCGTCCTGCCTTCCGAACACTCTTTTGTTCAAGTGGACTCGCAGAACGTAGTCCTGACCGCGCTAAAAAAGAGCGAGGACGGCGACGCTCTGATCCTCCGTTTTTATGAATGGGCTGGGCAGAACGGGAGCGTGAAGTTGTCGGTGCCCGCAGGAGTGGTTTCGGCCGCGACTACCGATCTGATGGAGAACGCGGTGGGAACTCCGCTGGCGATCAGTTCCGGTCAACCGATACAGGTTCCGGTTCATCCCTACGAAATTGTCTCGGTGAAATTGAATTACCAGCATCCGGCGCAGTAACTTGCGCCGCGCGGCTTTCGGTTATTTTTTCCCCCCGTAGCCGGGCTTGGGTTTTCCATCTGCGTCTAATTTGTCGCAGGTCCAGAGAAGACCGTTAGCCAGCAGGCGCTGATAGGCTGGCGATTTCGCAGTCTTGGTATCGTGTCCGAGGGTTGTGGCGAACACGCGAGCCTGGCCGTAAGTGTGGGTCCAGGAAACGGTGTGTACTCGTCCGTCGCGCGGGCTCTTGGCGGTCAAAAGCGGCTCGGTCCCGGCAATCACTTCGATCGTCTGATAAAGCTCATCGCCGGCGGTCTTCCAGTCACTCGGGAAGCTGGCGGTGATGGGATTGGGGGGTCCTGCCTTTCCGACTGAAAAGGGACCGAACTTGTCGTGGACTTTGGAGCGCAGGCCGACGTAGTTCTCCCATTCATGGATCTTCGGTGAATTCCGGAACGAGTGCACCGCACAGTGGATAAAGACGGTCGGTTTGCCGGTGCGGCCGGTGTGGAGAGTGTTATCGAGCGCAACGGGATCGATATCGTCGTAGCATAGATCGTAAACGATCACGTCGTAATCATCGGCGAACTTGGCATTCTTGAGCACATCGAGGCCGGTGACCACATCGAATTTCACGTTGTCCATCTGGCTGATCTTCGACGTTAGCAGTCGCGGAAGCTTTTTGTAATCGTGGTACACGCCGCCGGTAATGAATAGCGCTCTGAGCGGGGCCGTGGCTTGGGTTGTTTGGCTGGCGGCGGCGCGCGGTGCTGCCACGAATGGGCACACCACTGTGGCTACCAGCAAGAAAAGGAGAAGGCGGTGGGTTGCCAGATGCCGGCCTGCGATGGGTGTCTCGCGCTCGAGTTCTTGGGTTTGACGATCTTCGCCGTGGTTCTTGCTGCCTTTTAGCAAAATTTGCTCCTCATTGACCCGTAAACAGCGAGAGGCAGAATAGCAACCGAAGGACCAATATCCGGTAGTGGGAGCTGAGAGGCAAGCTAGATTTTGCAAAGAGAATTCGAATTGCTGTTCCGGCAGCGATGAGGGGCCAGTGAGCGAGGCGCTAGAGTGCAAGGACCGGAAGGACTGCTTCGCCAGTGCGTTCTCCTTCTGCTCGCGACCGGGCTGTTGGCAAGCCCTGCTTTGGCGCACCACTTGTCGCGGGATCATGCACTTATGACCCGCGAAGAGAATCAGTGAACCGCCGGTGGATCTCTTCCGGCGACAGATCTTCCTTGTGTGTGGCGATAGTCCAGGCCTGCTCGAATGGATCGGCGATGCTTCCGGAGCGGTCGCCGTAGAATTGGTCCCTGATGGGCAACAGGATTCTCGCGCCGCGAACCACAGCCCGCTCGATCACCGCGTCCGCATCGATGACGTAAAGGTGAACGAATGACGATGTGCCGCCCAGCGTCCGGGGGCTCTTCGCAATGCGCCACGGCGCCTCATCCCCGACACGGATAACCGAGTCCCCAATCAGAATCGCGGTGTCTAGGATTCTTCCGGTCGGATTCGTAAGCCTACCTGGCAGCTCCGTGGCCGCGAAAACGTCGCAATAAAATGCAATCGCGTCCGCCGCCGTACCGTCGAAGATCAGGTATGGCGTGGCGCTATGAAAGTCGGCAGGTGTCGAGGATGTTTGTGGCATAAGATGACCAGCGCATGAAGGTAGCGAATAACTACCTTGCGCGACTTCAGGAGTTGCAATCTTAGACAGGTAGAAAGGCGCTGTCAAAGGATTTGCCGCAATAGGCGGAGGCCAATGTAATGCGACTTGGGGAATTTCCTACCCTGCGGCAGAGTGGTGCGATCGAGGGGCTAGAGCAAATTTAGGGCGGACTTGTTTTCGCGACGGACCTGCTTCATCGTGCAGTCTTTCGGAGCTTTTTCCGGGCGCCATCGCACGAATTTGGTGCCGTGGCGGAAGCGGCCACCAGTGAAATGGTCAAACTGCACCTCAACAACCAGCTTCGGATTGAGAGGTTGCCACTCCATGGAGCGTTTGGTGCTCCAACGACTCGGCCCCCCTGGCGCTTTCCCGGTAAAGCCGGGAGGTTTGATCAGGGCCTGCAGGCGTTTGGTGAGAGCCGACCGGTCATCGTCATGGATCGAGGACGTGAAGCCCACGTGATCGAGAAGGCCCTTGTCATTGAACAGACCGAGCAGCAACGAACCGACCAGGCGTTTTTTTTCCAGGTAGCGGAATCCACCCACTACGCAATCGGCGGTGCGTTGCTTCTTGATCTTTTGCATTCCGGTACGTTCGCCGGTTTGATACGGAAGGTCGTCGCGCTTGGCGACAATTCCGTCCAGACCGACTCCCATGCGAAACCATTTGCGCGCCACTTCGATGTTTCGAGTCACCGGAGAAAGACGCATAAATCCCTTTAGACGCAGAAACCTTTTGGCGAAGCGTTCCAGATTTTGGCGGCGCTGATGCAAAGGAAGGGCGACGAGAGCCTTGCCAGCGGCGTTGACGAGCAGATCGAACACGATATATACGGATGGAGTCGCACGGCTCAGGCGCTCCACCCGGCTCGCGGCCGGATGAATGCGCATCAGCAAATCGTCGAAGGAAAGATTGCCGTCGATGGGAAT
>Ga0182018_10005358_pt1 | contig 10356 bp, 11 predicted proteins | sample 812P2MmetaG_FD_120490 | JGI IMG/M metagenome (GOLD analysis project Ga0182018, IMG submission 120490) | Permafrost microbial communities from Stordalen Mire, Sweden - 812P2M metaG | ecosystem: Environmental > Terrestrial > Soil > Wetlands > Permafrost | place: Sweden: Stordalen | collected... | reverse complement strand
GCACGCAGCATGGCCGCTACGGCCGAGGAGTCGACTCCTCCCGACATGGCGACGGCGATGGTGGTTGAGTCAGTCATTTGTTGAGTCAGTTATGCACGTCGGCAACTACCTGACTAGGACGTCGCCCTTGCAAGCCGCGGTCGCCTCATTCTCAGGATGGCTCTGCAAAATGCCCATGCAAGAATCAATGCTACTAAAAGAATCCCAAGTAGTGGCCACTTCAATTGTGTCACGAATTGCTGGGCAGCTCGCAGTTGATCGAACTCGGTCCACTCCTCACGAATCTTGCCATCGACAATGCGCCAAACCGTGATGCCACATAATTCAAGCTTGACTCCCGTTGGAGGTAATCCATCATATCCGGAGCCGGTGTGCGTTCCCCGAAAGACCCATACCGCTGTGACCAGGTCGCTCTCGGCTGTCATCAGGATCACGCTCATCTTGAGATCCGGAAACGCCTTCTTCTCCGCATGTACTGCCGCCTGATCTTCCTGGAGATCGTAATTCCTGTGGAGCCCGTGGTTAACGAAATCCTTGGCGTAGATTTCCTCTGCAACCTGAAATTTCCCCTGGTTGAAAATCTCCTCGAACACGCGCCCAGCTACCGCCTTGTTTTTCGCCGCCTGAGCCGCCACGTCTGGCAAAACTGGATCGTTGTCAGCCGCAAATGCCGCGCCTACCGCAACCAGCGTCATGAACAGCAACAACAATTTCTGCCCCATGATCGTTCTCCGTATCCGTTCCTGTGACCATGGACCTGTTTAAAACGTAGGCCATCACTTCGAAACGACAGTCCTATAAACGGGGCTAAGATCCCGTAGGCGCGACACCGTTTCGGGAATCAAGTTCAGTGCAAGGTCGATATCTTCCGGCGTGTTCTGCTTGCCCAAACTAAAGCGGAGGCTGGCTTTCGCGCGCGCGACAGGCAATCCCATGGCGATCAGAACATGCGACGGCTCGATGGATCCAGAGGAACACGCGGCGCCGGTAGAGACGGCCAGGCCCTTCAAGTCGAGCGCGATGACCAGCGCTTCGCCTTCAATGCCATCGAAATAGATGTTCGTGGTATTCGGCACACGCGGAGCGCCTTCGCCATTCAGGCCCGTGGCTTCAATGGAGAGCAGTTCCCTTTCGAGGCGGTCACGCGCGGCGGCCATCTTCATATCGTCACCCCGGACATCGTCGCCGCGTTCTAAGCCGGCGATTGCCAACTCGGCAGCCTTGCCGAAACCGACGATGGCGGGGACGTTTTCCGTTCCAGCACGGCGCGAGCGCTCGTGGCTCCCGCCGTAGAGCATGGGCTCGAGCTGAGTTCCCTTGCGGACATATAGCGCACCTACGCCTTGCGGGCCGTGGACCTTGTGGCCTGAGATAGTCAGCAGATCGCATCCGATCTCATTGACGTCGAGCGGAATCTTGCCCGCCGCCTGAACCGCATCAGTGTGAAAGTAAATATCGGCCTCGGCCGCAATCTTGCCAATCTCTGCCGCGGGCTGCAAGACTCCGATCTCGTTGTTGGCCAGCATGATGGTGATCAACTTCGTATTCGGCCGGATCGCGCGCTTTACGTCTGCCGGATCGACGAGACCTTGGCCATCAACGGGAACATAAGTTACCTCACATCCCTCGGTAGCAAGATGTTTGCAGGAGTTGAGCACGGCGTGATGCTCGATGGTCGAAGTGATGACGTGGTCGCCTGATCGAACAACTCCAAAAATCGCCAAATTGTCGGCCTCGGTGCCTCCGCTGGTAAAGACGATCTCCGAGGCGCGGCAGCCGAGTAATGCGGCCACCGATTGACGGGCGCGTTCGACGGCTGCGCGTGTGTCCTGTCCGTGATGGTGGATAGAAGAGGCATTGCCAAAGCGCTCGCCAAAGTAAGGCCGCATGGCCTCCAGCACTTCGGGAAGTACCGGAGTGGTCGCGTTGTTATCGAGATAGACGCGGCGAGTCATCGAGCTACTATTGTACTGGTTGCAGACGCGAACAGGCGGGAGTTCGAGAGGAAGACAGGCGCGCAAAGCGCGGAGTTCCGCGCCCTTCGGAGCCAGGTCTTCGAAGCTTGGTTTCGGCCTAGAATGCCGGAGGACTCAGTGTCCCTGAGGCATCTGCGGCGTGCGTTCCCCGAGCGTGAACTCCACTTCCGCGTTTTGATTAGGAGACACGGTCACGGACTTGTTCCACATGATAGGTTCGGAAAATTCCGGACGCTTCACGCGCACCTGGGTTGCAAGGTCATAGACCTGGCTTTCGCCGACAACCCTCCAACCTTCGTGCCAGGCGACGATTTCATAAGTGCCGGGAGGGACCTGTGTGAGTTCGAAGTTGCCTTCCTGATCAGTCACCGCGTAGTAGGGATGGCGCGCGACAATCATCTCGCCGTTCATCCACACGTGTCCGGCGTTGCAGCGCAGGCTGACGACGCCCTCGCGGGTCATGGGGCGGGAAATCTCTTGTCCCTGAGTTGTGAACGGGAGGTTGTAGTCGGAACTGCCCGACATGTGCACGGTATGCAGTAAGGGATCGCTGCTCTTGACCGTCAAAGTCGCATCCTTCGGCACCAGCAGGATATGAGGTTCGTAACGGCAAGTCTTCTGGTTGAGGAAGCGGCGCGACGCGGGCAAGTCCATCGCTTTGCCGCGGCTGATGTTGCGAAGAAACACGACTGTGTTGGCGATGCCGCCGTTCGGGCCGATCACTAGCCGCTCGAGATCGCGATGCTTCACGCCCTGCGGGTCGCAAACCTGCGGATCCTTATTAATTTCTGAGGCAAGCAGATGAGGCACGGGGCCTTGCCACTTCACGGTTCCCTTGATTGTTCCCCCGTCAGTGACCGAGATAACCTGATAACCCTCTTGTGCGGCGGAAAAATGTGGAACTAACAGAAGTGCGAAAATCAAGGGTGCGAAGATCGGAAGTGCGAATGAGCGAAGCAAATGTTTCATGCCACCACCTTGGAATGGCTTCGTCTGGGGACAACGAGCCGATACAGCGCGTATGGGGAACAAAGCTGCGGCGGGGGCGGCCAGCAGCTCTTAGTGTCGCAATTTGGCGGTTCCCCAAAGTAACCGCACTTGGTTACCACCATAGGACTTGTCCTAATCGACAGGCAAATTACCAGTGGACAGGGCCGGTCGGGTCTACCTGGATAAGGCTATTTCGTTGGGCGGGAAGATGCTGGTACAGCGGTCGTGATTCCGACTGGCACCTTCGCATGGTTCGCCGACCCGGAGGGACACGATCGGGCTGTTTGAAGAAAAAAAGTAGAGTCGGGACTCTATTATTCCGGCCAGATCGAAGCAGCCGTGCCGCTGAGAATTTTGGCGCGCATCTCTTCACTGATGGGCAGAGCTTTGAAGTCTTCAAAATTCTGTTTCACGTCGGCAACGCCGGGGCTCGGCCAATCGGTGCCGAACATGGTTTTGTGCGCGATTTCGTTGAGCCGCGGAAAATACGTGAGCAGGCGTTTCGGCGGAATACCGCTCAATTCCAGATAGACATTGGCATGCCGGCGGAGCAGGAAAAATGCGGTGTCCATCCATAGCGGGCGGCCGCCGTGAGCCAAAATAATTTTGAGCTTGGGGAAATCGACGGCCACGTCGTCAACATAGATCGGATCGCCATAGCGATTGCGCGCGCCAGGGAAGATTGAGGTCCCAGTGTGAAACATCACCGGAATGCCGTTGGCTTCGGCAGCGCGGTAGATGATTTCCAGTTCCTTGACTCCGTTGAGATAGTCGTTCGGAAACAGCAGTTGATGCGGCGGGTGGATCTTGATCATGCGAATGCCAAGCCGCAGAATGTGCTCAACATCAGCCATGATGTTGGTGGAATGCCGGGGATGGAGGCCGCCGCAGGAGATCAGCCGCTTGGGATCGTGTTTAACATAATCGCCTACAAATTGGTTGACCTCGGGGGTCAGGCCGATGACCTCGGGTGCCACGTAGTTAATCAGGACAGCGCGGTCAACTCCGCAGCGGTCCAGATATTTCAGGAAAGCGCTCGGCGAGTCGCTATATGCGGCGATCTCGTCAAAGTTCTTGCGGTCGCCCTTGATCAGCGCCAGGGCGTGCGGCTTGAACAGTTTGATCGGTTGGATATGGATGTGACAGTCGGTGATCACAAGGTCTCAGTAGTCAGTCTCAAAACGGCCGGCATCGTTAATCGCCAATCGGAACGGAATTAAATTTCTTCGTCTTCCGATCCCAATAGAAAAAGAAATTGGCTTCGGATCCCTCGCTTCGCTCGGGATGACAATCTGACCGCAAGGTGGTGAGGAAGCAACGTCATCTCAGTTTTCGTCGTTTCCTTCTTTTCTGCATTGTCATTCAATACAACGGCACCTTCGGATCGACCGTCCGCGCCCAGCCGTCGATTCCGCCGCGCATCGATTGCACTTTTTCGTAGCCCTGCTGGCGAAGCCAGTTGGTGACGGTCAGAGAGCGCATGCCGTGATGGCAGAGGACGACAATGTGATCGTCGGGATCGAGTTCCTGGTGGGCGCGTGCGGCAACGTCCCCCATGGGAATGTGCTTGGCTCCTTCGAGGCGCGAGGCTTCGTATTCCCACGGCTCGCGAACATCGAGCAGCGTAAATATTTCCCCGCCTTGCTGCAGCGCTTTGACCTGACTGGGAGAGATTTCGAAGTCCATAGCTTATGTAAGATTCTCACTTAATTCTAAAGATGATTTGCGCGTCGCTGCTGATCTATCAATCTTCCGGCACTATCACAGCACTATTCCGACGCTATTCCGGTGCGGCCCAGTGTGCTTAGACTTAGCAGAGCGGCCAGCGCCCAGAGGATACCAGTGCCAATCCGCGCTGTGCGTATGTCGGCAATCGGGACCTTGTGCCACAGCGTGAGCGTACATCCCGCCACAAAGTTGACGACGAGCACTCCGAAAAAAAGCTGCTCGCGAAGGCAGCGTGTATCGAAAGCCAAGCCGGTCAGCAGAAGGATCCACACCATATAGGCGGCTGCCGTCCACCAGTCGTGCGGCCAGACGTACTCGTTGCGCATGACGTGGCCGAAAGAAATCCACGCGAAATAGGCGCACCCTACAAAACCAGCGACGCCCCACAATCCCGTGCGGCACATGAGATGGCCGGAGCGATAGGATCGATTCGTGCCGGGTTTGACGGTCTCGAGGGTCTCGTTTTCTATTTCCCGATCCATTTTGGCGTTCGTTTTTGGAGGAAAGCCATGATACCCTCACGCGCGTCCGCGGTCGAGACCAGTTCGTCGAGGTAGATCTTTTCCGCTCGAGCCAGTCCTTTGTCAAAGTGAATCGCATCCCATGCGTAAATGGCTTTTTTCGCATGGGCGAGCGCGACTGGGCTTAGCTGGCGGAGTTCGGCGAGAGTGCGTTCGACCGCCGATTCGAGTTCATCGCTATCCGCGGACCCCGCGACGGCTTGGTTCGCCAAGCCCATGGCAGCCGCTTCTTCCCCGGAAAACTGGCGTCCGGTAAGGATCAGTTCCGCGGCACGCTTCGGGCCGACGAGTGCAGGCAATGCTACGGTCGCGACCGGCGGATAGCATCCCAGTCTGATTTCAGGAAATCCCCAGTCCGCATCGCGGGTCGTGTAAACCATGTCGCAGACGGAGGCAAGTTCGGCGCCGCCGCCGAGACAAACTCCGCGAACGGCGGCGATCGTGACTTTACGTGAGGCCACGACCGCGCGGATCAACGCATGAAAGCTGGTGAGCATCTCGTGAATCTGCTCCGGGAGGTGGGCTTTGATATCCACGCCAGCGGAGAAATTACCCGCGGCGCCTTGAAGAACAATGATCGAGATATCGGCTCTAGATTCGATTTCGAGAAGCGTCTGACGCAACTCCAGCGCCATCGGGAGGTCGATGACGTTAAGCGGAGGATTGCTCAGCGTGATGTGCGCGACCGGCGCGCTGACCTCAAGGTCGAGCCGAGTTGTGGAGGCGGTTGTCAACTAACTTCGTCCCCGTCCATTACTTGAGACTCTGCTAGAGATTGATGGCCGACTTGCGCGGCTCACCGATCGTCGACAACGGATCGCGCGCGCCTTCTTTTTCTTTGATCCACTTCTTTTCGTTGCGGATGATGTCGAGCAGCAGTTCTTTATCTTTCGCGCTCGGCAGGTTCTCTTCGCAATGCTGCTCGTAGCCGCGATCATCCAGCGGTTCGCCGGTCTCGCAGTGGTACTTCTGGCCGGCCCAGCGTCCGATGTTGCGGTTGAAATGGATGTCGGGTGTATAGAACTTCTTTTCACCAGGCCTCAGGAATGTGTTCAAGCGCTCGACCAGTGAGGCAACTTCCTGACGATAGAGGTGACGGCTGTAGTCGTTCAGGTCGTCGAGGTCGGCGACTTTGTCGTTTTGCAATTCGTCATACCGGCCCTTGATTCCCCATACGTAAGCCCAGTGTGCCGAAGAAGAATGATCGGTCCCGAAGAGGTCAAATGAGCTTGAGATCCATTTGTTCAAGTACTTTTGCAGAAGCCACCGCGGGATCACTCCCGCTTCGACCACGCGGCGCAGACCGTCATGGCCGGTTCCCATGTGAAAGGCTTCTTCGCGCAGCATGTAAGAAGTCGAGCGGCCGAGCGGCGCAAACGATGAATATTTCAGCATCTGCAGCTGAAATTTTCCGTCGCGGTCGACAAAATCGGTGTAAGTGAAAAAATCGAGCCAATTATCGACGTCCACGTTGAAAGTGCCGAGCAGGCGCTTGTTTTCGAATGCCCGGCGTTCCAGCATCTTCTGCGCTTCGACCTTACCGGATGATCCGAAAAAGTCGATCAGCAGCGCGCACATCTGCCACCCGTGGCGCATCTCTTCGATCATGACGCGGGTAATCGCGCGGCGGTCGTACTCCGTCGGCGCGGTTGCAAACAGATTGCGCTGCTGCTCCACGCTGGCAAATTCGGTGTCGCCCTGATAGATGATCATATTCATGAGGGCGTCCCGCATTTGCTGCGTGGGAACCTGTCGCAGGTTCTCCCACTTGTTGCGGCCTTTGTAAGCACCGAACTGGATCTCCTCGGTCTCGATCGCCCCGTAGAGCGTATCGAAATGGAAAGCTTCGACGTCGTCTTTGTTGACGCCAACTTCCTTACGCCATTCGTTGAACAGTCCGACCCACTCGCTGAAGCTTCCGATTTTTGCAACTTTGCCTGGCATGGTTTCGACCTATTTCTGCCGCTGTGGTGCGGCACTCAGCATTTGGCAATTAGCATTTAGCCGCTTTCGCTTCTCTGCTCCTTCCAACCGGGAGCTAGATGCTAAGAGCCAACTGCCAATTGCCGCTCTTACTTCGCGGTAAAAACCGCCGGGCGCTTTTCAACATAGGCGGCCAGACCTTCTTTAGCATCGTCGCTCTGAAAAAGAATCTGCTGGTTTTCGCGCTCAACTGCCAAAGCCGATTCCATCGGTATCTCCCAGCCGGTTTGCACGGCGCGCTTGATGCGTCCGACTGCTTTGGCGGCTTTGTTCGGCGGAGTGAACTGGCGCGCGTACTCCATGATGTTGTCCATGAAGCCGTCGCGCTCGAAAATGTCGTTCACAATACCGAACTCCTGCGCCTCTTCGAACGAAAATGTGTTGCCGGTGATCATCAGTTCAATAGCTTTACTTTTGCCGACTAGGCGCGACAGGCGCTGCGTTCCGCCGGTGCCGGGGAGCACGCCGAGATTGACTTCTGGCAATCCGATCTTGCCTGCGTCTTTGCGGGCGATTCGCAGATCGGCGGCCATGGCGATTTCGAGGCCTCCACCGACGCAGTGGCCATTGATAGCGGCGATCACAAGTTTTGGGGTGTGCTCGAGGCGCAGCAGCGTTTCATTCGCGTGCAGGCAAAAATAATACTTAAAGGTCGGATCCACCGACGCCAGCATCTTGATGTTTGCGCCGGCGGAGAAAAACTTGTCGCCGACTCCGGTGAGGACGATCACATAGACGTCGTTCTGCATCCGCGCTTGCAGAATGGCATCATCGAGCTGGCGGTTCATTTCGTAGGTATAAGTGTTCGCAGGAGGATCATTCATTTCGATCACGGCCACTCCGCGATCGGCTCGATAGTTAATGAGCTGCTTAGTGGTTTCACCAGTCGCGGGCTGCGTCGTCGTTATCGTTGCCATAAATTGCTCCTTGTTGTTGAAGTGCTGCTTGCGCTAAGTTTTCTTGCGCGGCTTGCTGCCGTGCACAATTCCATTGAGAACAATGTCGCCCATCTGCCCGGCAAGCGCCTCGGCGTTGCCGTCGACCCGCGGGTTATACCAGGTATAGATCCAGTTGATCATGCCAAACAGGCTCATGACGGCGGTGCGCGGATTGAAATCAAGTCCGCGCTTGCTACGCAGGTCTTCCATCAGGCCAAGGCAAATGCGGTAGTATTCGCGCTTGATGCCAGCGATCTCCGCGCTAAGGCCGTTTTTCAAAGACTCGTCTTCATGCGAGAGAACTTTCAATCCCTGTTGATTGCTCACGAAATATTCGAGGTGATTGAGGATAAAAATGCGGATGCGTTGTTCGGGATCGGTCACGTTCTCCAGCCGCGTCTTGAGTTTTTCGAGAATCGTGGTGAAGGTGTGCTTCTGAACCAGGAATAGCAGCCGCTCTTTGGATTCGAAATAATGATAAAGGCCGGCCAGCGACATTCCAGTGGCGCGGGAAAGATCGCGCATGGAAGCGCCTTCGTATCCTTTGAGGCAGAAAACTTCGGTAGCGTGGTCAAGAATGTGGCCGAGGCGCCGGTCGAAACGAGTGACGGGGGCATGGCTGGTGGCTCTGCGGGAAACGCCAGTTTGACGGCGGGCTGAACGAGTTGTCGGTAGAGTTGCCATCGTTCGAACGTTCGTTCGAATTATAGAGAACAGCGCTCTAGATCGCAAGCGCAGGTTCTGTCTAACTGCTAAAGCCCGCCATCAGCTTTTCAACCTCTGCTCTCTGTTCTCCGCTGAGCGGCAGGAATGGCAGACGCGACGGTCCTCCGTAGTAGCCATTGAGGTCCATGGCGTACTTTACCCCGGGTACACCGAGGTCGCCGACGACGCGCTGGGCAGCCTGTTTGACCCGGTCCTGCTTTTCGCGCGCGAGAGCCGTGTCTCCATCTTTGAGCGCGGCGTAGATTTCGTAGCACGCCATGGGCGCGGGACACGCGAAAGCCAGGATGGCGCCGACCGCTCCGAGGGCGAGCGACGGTTCGAGTTGGTGAGCGGCGCCGACCATGACCTGGAAGCCGACTTCTTTTTGCCGCGTTCTTAATTTGCCGACGACGCTGATGGCAGAGGACGACGGCTTGGCGGCGGCATCTGTGTCGACGGGCGAAAACACCCGTCGCTCCCCCGCTTCGGCAGAACCCGTGTCGGCAGAACCAGCGAGCGACGCCACGCTGACCAGTTCCCTGCTCTGTTTCTCGCTCTCGGCGATCGCAGCCTTGATCATGCGCGGAGTTACAGCTTCGAACGTGTCGGTAACTGTGGCTTGCCGTCTCACGTGACGCGTGCCCTCGACCATGGTCTTTACTTTGTCGAGATTGCCGCTGGATTCCTTGATGGCGATGATGTTGGGATGGGCCGCCAATTCGATGACGATGTCGGCGGGCATGTCGTATCCCGTAGCTTGCGGAAAATTGTAGATGATGATTGGCAACGCGGAGCGGTCGGCAATGGTGCGGTAAAAGGCAAGCAGGTTCGCCGGATGCATTTGCTTTTTGTAGTAGTGCGGAGTGCGCACCATGGCGCAATCGTATCCGAGTTCGGCGGCGTACTCGGTGAGGTGAAGGGTCTCGTGCGCAGACTCGCTGCCAGTGCCGGCAATCATGACTTTATTGGGAGCGGCGGCTGCCAACGCTGCTTTCAGCACATCGCGCCGTTCTTGATCGGAGAGAAAGATGGCTTCGCCAGTCGATCCCTGCACCACAATGCCAGCGACCGGCGTACGCGAGTAGCGTTCAGCATTCGCTTCGATCTTTTTGTAGTAAACCTCGCCATCGGGATAAAAAGGCGTGGTAATGGGCGGGAAAATTCCGGACAAAAGCATGTCAGCTCCAGGTTCTCTTCAGTAAGTCACCTTACATTTTATTCTTTTTTGTTATTCGTTATTCTTCGTGGGACCTTTTCACGGCAATCGGGAAGTCAGAAAGACCAGGAATACGATGCATCCGTCGACGATCACCGTGAAGGCTACAAGCCAAATTAGCGCAAATTTTGGCGCTTGTTCAACGGGAGGCTTAGTAATGCCGATCGCGCCATGTAAATAGCCAAGCATATTGCCGACGATTTTCACGGGCACGATTCGGCGGAGGATAGTGAGAGCAAGAACGAGCACTACAACGTGAAATGCAACGATGCCGATCATCGATCTTTTGTCTTTACGTT